>Ga0193753_10000408_pt1 | contig 42697 bp, 29 predicted proteins | sample H1c2metaG_FD_144925 | JGI IMG/M metagenome (GOLD analysis project Ga0193753, IMG submission 144925) | Soil microbial communities from a riparian zone of the East river system, Colorado, United States - H1c2 | ecosystem: Environmental > Terrestrial > Soil > Riparian zone | place: USA: East...
GGCGTCGTGACCATGGTTTCACGCCACGGCAAGGTGGTGGAATTCGATGCCGCCGGCAAGCGCGACATCGCCGCCAATGCGCCGATGCAAAAGGACAGCATTTTCCGCATCTACTCCATGACCAAGCCGATCACCGGCGTGGCCATGATGATTCTTTTCGAAGAGGGCAAGTGGCAGCTCAACGATCCGGTTGCGAAATACATTCCGGAGTTCGCCAAGCTCAAAGTCTACTCGACGGATGCCAACGGCAATGTCGTGATGAAGGACCAAACCCATCCGGTGACCATGCGGGAACTGATGTCGCACTCCGGCGGCTTCACCTATGGATTTTTCAGCAACACCGCGGTGGATAAATTGCAGCTGGAAGCGGACCTGCTCAACCCCAACAATACCTTGGACGAGTTCATCAATCGCGTGGCCAAGCTGCCGTTGAATGCGCAACCGGGCACCGAATGGCACTACAGCATCTCCGTGGACATTCAGGGCTACATCGTTCAAAAGCTCTCCGGCATGCCGTTCGAGGAATTCCTGGAGAAGCGCATCTTCAAGCCGCTCGGGATGAGCGACACCGGTTTTTACGTGCCGAAGGAGAAGCTCAACCGGTTCGCGGAATTCTATAACTACGACAACGAAGGCAAGCTGCACGCTGTCGGAGTCCGCGAAGGCCTGAACCACGACTTCGCTGCAAAGCCTGCACTCTCATCCGGCGGCGGCGGCTTGGTCTCGACGACCACGGATTACATGCGATTTTGCCAAATGCTGTTGAATGGCGGTCAATTGGACGGCGTGAGAATCCTCTCACCGCTTTCCGTTGAACTCATGCGCTCCAATGTGCTGGCGCCGACGGTTCCGACTCTGGCGCCCGGTACCGGCTTCGGTCTGGACTTTGGGATTATTACCGATCCGGTAGCGGCAGGCGGGTACTACGGCAAGGGCACGTACTCGTGGGGCGGCGCAGCCGGCACTTGGTTTTGGATCGATCCGGTCAATGATCTGATTGTCGTCGGCATGATTCAGCAAGCGGCGGGCACCGGCGCCGCCGCGGTCGCGGCAGTCCCCGATGTGCGCGGTCTATCGCACGCTTGGACCTATCAAGCGATCGTGAAATAGCCTATGGCAATGAGGTTCTAGCGTCTTTCGGTGGCTGACCGCAATCCGGGTCAGCCACCCTCCTCTCACGTCCAAGCGCGTTGGCATTTCCCCGCCAATTCTTCACGTATCTTTGCAAACTAATATATCTCCTAATATATCTGTAGGGCCCCGACGGGAGTAGCATCGATTTCGGGGTCGTTGCGCAAGAGCGCGCGGGATGTTCCATATGCGGTTCATCGCCTTCAATGCGCATTCAAACGCATGGCAACTATGAAGTGAACGGCAATGACTGTTCTCCGCATCTGAATAACGCATAAACAATTGAGGACTCTATGAATACCTATGCTTTTGCGCATCACAAGCGTATTGCTGCGCTTGTGCTCATCGGGATGGTAGCGGCCGTTACGGGCTGCTCGAGCAGCAGCTCGCCTCCGCCTCCAACTCCGCCGCCGGCCGCGCCACCTCCTCCTCCGCCGCCGCCCACGGGTATCGTGACGCTCAATATCAATTCAACCACGGCGATGACCGCTCCCAGCCAGATGCCGACATTTGCTGGAACGACCTTCGGCGCGGTAGGTACCTACGACAAGATTCGCGGCACCGCCAGCGGCACACTCGATCCGAAGGATCCGAAAAATGCCGCGATCGCAGACATCGCGCTCGCGCCCGTGGATGCGAACGGTTTGGTCGAATACAACATGGACTTCTACATCTTGAAACCTTCGGATCTGTCCAAGGGCAACCACAAGGTGTTCTTTGAACTTCCGAATCGCGGCGGCAAGCAGTACGCTCCTCTGAACCTGTCGGGTGGCGGAAACGATCCGACCACGGCCGCCGACGCAGGGACTGCATTCCTGCAGAACGAGGGCTATACCATTGTGTGGGGCGGGTGGGAACCCACCGTGTCGCGCGCCAACAATTCGATGGGCATCACGGTGCCGGTTCCGCTGAACGCCGATGGCTCGCACATCACAGGACAGGTGTATGAGTACATCGAGAACGACAACGCAACGACCATGTCCGCGTCGCTGCCCTACGCGGCCAACAGCACGGACACCACGCTTGCGACGTTGACCGTCAAGCAGCATCTGACGGACACGCCGACAGCCATTGCGTCGACGGGATGGACGTGGACCAGTCCCACGACAATAGCGCTGCTGCCGGCCGGAACGCCCTTCGCGCAGAGCGCGATTTATGAATTGGTGTACACCGCGAAGGATCCGTGGGTGGCCGGCATCGGTCTTGCCGCGATTCGGGACTTGGCTGCGTTCCTGCGCAATGCCACCGCTGATACTGCCGGTACGCCCAACCCGCTCGCGGGCGACGTGAAGCGCATGGTGTCTTTCGGCTCTTCGCAGCCGGCGCGCACCATGAACGACTTCATCTGGTTGGGATTTAACCAAGACCTTACCGGCAAGCAAGTGTTTGACGGTGTGTTCAACTGGGTTGCGGGCGGCGATGGTGTGGCCATCAATTACCGCTTTGAGCAGTCGGGCATGACCGAGCGCAATCGGCAGCAGCATTTGTATCCAGAAGGAATTTTCCCGTTCGCGTACGCAACCACTACCGATCCGCTGACCGGCAAAACCGATGGGCGCGACTCCCGTTGCTCTGCCTCGAATACCTGTCCGTTGGTCATGAACATCGATTCAGCCAATGAGTATTGGGTCAAGGCTGGCTCGATGCTGCACTCGACCGCGACCGGGGCGGATCTGCCGGACGCGGTGAACTTCCGAACTTACCTGATCTCCGGTTCGCAACATGGCGGTCCTGGCGCGGCGAATTCGCTCGGTGTCTGCGCGCAGTTTGTGAATTCGACAGATCAGTTCCCGGCGCTGCGCGCGCTGTTCGAAGATCTGGACCAGTGGATCGACGGCACGGCTCCGCCCGACAGCAAGGTTCCCAAAGTGTCTGACGGCACAGCGGTATTCGCGACGGTGAATCCCGCCACCGAGGCCATTGGGATCGGTTCCGTGTCGCAGATCGCATTGGGTTTCCCGACCATTCCGGGTCTCAACTATGACGGCCTGATCACGGTTCACAATGTGTGGGACTGGGGTCCGCAGTTCGATCAAGGCATCATTTCGGTGGTGCCGCCGACGCCAACGGGCAAGGTCTACCCGAACTTCGTTTCGAAAGTCGATGTCGACGGCAACGAAGTCGCCGGCATCCGTCTGCCGCCGGTCGCGGTGCCCGTTGCGACCACGGCCGGGTGGAACCACCGTGCCACAGCGTTCGGCGGCCCGGATGGCTGTGAGTCTTCGGGACTTCTGGTTCCGTTCGCACCAGACCAGACGACCCGCGCGACGATCGGCGATCCGCGCCTTTCCCTCACTGAACGCTATGGCACGCATGCGGCCTATGCATCGGCGGTTGCAGCGGCGGCCACCGCACTGCAGGCGCAACGCTTCCTGTTGCCGCTGGACGTTCAGACCTACATCACGAATGCGCAGAAGCCCGTCACGGTCACGGGCAACCCAATCTACGGAACTTACACCTGGTAAGGGGTATTGAGGCTTAAGGACCGGTGCCGGTGCCGCCCCCCAGGGCGGCACCGGTTTTCTCGCTCCGCGCGCTAAAGGCGCCAATTACCTAGCCGATAAAAGGCGTAGGACAGTCATGAGTACCTGCGGTCCCGGAGCGCCCCATCAATTCCCCCAAAACACCCGCTCTTGCGCGCCTCCGCGACCTGGCAAACGGCCTCAAGGCCTGGCTTGTCGGGATCGGCGCCGCGGTGGCGGACTTCCATCCCGCACCCCGGGTGCATGCCGCCGCGTTGCTGGCTGAGCAGGCACACCGGCAAACGCAGTTGTTGTCGAGACTTCAGCTCGCGACCGAAACGGCCGGAATCAGCATTTGGGAGAAGGATCTCGTCACCGGCGAACTGATCAACGACGGCAGCTTATGGCCGCTATTCGGCATGCCGCCTTCGGCGCAGCTGAATCCGAAGGACCTCATCCATGTGGATGACCGCGCCGCCGCAGCCGCGGCGATTCGCGCTGTGCTGGCAGATCCCACCCAGGACTCCATCGTGCCGCTGCGCCACCGCACCGCCAATCCGCGCCCCGAACCGCAATTCGTGCAGACTCACATGCGTGTTTACCGCGACCCAAAGGGCGTGGCGATACGCATGATGGGTGTGACTTGGGATGTGACCGAGGAAGTGCTGCATACCGCGGAACTCGAGGCCAAAGCCGCTCAGGAAAGCGCCTTGAACGAGCGGCTCAGCGTGACCACGAAGGCGGCAGGCATCGCACCGTGGGAATTCGATATCCGGTCCGATTGTTTTTCCTGGCATGGACCCCGCCCGCCCTGCTTCGGCATGGACGATGTGCCCTTGAAGGACTATTTTCGAGCCTTGACGACCATCATTTTGCCGGAAGATCGCGGCATCCTGCTCCAAACACCTCGCGATGCCATTGCCAACAACCTGGATTCCTATGAGTACATGTTCCGGGTAAAGGGCATCGACGGCGAAATTCATCACATGCAGAACTACGCGCGGATCATGCGCGACGAGCAGGGACAGGTACGCTACATCGTCGGCGTGACTTGGGATGTCACACGCGACGTGCTCACGACGGAAATGCTCAAGAGCCGTGCCGATGAGAATCGCCGTCTGGTCGATCAGGTCAATATTGCCACCGAAAGCGCCGGCATCTGCTCCTGGGAGCTCGACCTGATCGCACGCCGCTATCTATGGATCGAAAATCCGATCGAAGCCCTGACCCGTCCCGGTGGTTCCTCCGAAAATCTAGGTATCGACCAGCTGGAAGCCTTGGTGATACCCGAAGACCGATCGCTGTTCCGCGAAACGGTTGCCCTGGCCGTCGCCAACAAAACGGATCGAATCAGCATGCGCTACCGTGCGCGAGGTCCGGACGGCGGCATCGTGCATGTGCAAAATTTCGGGCGAATCATCCCGGACGACAAGGGCGCGCCTTCGCGATTGCTGGGCGTTTCGTGGGACGTCACCAAAGAAGTCGTCGCGTCGGAATTGCTGCGCCAACAGACTGAAGCGGCGCACGCGGCGAGCCGCGCGAAGAGCCACTTCCTGGCGAATGTCAGCCACGAAATTCGCACGCCGATGAACGGCATCATCGGCATGACGGGCCTGATGCTCGATACGCAGCTCGACCGCACGCAGCGCGACTATGCGGAAACCATCCGCTCGAGCGCCGATTCCCTGCTGACCGTCATCAACGACATCTTGGATTTCTCAAAGATCGAAGCCGGCAAGCTGGAGTTGGAATCCATCGAGCTGGACCTGCGCGCCAACGTCGAGGATGTCGGGTCCGCCATGGCCTTTCAGGCTGCCACGAAGGGCCTCGAGCTGATCGTCAACGTCGAGCCGCACATCACCGGGCACGTAATCGGCGATCCGCAGCGCCTGCGCCAGTGCTTGGTCAACCTGGTCAGCAACGCAATCAAATTTACCAAAGCCGGTGAAATCGTGATCGAGGTGCGTGCCCAGCCCGCAGGCAATGGCAATGGGGACTCACTGACCTACTTCGAGGTTCGTGACACGGGCATCGGGATCGCCGAAAGGACCCTGGATACCCTGTTCCAGCCCTTTGTGCAGGCCGACTCGTCAACCACCCGGCATTTCGGCGGCACGGGCCTGGGGCTATCGATCGTGCGCAGACTGGTGGAGCTGATGGGCGGGGAAATCGGCGTGTCGAGCGAAGTCGGCGTCGGTTCGCGATTCTTCTTTACGCTGCCTCTTGAAGCCGCCGCAGCGATCGCGCCTGAGCGCCGCCTACGTAGCGAAGCCGGCGGCCGCATCCTGATTGTCGACGACAATGTCACCAATCAGCGCGTCTTGAGCACGCAGCTCGTGCACGCAGGCTACTCGGTAACGACCGTGAGCAGCGGCGCCACGGCGCTCGCTGAACTGCACAACGCCACGGCGTCGGATCACCCGTTCGACATGGTCATCACCGATTTCCAAATGCCCGACATGGATGGGGCAATGCTCGGCGAGCGCATCATCAAGCTGCCGGAACTCGCCAACACCCGACTGGTCATGCTCACTTCGTTGGACCGGCACGGCGATACGCCGAGGCTGGCGGCGATGGGCTTTGCAGCCTATCTCACCAAGCCGGTGCGAGTGCGGGAGTTGCTGGATGCGGTCGGGCGGGTCATGAGCGGCGGCCCGCGGCAATGGCAGATGGACACCCAGCCCATGATCACGCTCAACATGCTGACGCAACCGGCGGCGCCGCGCCGCTTTGCCGGTCTTGTCCTGCTGGTCGAAGATAATTTCGTCAATCAGAAAGTTGCGGTCAGATTCCTCGAGCGCTTGGGTTGCACCGTGGAAGTCGCGAGCAATGGCGCCGAAGGCGTTGCGGCCTGCCAACAAAAACAATTCGATCTTGTGTTGATGGACCTGCAGATGCCGGTGATGGACGGCATGGCCGCAACCCGAAAAATTCGGGAATGGGAAACTTCGCGGCATACACCGATCATTGCGCTCACGGCCAACGCCATGACGGGCGACCGCGAGTTGTGCGAAGGCGCCGGCATGGACGGCTATCTGACCAAGCCCATCGAAGTTGAGCGGCTGCGAAACATACTCACAAAATATGGCCTGGAGCAGGACGATGCTGCTGCGACTGGCGCGGCCGCTCCGAACGCCAGGGTTGCGCAAAACTCGACGGCGCCCGTGGACTTGGGCGAATTTCACCGGATTACGGACGGCGATCCTCAGTTCGCGCAGGAACTGATCGCCGCCTTCATCAGCAGCGGCGAGCAGCAGCTGAGCGAGATTGCAGCCGCCATCGCGCAGAATGACTGCACAGGATTGGCCAAAGCCGCTCACAAATTGAAGGGCGCGAGCGCCAATATCCACGCGCGCGCGCTCAAAGCGCTCGCGGAGCGGCTCGAAATCGACAGCGCAGCGACGCAGGCGCGCTCTCTGCATGCGGGCAACGCGCTGCTGCGGCGCGAATTCGACCGCGTCAAGCAATTCCTATCCGACCCGTCAGTCGTCCCTCAGCACTCCAAAGCCGCGTCCTAGTAGCGCCAACTCTTCAGGTCCGCACCGGGCGGAGCGGAAGACTTTATGCGCTGCAAGATCTGCGGCAAATACTGAAAATTGTAGTGCAGACGCGAATACGCGTTCGCCTGGCTAGGATCGCCGTTCCAGCAGTGTTCAGCCCGATCGCCGTATGCCACCGATCCGCCGTAGCCGGGCTTGAGCGATTCGAGCCGCTCCTGCCCAAAATAAACTGAGTCCGTCAGATAATAATTGTCGCCGTTGCCCACATAGAGATGAATCTTGCCTTGCAGCTTCGGCGCCAGCGTTTTCCAATCGCGCGCAATAATGAATGAAAGATCGAAATGATCGCGCCAATAGGCGGCGACCGAAGGATCAATGGCGCCGCTGACTTTGTCGAAGATCGGTTTCGGATAGCCGTCCGAACCCGCCGGGCTGAATACGGCCTGCCAGATGTCGTACTGGCCACCGGAGCGGCTGTGGTCGCCTTGCGTCAGCTCCATGTAGTTTTCATCCCGCTGAGTGGCGAAAACCTCGCCGAGATAGTTGCGGAACGCGGGGCGTTCCACCGAAGACGCTTCGCCCTTTAAAGTGTAGGCGTTGGGATCCTTGTAAATGTCGATGAGGGTGTAGGCGCGGAAATCGATGGGATCGGGACAGGCGGCAAAAGCACCGTTGTACATGTCGGGATAGAAGACCTGCGTGGCGAGCGCCTCCCATCCGCCGGTCGAGCCACCATAGGTAAAGCGCGCCCAACCGGCGCCGAGGCCGCGGAATCGCCGCTCGACCTCAGGGATCAACTCCTTGTTGATGGCATCGCCGTAGGGACCCAAGTTGGCGGAGTTGACCGCATAGCTGTCGTCGTAGTACGGGTTCGCGTGTTCAATTTCGATGACCAGAAAGCGCGGAAAGTCATCGGAAATCCATTTTTGATAGAAGGCGTACGCCTCTTGTTGCTGAATGCGGTTATAGCCGGCGAGATGAAAGCGCTCGGAGTAGTCTGGTTTCAGATCCGGATCAGGCGGAGTGGTGCGAAATCCGGAAATGTCATCCGGGTAGTGCCCGTGGAACACCATGAGCGGATAGTGCGCCTGCGGGTGCGCATCAAACCCCTTGGGCACCAACACGTGCGCGCCGAGGAATACATCGCGGCCCCAAAACTTGGACAACAGCTCGCTGCGGATTCGGATGTGCCGCACAAACTCGCTATCCGTCTTCGGGGCGATGGCGCCGATCTGCTGGTCCAGAAGCAGCGCGGTTCTTGCGGGATGTGCCGCATCCACGTGCAGCTTGATGGGCGTCGAGTACAAATTGCCGGGCTTCTTCGCCCACTGCTGCCCCTCGCCTTTGTCCGGCGGCAGCATGAGCGTGCGGCCGTCGGCGAGGTGAAAAGTTTCGTATCGGTTGAACACGGCCTGGACAAAATAATCGCCCGTCGGGACAGCCGACAAATGGGCGGCCGGCCAGCCGAAGGCATTGTCATTGACAAGCACGTCAGCGCCCGGCGCCAGGCCCGAAACGTTCAGACCGAACAAGTAGGGGCTTGCCAACGGCTCGTTGGCCTCGACATGCGTGCGCGGTTCGCGCGACATGTCGCGGCTCAACAAAAGGATGATGCGGCCCTCGAGCGGCCCATTGCTTTGCGCGGCGGGATAGCTGATCGCAAACTCGGGCCCTTTTGCGGGCGCAGCCCACCCGCCGCCTGCGGCGAGCAGGCAGAACACCCCAAGAGCAAGCGATATTACTGTGCGCATTGATGATCCCTTTTTGAAATACGAATTATTTTCCGTCGACTGAAAATGCCAACAGCACATTGTCCGGCGCCCCGCCCAGCGCGCCGGCATAGCCGGAAATGATGTACATCATGCCGGCTGCCAATATCGGTCCGGCCACATCCAACGAGCCGCCGCTTTGATCCTTGATGCCGTTGATGGTTTGATATTTTTGCGCGGCGGTATCGAAATCCCAGACGATTTTGCCGTCCTTCACGTCGTACGCCCGCAGATGGCCGTCTATGGTGGTCGACAACACCAGTCCGGGAATGACGCTGGGTGCCGCAGATTGACCGATCAGGCATCGACCGCTGTAGCTGCACGGCACCTTGGGCGCCGCGGTATACCACTGTTGTCCGCCGGTGGCCGGATCCAAAGCGTACAAGCCCGCCTTGCCCGTCGGTGGCGGCATGCCCAAATCAGCCACCGCGACGTACAGCTGCGTGGCATCGGCCGCCATGCCCCATTCGATGCCGCCCAGTGCGCCGCCGTTGCCCACCTTGTTGCGCCATACAGTTTTGCCGTCATGATCCGGATCCATGCCAAAGGCTACGCCGGATTTCTGGCCTGCCAGAATGATGTCCTTGCCGTTATGCAGTGTGAAGAGGATCGGCGAGGCGCCGAAATCATGATCGGGGCCGACCACTTTCGGGCAATTGACAGTGCCGCTGCGATTGCAGCCCATCAAGAAACTGTCGTTCTCCGTCACCTGGTTTCGCCATTTGACTTTGCCGGTCGCCAGATCGAGCGCGATGATCGCATCAGAACCGTTCTCCTTGACGTCCGTGTACGTATCGCCGGTACCGATGTAAACCACGCGGCGCTTGACATCGATGGTGGGCGCGGACCAGACGGCCGCGCCCGCCGGTCCGTACATCTGCGTACCTGCCGAGTTCTTCGTTGTCGGTTGCGGCTGCTGTTCAATCGCATAGGTTTTCCAAACCAGCCGGCCGTCCCTGGCATCGAGAGCGGCCAATCCGCCTCGCGCTGAGCAGCAACCATACGAGCCGATCCCGCCCGCCGTCTCCTCCCAGGAAGAAATCGGTACGTAGAGCAATCCCCTGTAGAGCACCGGTGCGCCGGTCAGCACGCCGCGAGGATGCTGTTCAACGTTCACTTTCCATTGCAGCTTGCCGCTGGCGGCATCGAGCGCATAAACGTTGCGCTGGAAATCGCCGAAGAACATGGAGTAGCCGCTGGGAGCTGCGCCGCGAAGCTGCCCGATGACAGGCGTGGTCCGCACGCCCGCCTCCGCATCAAAGCGCCAATGCATGCAGCCGGTCTTGGCATCCAGCGCATAGAGCCGCCCGCTCGAGCTCGTGAGAAACAGGCGGCCGCCCACCATGATCGGCTGACCATAGCGGCCGCCCGTATAGGTCATGGACCACTTCACTTTGAGCCGCGGCACAACGGCGCCGGATAAACCTGGATTGGGTTGATTGCGCGAATTGCGCGCATCGATGCTCCAACCGTTCCAGCCCGGCCCGGACATGCTGAACTTCCCGGCAGTGCCGCAAGCGGGAGGATCGCCCGCCTGTTCCGTCATGCCGTCGGAGCCCAGATAGGTCGCGATCGCCCGGATGTCCGCATCGCTCAAATCCGCCGCCATCGGCTGCATGACCCCGGTTTTCAGCGCGGTGGCGATGTCGTCGGGAAAGCGCCGCGCCAGTGCGACCTTGGGCGGAGCCCGGTCGACTGCCGGGTCGTGACAAGAAGCGCACCGGGATTTGAACAAGCTCGCGCCATGGGCAACTACGGCGGCGGCGGCAGACGCGGCATCGGCGCTTTGCGGCCGCTCCTCGACCGCCTGCGCGATGACATCGGACGCGCAGAAAAGCACAAGCATGCAGAACCCGGTTTGCAGACGCATAATCCCCCGCACAGGCATTCTTATCATTGGCGACAGAGCCTCAAGTTACCTTAAAGCTTGAGAAAAACCGAACTCTCATCGAGGTTATCGCTCGAACATAGTATATTTATCGGCTAATCGAGGATTCCGGCGCTGTGCCAATAAAAACGGCGGACGTTCGAGAGCCACTTAATACTATCGCGCGTCGAGATTCTTAATTGCCCAAACCAGCCTCCTTGCACGACGCACAGTGTCAATCGCGCGTTAAATCCCCCATTGCGGCCGCAATCCTGGCGCTGCTCGCCGGCTGCGCGGTCGGTCCGAACTTCAAGAGACCCGCCCCTCCCGATGTAAGCGATTATGTTCCCACGCCGTTGGCCGCGACGGCGAGCACACCCAATACGCCGGCCGGCGAATCTCAGCGCTTTGCGAGCGGAGCCGATATCGCGGCGGATTGGTGGACGCTGTTTCATTCCGAGCCGCTCAATGAGCTGATCGATCGTTCGCTGTCGAGCAATCATGATCTCAAGGCTGCACAGGCGGCACTGACGGTCGCGAAAGAAAATATGCTGGCGCAGCGCGGCGCCTACTACCCCAGCGTCGCGGCCAATTTTGACGCCACGCGCCAAAAGCAATCGGAACAAATATCTCCTGCGCTGAACGAAAACGTATTTCTCTACAACCTTTTCACGCCGCAGGTCAGTGTTTCGTTTGTGCCCGATGTCTTCGGCTTGAACCGGCGCACGGTCGAGTCCTTTGCGGCGCAAGCGCAAGAAGCGCGATTTCAGATGATCGCGACATACACGACCTTGACGTCCAACGTGGCTGTGACCGCCATACAGGTGGGGGCCACGCAGATGCAGATCGCGGCCACCCGCGAACTCATCGACAGCGGCGAGAACGCCCTGAAGATCCTGAAACTTCAGCACGAGAAGGGCTATGCCGGCGGCCTGGACGTTGCCGCGGAAGAGGCGCAGCTCGCGCAGTTTGCCGCCACCCTCCCTCCCCTCATCAAGCAGGAGGCTCAGCTGCGGGACCAGCTGGCCGTGTTGGCGGGCCGTTTTCCGAGCCAGGCCCCGGCGGTGAACTTTGATCTCGCAACGCTGCAGCTGCCGCAGGATCTGCCCGTGAGTCTCCCGTCGACGCTGGTCTCGCAGCGCCCGGACGTGCTGCAGGCTGAGGCGAATCTGCACGATGCGAGCGCCAAGATTGGAATTGCCATCGCCAATCGGCTGCCCAACATTACATTGACCGCCAACGCCGGCAGTACCGCCACCGAGATGAGTCAGCTCTTTACTTCCGGAACCGGCTTTTGGGGAATCGGCGCTTCGGTCACCGCTCCGATCTTCCAAGGCGGCCAGCTGCTGCATCAGCAGCGCGCGGCCAAGGCCGCCTACGAGCAAGCCGCCGAGCAATACCGCAGCACGGTGCTGACTGCCTTTCAGAATGTCGCCGACACCTTGACGGCCTTGGAGCAGGATGCCGAAGCGGTGAAGGCCGCGGCCCACGCTGCGGATTCGGCCAAGGTCACTTTGGATCTGACGCAACGGCAATGGCAAAGCGGCTATGCCGGCTACCTCGCATTGCTCAGCGCCCAACAAGCCTACCAACAAGGCCGGATCAGCTTGATTCAGGCCCAAGCCAATCGCTTCGCCGATACCGCGGCTTTGTTCCAGGCGCTCGGCGGAGGTTGGTGGCATCGGACGGAACTCGCCAAACAGCCATGATGAATAGATTGAATATGAAAGGAATTCTTGCCGCGCTTAACTTGTCCGCATTGATCTTGATCGCTGCGTGCTCGCCCAAGGCCGATGTCAACCCTCAGACGCCATCGGTGACGGCGAACAATGTGAAGCTCACGCCCGAACAGCGCCGCAACGTTCACCTGTACAAAGTTGCGCCGTCCACATTCCATAAAACGGTGGAGACCACGGGAGTGGTCGACTTTGATAACGATCACGCCACCAGCGTTCTCGCGCCGTTTTCCGGCCCGGTTTCGCGCCTGCTCGTCTCCCTGGGTGATCACGTCAAGCTCGGAGCACCGTTGGCGGTGGTCAACTCGCCGGATTTCGCGACGGCGATAAGCGCCTATCGTAAAGCGATTGCCGCCGCGCAGACCGCGCGTCGCCTGGCCGATTTGGACAAGGAATTGGTTGAACACAACGGGGTTTCCAAACGTGAAGCCGATCAAGCCGAAAGCGACGCCCTTGGCGCCGAGGCCGATCGCGAGGCCGCCTTGCAGTCACTTGTGTCATTGCATGTGCCTGCGGATGCCGTCAAGGCCATTCAAGACGGGCGCTCTGTCTCGCACCTCGACGGCGTGATCCGCGCGCCGGTGGCGGGCACCGTGGTGGAAAAACTCATCACGCCGGGACAACTGCTGCAAGCCGGCACCACCGCGTGCTTTACCGTGGCGGACCTTTCGCGGGTGTGGATATTGGCGCAGGTCTTCGGCGCAGATCTGACGGCGGTGCATGTCGGCGACTCAGCCGACGTAATCACAGGCATCGGTGACAACACCTTTTCGGGTACCGTGGATAACATCGCGGCGTTGGTGGATCCTGACACCCGTTCGGTGGCAGTCCGCGTCGTCGCCAAAAACCCATCGGATTTTCTCAAGAAGCAAATGTATGTTCGCGTGGTTATTCACGCACAAAAGCCAAGCACGGGCACCTTGATACCGGTGTCTGCGGTGTTGCGCGACGATGTGAACCTGCCATTCGTTTATGCCGTGCAATCAGACGGCAGCTTCGCCCGGCAACACGTGACATTGGCCTACCGCACCGGCGATCAATACGACATCGCCGACGGTCTGAAAGACGGCGATGAAATCGTGGTCGACGGGGGCCTGTTCGTGCAGTTCATGCAGAACCAATGAGCTCCGATCCGACTCCCTCGGGCGCAGCGCCGCGCTCGGCATCCTTCATGAATCGGATCGTAACCTCCTCGTTGCGCCAGGGCTTTCTGGTCATTCTCATGACGGCGGTGCTGATCGGCGCCGGAACGCGCTCGCTCGACCGGCTGCCGGTCGATGCCTATCCGGATCTTTCGCCGCCCATGGTGGAGCTCATTACGCAGTGGCCGGGGCATGCCGCCGAGGAGGTGGAGCGGCTGATCACGGTGCCGGTGGAGCGCGAGATGAACGGCCTTCCGCAGATGACCACCATCCGCTCGATCTCACTCTACGGCCTGTCCGATGTCATCATGACTTTTCAGAATGGCACGGATAAATATTTCGCGCGCCAACAGGCTTTCAATCGCATCGCCGATGTGACCCTGCCAAGCGGCGTATCCCCGTCCATGTCGGCTCTGTCTTCTCCCTCCGGCCTCATCTACCGTTATGTCTTGCAAAGCAGCGACCGGTCGCCGATGGAGCTCAAGACCTTCGAGGACTGGGTCATCGAGCCGGCATACCGATCCGTGCCGGGCGTCGCGGACGACTCCGGATTTGGCGGCGGCACGATGCAGTACCAGGTCCTGCTCGATCCGACCAAGGTAGCCTCGGTCGGACTATCGGTGACGCAGGTGGAAAGCGCGCTCGCGGCAAATAACAGCAATGGCGGCGGCGGGTTTTATTCTCAAGGCGGACAGTTCTACTACGTTCGCGGCCTGGGGCTCATGAGCACCCTGGAGGATATCGGCAATGTTGTGATCGCTGTGAACAACGGCACGCCGGTACTCGTCAAGGATGTGGGCCGTGTGGCGATCGGAATCGCCCCGCGCCTGGGCGAGTTCGGCTATCAGTCGCAGGATGACGCCGTGGAAGGCGTGATCCTGCTTCGCACCGGCGAGAAAACGCAGGATGTGCTGAAGCGGGTGGAAGAGAAGACCAGGGAACTCAACGAAGGGATCCTGCCGAAGGATGTGAAGATTCTACCCTTCTATGATCGAAGCGATCTGGTCGATCTGACGACCGAGACAGTCCAGCGCAATTTGTTGCGCGGCATGCTGCTGGTGGTCGTGGTGTTGATATTTTTTCTCTACAACTTTCGCGCCGGCCTCATTGTCGCGGCGACCATACCGCTGGCATTGCTGTTCGCATTCATCTGTCTCGATTTGCAGAATGCATCCGCCAACCTGCTGTCGATCGGCGCGGTGGACTTCGGAATTCTGGTGGACGCCGCCGTGGTCATGGTCGAGAACATTTTTCGACAGATCGCCGCGCGGCGGGGTACCCCGCTCGACGTCAAAACGATCATCGCGGAAGCCGCGGCTGAAGTGGATCGCCCGCTGTTCTATGCGGTGGCGGTGATTGTCGCCAGTTTTCTGCCCATCTACGTGCTGGCGGGCCCGTCGGGAACGCTGTTCAAACCCATGGCCGACACCATGGTATTCGCGTTGATCGGCTCCTTGATCGTCACGCTGACCCTGTTGCCGGTGCTCTGTGCGTGGTTCATGCGCAAGGGCGTGCAGGAGAAGCGCAATGCGGCCTTCGAACGCATAAAGGCGGTCTATACCCGGGGGCTCGACTTTTGCCTGGCGCGTCCCTGGGGAACGGCCATTGCTTCTGCGATTCTGCTCGGCGCATCGCTGCTGCTGATTCCGCGCATCGGCGCGGAGTTCATGCCGCATCTGGACGAAGGCGCGCTGTGGGTGCGCGCCACCATGCCCTACACCATCTCATTCGATGAATCGGCAAGAATCGCGCCCAAAGTGCGCGAGATCCTGCGGTCGTTTCCAGAAGTCACGAAGGTTGCCTCGGAACTCGGGCGCCCCGACGACGGCACCGATCCGACCGGCTTCTTCAACGTCGAATTCTTCGTGGGTTTGAAGCCCTATTCGCAGTGGACCGGCTCCTATCACAACAAGTCAGGACTCATCGAGGCGGTCAACCAGAAGCTATCCGCATTTCCCGGCATCAATTTTAATTACACCCAACCGGCCGAGGACGCGGTGGATGAGGCGGAAACCGGACTCAAGAGTGCGCTCGCGGTGAAGATCTTTGGTTCCGACCTCAACATCCTCGAACAGAAGGGCAAGGCCATAAAACAAATCCTGGAACGGGTGCGAGGAATCCGCGAGGTGACCTTGGTCCAGGAACTGGGACAGCCAAGCCTGACCATCAAGATCGATCGCGCAAAAATCGCGCGCTACGGTCTCAACGTCTCGGACATCAACGGCTTGATTGAGGCCGCCATCGGCGGGGACGTGGCAACCCAGGTGGTGCAGGAGGAGAAGCAGTTTGACCTCATCGTTCGGCTCGAGCAGCGCTACCGCGATAACCCCGAAGAGATAGGCAACATCCTGGTGGCGACTCCCGGCGGTCAGCAGTTACCGCTCAAGGAATTCGCCGACATTCAGGTCGCAAGCGGCGCCTCATTCATTTATCGGGAAGACAATTCGCGCTACATCGGGGTCCAATTTTCGATCGCGGGCCGCGATCTGGCGGGCGCGGTCGACGACGCCATGCAGCAGGTCAATTCAAAGGTCAAGTTGCCGCGCGGCTATCGCTTGGACTGGGGCGGCGAATACTCCGAATACACGGCTTCCCGCCATCAACTCAGCATCATCATCCCGCTGACCACGTTTCTCATCTTCCTGCTGCTCTTTGCGCTGTATAGCAATTTCAAGTTCCCGTTTATCACCGTGCTCGGCGTGGTGCTCTCGGCGCCGGTCGGCGGCCTCCTTGCCTTGTGGATCACCGATACGCCCTTCTCCGTCTCGTCGGGTATCGGCTTTCTTGCGCTGTTCGGAGTCTCCGTGCAGACCGCGGTGGTCTATATTTCGTACGTCAACGAGCTGCGGCGCAACGGCACCCCGGTTGCTGAAGCCATTCGCGAGGGCGCCATACTGCGCCTGCGTCCGATCATGATGACGGCGCTGGTTGCCGCGCTCGGACTGCTTCCGGTCGCCCTCGCGACGGGCGTCGGCACCGACTCGCAGCGGCCGTTTGCCCTGGTGATCGTCAGCGGCCTGTTCACGCGGCTGTTCATCAGCGTCTTTCTGATGCCGGTGCTTTACGCGCTGGTGGCAAGGCCTGAAGATCGACTGGAAGTGTGAGGCGAACCGCTGCCCGGCGCCGGGAGGGCGCCTAGTCCTCGTCCAGCGACGGCACGTGCGTATTCACTTCCTCCGCGATCTTGTTCGGATCGGCGCCCGCGACCGGATATGACTTCGACCACACCAGCGCGGCATCGCTGACCTTCAGGAGTTTGACCGTCAGAGCCGGCGCGGCCGCGTCGGCTCCAACCGCACCGCAGAGCACGTACGTCGAATGGTTCGACCGACCGCGCTCGACGGCGGGCGTCGACTCATCGCAGGCCGCGGATTCCTGACTCAGGCCCACACGACCGCGGTGTGCGATCGCGATTTTGCCGTATACCAACGCAAACGCAGAATCCGCGACTTTTGCCGCCTCTGCGTTCCCAGCCGCCGCCGTAAACGGAATGGCGAGGAGCGGGCTGTGCGCCGACGGCGTTTCCGCATCGTCCGATGTGATGCGCGCAATCTGCGCCGCAAGCTTGGAGATGTCTTTCTTGTCGAAGTTGCCGTGGTATTTGTCCGAGATCGCGTGCAGTTCTTCCGAATCTCTCTGCGACATTCGCGATGATCGGTGGTCGCTCGAACTGCAACCCTTGGACATCAGCGCAATGCACAGCCACACATAGACAAATCCCCGCACCCAGCGAGGCAATTGATTGAAGAAAATCCACGCCGACCGCAACGCCCATCCTGCCACGTGAAACCAGTAACGCCCCTTGCCCTTGGCATTGGGATCTTCTGTCGGAAAAGCGGGATATTTGACAGGCTGCGGCGGCGCATCAGCGTCGGATGTCTTGCCACGTGAGGCTTGCACGGGCGCACGCGAGGACGAAGGGCCGCGCGGCTCCTCCACCGGCTCGCCCGACACCAGCCTGCGGCACAAAGCCTGAAGGGCAGCATTCGATTGCCCGCCGGGAACGCGCACCCACTGGATCGACAGGAATTTTTCGGGGACCCGCGCGCCGGTCTGGCTGGTGTCGTCGAGGACGACCGGCAGCAGAAAGGCGTGATCATCGGCCATGTCGAGTGTTCTCTCGACAGCGAGGCGCCACTCTCTGCGAAAGTAGCCTTCATGCCGGGCTTCGGTTTGAGCCGAGATGAGAGGCATGAAGTAATCGCATTCGCGTATTTGCCTGCGGATCTTCTGATCCCAGGCCTCGCCGCCGCCCAGATCGCTTTCGTCGTACCAGACTTCGAGGCCGAGACCGGGCAGCGCGTCCTTGAGCACGCGCGCGGCCTCGCGGTCGCCCGAGGCGTAACTTAGGAATACCGTGGGTGCGCGATTAGAGTTCATCAGGCTTGAACGTCGGACAATGCCTTTATCAGAGCGGCGCGCAGGTAGGTGTCGTGTTCCTCCGTCGCTCCGCGAACTATACCGGTCAAGGTCGTGAACCTCGCTTCTGCGTATTTGGCCCGCGCATCATTCCCCCATGCATCCTGCCAGGCAACGATCATTTCCTGCACCTCTTCCCACCGGCCCTCGGAATGGACGCGAACGAGATTGTTCATCCAACGGATTGCGCGCGTGAGGCACATCCAAACGAGCATGTCTGTGGACACGACCATGTGCGCCAAGGGCGGCAGAGCCGAGACGGCATAGAGTATTCCCCAATATCGATCGATCAATTCTCCAGGCGCTTCAGCGTCACGGTGCTTCACTCTCAGCGCGACAACATCGGTCGTGAGCTGGCAAAGTGCCTCGACACCGAGTTCGAACCGGCGGGCATCGTCAAACTGACAGAGCGCGGCACATACGGCCGCTCCATTCTTCTGTGCACGGGTGCGTCGCTTAGCCAAGCCGCTCCCTCCCCTACGCGTTCACACGCAAACGCCATTACTCCCAGTATAATGCAAGGTGCCTAAACACAGCGATTCATGGAATTCTGGCGCCAGTTGCATGCAGCGACCGCAGCACTCACGTGGGTGAGTCGGGATTGGTACGCGTGGATTGCTTGAAAAGGTCCAGCGTCGAAGCCGCTCTGATTTGGTTGGGCGCCTGCTTTGCCCTCAGCGCCCGCTCGAATTGCGCCTTCGCGTCGTCGGAGATTTCCCGGCCGATCGACCCTGTTTTGGATTGGTGCTCGATGAGCCACGCTTCTGAGATCACGAACATTGCCGCCACCATCAACACCATGATCAGGCCCAGCAGCCTGGCTACGCGGCTTGCGGGTGCTCCAATTGCAGGCCCTCGATTTTTTCGATCTTTGGGCGCCGCTTCTTCGCCGCGTGCCACAGATCGTAGGTGAGCTGCATGCGCAGCCACGACTCAGCGGAGCCACCCAGCGCGGCAGCCAGCCTGATCGCAAGCTCGGCACTGATGGCGGCATGTCCATGCACCACCCGCGACAGCGCGACGCGAGAGACGCGCAGGCGCTCGGCGAACTTGGTGACGGTGATGCCACCATCGGGGCGCAGCACAGTGTCCAGCAGGATGGCTCCAGGGTGCGGCGGATTGTGCATGCGACTCATAAAAACCTCCTCAGTGGTAATCCTGGTAATCCACCAGGATCGCGTCGGCGCCTTCAAAGGTGAAGGTCATACGCCAATTCCCATTTACCGACACGGACCAATGCCCAGCGAGATCAGCCTTGAGCGGGTGCCAATCCCAGCCTGGCAGATTCATATCCGCGGCACTGGTGGCTCCATCGAGCCTGGCCAGCAGCCTTGGAACCTGAGCTAAAGAACCGCTGCAATCCGTCGTGGCGGAAACTCTTGATCACGGAGCATAGCGTATCGCTTAGAGATACATATAGCAAATGCTATGTATCGCTTAGAGATACATATTCCGAATGCCGCAAATTGGGCGCAAAAATTGAGATCATTCTCACAATTCAGAGTCTCAAAGCGACGGATTGGATACCCCACATTTTGGCGGAGAGGGTGAGATTGACTCGGGCCATCCTGGCCCTCGCCCTGCGGGCGCCGTCGCCAAAGCGCTCCGGCGTCCCAAATCGCTCCTGCGATTTGGTCGAACCAGGTGAGTTCGTCCACGAACCCTGCCCCTGCTGGAAAAATCGCGGCCCCCCAAACGGGGCCTCATTTTCCAGTGGCGGAGAGGGTGAGATTGACTCGGGTGAGTTCGTCCACGAACCCTGCCCCTGCTGGAAAAATCGCGGCCCCCTAACGGGGCCTCATTTTTCCAGTGGCGGAGAGGGTGAGATTCGAACTCACGAGCCCCGTAAAGGGCCTCCGGTTTTCAAGACCGGTGCATTCAACCACTCTGCCACCTCTCCGTAATGCAGCAACCGGGGCATTTCGGCGCGATTTTACCCGACAATATTCATCGTGTCCGGCCGCCAAGGCATTGAATGGTCGTCAATTAACCTTATATCGCCGGAAACCGGGCTAAATCGGCACCCCGATCGCGGGGGTGGTAAAATACGCCCTAGGTCAATTGGAGGATACGATGGCCACTTTCCCAAGCAGCAACTCTGCTTTTCCGAGCTCGGGCGTCGACAGCCGAGCGCAATTCATCACACGCACCTACACCCATGTGGTCGGTGGCATCCTAGGTTTCATTCTGGTCGAGCTGGCATTGTTCGAATCCGGTCTCGCGGGCCAGATCGCGAGCTTCATGCTCGGTTTCAACTGGTTCCTGATTCTCGGCGCGTTCATGCTGGTGGGCTGGCTCGCCACGCGGACCGCGCAGACCAGCACCTCGCTCGGCATGCAGTACTTCTCGTATGCCGCTTATGTGGTTGCGGAAGCGCTGATCTTCGTGCCGCTGCTCTACATCGCCGACCGCAAAGCCCCTGGCGCGATTGACAGCGCCACTTTGATCACGGCGTTGGGCGCCGGCGGATTGATGGTGGTCGCTCATCGCACGCGCAAGGACTTCTCCTTCCTGCGTGCCATCCTGATGTGGGGCGGCGTGGTCGCCCTCCTGGCGATGGTCGGCGGTGCCGTGTTCGGGTTCCAGCTGGGAACCTGGTTCTCGGTGGCCATGATCGGCTTCGCCGGCGCGGCCGTGCTCTACGACACGTCCAACATCATTCACAACTACCCGGAAGATCGCTACGTATCGGCTGCGATGCAGCTGTTCGCCTCGATCGCGCTGATGTTCTGGTATGTGCTGCGCCTGGTGATGGGCAGCCGCAACTAAAGTCTGAGGCGACCTGCTGCGGCTTACCGCAGCAGGTCCGCTCCGCCCATATAGGGCAGCATCGCGGTCGGTATGGTGATGCTGCCGTCCTCGCGCTGATAATTCTCCAAAATCGCAACCAGCGCGCGTCCCACCGCAACTCCTGACCCGTTCAAAGTGTGCACAAGCTCCGGCTTGCCGGTTTCCGGATTGCGCCATCGAGCCTGCAGGCGCCGCGCCTGGAAGGACTCGCAGTTGCTGCAGGATGAAATCTCACGATACTTTTTCTGAGAGGGCAACCAGACTTCGAGATCGTAGGTCTTGGCACTGCCATTGCCCGTATCTCCCGCGCACAACGACACCACTCGATAGGGCAGCTCCAACGCCTTGAGCACGGCCTCGGCGTGTCCGGTCATCTCTTCGAGTGTCTTATAAGAATCCTCGGGGCGCACAATCTGCACCATCTCAACCTTGTCGAATTGGTGCTGGCGGATCATGCCGCGCGTATCCTTCCCGGCCGCGCCCGCCTCTGAGCGGAAGCACGGCGTGTGCGCCACGAATTTGAGCGGCAAGCGCTCCGGCGCCAGAATCTGATCGCGCACCAGATTCGTCAACGGCACTTCGGCCGTGGGGATCAAGTAGAAGCCGGGATCACCGCGCACCGCGAATTGGTCCTGCTCGAACTTCGGCAGCTGCCCGGTACCGACGAGCGCCTCCGCGTGCACCAGGTACGGTACGTAGTGTTCGCGATAACCGTGATCTTGAACGTGCAGATCCAGCATGAATTGAGCGAGAGCGCGGTGCAGCTTCGCCAGCATTCCGCTCATGACCACGAACCGCGCACCGGAAATGCGTCCGGCAGCTTCAAAGTCCATGCCCAACGGCTCACCGAGCGCAACGTGATCCTTCGGCTCGAAGGTGAATTCTCGCGGCATTCCGAAACGCCGCACCTCGACATTCGCCGATTCATCGCGGCCCTCGGGAACGCTGGCGTGCAAAATGTTCGGCAATCCCAATTGCAGATCGGTGACCTGGCCTTGAATGAGTTCGAGCCGCTTTTCGATGCCTTGTAGCGCCGCACCCAAGGCTTCCCCTGCTGCCAGCAGCGGCGCCGCATCCTGACCCTTCGACTTCGCAAATCCCACGGCCTTGGCGTTCGCATTGCGCTCGGCCCTGAGGCGATCGGCCTCAATTTGCACGCTCTTGCGCTGCTCCTCGAGCGCCGCGAATGCTTCCACATCGAGCTTGAAACCCCTGCGCGCGAGCGCGGCCGCCACTCCGGGTAAATCGCTGCGCAGCAGCTTGGGATCAAGCACGATGGTTTCCTTTGTTCATGATTTGGCGCGGCGCGCGGCCAGCGCTTCGCCGATTTTTATTTCCAGCCCGCGCGTGACGGGCACATAGTAGCGGCGATCCGGCATCTCGTCCGGAAAATAACGTTCTCCGGCAGCAAAGCCGCCCGGCTCATCGTGGGCATAGCGATAACCTTTGCCGTAGCCGATTTCCTTCATCAGGCGCGTCGGCGCGTTGCGCAGATGCAGGGGAACTTCCAATGATCCCAGCTTCGCTGCATCCTCGCTGGCCGCGTTGAACGCGGCATAGACCGCGTTGCTTTTGGCGGCACACGCCATGAACACGATGGCCTGGGCGATGGCGAGTTCGCCCTCGGGACTGCCGAGACGCTCGTACACGGCGCATGCCTCGAGCGTCAGGGTCAGTGCGCGCGGATCGGCATTGCCGATGTCCTCGCTCGCCATGCGCAATGCGCGGCGCGCGATATACAGAGGGTCGCATCCCCCGGCGAGCATCCGGCATAGCCAGTAAAGGGCGGCGTCCGGATCGCTGCCGCGCACCGACTTATGCAATGCCGAAATCTGATCGTAAAAATATTCCCCGCCCTTGTCGAAGCGAACGTAGGTGCTGCCGATCACGGCGCGCATGGTGTCGACATTGAGGCGGCGGCCCGAACCTTCCGGGGTGCTCAAGTCCGCTGCGGTTTCCAATAAATTCAGCATCCGGCGCGCATCGCCGTCCGCCGCGGCGAGCAGCAGCTCGCGGGCGTCGGCATCGATCTGCAGCTGAAGCTTCCCCAAGCCGCGCTCCTGATCCACGAGAGCGCGATCCAGCAATTTGCCCAGATCTTCGCTCCCCAGAGACTTGAGGACATAGACGCGCGCCCGGGACAGCAGCGCGTTGTTGACCTCGAATGAGGGGTTCTCGGTGGTCGCACCGATAAAAATCAGCGTCCCGTCCTCAACGTACGGAAGAAATGCGTCCTGCTGAGATTTGTTGAAGCGATGGACCTCGTCCAAGAACAAGACCGTGTTGCGCGTGCCGCGCAAGCTGCGCGCCTGCTCGACAACCGCGCGGATGTCCTTGATTCCTGCCTGCACCGCTGAGAGTCCGACGAATTCGGCGTTCGCGCCATTGGCGATCAACCGGGCCAATGTGGTTTTGCCGGTGCCGGGCGGACCCCACAGGATCATGGAATGCGGATGGCCGGATTCCAACGCGCGCCGCAGGGGTGCACCCATCCCCAGCAGATGAGATTGGCCCACATACTCGTCGAGCGACTGTGGCCGCAGCCGGTCGGCCAATGGCCGATAGCCACCCTCGCCGGCCGTCACTTAGGCTGGCGCCCGATCACGTCGACTCCCGCCGGCGGCACAAAAGTAAACAGGTCGGGTGCAAACTTTGCGTTGCGCTTGGAATTGGTAAAGGTCAGCTGCGTAACCTGGTTGAGCTTGTCCGCCAGAAACATGGAAGCGAGGTCAGCGCCGCGAAATCCGATGCGCACCAATTGGAAGTCCGTCTCCGGGTGCTTCGGAAGCAGCTGGTACCACTGCAGACCGTCGCTCGGCGGCAGCGCCGTGACATCGAATTGGCTGCTCAAAGATCCCGAGCCCGACAACAAAACCGCCGGTGTGTTGGCAAGACTGGCGTCCATGTCGCGCACGTTGGCCTGCTGTAGATCCTTGTCGTAAAACCAAATTTGTTTGCCGTCCGCCAGTATCAGCTGCTCGGAAGGCTGCGAATAATCCCAGCGAAACTTTCCCGGCTTCTGCAGGTACAGCTTACCCGCGGCACTGCGCATCACCTTGCCGTGCCCATCGTCGATCGTTTGCGTGAAGTCCGCCGACCACGTGGCCAGTCCATTGAGGTATTTCTCAACCTCCGTCGTCGGCGAGGCCGAAGCGCCGGCGCCGATCAGCGCCAAGGCGCCCAGCAACCACGATGCGGGAATGTTCAGAATGCGCATCGGTGTCATTCCTCCGGCGGCGGCGCGCCGTAGATCTCTCGATTGCCGTTCGACTGCAGCGGCCCCACGAGGCCGGCCGCTTCCATGGCCTCGACCAGCCGTGCGGCGCGGTTGTAGCCGATCTTGAGGCGCCTCTGTACGCCTGAGATGGATGCTTTGCGGGTTTCGGTGACGATGCGCACGGCCTCATCGTACAAAGGATCCGCTTCAGCATCGGCGGCAGTCCCTTCGGCGCCCTCCTCCTCGTCAGACGGAAATCCGGGGATGGGATTGCGCGGACCTTCCAGGATTTCGTCGATATAGACCGGAGGCGATGCGTTCTTCAACCCCGCGACCACGCGGTGCACCTCTTGGTCGGACACGAAGGCGCCATGCACCCGGGTCGGGATCGAGGTGCCCGGCGGCAGATAGAGCATGTCGCCATGGCCCAATAGCGACTCGGCACCGCTCTGGTCGAGGATGGTGCGCGAGTCCACTTTTGCCGAGACTTGGAAGGCGATGCGCGTCGGGATATTGGCCTTGATCAAGCCGGTGATGACATCCACCGATGGTCGCTGCGTTGCCAGGATCAAGTGGATGCCGGAGGCGCGGGCCTTCTGGGCGAGGCGCGCGATCAGTTCCTCGACCTTTTTACCGACGATCATCATCAGATCCGCGAGCTCATCGATGATGACGACAATGAACGGCAACGACGTCAATTCCGGCACGTCCTCTTCGACGATACCGGGGACGCCCTGCGCAATTTTCTGCATCCGAATGGGATCCTTGATCGGCTTGCCGGCATCGGCGGCGTCTTTCACCTTGCGGTTGAAGCCACCGATGTTGCGCACGCCGAGAGCGGACATGAGCTGATAACGCCGCTCCATCTCCGCCACGCACCAGCGCAGCGCATTGGCCGCCTGCTTCATGTCCGTGACCACGGGCGACAATAGATGCGGAATACCCTCGTATACCGAGAGCTCCAGCATTTTGGGGTCGATCATGATCATGCGCACATGTTCCGGAGTGGCCTTGTAGACCAGGCTCAAGACCATGGCATTGATGCCGACGGACTTGCCCGAACCGGTCGTGCCGGCGATGAGCAAGTGCGGCATGCGTGCAAGATCGGCGACGACGGGCACACCGCCGATGTCCTTGCCCAACGCCAGTGCCAGCGGCGAACCGACTTCATCGTAGGGCTTGGATTTGATGATTTCGCCCAGGGTCACGATCTCGCGCTTCTCGTTGGGGATTTCCAGCCCCACCACGGACTTGCCGGGAATGACTTCGACCACACGCACGCTGATCGCGGACAGCGCGCGCGCCAGGTCCTTCGCTAGATTGCTGATCTGGCTGACCTTCACGCCGGGCGCCGGCCGCAATTCGAATCGTGTAATCACAGGACCGGGCTGCACGGCCACCACTTCGACCTCGATGCCGAAGTCCCGCAGCTTGATTTCCACCAGCCTCGACATCGCCTCCAACGCCTCGTCGGAGTAGGACTGTTCGCGCGTACCCGGTTCATCGAGCAGCGACAGCGCCGGCAACTCGCTGGATTTGGGCGCATCGAACAGCGGCACCTGACGCTCACGTTCAACCCGATCGCTCTTTTGCGGCAGCGGAGCAGGCGCTTCGATTCGCGGGGGCGGCCGATGCGCAACCTTTTTCTGTTCCTCGCGCACCACTTCCTGGCGCGCCTGCTTACGCAGCTGCCCGGAGGCGAGTTCGCGCCGCTGCTCCATGCGGCTCTTGGCCCACTCGATCGCCGCCAAGACCCACAGCCCCAACCTGTCCATGATTTCGAACCAGGACACGCCGAGGAACAACGCCACGCCGGCCAACCACAATCCCAGCAACAGCAGCGTCGCACCCAGAAAGCTCAAGCCTTGCGCACTGCCCCTGCCGGCCATTTCACCGAGCGCGCCGCCCGCGCTGTTCGGCAACCCCAAGCCGCTCCAGTGCAGGCTGGCGAGACCGCAACTGGTAACCAGCGTGAGGACGAAGCCCAAGGCCCGCAGCATCGTGTTGATGCGCGATCGCGTGTCCGGCAGCGCCTGATCTTTGTGAACCAGCCAGCCGGCGTACGCCAACATGACGGGAAACAGATAGGCCGGCCGTCCAAAGAGGAAGAGGAAAAATCCGGCCAGCCACGCGCCCACCGGCCCGATCCAATTGCCGACAGGACCCGGTTCGCCGGTGTCCGAGAAAGCCGGATCGTGCGGGTGATAAGAGGCCAGCGCGAGCAGCAGCAGCAGCGCGAGCGCTCCCAGCACCCACAGTGTTCCCTCGCGCAACGAGCGGGACACGGCCGCAGAAAGTTTCGCTTTCTGTTTGGGCTTCTTCGGTGACGAAGCGTCGGCTAAATCTAGACCTTTAATGATATTTACTTCTTAACCAATTGAATAATATGTAATAGTAACCCGTCGAACGTGTGGCAACAACATCGCACGGTGAGGTTGCTAGTGGACTTGTAGGAACTGGCTGGAGCCCACAGATTTACTTACCATGGCTCAGCTAACCTTTAAGCGTTCGCTAAAGCTCCTAGAGCCCTAAGCGACTTTTCAAGACGAGAGGCAAATTATACATGAGCGTAGTCAGGCACAGTCGTCTCCTCATCCTGGGGTCCGGACCTGCAGGCTACACCGCGGCCGTTTATGCGGCCCGGGCGAATCGAAAACCCTTGCTCATCACCGGCTTGGAGCAAGGCGGACAACTCATGACCACGACGGATGTGGACAACTGGCCCGGCGATGTCGAGCACCTGCAGGGACCTGCACTCATGGAGCGCATGCGCCGGCACGCCGAGCGCTTCAATACGGAAATCGTCCCCGACCATATCAACAAAGTCGATCTGCGCCAGCGACCCTTTCGCCTGGCCGGCGACAACGGTGAATACACCTGCGACGCGCTCATCATCGCGACGGGTGCCTCCGCCCAGTATTTAGGGCTGCCCTCCGAGGAGACCTTCAGGGGTAAGGGGGTGTCGGCCTGCGCAACCTGCGACGGATTTTTCTATCGCGGTAAAGCGGTGGCCGTCGTCGGCGGCGGTAATACCGCCGTTGAGGAAGCCTTGTATCTCAGCAACATCGCATCGCATGTCACCCTGGTGCATCGCCGCGACAAGCTGCGTGCCGAGCGAATTTTGCAGGATCGGTTGTTTGCGCTGGCGTCGGCCGGGAAAGCCAGCATCGTCTGGAATCACACCATCGATGAAATCCTCGGCGACGATTCGGGAGTCACCGGCGTACGCATGCGCGCCGCGGCGGGAAATGCCACGCGATCGATCAATGTCGATGGCGTGTTTATCGCGGTTGGGCATGTGCCCAACACCCAGTTGTTCGATCAGCAGCTGGAAATGCGCGGAGGGTACATTATCGTCAAGGGCGGCAGCGACGGCGGTGCCACGAGCACCAGTGTCGCGGGGGTCTTTGCGGCCGGCGATGTTGCGGACCACGTGTATCGTCAGGCGGTGACCTCGGCGGGCACGGGCTGCATGGCAGCGCTCGATGCCGACAAATACCTAGAGCGGATTGAGGCCGAGGCCCACGCCGAGCCACGCGCTGCCCACGCGTGACGCTCCGCGCGGCGCGATTTCTCGACAGCATCGCGCAAATTGACGCGGCGAGTTGGAATGCGATGGCGGGCACCGCACAACCCTTCTTGCGGCACGAGTTCCTGTTGGCGATGGAGGAATCCGGTTGCGCATCAACGCGTACCGGTTGGGACCCAAAGCATGTTCTCATCGAGGATACAGTCGGCGTCCCCGTCGCAGCCATGCCCCTGTTTCGCAAGTCCCATTCCCGCGGCGAATTCGTATTCGACTTCTCCTGGGCCGGCGCCTATGCGCAGCACGGGCTTCGGTACTACCCGAAGCTGCTCACCGCCGTGCCCTTCACGCCGGTCTCCGGACCGCGCGTATTGCTGGGCCCGAAGGCGGATCCCAAAACGGTGACCACGAAGCTGACCCGCGCGATCGTTGACTACGCGAGCCAGGGTCAACTGTCCTCCTGGCATGTGCTGTTTCCAACCGGGGACACCGCCGCCGTCCTCGATCGCGCCGGACTGATACTGCGCCGCGACTGCCAATTTCATTGGTATAACCAGGGCTACGGCTCCTTTGAAGCGTTTCTCGCAACCTTTACCGCGGAAAAACGCAAGAAGGCCAAGCGTGAACGCCGGCGGGTCGCCGAAGCCGGCATCGAGTTCGACACGCTGCACGGCGGGGACATGAGCCCTTCCCTTTGGAGGACGGTCTACGCTTTTTATGCCGATACCTTCCATCGACACGGCCATGAACCGTACCTCAACCTGGATTTTTTCAGGCGCATAGCCGCTGCCATGCCGAGCTCACTGATGCTGAAGATTGCCCGCATCGGCGCCGAACCCATCGCCGTGGCGATATTCTTCGTGGGCAGCGAGGCGCTATACGGCCGCTACTGGGGCGCCGGCGGCAACTATCACAGCCTGCATTTCGAGGCCTGTTACTACCAGGGAATCGAGTATTGCATTGAAAAGGGGCTGCAACGCTTCGAGCCAGGTACGCAGGGAGAGCACAAGGTCCCGCGAGGCTTCGTTCCGACCTTGACGCATTCGGCGCATTACATCGCCGACTCGCGATTTGCCGCTGCCATCCGCGACTACGCCCAGCGCGAGGCCCGCGGCGTCGACACGTATGCGGCCGCGGTGAACGAACATGTGCCCTATCACCGTACACCCGACGAGGAGTTGCGACTCTGAGCCGGCTCGTTTGGCTGGGAGAACAAGCGGATCCCAATTGGTTTCCGCCCCTGGATCAGGCATTGCGCGAACCGCCGGGTTTGCTGGCCGCGGGCGGCGATTTGAGTCCCACACGGTTGCTCGCCGCCTACGAGCGCGGCGTTTTTCCTTGGTATTCGGCGCAGCAACCCATCCTGTGGTGGTCGCCGGATCCGCGGATGGTGCTGTTTCCGGGAGAATTCAACTGCTCGCGCAGCTTGAGCAAAACCCTGCGCCATGGCGGTTTCAGCACGCGCGTGGACCGCGACTTCAGCGCCACCATCCGCGGCTGCGCGGCGCCCCGCCGCGCCGGTCCCGACACCTGGCTCAATTCCGAGATGATCGACTCGTACGATCAGTTGCACGAGCTGGGATTTGGACACTCGGTCGAGACCTATCGTGAAGATCGGCTGGTGGGCGGCCTGTATGGGATTCAGCTCGGACAGGTGTTCTTCGGCGAATCGATGTTCAGCCTGGAGCGCGATGCCTCAAAGGTGGCACTGGCGCGCTTGGTCGAGGAGTGTCGTGCGCGCGACATTCAGGTCATTGACTGCCAGGTGGCCAGCTCACATCTGGCGCGATTAGGAGCGCGCGAGGTGTCGCGCAGCCAGTTTGTCGCCTTGCTTCGCCAGTACGCGAGGCGTACACCGGTGGGCAAGTGGCTGCGTGATCCTTAGCAAATTGCATTAACCCAGTGCTTTATGCACAATGCGCGCGGTTTCACGCATACCACAAGGACGCATGTCAAAAGAAGAGGCAATTCAATTCGAAGGCGAAGTCGTCGAGACTTTGCCCAATACGACATTTCGCGTCAAACTCAAGACCGGCCATGTAGTTACCGCACATATCTCAGGCAAGATGCGCAAAAACTACATCCGCATTCTGACCGGCGATCAGGTCACTGTCGAGATGACTCCCTACGATCTGACCAAGGGCCGTATCGTCTACCGCGGCCGCTAGCTTGCCAGGCGCTTCGCGCCACCTATAGACGGGGTCGAGGCGACCCCGTCCTTAATAAAGTACCAAGATGCTAGGCACTGCCTTCGTGGGATAGCAGTGCCGGCTGATTGGCGCTGCGCGTCTCGAGCTTGAGCTTCTCGCCGTCCTCGCTCAGGGTGACCTCGACGTGGCCGCCGTTCACCAGCTTGCCGAATAGCAGCTCCTCGGCCAGCGGACGCTTGATGAATTCTTGAATGATGCGCGCCATGGGCCGCGCACCCATCTTCGGATCGTAGCCTCGCTTGGCGATCCAGCGCCGTGCCGGTTCGTCGACGGAAATCGAAACGCCCTTCTGCTCGAGCTGCGCCTCCGCCTCGACCAGGATCTTGTCGACCACGCGTTCGATCGTGTCCTGATCCAGACTGCCGAATTGGATGACGGCATCCAGGCGATTGCGGAATTCCGGAGAAAACAAGCGACGAATCGCCTCCATACCGTCCGCACCTGTGTCCGACTGGGTGAATCCGATGCTCGGCCGGCTCATTTCAAATGCTCCCGCGTTCGTCGTCATGATGATGATGACATGGCGGAAATCCGCCTTGCGGCCGTTGTTGTCGGTCAGCGTGCCGTGGTCCATGACCTGCAATAGCAGGTTGAACACGTCCGGATGCGCCTTCTCGATTTCATCGAGCAACAGCACGCAGTGCGGATGCTTGGCAATCGCCTCGGTGAGCAAGCCTCCTTGATCGAAGCCCACATAGCCGGGCGGCGCGCCGATCAGGCGCGAGACCGTGTGCCGCTCCATGTATTCCGACATGTCGAAGCGCACGAATTCCACGCCCATGGCGATGGCCAGCTGGCGCGTCACCTCCGTCTTGCCCACGCCGGTCGGTCCGGAGAACAGGAATGAGCCCACGGGCTTGCGCATATCGCCAAGGCCCGAACGGGACATCTTGATCGCAGCCGCCAACGCCTCGATAGCCCGATCCTGGCCAAAAATGGTCAGTTTCAAATTGCGTTCCAGGTTCTTCAGCACATCGCGGTCCGACATCGACACATTCTTCGGCGGAATGCGCGCGATGCGCGCAACGACGTTCTCAATCTGCATCACGGTGACCGACTGCGCGCGCTTCTCCACCGGCTGCAGCCGCAGATTTGCGCCGGCTTCATCCACCACATCAATGGCTTTGTCGGGCATGTGCCGGTCATTGATATGCCTCGCAGCCAGTTCCGCGGCCGCGCGCAACGCATCGTCCTCATACTTGATGCCGTGATGTTCTTCGTAGCGAGACTTCAAGCCGCGCAGAATATCCACGGTGTCCTGAACCGACGGCTCGGTGATGTCGATCTTCTGGAAACGGCGCGCGAGTGCGTGGTCCTTCTCGAAAATTCCGCGATATTCGTTGTACGTGGTCGAACCGATGCAGCGCAGCTCGCCATTGTTGAGCGCGGGCTTGATCAGATTCGAGGCGTCCATCACGCCGCCGGAAGCGGCGCCCGCACCGATGACGGTGTGGATTTCGTCGATGAACAAAATTGCCCCCGGCTGCTTTTTCACCTCCGCCAGCACTGCCTTCAGGCGCTTCTCGAAATCGCCGCGGTACTTGGTGCCGGCCACCAGGGAACCCATGTCCAGCGAGTAAATTGTGGCATCGAGCAGCACGTCGGGGACCTGGTTCTCCACGATCATGCGGGCCAGGCCCTCGGCGATCGCCGTCTTGCCGACGCCCGCCTCGCCCACATAGAGCGGGTTGTTCTTGCGCCGGCGGCAGAGAATCTCGATGGTGCGCTCGACCTCGAGTTTGCGCCCGATCAACGGATCGATCTTGCCCTTGCGTGCCGACTCATTCAGGTTCGTGGCATATTTTTCCAGGGCATTGCCGCCGCCATCCCCTTCGCGTTCGGCGTCCGGGGAGGCCGCTGTGTCGTCGCGCTCGCTGCGCTCCTCGCCGCCGGCCTTCGATAGACCGTGCGCGATGAAATTCACCACATCGAGGCGCGACACATCCTGCATGCTGAGCAGGTAGGCCGCGTGCGATTGCTTTTCGCTGAAGATGGCGACCAGCACGTTGGCAACGGTCACTTCCTTCTTGCCGCTCGACTGCACATGAAACACGGCGCGTTGCAACACCCGCTGAAACCCCAGCGTCGGTTGCACGTCCCGGTCCTCGCCGGCGGGCAGGCGCGGCGTGGTTTGATCGATGAATTGCTTCAGTTCGGTCTTGAGCTTCGCGGTATCCGCGCCGCAGGACTTCAATATTTCCCGAACCTTGGGCGCATCCACGATCGCGAGCAGCAGATGCTCGACGGTCATGAATTCATGCCGCGCCTCGCGCGCGCCGGCGAAAGCATCATTCAGGCAAAATTCCAGTTCTTGACTTAGCACATTACGCCTCTTCTAGCGTTGCCATCAGCGGATGCTGATGTTGTCGCGCATACGCGATTACTTGAGCCACCTTGGTCTCTGCAATTTCATAAGTGAAGACTCCGCATACTCCCTTGCCTTTGGTATGGACCTCCAGCATAACCCGAGTCGCTTTGGTGCGGTCCATCGAGAAGAACCGCTGCAGGATGTCGACCACGAACTCCATAGGAGTGTAGTCGTCATTGATCAGAACTACTTGATACAGAGGCGGTCTTTTGAGCTTCGGCGCCGCTTCCTCGACGATTAAGCTCGTTCCGTCCCGCCCGCGTTCAATGTCACTCATGAGTTATCAGTTTATAGGGCGCGTTTGGATGGTTTACAAGACGGTCCATCCAAACCCGCAAAACCTGAGCCGATAAACGCCTTCATACACCCTAACGCTACTAACTGTCGCCAATCACTGTCACTTTACTTTAACAAGTAAAAACAAATGCTTGAGGGTCCAAGCGCAGAGCCCGTATGATTGCCGCCAATGCTAGACACACGCTCAAACGAATGGCTGTCGCGGCTGCAAGCCAACGGGCCCAAAGTGGTGTCGCTGGTGATCGCTGCCCTGATTTTGCTGCAGTTGCTGCAAATCGGTTACTCGTTCATATCCAAGCCCTTGAAGACACCGCAGGCGGTGCTCCCCGCGGCCAGCCCTAGGCAGGCTCGTTCCGGTGTCGACATTCAAGCCGTGGTGTCGGCGCACCTGTTCGGGGTACCGCCGGCCGAAACCCAGGATCCCGAAAACGCGCCCCAGAGCTCCGCCAATCTGCTGCTGGCCGGGACCATAGCAACCCAAGACCCAAAACACGGCGTCGCCATCATCAGCGACGGCGGGGGACCCTCCAAGGTCTATTCGGTGGGAGAACGGATCGGCGGCGCATCGCTGCATTCGGTGTACCTGGATCACGTCATTTTGGACCGCGCCGGCGCGCTCGAGACATTGCTGCTGCCCCGTCAATTGCCTCCCTCCAGCCGCGCGGTGAGCACCGCGCGGCGCGCTCCGGCCGGAGACCCTCGGACCGCGGTCGCGGTCGACAACATTCGGCGGATGGTGCAGCAAGATCCCGGCATCCTGGACCAGGTGATGCGCACTGTGGCTTCCTACGACAACGCAGCTGGAAAACTGAGAGGCTTTCGTGCTTATCCGGGGCGAAATCGCGCGATATTCAGCAAATTGGGTTTAAAGGCTGGAGACTTGGTAACCGCCATCAACGGCACACCCCTGGACGACCCGCAGCATGCCCAAGATGTATTCAATACGATCCAGACTTCGGATCACGTGACCGTTACGATCGAGCGCGGCGGCCAGAAGCAGGACATTACGTTGAACATTGCACAAGTAGCAGCGCAGGCAACCAAGGACTTGGAGGGCGAGTCGAACAGCGGACCGTCGCCGAACGGCCCGCAACCGCCCAATCCGTCGCCAAATACCACCAATGAAAATTCAAACGAATAGCGCCGGCAGCGGTCGAAGCCGTTCAACATGCGAGTACCTCTGATGGCAAAGTCGACTGATCATCGCTCCATACCCTGGATTGCGGCCGGATTGGCACTGTCGGGCATGCTGGTGTCGGTTGCGCTGCCGGCGGCACCGCAACCGCAACCGCAACTCAGAACGCAGGAAACTGCGACGATCACGCCCAACTACAAGGACGCGGACTTAAGCCAGATCATCCAGGCGGTCGGCGAAGTGACCGGCAAGAACTTCATCATCGACCCGCGCGTCAACGCCAAGGTCACCATGTTGTCGTCGACGCCCATGTCGCCGCAGGCATTTTACGAAGCGTTCTTGGCGATATTGCAGGTTTACGGCTATGTCGCGGTGCCGGCCGGCAAGGTCATCAAGATCGTCCCTAATACGGACCTGCGGCAGCTGCCGGCCAATGATCTGCCCAACAACGTGAGTTCAAGCTCGGACGAGATCGTGACTCAGATCGTTGTCTTGAAAAACGTCAACGCGGCCCAGCTCGTGCCGATGTTGCGGCCGCTGATTCCGACGTATGGCCACCTCGCCGCCTACCCCAGCGGCAATATGCTGATCATTTCGGACCGCGCCAGCAACGTAAGCCGCATCGTGCGCATCATTGAACGCATGGATGACAGCGGCGATGAACCCATCGAGGTCATTTCGCTTAAAAATGCCGGCGCCGCCGATGTGGTTCGGATCGTCAACTCGCTCAATCAGGGTGCGGGCGCCGAGGGCGCCCCCGCCAAGGTTGTCGCGGACGAGCGTACCAACAGCGTCCTGTTGTCGGGCGAGCGCTCGGCGCGCATGCGGCTCAAGGCCCTGATCCTCAACATGGACACGCCCATGGCGTCGGGCGGCGACATCCAGGTGCGGTATTTGCGCTATGCCGACGCCGAAAAGATCGCCGACAAGCTGAAGGGACAGGCCACCGCCTCAGCCAAGGCACAGGGCGGCCCGCCGACCGGGCAGCCGGCTGCCGGCGGCGGCGGATCGAATGTCGATGCCAGCGTGACCATTTGGGCGGATGTCGCCACCAACGCGCTCGTCATTACGGCGCCCCCCAAAATCATGAAGTCCCTGATGGGCGTCATCGACAAACTCGACATCCGCCGAGCGCAGGTGCAGGTCGAGGCCATCATTGTCGAAGTCGACGTCAACAAGAGTTCGAACCTGGGCGTCCAATGGCTGCTGTTCGGGCAAGGAAACAGCACGGTTCCGGCAGGCGTCATCAACTTGCCCGGTACGGGCACCAGCATCGTCGACCTCGCGGCCGCGGCGCTGGGCTTCACTCAAGGTACGACGACCACGACGCAGGTTCCGGGAGTCGTCGGCACGCCCACGATCAGCAGTTCCAGCGTCGGCACCGGCGCCACCGTGGCGGTGGGCCGCGTCGTCAACAGCGGCGTGAGTTTTGCCGCGCTGATTCAGGCGCTGCGCAGCGACGGCAGCAGCAACATCATCTCCACGCCTTCATTGATCACCATGAACAATGAAGAAGCGGAAGTGAAGGTCACGCAAGAGATCCCCTTGATCACCGGCTCTTTCTCGAATACCACCCAGAGCGTCGCGGGAACGAGCAGCCCGTTCCAGACCATTCAGCGCGAAGAGGTCGGCACGATCCTGAAGGTGACACCGCACATCAATGAAGGCAATTCGGTGCAGCTGAAGATCGAGCAGGAAGATTCTGCGCCGGGCGCGAAGTTGACCGATTCGGCCGATATTTCCACCAACAAGCGCTCGATCAAAACCACGGTGCTCATCGAGGACGGCGGCATCATCGTGCTTGGCGGTTTGATGTCGGACACCGTGACGGAAAGCGAGGATCGCGTGCCGGGACTCGGCGCCATTCCGCTCATCGGCAACCTGTTCAAATCGCGCAGCGGTTCACGGCAGAAAAAGAATCTGGTGGTGTTCATACGGCCGCGCATCATGCGCGATGCGGATACCACCGAGAACGCCAGCGAGCAGAAGTACAACGATGTACGGCGCATGCAGCAGGGCATCAGCGGCGGCCACGTGACGCTGCTGCCCGGTCAGAAGCAACCCGTCATACCCGCGATCCCGTCGGGTATTGCATTGCCGCCGCCACCGCCGGCGTCTGAAACCAACGAGCAGGGAGCGACGCCTAACCCGTCCTCGTTTACGGTGCCCCTGCCGCAGCCTCAGCCGGCGCCCACCCCGCCGCCGCCCAGCACGCCGCCGCCATGAACGCGGAACTTCAAGAACCCGATCAGGCGCGAAAGCTGTCGTTTCCGTTCGCCAAGCGCCACGGGATCCTGGTTCGAGGCATCGCCGAGGGTGTGGCCGATACGGTTTGCAGACCGGGCGTGACGCCGCAAAGCCTGGCGGAAGTGCGCCGCTTCGTCGGCGTTCCCATGAAGCTGCAACGCGTATCGGTCGAAGCCTTCGATTCATTGCTGCGTGTCGCCTATGAGGCCGGGTCCGGAGCGGCGATGCAGATGCTCGAGGGCTTGGATGACAACACCGACCTGGCGCACCTCGCCGAGGACATCCCCGAGTCCTCCGACCTGCTCGAAAGCGACGACGAAGCGCCGATCATCCGGCTGATCAACGCCCTGCTGACGCAAGCGGTCAAGGAAAACGCCTCGGACATCCACATCGAGCCTTATGAGAATCGGCTGGTCATCCGCTTTCGCGTGGATGGCGTACTGCGCGAGGTGCTGCAGACCAAGCGCGCGGTCGCGCCGCTGGTGGTTTCGCGCATCAAGGTGATGTCGAAGCTCGACATCGCAGAACGCCGCCTTCCGCAGGACGGCCGAATTTCGCTGCGCATCGCCGGCCGTGCGGTGGACGTACGCGTCTCCACCCTGCCCTCCGGCCACGGCGAGCGGGTGGTGCTGCGCTTGCTCGACAAGCAGGCCGGCAGAATCGAGCTTACCTCGCTGGGGATGGACCCTCGCACGCAAGACACCATGGATGAAATCATCCACAAACCGCACGGCATTATCCTGGTCACAGGTCCCACCGGATCCGGAAAGACCACGACGCTGTATGCCAGCCTCGAGCGCATCAACGACAATACCCGCAATATCATGACGGTTGAGGACCCCATCGAGTACTACATCGATGGCATTGGCCAAACCCAGGTGAATACCAAGGTCGAAATGACCTTTGCGCGCGGCTTGCGCGCCATTTTGCGGCAAGACCCCGATGTGGTGATGGTCGGCGAAATTCGCGACTTGGAAACCGCGCAGATCGCGGTGCAGGCCAGTTTGACGGGACACTTGGTGCTCTCAACCCTGCACACCAACACCGCCGTCGGCGCCGTGACCCGACTAAGGGACATGGGCATTGAGCCGTTTCTGCTCTCCTCGAGCTTGATCGGCGTCCTGGCGCAGCGGCTGGTCCGGGTCCTGAACCCCTCGACCCGCGAGAAGTTTACGGCGGGCGAATACGAACGCCGTTTATTGAATCTGGACCCGACAGGCGCTCCGGTTGATCTGTTTCGTCCGAGCAGCGATCCGGGCACGGGTTACAGAGGCCGCACCGGGATCTACGAACTCATTGCGGTCGATGATCACATGCGCACCATGATTCACGACGGATCCTCCGAACAGGACCTCGAGCGCTACGCACGCAGCGCCAGCCCGGGCATTCGGGACGATGGCCGCCGCAAGGTGATGGCGGGTGAAACGACCCTGGAAGAGGTCCTGCGCGTCACCCGCGAGGACTAGGAGCCTGTCTGAGTATTCACCGTGGCCGCGACCGTGGCAGATTTCGCTTCAGGCGAGGCGGAGCCGACGAAGTTGGGTCTACTCCCAATGAGGAGGCGACAACAAAGCATGAAGCGAAATCGGCCCGGTCCCGAAGGGTTGGCAGCGAGAGCGGCGTGTGCGGTGTTGCGCGGCTTGGCCGTGGCGCCCACCACGGCCTGCGCCGCGCGCCTTGCATCCGCTCCCTCGCGCTGCCAACGCGGCTCACGTTGAATGCTCAGACAGGCTCCGCGCCTATGGCGGGCTTCTAATGGGCGCGTTCGAATATACGGCCTTGGACGCCCAGGGCCGCGAACGCAAGGGCTTGATCGAAGGCGATACTGCCAAACATGTCAGGCAGATGTTGCGCGACAAGCAATTGCTGCCGGTGGACATCCAAGAGACCGCGCAACAGGAGCTCAAACAGAGCCGCCGCAAGCGCTTCCTCAGGCGCGGCCTCTCCAGCCTGGATTTGGCCTTGCTGACCCGCCAATTGGCGACCCTCCTGCGCTCCGGTCTGCCCCTGGAGGAGACTTTGCAGGCCGTCGCTGAGCAAACCGAGAAGCCCCGCGTTCAGCGCATCATCCTCGGAGTGCGCAGCAAGGTGGTCGAAGGCCACCCGCTTGCCGACGGCTTGCGGGATTTCCCCCAGGCCTTCCCGGAAATCTACCGCGCCACCGTTTCGGCGGGCGAACAATCCGGCAAACTCGACCAAGTACTCGAGCGGCTGTCCGATTACACCGAATCGCGCCAGGTCATGGGCCAGCAAGTCAGCAATGCCCTGGTATATCCCATCGTGCTGCTGGTCCTGTCTTTCGGCATTGTGTCGTTCCTGCTGGCCTACGTCGTGCCTCAGGTGGTCGCCGTGTTCGAGTCCAGCAACCAGGAATTGCCCGTGGCGACCCGGATCCTCATCGGCATGAGCGATGCCATCCGCCACTACTGGTTCTATGGCCTCATCTTGATCGGCGCCGCGGTTTGGGGGTTTCTGCGCTGGCTCAAGGCTCCGGAGGCGCGGCTTAAGTTTGATCGCTTCTTGCTCCGGGTGCCGGTGGTCGGAAAATTGATCCGCGGCCTCAATACCGGGCGATTCTCGCGCACATTCAGCATCTTGACCGCGAGCGCGGTCCCGGTTCTCGAGGCGCTGAGAATTTCAGCCGAAGTCGTGACCAACATGCCCATGAAAAGAGCGGTGGAAGAAGCCGCGCTGCGGGTGCGCGAAGGCGCCCCCATCGGTCGATCGCTCGCCGCACGCAAACTCTTCCCGCCCATGATGATCCACCTGATCAGCAGCGGCGAGAGCAGCGGCGAGCTGGAAAAGATGCTGGAGCGAGCCGCCAGCAACCAGGAACGGGAAATGGACGGCTTGCTGTCGAACATGACCAACCTGCTGGGGCCGATGATGGTGGTCTTTATGGGCGCCATCGTCATGTTCATCGTCATTGCGCTCCTGCTGCCGATATTCCAGCTCAACGATTTGGTCAAATAGTCAACTGTGAGGCGGGGTATTGCACGGGGACCGCGTTTCCGTTTATAACGCGCGCGTGTCAGTAGAGAAACCCGAATCTGAAGAGTTCGAGGAAGAGGACGCCGAGGACGTGGCGCCCGGCGGCGACGACGTCGACGTGGATCACATCATGCGCGACGTCGATTCGCAGCGGCGTCGTGCACCGAAGGGAGCCGAGCCCGCTTGGCGGCGGCTGGAACGCGTCATGGAAGAACGGCGAACCGCGGAACTCATGAGCGACTTCGACGACTACGAGATCGGCGGCGCGGACGGTGATGATTCCGACAGCGGTGAACCGGACGAGGCCGATGACTCGGCCAAGAGTTCGCGCAAGAAGAAGAAAACCCGCAACTGACTTTCTCTGGGAGCCTGCCCGAGTATTCAACGCGGCTCACGTTGAATACTCGGACAGGCTCCTAGCCCTGCGGCTTCGCCGGGCGCGAAAATGTGCCAAACTATTTTTGGTGCCGCCAGCAGAACAATATTCACAGCGTCTGTCAGAACGCAAAGCGCGGCTCACGCGATTTGACGCGCTGAATTCACGTATCGAGAGTATCCGACTCGGCATCGGCGCCCTGTTTTTGTTCGTTGCCTGGCTGTGTTTTGGTCCCTTGAGGTGGGGATTGCCGTGGCTGTGCGTGCCTGCGCTCGCATTCGCTGCCCTCCTCGTCTATCACCAACGCGTCCGCACTCGTCGAACCCAGGCGCAGCGGGCCGTACAGTTTTATCAAGCGGGCCTTGATCGCATCAACGATCAGTGGAGCGGCAAGGGCACCAGCGGCGCCCGTTTCGAGGTACCGCATCACATCTATGCCGGTGACCTGGATCTGTTCGGCACGGACAGCTTGTTCGAACTGCTGTGTGCGGGGCGAACGCAAATGGGCGAAAACACCCTGGCGCAATGGCTCCTGGCTCCCGCAGCGCTTGAGACGATTCACGCCCGCCACGCGGCTATCGCCGATCTGCGCGAGCGCTTCGCCTTCAGGGAGTCCATGGCCACCGACGGTGAGTCACTGCGGATCACGCTGCACCCGGAGACGCTGCACGCCTGGGCGCTGGCGCCCAATCGCCTGGATCGTGCCTGGGTGCGCTGGGCCGCTCCTTTGAGCGCCGGCCTCGCCGTGGGCGCCATCGTCATTTGGGCCGTTTGGGGCTTTCTATTCCCCCTGCTGGCGGTAATCCTGATCGAGGCGGCCCTCAGCTACGTCCTGCGGAAACCGATTCATGCGGCGATCACAACGGTAGAGAGCGCGTTCGAGGACTTGAAGGGTCTGGCGGTCCTGCTGAATCGCATCGAAGCGGAGCACTTTGAAGCCGCGCCGCTGCGCGAACTGCAATCGAAGTTGTCATCGCATAGTCTGAGTGCCTCCACGGCCTTATCCAAGCTCGCGACCATCGTGAGTTTCGTCGAGGCGCGCCGCAATCCGATTTTGGCGCCGCTCCTGCTGTTGTTCATGTACCCGCTGCAAACCGCGCTCGCTGCCGAGCGCTGGCGCAGCGCGCATGGCGCGGTGATTGATTCCTGGCTCGAGACCTTGGGCGAGTTCGAAGCGCTGTTGTCGCTCGCTCAGTATGCTTTCGAGCAATCGGGGGATACGTTTCCCGAGTTCCTGGACGGCGCGCCCGCATTCAAGGCAACTGCCCTGGGCCATCCCTTGATCCCCGCCGCGGTGCGCGTTTGCAATGATGTGGACATTTCGCATCCGACGCGCGTGTTGCTGGTCAGCGGCTCGAACATGTCGGGCAAGAGCACGCTGTTGCGCACGGTCGGCATCAACACCGTGCTGGCCATGGCCGGGGCGCCGGTACGCGCGAAACGCCTGCAGCTGACTCCCCTGCAGATCGGTGCGAGCATTCGCATCAATGATTCGCTGCACGAGGGCAGCTCGCGCTTCTATGCGGAGATCACACGCCTGCGCCGGCTGTTCGAACCGGGCAAGCTGCCGCTGCTGTTCTTGCTGGACGAACTGCTTCAGGGCACGAATTCGGCGGACCGTCGCGTCGGCGCGCAGGGACTCATCCGCGCATTGATACACAAGGGCGCGATCGGCTTGATCAGCACCCACGATCTCTCGTTCACGGAAGTGGACGGCCTCGAGCCCGGCGCCATTGAGAATGTCCATTTCCAGGATGAACTGGTGGGCGGCCGGCTCAAATTTGACTTCAAATTACAGCCCGGCATCGTCACCAAAAGCAATGGCATCGAGCTGATGCGCTCCATTGGGCTGGATGTTTAGGAGCCTGCGCGGCTGGTCAATGGAAATTTCTCGACGCCACGACGAGTTCGCCGAGCATCGACGACAAATTCGTCAAGCGGGCCGCGATCACATGCTGCACATCGCCCTCGCGCTGTAATTTGCCCTGCACTTCGAGCAACCGCGATTCCAGCAACGCCGCGCGCTGTTCGACGGCGACGCGATTCCAGACGATCAGATTCACATAGCCGGTTTCGTCTTCCATCGTGACAAAAGTCACGCCGCCCGCACTGCCCGGCCGCTGGCGCGTAATGACCAGACCCGCCGTGCGCACGATTTTGCCGTTGGGCTGCTCCCACAATTCCTGCGTCGGCACGATGCCGCGCCGCTTAAGCTTGTCGCGCAACAGCGCCAGCGGATGCCGGCGCAGCGTCAGACCCAGGCTGCCATAGTCGGCCACGATATCTTGCCCCTCGCGCGGCGCACGCAGCAGCGGAATGCCCTCATCGACTGCCGTCGATGCCGGCAGCAAGGGCAGCGCGCGTTCCACGCCCGTGACCTGCCACACCGCGCGATGCCGGTGCCCGCTAAGCTTAGCCAGGGCATCCGCAGCGGCCAACGCCTCCAGATCGCGCCGGTCCAGTGCCGCCCGTTCAGCCATGTCGGCAATGCTGCCGAAAGCGCATTGCGTCCGCGCCGCCAGCAGCCGCGTGGCGCCCTCCTGCGATAGATGCTTCACCAGTCGCAACCCCAAGCGCAGCGCCGGGCGGCCATCGTCGCGCCGCTCCAGCGTGCAGTCCCAGTCGCTGATCATCACGTCCGCAGCACGCACTTCCACGCCGTGCACACGCGCATCGCGCACCAATTGCGCCGGCGCATAGAACCCCATCGGCTGGCTGTTGATGAGCGCCGCGCAAAATGCCGCCGGCTCGTAATGCTTCAACCAGGCGGAGGTATATACCAGCAAGGCGAAGCTGGCCGAATGAGAATTGTGAACGACAAAATGATTGGCCAGGAAATTGTGGTTACCCTCGATTTCCAGGTCATAGGTTTCCCTTTCGCCGACCGATTCGATCTCCACAATCCGGTCCCAATAAAGATCGGAGCTGGCGAGGCGCGATAAATCGCGTGACTGCAGGATTTCCGCAATACCTCCAATTACGTGCCTGCGGAATCCTATTTTCGCGGCACCACGCGACTGGATCTCGCGGATGCAGAGGCCACTCTTGCGGCCAATCTCCGTCCAAGTTAAACCTTGCGCATCGCGCTCGCGGCGCATGATTGATCGGACTTCTACCGGGATGATGTCGCGTGACATCCGTCCATCTCTCGGCACCGCGAGTAATTGCGAAGATCGTCGTTTTTTTGGGTCGAGGCATCGTCGGCCCACGCATTGCCAGAAGCGACGCAACTGGTCCTCGCCGGTAACGGTGATTACTTGATGCTCCAGAAACCGACCCTTGTACACACGCTTTCTGCGGTAGAGACGGGAAATAATCCCTAGCCGCAGTAGCAAACATTGCACCTGCAAGGCTAACTGGCGAGAAGCCGTGTCGTAGGACGCGTGACCTTTCATAGAAAAACCACCATCGCCCTCCCAGAGCCGCGCGAGTAGAAGCGCTATATTGCTGTCACAAAGCTCGAAGATCTCCGGAGGCAATTGCTTCGCTCTAGCCCCAAAACCCCATAGACCCA
>Ga0193753_10000409_pt1 | contig 42624 bp, 35 predicted proteins | sample H1c2metaG_FD_144925 | JGI IMG/M metagenome (GOLD analysis project Ga0193753, IMG submission 144925) | Soil microbial communities from a riparian zone of the East river system, Colorado, United States - H1c2 | ecosystem: Environmental > Terrestrial > Soil > Riparian zone | place: USA: East...
ACCGACCACTCCATTCAGGATCAGAACACCGGGCTCCGGCTCCACGACGAGATTCGCCTCTCCATTGGTGAGCTTGGGGTATATTCCATTCCAGGTCTGCGTCACCGTTTCATCCATGAAATGCGCGAATTGACGCAGGTAGTCCAGTATGAGACGATTGATCCATTGTTTATTGAATGGCTCATGCGTCGCTCCGTACTCGTGCGAATCGCCAACGATCAATTCTCCCTGCTCGTTTTGGGAGACCATTACATGTATGCCCATTTGCAAATATTCCGGGTACCGTTTCTTATAGTGATCCGCTAGCTCCGTTATGGAAGCCGCCTTCATGAAGCTTTTATAATGAACCAGGGACAATCCACCACAAAGCGCGGGCCCCATGCGCCATTGATCGGGTTGAGCGGACAGGCGCATCATCTGCAATTTGCATTTGGTGAGTGGAGCAGATGCATACACTTCGGGATAAAGTGTCTCGAAGTCGGCGCCGCTGCAGACGTATATCTCATCGGCCTCAAATTCTTCTCCACCCATATACACGGCGGGATACGATATATCGGTCACGGCTTTTCCCCAGGTGAATTCGACGTCCCATTTCTCAGACAGCCAGGTGGGCAAAGCCGCTATCGCCTGTCGCGGGTCCACGATCATCTCATCCGGGCCGAACAAACTACCTTTTAACCGTTCATGCCTTACCGCCGGAGAAGTAATGATGGTCTGCGCGGGATCGAACAACCGGTATTCACGATAGGAATATATTTCCATCAATTCCTGCAGAACACACCATTCCTTTTCATCATAGGCCAGGTGCAGGGAGCCGACCTCGTCGTGCCAGATACCCGCTTCCATGGAGACTTCCTTCCATATCCTTCTCGATCTCATGGCCGTCTCATACAGGTCGCCATCCGGCTGACCGATCGGCCATATCATCCCGAAGTTCCTGATCGAAGCGCCTACGGCCTTCGCATTTCTTTCGATCACCCTGACCGAATAGTTATTCATGGCGAGCGTCCTTGCGGTTGCCAACCCGACTATTCCTGCCCCGACTACAATTGCGGATCGCTTTTTCATTTTATGAAGATTCCTTTGCGGTGTATTTATTTCGAAAATAAAACCATGAATAAAGAACGGCGGCCAACCCGATCAGCGATCCTATTACGGCGGCATGCGAATAGAATTGCGACCAGTTATTCTGAAGCCTCATGATCTCCTTCGTCAGCATTATCCCCACGCTCCCCAGGTACCCGAACGCATCGGCGAGGTAAATGAGGAACCCGACATTTCCCGAGAGGCGGAAAGACGCGATCATTCGCTCGAAGAAGATACAGTTGAACGGGATGTATCCCATGTAAAGACCAAGTCCAACCAGCTGCATCCAGCTGGCGCCGTCGAGATGGCCGGTGATGAACAACGCGGATGATATGCCACTGATCAAAAGGCCTGTGGCAATTACAAAATGAACGATGGAAAAGGCTTTGAAGTTTCGGTTGATCAGTACCAGCATAGCCATCACCAGTAGCATGATCAACGATGTATTGGTTTCAGTTTTGGTAAAAATGGAATACCGGTCGCCGTATCCAAGTTCCGTCCAGATATTGACCATATAGTTATCTCTTACATCGCGGAGGATAGTAAGAAACAAATAGGTAAGCATTGCAAACAACAGACCCGGCCCCAATTGTTTTAATAAATTCTTTCGTTGAATGCCCGTCATAGGTAAACGGACCGTCCGTTGTCGAATATCTTCCTCATCGGGAGGTGGTACCTTATCCAATAGCCAAAGCAATATCAACAATGGAAGGGCGAAAAGGAGCCCGGTGGAGAATGGAACCCATTTCTCCGCAATTCCCCAATTTATCATGAGCCATTTGGCAACGGAGCGCGTGAACCCTCCCGCGAAAATGAAACTGATGGCCATGAATGACCCGATGAGATCCGTAGTTCTCCTTCCTTCGAGATAACTGAAGATGATGCCCCACATGAAACCAAGCGTGAAGCCGTTGATGAGTAAGAGAAGCATGCCCCACGGCGCTGGAACGACTCCCAGGATCAACAGGCAGAGCCATGCCACGCCAGTAAGTAGTACGCCGGCCTTAAAACGGCCGAGTGTCTTCAGTTCCGAGATGAATTTTATCCCAACAAACTTGCTAAGCATGTACCCGATCCCCTGGCTGATGATCAGCAGTGTCTGGTAAGAGACGCCCCAATACTTTAACCCGCCGAAGGTTACAATGGTGAAGGGCTTGCGGTAGGCATAGACGGAAGAATAGGCGAGAAATGCAACAAGTGCAGCCCCGATGGTTATAAGAATATGCCGGTGATTGGCCGTCTTGAATGTTAGTACACTTGAGTTCAAACTACTGGGATTAAATCGGGGAGATCGCTTAGGTTGTCGATGATATGATCCGGTGAATAAGGGATCAATTGTTCGCGGGTAAACGCCCCGGTAGTTACACTGACGACGATCGAACACTTCGCATTGCGGCCTTCCTGGATGTCGACTTCGGTATCGCCTATCTTGATCACGGCTTTCGGATCATCGATGCCCGCACGGAGCATCAACGTATGGATCATCGTGGGATAAGGGCGTCCATGTTCCACTTCGTCGCTCGCTATATAGTCATCCACGATACCGTCTTTTACCCACAACATTCTTTCAAGTATCGTATCGGCGATCTCCTTTGGAAAGCCGGTGTTGAGAGCGATCCGCATACCCCTCTGTCTTAGCAGGCGCATAGTATCCACCGCACCCGGCAGGGCTCTTACTTCAGGAGAGTTACCGTAGTAGGCGATCATCTCCCGCACAAACTCCGTGTGGATGCGATCTACCAATTCATCTTCCGGGATAACGGCCAGGCGTTCCAGTACAAGGCGGATCGCCGAGGTCTTCTTGTAGCCCATGAGCGGCCTGATCTCATTCTCACTGATCGAATATCCATTTGAAGCAAAGGCATTTTGAAATGATCTGGCCACGGCATGATCATCTGCTAGGGTAGTACCTGCAATATCAAAGACCGCCAGACGAATGGGCGTATGCATATTTTAATATTTATTCCTGTTGAGGTGATGCAACATCATATCCTCGTATTTCCCGAGGCCGGGTAATGGCTGGTGTTCGAGCTTCGCCATCTCGTCCCACCTGCGCAGTTTGACATGCAACTCGAAGAATTCATCCTCCTCGAAGGCTATGGCTTCTTCCTCCGACATCCGCCCTCCCTGGAAGCCGAGTGTTTGCTTACTGGCCTCGGATAACTGTTCGAAGTATTCGGGAAAACGATTTGTCAGGTAGCGTTTAGCCTGCACATGATTCCTGACGAGGGACGCAATTTTCTCCGAGAATCCTTTGCTTAATAAATAGTCCGCCCCGAGTTTCTCGTGATCGGTAACTCCAAAACCATCCATCTGCTGAACCGGCATAATGTGTTCGCAGAGATGCCCGATATCATGAAAGAATGCCGCGAGTATGACTTCCTCATCGTATCCGGCTTTCTCTGCCAGCATCGCAGCCTGGCACATGTGCTCCAATTGCGACACAGGCTCGCCGATATAATCGTCGCCACCATACGATCTGTAGAGGGAAAGTATCTCCTCCACGGCCAACTCAGTAGATGCTTGTTCCATTTTTTCCGGTTAATGAAGTATGGATGAAATTGGTTCCATCGTGGGATGAGCCGGTTTGAATACCATCCCGATCAGCGCCGCGATGGTTGTTGCCAGCTGCCGCTGATATAGTACCGGTCCGTTCTTTACCTCGCCCAGCGGAGATGTGTCCGGCCCTAGTGCGGCCACCCAGATCTGTCCCGCATCCGCGATCTTGGTTCCATGATCCTTCCATTGGTCCTTGATCTTGTCTCCGCGACCGTGATCACAGGTGATGAGCATCGTGGTCTTGTTCCTGTACGCCGGCATGGATTGCACCGTCTTCCAGAGGTCGGCGATCATCGCGTCCTCCGCATGGGCGCTCGCGAGGTACTGATCGTACATGCCTGCATGCGCGAAATCATCCGTCTCATCGAAAGCGATATACAAGACCTTCGGCTGGTAAGCCTTCAGGTATTCGCGGCCCGCGATATAGGTGAGCACATCCGGTCTTACACCCAGCGGCCGCGTGGTGAGAAACTGGATATCATTGATCAACTGGAATTCCTTTGAGTTAAAATGGAGTGAATCCACATCCGCATTCACATACAGGCCGCTTCTCTTTGTATTCAGAATGTAAGGAAAGACATCCCACGTGGAGAAGACGGCAACCTTGTTCTTGTAAGCCGGTTGCTGGTTGATATATTCCAGCACGTTAATATTTTTATTCCAGATCTTGTCATTCGAGTTCACGCTATCATCGGGGTAGCCCGTGAATATTTCGTTGTAGCCGGGATAGGAGAACCAGTATTTGTTTGCATTGTTTACCTGGCTTCCGGTCCACCGGTTTCCATATAATTGTCCCTGCGACTGGATCGTGCTCCAAAAAAATGGCATTAATTTCTTCCTTCTTTCATCCGCGCTTGCAGACCAAAAGGCTTGTTGTAATGCCGATGTGTCCCTCGAAAAGTTCACGTTCCGGATAAGTGCGCTATCTGCACCACCGAATAATTCTTCCCACCGGAAACCATCGAGGGTGATAACGATGATATTCTCCGTCTTCATAGACTGGGATATTGCCAGGAGCCAGAATAGCGAGGCGACTATTGACAGGATGAATTTTCTCATAAAAAAAATAATAGGATGAATTGTTATTTACCCGGTAGCATGGATTTAGCATGCTGATGTTTAAAAATGGCAGGTCCTGGACAAGACCCGCCAACTCTTACTAACTGATTGCTATCAAATTCTTAGATACCGCGATCATTGCAAAATCCACATGACGCCATTGATATCATCGTTGCCGCTGAATTGCGTCTTGAGTGCGGCGTTGTAGTTTTCCGCGTTGGCCGTTCTTTCTACGGACGGGTATTTGAAACGGTTGGGTATACGCCCGCTATTGCCCGTACCGGGTCCGACATTAAAAAGAGGTACACCGGTCCGCCTGTATTGGAAATACGATTCGAGGCCGGCGTGACGAAATAATGCGATATACTTTTGTGTAAGTACCTGGTTGAGTCCTGCGATGCTATTACCGGCGTACTTCACAGTTGCCTGGTTGTAGTAGGCAGTGAAATCAACGGGAATATCATAAGTGCTGTACACTGCTGTTGGCCCCGCACTTCCCGACTTCAGGAAGTGTGCTGTGTAATTGCCTGTCTCGGGAATGCCATAATAGTTCATGGAACTACGGATGCCCTCCTTGTAATAGGCTTCTGCATCGCCCAGGGGGCCGGAGGTGATCCAGCCGCGGTTGATGGCCTCAGCGATATTGAAGCATTGCTCGGAATAACCAATCTGAATGCTGGGCTCGCCAGTATAGGTCTGGTAGAAATGATACCGGTTGATGAGAGAATACTGACCGCTATTCGCCTTGATGTACATATTGCCCTGGTCCTCGCCCGGAGGGGCGCCCACAAATGCAGTGAAGCTTGTCGGTGACGCACCGCCGGCTACGATCGCGGCGGCAGGTTCGGTAGTAACATACACCCGGGGATCATGCAATTGCGCGAGTAATCCAACATAGGTGCCTGAGGTATTGTACCGCAATGCATCGAAACCGAAATTATCAGGCGTCATCGGGTAATCGTTGGTAGGATGAATGAACACATACGCGAGATCGTCAGCCCTGCCTTGCAAGAGCAGATCCACGGACTTGCCCATGACGGCCGTGAATTGCTGTTTGAGATTCAGATCTGCATCGCCCGCTTTCTTGCTTAAATTAATAAGGAGCCTTAGCTTAAGAGAGTTAACAACCTTTCTCCATTTGGAAAGATTATTATCGAAAAAGATATCGCCCTTCAGGTTATTATCACCGCTCGTGATGAGGGCCGAAAGATCCGTATTTGCGGTATCCAGCCAGGCGAGCGACTTCATGAAGATATTCTTCTGGGGATCGTAGACCGGCTTGAGCGACGAGGCACCGTTGAGCGCATCGCTCATAGGGAGATCTCCCATCTGCAACGACATCCGGCTGAAGAGATATGCCTTGAAGAATTTACCCATGGCGCTATAGACATTACCGGCCGGAAGCCCCATCTTGGCCGCCTCCTCTTCCATCTTTACCACATTCTTCAGCGTACTGTAATAATCATCGCCCGAACTGAAATCATACCGGTTGTTGCCGTAGTAGTCGTAGTTGCAGCAATAGTATTGATTCCATCTTTCTTTCATCGTATAGGGCGCTTCGACGATATCGTTTACGATGCCATTAAAGAGCAGCGAGGGAGGCACCGAGGTGGGTTTATTCTCATTGATCGTAAGATCGCTGAACGATTTCTTACAACCCGACATCACGAGGAATAAGAAAGGAACCGCGAGAAGTAATAATAATTTTTTCATCTTTAGTAAGTTTTAGTCTTTAAAACACAACATTGAAGTTGAATCCAAAACGGCGTGTAGTCGGTGATTGCAGACCGGTGCCGCCGAGAGCGTAATTGTATTGATCGAGATCCACATCCTTGAATCGCTTGTCCTTATAGAAGTAAAGAAGGTTGCGACCGATGAGTGAAACACTCACCTTCGAGATGAATGTACCGGCCAGCCATTTTTCCGGAAGATCATACCCGATGGTTACTTCTCTCAGCTTCGAGAATGTCTTGCTCATCAGGTTGGCTTCATCGATATTATAATAACGGCTGACGTAGTCCTGGACGTGAGTCACCTGGGTGTTTGCTTTAAATTGAAGATCCTTGTAATTTATAATGTTTCCATCCCCATCATAGTTGATGGCAACATTATTGGAGACCACGACCCCTTCCCCGACATAGGCGCCGGGGAATGATGCATCGCCCGAATGCTGAAAGTCGGCAAGCCGTGCTGCACCCAGTGCACCTTCTACTGTTTCAATGTTACGGCCACCGCGCATGGTCTTGTTATGCAAGTAGTCACTCGTAACGCCACCCACGCTTCCGTCAAATTGAAAACCCAGGGAAATGCCCTTCCAGGTTATCTTATTGTAGACGCTCCATTGGTAATTCGCATTCAGGTTGCCCACGTACCGGCCGATAGGATTCGCAAGTGGCTTACCTGCATCATCGTTGATGATCTGGCCATCGGTTGTCTTTACAAAGGCACTGGTGTACAATTTATCTACACGGTCTCCTTTATGAAAGAAAGTATTATACACATCCTGACCCGGAGGCAGTTCCTGGTATTTATCCTGGAAGGTTGATGCGTTGACCATGACATCCCATGAGAGACCGGATGCTGTTCTTATGGGTGTGCCCGATATTGACAGTTCATATCCCTGCTTCTTCGTCTTCAATGCATTCAGGTAATAGAAGCCATATCCAGACGCGGTCGAGATAGGATTCTGCAATATCCTGGGTCCATCAATGTACTGAAACGCCGTCGCACTTAATCCCAGCCTGTTCTTCAGAAATTTGATATCGAATCCTTGTTCGTAGCTGACGCGGTTGAAGGTCTTGATGTTTGGATCGAACAGGTTATTGGTGTATTGCGCTGCAGTCTGACTATTGTAAGGCTTACTCGTGGAGTAGGCTGTGGAAAGAGAATAGTCAGGGCCGTTGTAGGGTGACTGGTAGTTACTACCATAACCAAGCGGGTAATCGAACAGCGAGTTGCCGGCCGGCGAGCTACCGAAGGCGGAGATGGTAGAGAATGGCGCGAGGCCGATGGTGGAAGAAGTCGCATCACCGTGCACCGTTGCAAAGGAACCGCGGATCTTCAGGAATGAGATCACGGTTGGTAGCTTGACATAGTCGGATATGACCGAAGACAACGAGATGCTGGGATAGAAATAGCTATTGTTTCCATCCGGCAAGGCCGAAGACTTGTCAATACGCCCCGTAAAGGAAAGTGTCGCATACTTATCAAGCGACGCGTCCAATGAAGCATAGGTGCTCAGCACGCGCATATCAGAGGCAAAACTGTTGGCCTGCACGGGGTTCTTGGAATTACTGAAGCTATATACGTTTGGTATATTGAGATAATCGGTCGACGTGAACGTTGAATTATAGGAGAAGGTGCGCAGGTTGCCGCCCACCAATCCCGAAAGAGTAAGGAATTTGCTAAACGCCTTATAGTTGTAGTTCAGCTGGAGCTCCGTATTGTTCTCGAAGAGATCACGATGGTCCTCCCGATAGTCGCCCTGACCGCCTTCGCGGCCATAGGGGTGTGCGGAGAAAGGCATCTTCTCCGTGCGCAACAGGTTGTAGGTCGTTACCTGCGTCCGCGCCGTCACATTGAGCTCATCAGTCAATTTATAGTTCGCGGATACGTATCCATATATATCATTCTTATGATGACCGCGCAACCATTCGTTGACGGTGAACCATGGATTGTGATAACGTTGATACTCGGCAAAGATGGATTGCGTTCCCACTTTGCCTGGTTGCCATTCTCCCTTGATATCCGGAGCGTCTACATCCCAATCGGCGCCCGTCCATATAGCGATATTATAGATAAGACTATTGGGTCCGTAATCGACATCGGGAAAATTGTCAGAGTATTGCCGGTTGAAATTAAGGTTCGCCTCTATCTTGAGTCGCTTGGATGGATTGAAGGATCCATACATGTTGAAATTGGTGATGTTGAGACCACTATTGGGAACGATGCTTTGCTGATAAGAGTGAGACAGCGAGAACCGAAGATTGTAATTATCGCCATTGGCGCTCAGGGAAATATTATTGGTCGTTTGAAAACCGGAACGCAGGAATCGCCCGAGATTGTCTTTTCCACGCGCTATCCATGGCGTAGGTTGAATATGACCCGTATAGTCCTGGTCGTGCCCGCCGGGATAAGTGGTGGTGAATGTATTGTTCGGCTCATATGTTCCGTCATACTGCGGAATTAACTGTCCTTCGAATCTTGGGCCCCATACATCATAGTCGTTATCGTTCTTACCGCCGCCCTTGCCATCGCCGAAGGCATAGAGTGCATTTTCACCCGGGCCGTATTCATCCTGCACACGGGGAAATGCGAGGAATCCTTTATCGATAGAGTTGGTAGAGTTGAACTCCACGGTAAATCCCTTTCTCGATTTGCTTCCTTTCTTGGTGGAAATGACGATCGCGCCGTTTTGCGCACGGCTGCCATAGAGCGCGGCTGCCGTTGGTCCCTTTAATATGGTATATGATTCGATGTCGTCGGGACTGATGTTCCAGGTATCGGAACTGATAGGTATTCCATCTACTACATACAGGGTGATCTCATTGCCCCTGAGTAATACAGTGGGCTTGCGTAATAGTTCCGCCGAGGGTCCTACCGAGAGCCCGGCTACTTTGCCTGTCAGGCCGGAGATAGGATTCTGATCGCGCGCCCTGACGAGATCCTCCCCCTTCACTTCCTGCACGGAGTAACCGATCTTCTTGATTTCTTTTTTTACACCCAGGGCGGTGACGACCACTTCACTGAGATTCTTGGAGTCTTCCGAAAGTAATATCGAGGACGCTTCACCCGCCGACACCTCGAGTGTTCCGAAGCCCACGCTGCTAATAACAAGAACTTCTTTACTGCCGGCGACGATCCTGTAGTCGCCGTTTTGATCCGCCATGGCTCTTCGATCTGTTCCCTTGACCGTGATCGTGGCACCACTGATCGGCTTCCTGTCCGCAGAGAATATTTTACCTGTGACCACCTCTTGTGCGAGGGCGGAGAGAGAGAACCCGAAAAAGAGCAATACTAACTGCACTGCCTTGCGGGCATTGACGAGTTTGGGTAACATAAGACAATTGATTTGGTAGTTGACGACTGAATTGTTTGCACGACGAAGTTGACCCTGCAATGTGAACGCAGTCTTAAGGCAACATGATTGAAGTATTAACAAAATATTATCGCCGAAATGCAAATTGGTAGCGGGTATCGGCGGATTCAGAAGCCGGTATGATACGGGTCAAGTGTCGTCGAGAGCTTTAGAAATGCGGCTATTACAGTGAAACTCTACGAATACGGGATCGTAAAAGTTAACATTGGAAGTACGCGCCATAGATTAATTTTATGTTATCAAATTAATTTTTATAAAAAATGGCAACCGCTAAAACAAATAAGACCAAACCCGTTTCGCAGAAGAAACAAAATCTATTGAAGGTTATCGGTCAACTCAAAGAAAATTTCTCCCAGCTTGAAGAACTGGTTGGAAAAAAGGACTTTGAGAGTCGCACAAAGAAGGCGGCCAAAATCCTGATGCAGGGAATCAAGATAAAGGAGCCGAAGCTGAAAAAGCAACGTGCCCAAAAAAGCGAAATTCCGGTCGCATAGAACGTGAATAACGTGAATCGTGAGTCGTCAATCGTGAATACCACACTCTGTTATCAGGGTATTCGAATCGACTAGAACAAGATCTTGCTCGATTCGAATATTCTCATTATAGGGTGTTGTATTCACGATTGACGACTCACGATTCACGTCAAGTATAGTTGTACCAATTGATTCGCCCAATACCCCGGTCGGATCGTTTCAACGCACCAATAAGGCAGCCCCTGCCTATCCGCCGTTAATTCATTATTTTCGTGATCGTCTTAAAAGCGAATTAGTCATTCGCCTAAGCATTCTTCACGATGAGAATATCGCGATTGATAAGAGCATGAAGAATAAAAGGCGCATATTGCCAGTTTCCTGAATCTTACAGAATGATCCACGCCATTACAGTTGACGAATTATTAAAAATAAGAGATACACACACTGTGATAGACGTTCGCACGCCTGCCGAATTTCAACATGGTCATATCCCCGGCGCAATCAATCTTCCCCTATTTTCAAATGAAGAACGGGTAAAGGTCGGCACAACCTACAAACAGGAAGGACGCGAGCCTGCCATACTCCTCGGGTTCGAATTGACGGGAAACAAATGGGCAGGCTTCATCCGCCAGGCATTGGAATTTGCACCCGCCAGGAAACTTATCGTTCATTGCTGGCGTGGCGGCATGAGAAGCGGAGCAATGGCCTGGGCCTTGGATATGTTTGGCTTCGAGGTCCATGTGATCCAGGGAGGCTACAAGAATTATCGCAAGTGGATACTGCGTCAATTCGAGAGAGACTACCACCTGCTGATCATCGGGGGCATGACGGGATGCGGCAAGACAAGAATGCTTCACCAGTTGCGTACCCTGGAGCAGCAGGTAATAGACCTCGAAGATCTTGCCCAACACCAGGGCTCAACCTATGGAACGCTTAACAGGATGATACAACCGACGCAGGAGCAATTCGAGAATAACCTCGGGGAACAACTAAAATTATTGCATGCCGACAAGACTCTCTGGGTAGAGGATGAAAGTATTTCGATCGGTCGCCTCTTTGTGCCAAAGCCCTTTTGGAACCAGATGCAACAGTCCCTTTTGTTTGATCTGCAGGTAAAGCCGGAACAGCGCATTCAATACCTTCTTTCGGAATATGGCTGCCTCGACAAGGATTTCCTGGTTGAATCAACCGAACGCATCCGCAAACGCCTCGGTCCCGAACAAACCAAAAATGCTATCGCTGCCATAAGAGAGAACAGGATGGACGAATTCATCCGCTTGTTACTGGTCTATTATGATAAGACCTATGGAAACTGGTTGGCAAAAAGAACTGCAGGTCTGATCCATCGCGTGACAGCAGTGAGTAAAGATGATCGGGAGAATGCACAACAATTGTTACAGATCGCACAATCATTGCCTGCCAAAGGCGCATAAAAAATAAATGGAAACATCAAACATCAGGCTGACCCAGTATTCACATGGCGCCGGCTGTGGCTGCAAGATCAGCCCCGCAGTCCTGGATAAGATATTGCATAGTCAAAATGCGGCGATACCGGATCCTCGCCTGCTGGTAGGAAACGATAAACGAGACGATGCCGCAGTCCTCGACCTGGGCAACGGTACCGCCCTCATATCCACTACCGATTTCTTCATGCCTATTGTTGACGACCCCTTTGATTTCGGTCGCATCGCCTCCGCCAATGCCATCAGCGATGTGTATGCGATGGGCGGGAAACCAGTCCTTGCAATAGCAATACTCGGATGGCCGATCGAGAAACTGGCACCGGAAGTTGCACAAAAGGTTTTGGAAGGCTCGAGGGCCATTTGCGCAGAGGCAGGCATTACATTGGCGGGAGGACACAGCATCGATTGCCCCGAACCTGTATTCGGATTAGCCGTGAATGGGCTCATACAGGTAAAATATTTGAAACAAAATTCCACGGCAACGGCGGGTTGCCGCCTGTACCTCACCAAGGCGCTGGGGGTCGGTATACTATCCACTGCCCAGAAAAAAGGGCTGCTGTTACCAGAGGATGCGGCGATAGCCCTGCAAAGCATGGTAACACTCAATAAGCCCGGAGAAGTATTCGGGGAATTAGAGTACGTGAAGGCGATGACGGATGTCACGGGATTTGGCCTGCTCGGTCACCTGGCTGAGATGTGCGAGGGAAGCGGTGTCCGCGCCGTTATCGAATTCGATAAAGTGCCCGTGATCGGCTCATTGCCCTATTACCTGGAACAAAATTGCTTTCCCGGCGGAACACAACGCAACTGGAGCAGCTATGGCAAGAAGATAAGCGAACTCTCCGACGATCGCCGCTATATTCTCGCCGACCCACAGACCAGCGGCGGGCTATTGGTTGCCGTGGAAGAAAAGAGCGCTGCTGCCTTCGAAGTATTGTTGCATCAACTGGGCTTGCCTGAAAGACAGTGCTCCTCTTTCGGGAGATTGGAAGCAAGCGATGGAAGTGTGTTGATCCAGGTGAATTGATGAGCGAGTTAAAGTCAAAATTCAAAAGTAAAAAGTAAAAAGAACAGCCGTCGTGATTACAAAAGGACACCAACTTATCAACTCCCCCACTCTCACGATGTATTCATTACCAAATCACCAAATTGCCAAATTATCAAATTGCTTTACTGTTTTTCTTCAACTTATTCCACCATATCAACGTCCCAGTCACCGGTAGCGAAGTGGCAATGAGGCAGGCGAGGAAATAGATGATCTTCGTAAACGTCCCATATACATTTCCCACATGCAGGGCCTTGATGGAACCACCCACTCTTTCATTGAACGGCTTGTCACGGAATATCTCCTTCTTTTTTATCTCACCGGTCGCAACATCCAGCGTCAGGCGGTCCGCTGCCGCCGGGGCAAAGAATCCCCGACGGTTCTTCGCGATAGTCACGGTATTCGCATTATTGACCGGGAGCGAAAAAGTATAGTCCCCCTCATACTCCAATTGAGCATTCGCAACGCCTAGGTATTCTGCAACAGTCAACCGTTTCGGAATCTGCTGCGCAGCGGTATCGCCCTTACTTTTCTTTTCCCTAACCGAAGGCACCGGAGCCTTGTAGGTGCCGAGGGTCTTTTGCAGACCACTGCGATACCACGTGAATGAAAAGAACGGGCCCGTCAATCCCATCAACAGGAGAATCACCAGCGAATAAAAGGCGAGCGCACTGTGCAGATCATGATTCTTTCGTTTCCAGTTTCCATTCCATTTTATCTTAAGGCCCTGTTTCCAGTACCGGATTCGTTTGGGAAACCAGATGATCAGCCCGGTAATGCATCCCAATGTAAAGAGTATCGTAGCCCAACCATTGATAGTACTTCCTAGTTCGCTCCTACCCACGCGGTCAAGACAGAGATAGCGGTGCAGGCTGAACATGGTAGATAGAAATGTCTTGGTCCCCGTAGTTTCCTTCGAGGTTCCGGTGATGGCGCCGGTATAGGGATCTACGAAGAAAGTAACTGTACGGCCACGACTGCTGTCGTTCGCCTTCCTCATATTAAATTGATAGGTGCGATCGGGGCTGGCCGGAATCATTACCGTGACCACCCCCGCATCGGCGGAATCCTCGACCTTTTGTATCAACGAATCAACCGGGATTCTCGCATTCCCCACGGCCTTCACCTTATATAAATGAGGCGCCGACCATTCCGTCAGTTCCGCATTCCATACATAGACGGAACCACTGAAACAGATGGCAATCACGATCAGGCCGCTTGAAAGGCCAAGCCAAAGATGGACATCATTGAAAAATTTCCGGATACGGGGCCAGGTGGGTTGGTTCATCCGCAAAAATCAAGGCCGTTGAGGAATAAACATTACGAATTCAGGAAACGAATTTCATTCATGAGGAAATATTAGCAGCCGAATGTCATTCAATTATCATTTTAGGGAAGAATTACCATTTTCCGCCTTGAGTAAATCGATTTCCCGAAAGAGAAGAGGAAGAAAAGGCAAATGAAATTCCTTTGCAGAAATTTAATACAGACAATGAGACGAATATCACTACTCGCATTCTTTATAAGCCTTACAACACTAGCTTTCAGCCAGAACGGAACTATCCAGGGACTCGTGACCACCACCGACGGCCAGGCCGCCGGCTTCGTTAATGTCACCCTCAAGGACCTCAGAAAGGGAACGGTCACCACCGAGGACGGCCGCTTCCAGCTAAGGAATATCAAACAAGGCACCTATACGCTTGTCGTTTCACATACCGGGCTCATCACAAAGGAACGATCCATTACCGTCACCGACAACTCCGCCACAGAAGCCAATTTCTCTCTTTCCGAGACGGCAAATCAACTGGATGAGGTGGTGGTCCGCGGCCAGCGCAGCCTGAATAAGAAACCCATTAGCGCCGGCAAGATCGCCATTAACCCCTTCGATCTTCCACAGAGTATCACTGTCATCGGCGCGGGACTGATGCGCGACCAGCAAGCGCTCCGCCTGAGCGATGTGATCAAGAATGTCAATGGCGTTTATCTCCAGGGCACCCGCGCCAGTACACAAGAGACTTTTTCCGCTCGTGGCTATGGCCTCAGCTCTAATAATCTCTTCAAGAACGGCGCACGCATCAACAGCGGCTCCATGCCGGAAGTAAGCGGCCTCGAGAGAGTCGAAATTCTAAAAGGAAGTGCCGCGATTCTCTATGGGAATGTTGCTCCCGGCGGCATAGTCAACATGATCACGAAACAACCCAAGTTCAATTGGGGTGGCGAACTGGCCATGCAAGCCGGTAGCTATGACCTGTACAAACCCTCTTTCGATGTATATGGTCCCATCGCAAAAAACGTGGCTTTCCGGGTGGATGGAACATACGAGAGCGCCGGCAGCTACCGCGACCAGGTGAGCAGCGAGCGTTACTATGTCAATCCTTCTCTATTGTTCAAATTGGGCAAGAATACGGAGCTGCTGCTGCAGGGAGATTATCTGCATCACGACTTCACCCCCGACTTCGGTATCGGTACTATCAACAATACGACCGTTACTCCCGTCGGACGCAATACATTCTTCGGAGCGCCCTGGCAGTACGCAAAGACAGAACAATCGACTGCCGGCTTCACCCTGAAACAACAACTGAGCAATAACTGGAACCTTGCGGTAAATGGCTCCTATCAAAACTACAAGCGCGATTATTTCTCTATCGAACGTATCCAGGGACTGGCAAACGGCGATTGGGGCCGTCCTCTCGGACGCTCCAATACCGAGGAAAATTATCTCATCGGCCAGGTAGATCTTACGGGGAAATTCAATACAGGAAAGATCGGACACACCGTATTGGCGGGTGTGGATGCCGATCATTACCTGACAAAGGCTTACACCTACAGCGTTCCTGCTATCTATGACACTATCAACTTACTCGATCCAACGAAATTCGTACCGCGCACGGATATCCCTGTTGCTACGGCAACACGTTTCACTGAAACACCCGTGGTGCGGATGGGCGCTTATATCCAGGACCTCGTAAGCCTATCCGACAAATTCAAATTGCTGGCCGGTATCCGCTGGTCAACGCAGGCAGCTCAACGGATCGATACTACGGTATTGGCAAGTGGTAACAAGAGTAAAAGCGGCGCAAGCAAAACCGACAAGGCCTTCTCACCAAGAGTAGGTCTGGTGTACAAGCCCATCGAAACAACTTCCCTGTTTGCCAGCTATTCCAATTCTTTCACCGTAAACAGCGGCACGGATGTGTTTGGCAATGCACTCGATCCTTCGTTGATCGACCAGTTCGAAGTGGGTGTGAAAAATGATTTCCTGAAAGGCAATTTATCGGTTAACCTTACCCTGTACCGTATCATCAACCATAACCTGGCACAAACAGCGGAATTTGCAGCCGATGGTGTGACGCCGAATAACAATACGGCGTTGAAGGCCCTTACCGGCGAAACCACCAGCGATGGCGTAGAGGTTGATATCGTAGGCAATACAATGAAGGGGCTTAACGTGACAGCCGGCTATAGCTACAACTATATGCGTTATACCAAGACTCCGGATGCGAAGGGCAACTTCATCGAAGGTGAACGCCTGGTGAATAATCCTGCACACACGGCCAATGCCACGGCATTCTACACATTCAATGGATTTAAAGTGGGGGCAATGTTCAACTATGTAGGCAAACGTGTTGGCGGCTACAACAATGCTATCGGTCAGGCACAGACCTACGATCGCCGGATACCGGTCACGGCCTTCTCCACCCTCGACCTGAGCGCTGGATACACTTACAAGAGAATATCATTGCTTGCCAAACTGGCCAACGTTACGAATACATTCAATTATTACGTGCATGAGAATTATAGCGTAAACCCGATCGCACCGAGGATGGTGGTGGCGAGTGTGGCTTATCGCTTCTGATGAATGGTTAAGAAATCAGAAAACCCCGCCAGGTCAGGCGGGGTTTTCTATTATATATATCCATACAGGCTTCATTTGTTTCGAACATCCTGTATGAAGCAAAACGCACACAAGTCAAGTGCGCCAAATAAAGTTTTTATCGGATCAAAATTTTAAATTGAACTGTCCATTTGTTATAACCTTCCTGGTGGTAGTAGGACCCGCTCCGTCATAGAGATAAACATTGCCCTTGAATGTGCCCTGTATTGACGTAGCACTGATGGAAGTGACGGTGATAGAACATGGATTGCTCGAGGTGAGACTAGGTCCGTAGGGATAAAAAGCGTTGGGTATGAAATAAGTCACGCCTCCCGAATGGCCAGGGTCAACAGCGTCCTCGGTATATACGCCAGCCTTAATAGTGGTCAATGCACCCGTAAGCCCCACGGCTATCTGCTCGGAAGCCCCTTGCTCACCATGAAATCCGATGATCTGGACGATCTCAGAACCACTTAAACTTGTTCTTACTGCCGTGGCATTGACGTTAAACGTCATCCTTACGCCGTCGATTTCCGCGGATATCGCATCGGAAGAATTACTATCGGAGCCATCTTTGCCGCAGGAGGAAAGAAGGATAAAGATTGAAAGTGTGGCGAGACTAAAAATTCGTTTCATTTAGTTCATTTTATTGTGGCGGCCGGCCGGTGGACAAGCCGGCCATAAAGATTGGATAAAAAACCCATGATTGAAAGAAGTGCCGGCCTTATTTCCGTCGTGGCCAATTCACTTAACAACCTCTCTCCTCGCCGTGATCCTCTAAAGTTTCGTGAATCCGAAGTAATCGAAGTTCATATTTCCGTTGCCGACTATGTGAAGCGTGAGGCGGTGAAGACCCTTCTCAAGAGGCATTTCCGATAATTTCTCCAACTTATTCCAATGATGCCATTGCCGCCATGCGGTAGTATCCCTGTCATCATGCGTAGTGGGTATTGACAAGACGGTTCCAATCGGCTTTCCATCCAGGTCAAAGGAAATAGAACCATTGCCGTTCGACGTGTACATGAGACTAACGTTGTATGTTGCCGTCTCGGTCACTTCGATTGAATAGTTGATCCATTCTCCCGGAACGGTCCAACCGACATACAGCCGGCCTGGTTCGGGATCTACCTTGTTGTGTGGATTGTTGTCGATATTATTGCCTTTTGTATATGAAATGTCCACCCCTTCCTTCATGCGGAATTCGTTGAGAAATTCTCCATTAGCGGGATTCAGCTTACCACTTCCATTGTTGATAGTATCCGAATCATGGTAGGCATATCCTTCGCCACCCTTATCATAGAACTCAGCCTCCATCCGTCCAGGTACTTTTTGCAAATGATCATTCCATGGCCTGGTCAACTGCCTGGAAGAAGCACATCGTACAAATGTCAGTGGAAGAAGAAGCAGCAGCAGGCAGTATTTCATGTATCGAATGTAAACAAAAGTCAAAAATCACAAGTAAAAAGTCAGAATATCAACGTGCAGTTTTGACTTTTTAATTTTGACTTTTGACTTTCTCCTCGTTACACACTTGATTTAATCAACACTTAACCCCGACATCGTTAAATTTGCCGTTTGATTGAACAAACTCCAGACAGGCATGACCCCCAAAAGAAAATTTCTCACCGTACTCTTACTTGGTTCGCTAACAACTATCGTCCCCTTCTCCATCGACATGTACCTGCCCGGCTTTCCGGATATTGCCGTGGCACTCCATACAACGGTGAGCAGCGTTGCACTCTCCTTATCCAGTTTCTTCATTGGAATAGGAATAGGTCAATTGCTTTATGGCCCCCTGCTGGACCGGTTTGGCAGGAAGAAGCCACTCTACGCGGGGCTATTGTTGTATTGTGTAGCCTCCGTCGGTTGCGCCCTTTCGAATTCCATTGAGATGCTGATCGCACTTCGCTTCGTACAGGCCATTGGTGCCTGCGCGGGAAGCATTGCCGCCACGGCAATGGTGAGGGATTTCTTTCCGCCCGAAGAGAATGCCAAGATATTTTCATTCCTTATGCTCGTACTCAGCGTCTCCCCTATGCTCGCGCCCACCATCGGCAGCTATATTTCCGTTGGCTTTGGCTGGGGTTATATTTTCATTGTCCTCACTCTCCTCATTATACTTATTTTTTTTGGCGTCCTTCTGTTCCTGCCCCAGAGCCGGCCACCCGATAAAGATTTTTCCCTGAGGCCGGCAGCCATCCTCAAGAGCTATAGAGATGTATTGAGAGAGAAATACTTTTACTTCTACGCATTGTCGGGCGGTATCGCCCTGGCTTCGCTATTCACCTATATCGCGAGTTCACCCGGTATCTTCATCGGATACTTCAGTCTGACAAAACAACAATATGGCCTCTTGTTCGCATTGCTGGCTGCGGGCCTGATTATTTCATCCCAGGTTAATACATTGCTTTTAAGAAAATATAAAAGCGAGTCTGTAACCCTGGGCGCTATTATTGCCCAGAATGTGATCGCATTGACGATGTTCCTCCTGAGCATAACCGGCCATCTTCAATTCTGGGGTCTTGTCGCATTCCTTTTCTGCTATCTTTCTTCGGTGGGCTTCATCTTGCCGAACGCGTCGGCTCTGGCGATGCGGCCATTTGAAAAAAATGCGGGCAGTGCCTCTGCCCTTCTCGGTTTCATTCAAATGGGCCTCGGCTCACTTGCTACCGTCGGTATCGGCGTATTGCATATACAGGGTGTGAGACCAATGACGACTGCAATGGCTTTGGCAAGCCTGCTTGGTCTCATTGTATGTGCACTAAGTGTAAGAGCGCTCAGGGGAGATCCGTCAGAAGCCGGTACCCCGGCGTGAATAAAGGAAATCGCAAACCAGGCCATTATCGAAGAATGATCCCATCATTCCACTCCGTGAACAAGCATTGGAAGTATAAATACGGATTCACTCGCGGTGATGAATAGTATGTTCCGGTCTTTTCCACCAAAGCATACATTAGCCGTCCAATTGGCAGGGACATCGATCTGCCGGATGAACTTGCCATCCTTGTCATACACAGTGACTCCTTTACCTGTTAGGTAGATATTGCCCTGGTTATCGATCGTCATTCCATCGGAGCCCTGTTCTACCACGAGTTGCTTATCGGACAGACTGCCGTCCTTTTGTATACGGAAGCGATATGTCTTCTTTCCACCGATGTCCGCTACATAGAGGAATTTTCCATCCGGGGTACCCACTATGCCGTTAGGCTTGACAAGGTCTGTCGCCACCGCCACCGGTGTTTGTTTGCCCTTGGGCAAATAATAAACGACCTGTGGAGCAGGTGTCGCCCTCTTTTCCGGCCAGTAATCACGGGCGTAGAAGGGATCGGTAAAATAGATATCGCCGTTTGCCTTTATCCAAAGATCGTTCGGGCCGTTCAGCCGGTGCTCCTTATCCCCACTGAATACGACAGATGATTTCCCACCAGGCGTAAATTTCCAGATCTCGTTATTGGCATCTGCACAGGAAAAAAGATCACCCCTGGAATCGAAATACATTCCGTTGGAGCGCCCGGTATGATCGAGGAAAACGGAAAGTTTACCATCGGTATCATACTTCCATATCTTGTCATTCGGCTGATCAGTAAAAAATACATTGCCGTGTTTGTCGGTTGCGGGGCCCTCTGTGAATTTAAAGCCGGATGAAACCAGCTGCAGAGAAGCTCCGGGTTGAACTATGCTATCGTTTGTCATCACTTGGATTGAAAGTTTATTGGCAACAGAGGTATGCTGTACGCAGATGGAAAAAATGAGTACAGCGGGAAGTAGTCTTATGCTTATCATGAATTAAAAATACGAAACACCACGGTTATAATACCAGGAAGTAAATGTCTGCCGGATAATTCTGTTCGTCCCGCTTTTCGGGCTCAATTGTCGCATTACCCACACTACAAAGCCGTATCTGCCCCTCTCCTTCCGGCATACGCCTCGCTAACTTTACATCGAAATAATAATCCTCAATCAATATATCAAATTATGACAAAGGAAAAACTAATCGCAGACCTGCAGGACACAACTGACCGCTTCCTGCAGACATTGTCATCCATTCAAAAAAAAGAGCTGAACATCCGGCCACTCAAAGATAGTTGGACGCCTGCGCAGGTGGCGGAACATCTCCGCCTGTCGGACACCGAAATATTAAAAGCCGTTTATGGACCAGCTAAAGAAACCAGCCGGCCATCCGACGAAGGGATTGAAGGCTTGAAGAATGCTTTCCTCGATTTCGAAGCCAGGTACAAATCGCCGGCCGTTATCATTCCCGCAGACAAGGCATACACATTCGAAATGCTCGACGCTGCACTCCGTGAAACGCGTGGATGGCTCAAGGAGGCAATCGCCGGCCTGGACTTAACGGAGACGACTCCTGAGGTAAATCTGGGAGAACTGACAAGACTCGAGATCTTCCACTTTGTGATATATCATACAGAAAGACATATCCAACAGCTGTACCGGATCACCAATTCTTTCCGCAGGGAAATGGCTTCCTGAAAAACGAGCCTGTAAAGAAATCATCATGTGATCCCGTCCATGACCTTGAAAACATACATTTTGACAGGTTGGGTCGAATGGTACGCCGCTTGCTGAATCAGGGTATGATAAATACGATAAATGCGGATGCATCATTGTTGGATGCATACTCGAGGACGGTTAGCCAGGTCTATCAATCCATTTCGCCTTCGGTGGTACACATAAAGAATGTGGGCGTGAAAAGATCGAAGGAGCAACCAAACGATTCCATGGGTTCAGGGTTTATCATTTCTTCGGATGGATACCTGATCAGTAATCACCACGTGGCCGCCGGTGCAAAACAATTGTTGGTAACACTTGATGATGGAACGGTAATAGAGGCCGAGTTAAAGGGTTCGGACGCTTCGACAGACATAGCGGTCTTAAAAATAGATGGAAGGAATTTCAAAGGGCTGACGTTTGCGGATTCGTCCCAGCTGCAGCCGGGCCAGATCGCCATCGCAATCGGAAATCCCTATGGCTTGCAGCAAACTATTACGGCTGGAGTTGTAAGTGCTGTAGGAAGAAGCCTGAGAGCCTCGAACGGACGGCTGATAGATGATGTGATACAAACGGATGCGGCACTCAACCCGGGGAATTCCGGAGGGCCTTTACTGAATTCAGACGGACAGGTGATCGGTGTCAACACTGCCATTATTTCATCTGCTCAGGGCATTTGCTTCGCGGTCTCCGCCAATCTCGTCAGCTATGTCGCCGGTCAATTGATCATGAAAGGCAAGGTCTCACGCGCCCTTATCGGCATTGCGGGCCAGACCGTTCGGCTGACCCCGCGCATTAAACAATACAACCGGCTTCTCAACGATACAGGCATCTTTGTTTTCGAAGTAATGCGAATAAATTCGCTCAACCATCGCAAAATACTGTACGGAGATATTATTGTTCAGTTCAATGCTAAACCAGTCGAGACCATCGACGCGCTTTTCAGTCTTCTCTCGGCAGAAACGATCGGCACGCCGGTGCAATTGGGCCTATTGCGGGAAGGCAAATTGGTGCAGGAAATGATCGTGCCCGAGCCATCCGGCAATTAGGCCGGAACACGGCGAACCTGTCCCTTGCGGAAAAAGAATCGTTAAAGTGCTTTTATTACGAAGCAGGCGGCGGAATTTTGCCTGACAAAATAATTCCTGGATGAATGATCGTAAGGATAAATCGCCTCATATACTGAATGCGTCTTCCAACCTTCTTGGCATCTGTTTCGTAGTACTTACTTCGCTCAAGCTTCTGAAGATATCGCAGAAGACGCTGATCGATGAATTCACGGTTCTTGCAACGGTTCTTTTAATGGCGAGTTGCCTGCTCTCTTTCCTTGCGATCAGGGGAAGTATAAAGAACGGCAGCCGGTACGAAGCGATAGCGGACTACTTCTTTGTAGCGGCTTTGTTGATACTCTTCATCACTACCGTTCTCTTTTCACTCGACATCATCAAATAGAGGCGGAATGACGCCTGGATCGCATCACTTTGCTGACGCCGGCCAATAACCTCGTTTCACAGTTCCCCAGAAGGTCTTAGCCAAGGGCCCAATGAGCAAGTACGAACTTCACAAAGATCCCAGTCATAATTACAAGCCCGATGCTGATGAGGGAACCGATGACCACGTACTCGGTCTTCTCTTCCTGCCTGTCGCTCTCGTTAAAGCGCAGGATGCTTTTCGCGGCGATAAGCAGCCCGATAGCTTCGTATTGGTTCTGCATCAACAATACAAAAATGATACTGCGCTCGAGGATGCCTATCCATTTGCCTGCATTGGCGAGCCCCTCGGCCTGCTCCGGACGTTCGGGGTCTTTCAACTGATCGCGCCAGCGTTGTGTGAGCTGTCCAATGAGGATTCCGGCGGGGAACGTCAGTGAGATAAAAGCTGCACCCGTTATCCAGAAACTCGTTTGCTGATTGGTGAATGCCCAGGCATCCCTGAGATCGGCAAAAGTGAAGAAATTCAGGTGCCAGCAAATAAGGATCACAATGATGTGGAGTGCCTGGTCCAATAGAAAATAGAGCGGCTTATCTGGCCGGCAGGATTTCCAGCCGTCGATGAGTATATGAGTGGCGGTGATGATGGCGGCAACCCACCAGAACTTGAGACCGAGGAAGGCCCAGGCAATCACACCGGTCAATACACCATGAAGATAGAGGTAGGCGGAGGCAAAATGTTTTTTGCGGCGGTGGCGGACCCAACTTCCGGGTTGCAGCAGGAAATCAGTCAGCAAATGCGACAATATTAATTTTGCCAGCCAGGTAGCGGGTATGTTCATTGGGGTAAGAAATTTATAAATTGATCAAATTTAACTAAAAGATGCTGGAGCTGGTACCAGCGACTGGCCTTTACGAGCTTGCTGATGGTTGGCTGTCGCTTCTTCAGCCGTTTGGCAATTACCTCCTGATTTTGTTCTAATAGCAATTCAAAGATTACGGCGGCCTGCTTGCTGGTCAGTTGGCTGAAGATATCATCGGCATAGGAAGATAGCAGGTCAAGCCCGGCATCAATAACGGCATGGCCTGATGTGATCACCATTCTGCGCTCACCTTCTATTGTCTCATCGAAAGCCCGGCCGGATAAGAGGAAGGCCTGCCCCTTGGCGACACCCAGATCTTTCACGGGCGCCTGTACGGGGCCTATGCCAATGCTGACTTTCACATCGAACCTGCCCGCGGGCTGCTCGATCCGGATGGCGGCGGTACGTAAAAGGAATGCCAGGCGAAGCGCCTGCTCAGGCTTTCGAATGTACACCTGCAGGCTATCGCCCCTGTAAAACACATACTTTGTGGTGGATAGTACCATTTCAAATGTTTTTACAAGTTTACGCTCTGCCACTTTACCCAGCAACGTGGAATGAACGATATCTGCGGTGATAACAGCGTTTACCATTTCAATCTATTTTACCCAAATATAGCCCATAATGGCTATATTTTAAAATTATAGCCAAAATAGGCTATTTTTTTTAATTATAGCCAAAACAGGCTATTTTAGAAATCAAACCGCTTTCTCCTACCCGGGCTCCGGCGAAAAAGACTCCGCAATGTTTATCGATTATCTTTACGGTCATTTTATACTATGGACAAGATAAAAATATTGGATACGGCCACCCTGTCCAATAACTGGTACACCCTTAAAAAAATAACCTACCAATACCTTCAAAAAGACGGGAGTTGGCAGACACAGCAACGGGAGGCCTATGACAGGGGCAATGGTGCCACCATCCTATTGTATAACAAAGACAGCAGGAACGTGATCCTCACCCGCCAATTCAGGCTACCCACCTTCCTTAACGGAAACAAGGATGGCATGCTGATCGAGGCATGTGCGGGTCTTCTCGATAAAGACAATCCCGAGGCCTGCATCAGGCGGGAAACGGAAGAAGAAACGGGTTATAAGGTAAAGACTGTAACCAAAGTATTTGAAGCCTACATGTCGCCGGGCTCCGTAACCGAGATACTGTATTTCTTTGTCGCCGAATACTCGCATGCAATGAAGGTGAATGAAGGAGGAGGCGTAAAAGAAGAGCAGGAGAATATTGAAGTAATTGAAATGCCCTATGAGACAGCAATGAAGATGCTGGACGACGGCGAAATAAAAGATGCAAAGACGATCATCCTGCTTCAATACGCAAAACTGCACGGCCTGGTAAATCAAGAAGGAAAATAGAAAGCCCTAACGCGAAGGGCCATAGAAACTAAATAGCTCGGCCACAGACATACCCAACCCATCGGCCAGCGCCACGATCGTAGAAAGCTCCAGGTTAACCTTGCCCGCAGCGATCCGCTGAACATGGGCGTATTCCAGATCCGCTTCCAGTGCCAGCTGGCGAAGACTCAATTGCCGCGACTTCATTGCCTTTTTCAGTGCAACACTAAATTTAACCTGATGCTGGGCTTTAATTGCCATTTGACGCGAAAGCTCAGGTAAAATGAAAATATTTGTGACGTATGATCATACGTCAGCATCAAATAAATACTACTTTTACCATGGCCCGGATAGAGACTTGAATCATCACCAAAAAGGCCCCGGAACCGGCCGGGAGTATTTGCTGCCCTTCACTAAAAGGTCGATTTTTCTTACACTACCAATGAGTCCGCTTGCAATTCATACCGACGACGAAATGGCCATACGGTTTGCCCGGGGTGAACACCGGGCACTGGAACATTTCTATCACCTTCTCTACCCGGGTATTTGTCTGTATGCATTCCATTTCCTCCAGGATCGCGGGAAAGCCGAGGAGATCGCTTCCGATTCTTTCATCAAAACCTGGAAACAATACAGCAAACTGGCCGATCCCGTTTCCATCCGGGCCTACCTCTATGCCGTGGCAAGACATGAAAGCCTGAGGACGCTGAAAAAAGACAAGCGACGCAAACTGAACCTCAAGGGACTGTCCCCAAACAGTACAGAAGAAGACGGCTATAAGAAATTAGTAAGTGCCGAACTGACGCGGCTTCTGCATGCCGCCCTGAAAGAAATATCGCCCGGCTCCGGCAGAATACTCAAATTGCATTACCTGGAAGGAAAAACCCTTACTGAAATAGCAGGAGAACTACATATTTCAACAAGCACAGTGAAGACCCAAAAGCAACGTGGACTCAAAGCCCTCCACAAAAAGCTACTCAGACCCTTTTTATTTTTTTTCTGACGCACTGTCGTCCTTTTTATTCGCAGTGACCTTCTTACCTTAATAGTATGAACAAGGGAGGGGATCAACATATGGACAGACAGGCAATGCGTACCGCCTATCTTGTCTCCGGATTCATCCGGGGAACATTGAGCAATGCCGAACATGACGAACTGGATGAATGGATCGGCGCCAGCGATGCAAACATGAAATTATTCGAGGACCTGACCGATGAAAGGAACCTTAAGGAAAATATGGCATGGATGGACAAGGTGAACAGCTCCAGGTCATTTAAAAAGCTGGAAGATGAACATGCCTTCGCCAAAAAGTCGATCCCCCTTAAGTGGCTCGCCATCGCTGCCGCGGCGATCCTGTTGATCATCGCAGCTTTCTCCCTGTATCGCCCCGCTCCAGGGAATAAGAACCCCGTTCCGCTTGCAAACCAAACCCCGCGCAATACTTCCGATAAGGCATTGCTGAGATTCAGCAATGGCAAGACCATCGATCTCGCGCTTGCGCCAATAGGCCTGATCGACACCGGCATCGAAAAGGTCGCCGAAGGCGAACTGCGATATCTTCTCTCCTCTCCTGTCTCCGGCGGCATGCATAATCTGGTGACCCCAGCCGGCGGTCAATATAAAGTGACATTGCCGGATGGATCAATGGTGTGGCTGAATGCGTCGACAAGCCTGAGTTACCCCGCTTCGTTCGCGGATAGTGCACGTTATGTAGAACTCACGGGGGAAGCCTATTTCGAGGTAGCCATTGATGCGCATAGACCCTTCAATGTACAGTTGAGCCATGCCAGTTCGGTGAAAGTATTAGGCACGCATTTTAACATTAGCAGTTACCCCAATGAACCCACCGGAAAAGTGACATTGCTCGAAGGAAGGATAGCGCTAAGCCTGAACAACCGAACACAGGCACTACAACCTGGCGAACAATTTCAATTGACAGCCTCGTCGATAAAGAAAATTACCAATCCCGACATGGATGAGATCATGGCCTGGAAAAAAGGCTTGTTTGTTTTCAATGAAGACGACATCCACTCCATCATGCAGCAGGTATCCCGGTGGTATAATGTGGAAATTATCTATTCAGGAATAAATGACGACCTTTTTACCGCCACCATCGAAAGGAAAGAGTCGCTTGCCCGGCTCCTGGGAATACTCGAGTTGACGGGAAAAGTTCATTTTAAAATACAAAACAACAAGGTCTATGTCTCACCATAGCGGGTGAGGATCGCAACGAAAAAAATTTTCAAAAAATACGCCTAGGATATTTTTTAAACCTTCCAAATGAAATTCATCTTCCTGGCAGTAGCCCTGGCGAGCCTGCTTATCCCGGCATCTTCGGATGCGCAGTCGATTTCCTTCGAGGGAAAGAATATTCCGCTTACCCAGGTATTCAACGAGATCAGATTTCAATCGGGCTACGAATTCATCTATACCAGGAACCAGCTACGGCAGACCAGGCCTGTGAGTATTAAATGGACGGCGGTATCACTCACCGATGCACTGAATGATTGTCTGCAGGACCAGGGACTCACCTACACGATCAGTGATCATTATATCATCCTCCAGATCTTACACACCGGCGGTAAAAGAAGCCTCCCCACTCGCATTCTAAAAGGAATTGTGATCACGGAAAACGGCGACTATATCGAGGGCGCAACCGTCTCGATTGCCAAACCATCGATGATGACCACGACGGATGCGAAGGGAACCTTTATTCTGTCCGGTATCGGGAACGATATGGACTTATCTGTCAGCAGCATCGGGTACGAAACAAATCATACCAGGACCGATACATCAGGCCATATTTTAATAAAACTCAGAGAAAGAATAGATGAATTGGATCAGGCTGTCACGGTTGGCTATGGCACCACCAGTAAGAGATATGCAGTGGGCTCAACAGCTCACCTCAATTCGACAACGGTTGCCTTGTCATCATCGGGCAATCCTTTGACGGCAATCCAGGGAAGAGCACCGGGCGTATTTGTAAAAACCGAGAATGGCCTCCCGGGCGGGAACATACGTTTACAGATAAGAGGTCAAGGATCACTATTGGCTGGCACCGATCCCCTCTATGTGATCGATGGAGTTCCATTTCTATCCGCCTCATTCAGCAGTTCTCCCATTTCGAATGGCGCAAATGGACAGATCAATCCGTTCTCCATTATCAATCCGGGAGACATCGAAAGTATAGACATTCTTAAAGATGCAGAATCTACGGCGATCTATGGTTCCCGTGCAGCCAATGGAGTAGTATTGATCACTACAAAAAAAGGCAGTAAAGGAAAGATCAGGCCGGAGATCGACATGTATGGAGGCGTGGGAAGAATAAGCCACCGGGCGGATTTCCTTACCACCAATGACTACCTCACCATACGGAAGGAAGCATTCGTCAATTCCGGGATACAGCCCACCGCGGTCAATGCCCCGGATCTGCTCACGTGGGATCAGCATGCGTTCACCGATTGGCAGCATTATATTTTCGGAGGCACAGCCGAGATTTCAGATCTCCAGGCTGTCATTTCCGGCGGAAATGAACAAACAAATTTCCGGCTGAGCAGTAATGTAAGGAAAGAGGGAACCATTCTACCGGGTAAAAATGGGTATGAAAAAGCTGTGGCGCACCTGTCAATCGATCACCTGTCACGAAATAAGAAATTCACGAGCTCTGTACGCATCACTGCCGGTAAGGATCACAACGAGATCGTTTATAACAGCGCCCTTTCGACACTCATCACACTCCCTCCCAATTTTCCCCTCTACAATCCCGACGGTAGTTTTAATTGGGCAACAGGATCAAACCCCGCGGCATTGCTACTTCAAAAAATGGAAAGCCGGATGAATGACCTTACCTTCTCCAGCACCTCAAAGTACAGGATCGGACGTTTTACGAGTATCAAATTAAATGCGGGGTACTCCAGGATCGGACTCGAACGGATCTCAATTTTTCCGAAGGCGGCTGTCGATCCCGCGTTTCTTCCCGAGAGTTCATCTGTCTTTTCAAACAATACCGAGTCGGAGTACATACTCGAACCCTTTACCGAATTCACAAAAAGCTTTACCAATATCCGATTCACGGCCATTGGAGGAGCCAGCCTCGAGCATTCCATTTCGCGGTCGAATGCCATGGAAGGGTTTAATTTTCCGGATGAACGATCTCTATCCGACCCCAACGCCGCGGGCGAATTCAGAGATCGATCCAATACGGTCATTTCACACCGATCGCTATCCCTCTTTACAAGAATCCTGACCCAATGGAGGGACAGGTATCTTGTCTCATTTAATTTCCGGCGCGATGCCTCGACAACACTAAAAGAGAAAAGGCGATCGGGTAACTTCGGCTCCATAGCCACGGCATGGATATTTTCCAACGAACCTGTAATGAAAAGAATTACACGATTCATGAGTTTCGGCAAGATTCATTTCAGCTATGGCACTACCGGTAATGACGAGGTACAGGATTTCACCGCTCTTACAAGTTACGCCAATGTGGGTGTATACCAGGCTGCACCGGGTGCACCGCCGTCGGATCGTTCCTATGGGTGGGAGATAAATCATAAGACCGATATCGGTCTCGACCTTCGATTCCGCAAAGACAGGATCACGCTGACAACAACTTTTTTCTACAACAGGAGTAGCAATCAACTGGTGTCATATATGCTCCCTACGCAGTCGGGCTATGCAAGATATCTTGGAAACATACCGGCCGTGATCAGAAATAGCGGCATCGAGCTCGAGATATCCGGAATAATAGTTCGGCGCAGGTCAGTCACCTGGAAGATGTTGGCAAACCTCACCCTTCCATCGAACAGGTTGTTGAAATACCCGGCGGGATTTGGAAATGATTTCATCCCGGGTCATGACCTGGGTATTATCAGGAAACTGAAGTTCACGGGGATCGATGCGGCATCAGGTATACCCCAATTCAAGGATCTCAACAATGATAATAAGTTCGGCTTTCCAGACGACTTCGGCATCGTTGGTAAAAGAAGCCCGCGTTACTACGGAGGGCTGGAGAATAATTTTATTTTTAAAAACTTCACTGTCGATATCTTCTTTCAATTCGTGAATCAGCAATCGACGGGAGCCATTCCCTATCCCGGATATGGGTTGCAAAATTCCTTTGCCAATGCCATCCACCGGTGGAGGAGCACGGGTGATATCACCAATATTCCAAAACCTATCGTCCCTTCTGCCGCTGCTGTCAGCAGCGCTGCTATACTGCTGACCAATTCTACCTATGCACTTCTTAGCACAAGCTACCTGCGGTTGCAAAACCTGCAGGTGTCTTATTCAATACCGGAGAGAACCCTTCGAAAGGCAAGGATCCGGCAACTCATATTATTTCTCCAGGCTCAGAATCTCCTCACTTTTTGCAATAATCTACTGGTGGATCCCGAGACGCAGAACGGGCTTAAGGACACGATGCCGGTGATCAGACAAATGACTGGTGGGATGCATCTCGTCTTTAATTGAATCCATTTCGGATAAATGCGGGTGATCCTTTTACAACAGATAGTCTCTAGTGAAAAATGGGCTCAATATATGAGCCCATTCGTTCCTCTACTCAGTTGCGGGAGATAACCACTCCACCGGCGATAGGAAAGCCCTGCGCATTGCATTGCCTTGCGCAGTACCAGGTGCCGGAAATGGGACAGCCAAAGTGTACCCTTGCGTCGGCGATACTCCCCGTAAATATATCATAGGTCAGCGGAGTCCCATCTCCGAATGTTCTGACAAATGTCATATCCAGCCTGCTGGATTTAGCAGGACGATGGGTGAACGAGCTAAGAAGCACGGCTAAAATAACCGCACTAAGTCCAAATGCATGTTTTCTCATACTATTTAATTTAATGATCAAGCCTACTCTCTTTGTCCAGGTTTTCGGCATCGCCTGCCAGACCGCGTGCGCCCGCTATGCCTGGAGATATTGCAATAAAGAAGATTGGCAGGGTAAGGCCCAGGTAAGCAGCAGCAGAAAGAAGAGTGAAGAAAAGATTGAACCAAAGATGCTGCGGCCAACTTAAACCATTGATCACGCCACCGCAGGAACAGGGAGGGTGATCGACAAACAAGATCATGCATCCCACATATATGGTGAACGACGTGAGAAGGATGAAAGATGCAAGAAGGCCGGCTCTTTTCAATCCCGGCACCAGGAGTAGAATGGCGATGCTTAGTTCAAGCGCGGGAACGGCCCAACGAAGCAGGCCCGCAAATTCCCGGGTAATGGGCGAACCGATCAACGAACTGTAGAAGGCGCCGTGATCGGAGAGCTTGCCGATCGCTGTGTAGACGAAGAGGAGTACCAGCAGAAAGCGCGCTACCTCTATAAAAAAAGAAGAGAATCCAGAAACTTTCATTCCATTATTTATCGCCTAAAGTTCAATCCCGGGATGGGTCTTTGGAACAGCGGGAGCTTTGCGAGAAATATGAAATGTTTTGCGAGGAGTATTAATTATCGGCGCATGGAGCCGGGAGTTTGTCCAAATCGCCGGCGATAGGCGGTGATGAAATTCGAGAGCCTTGGGTATCCCACCATGTTACCGATCTCCCCTACCGGTTTATCTGTTGTAAGAAGAAGTTCTCTTGCCTTGTTCATCTTGGCCTCCATCAGCCATTCGAAGATGCCGCAATTGAAAAGCTGCCTGAATCCTTCTTTCACCTTGGTCTGGTTGAGCGCTACTTTCCTCGCCAGTGTCCTTAGCGTGGGAGGCTTGGAAGCAATGTACTCCTCCAGGATCTTTTTCACCTGGTGAATGCGATAGCTTTGCCAGGGCGTCATGGGATGAAGCGTCACCCTCCTCTTATAATGATAATCTAATATAAGTGTTAGCATTTCCCTTACTTTCAAATCGAAATAGATATGCCTCGTCAGCGCATCGTAGGGGCAATTGAGCAATTCCTCTATAATGACATTCATGGCCGGCATTGTCCAGCATGCGCATCCGGGCAACCAACGGTGGGCAGCACCCTCCAGGAGCTGGCGCAGTTCGGGAAAAGCCGGCCGGAACTCTTCGAGCATCTCCGGGGAATAATACAGATCCAGCTCATGGTATTCCTTTCCGGCCTGGAAGCGGGTATTGCAACTGCCTTCATTTATCCATAAGCCGCAGAATTGGTCCTGCCGGAGATGCAGCCGGTCGGCATCGTTGATGATGAAGCGCTGCGAACTCTTTAGTTGAAAACGGTTATAGAAGCCCGGCGTAGTGACCCTGCTGAGCCCCTTCATGTTCTCGAAAAACCGCGAAATACTATAGCGGACATTATACATATCCCCGGCCACTACCTGTGTAATGATACTCGCGGTATTCGTCTTGGCAAAACTGGCAACCGCGCCTGGCAGAAGTTTGCCTGTATAATTCGGTGGCAGCCCCAGTTTGAAATCGAGGTGGCCGCCGGGTATCAATGAAGTTGGAACAGGCATATTCGGGTGATCTAGTCCACGTAAACGAATATAAGCACTGCACCCTTCATTCAGAATAAGAGTAAGTACTTGAAAAAGGGGGAAAAGTTTTGCGTGAAATGAAATAAAACAACAGAAAAATTGATGAAAATACCTAGGTATTGTGGCCAGGACCCCGATCAGTTTGCCGAAAGAGCTTAAGCCAAGCCAGGGGCCGATCTGAAGAGACTAACAAAAATTCCGCATACGATTGAGTTGGATGGCTAAAAAAACATATTTTTGAAGAAGTACATAAAAGTACGATCCTGAATTTGGACAACGACTGGCTCCTTTACCAACCCATCAAGACAGGCACCTTACTTCGACGCCTCGCAAGACAACAGGCTGCCTATGAGAAGGAATGCGTCTGCTTGTCGCAGATCATCTTCGTCAGCCGACTACGTCCCGATATTCAAAGCGCCCTCATCGATTTCTTCGACAGCCCCGGAGACTACCAGCACGCAATCGACCAGAGCGAGATCATTCTGAATTAGTCCACCGGCCAGCAGGGATCTGCCTTTGGGACCGCCATAACCGCCTTTCATTAAAAAGGTAGAACCACTTAATAAATTACGGGTAAAACCGTTGCAGATATGTCCGGGTGTTTCTAACTTGCTTCCTGCCATCGCCCGACCCTCCCATCTAAGCCTAACCTATTTAATTTCCGGTATGCAATCATCAACTGCCAGGTATCGCGTGCGCTCCATATTCACGCGCATCACTTACTTCCTGAAAGCACTTTATATTTTCTTTCCCGGCATCATCTTCCTCTTATTGGGGCTTTTTACTTTCCTGAAGCTTCCCCAGGGAAGGGATATCATTTATCAAAGTACTGACGGAGTGAGTAGCTGGCTTACGGGACTCTATCTTGTTCTTGCTACCATCTTCTGGGTGTTCACCACCTGGTTCACAGCAAGGTTCATTGCTTACAATCGAAACGATCTCTTCATAAAGGCTCCATGGGTCCTGTACCATTTTCCGCGACTGTTAGGCTTCTGTATTTTCCTGGTACTTGGACTCGCGGTCTTTGTGATCGACGACGTAGAGGGAAAGCTGACCCGCTGGAGCTGGGCGATCGCCATTGCCGACCTCGTCATCTATGCCATCTTTCACAATTTCCTGGAAGAGTCGCTGAAGAAGAATATCAGTATCCCGAGATGGAAACGACTAACCCTCATCCGCAACCTCGTTCGCGGGCTGATCATTCTCTCGTGCGTGCTGGTAGTGATCCAATGGAATAATAAAGACGTGAATGTCCTGCTTTACACACTTCCCGTGTTTCAATTGGGCTTCCTGTTCCTCGTCATTGTCCGTCATCCGCTTTACCTGAATCACCCCCGTTACCAGAAAGGACAGCTTGACCGCCGGTACCTATGGGACCGGTACCTGAACTGGGTGTATTCGGCAGCGGGAGAAAATTTTGATGTCAAATTCGAGAAGCCGGTGTTCATCATTTATCATATACTGGCCTTTCTTGCGATGCTCTTTTATTTCCTTAGTATAAATTATCTCCCCTTCGCCAGGGAGCTCTCGAGTTTCCCATTGGTATTGCTCGGCTTCGGGATTCTCCTGGGCATCATCAACTTTGTTTCTCTCATCTCCTACCGGCGAAATATCAATATCAATTTCCTGATACTGGCCGTTGTTGTCATAGCAGGATTTTTTTCCGAGGCTCATCCCGTCAGGTTGAAACATACTTCGCAACCCGGCCAGGCCTATGCAGGGCGGCCGCAATTCAGAAAATACCTCGAGAGTTGGATCAGGTGGCATCAGGCCGCAATCGATTCCTCTGCACAATACCCCGTCTTCTTCACGCTCGCGGACGGTGGCGCATCGCGAAGCGGCTATTGGGTGGCGCTCGTTCTTGGAAGCCTTCATGAGAAGACACGGTATGCTACCGCCACAGGCTCGCATTCCTATTTCTCCGATCATCTCTTTTGCCTGTCCGGCGCATCGGGCGGTAGTGTCGGCAATGCCAGCTTCCTCGCGGCACTGAAGATCCAGCAAACACATCCCGAAGTGAAGGTCGATTCGCTGTGTGTAAGATATCTCGATAATGATTTTCTTTCTTTCACACTGGCGCGGCTGCTGGGTCCCGATCTTATCAAACCGGTGTTTGGATGGCTCCATGGATGGGGCGATCGCGCGGCAGCACTGGAAAAAGCAATGGAGTATCCCGCCGACAGGAATGGATATATGGGAAAGATGATGCGCGATAATTTCAGCGAGTTCATTCCGAGCGATTCGAACCAATTGCCCATCATCTGCATCAATACCACGCGTGTGGATGACGGGAGCCCGGGCGTCGTCAGCTCTATGCACCTCGATAGTTCGAACCGCATCTTCGGTAAACGACTGGATGTGCTCAACATGGTACCGCCGTCGCGGCAGATGCGCATAAGTACAGCCATGGTGCTCGGCGCCAGATTTCCCTATATGAGCCCGGGTGGCAAGTTGGGCAATAGCTATTTCGTAGATGGCGGCTACTTCGACAATTCAGGCGCAGGCGTGGTGCATGAGATGCTTCTCGAACTCAACCGTATTGCCGGAGATTCGACCGACCCGCTGAGCAAGACCGTGAAGAAGATGCAGTTTTATGTCATTCATCTTTCCAATTCACCATATGCGAAACCGGATACCTCTTCTCATTCCATTCATCCATTGATAAATGATCTCGCTACGCCGCTGCTGACATTGGCAGGTAGTTACAGCAGCCAGACCAATATCAATGATGCGAGGCTGATCAACTACCTGAAGGAATTAAACCGTGAACGCAACAGCTATCTTGTCTTCAATCTTTACCGAAGAGATACAACGGAAAGCATTTCCATGAATTGGGTGATCTCCAACCGCGTGCGAAATGTGATGTTTGACAGGATCCACCGCAAACCTGCGCTGGATACCGTGATAGCGAGGATGCAGGCAGGAAGAAGTGATAACTTCTTCAAAGGGCTCGAAAAAGAAAATTAGAGATGGACCTCGACGAAGAGTTTTACTAAGCAGAAGTGTCTTTGGGCTGAAAATAATATTCAATATTCTCCGAAGGAGTCCGGAGTCCTTCGGACAATACGCAATATTCAATGCTCAAGTGTCGTGCTATGCGAGAAGGCTAATGTAGCGAGGCCGCTATTCACGACCGTGCCCGCCGCAGCCTTAGCGCAGGAGGGTTGACGACTCACGATTCACGTTTCTATTTCCTCGTTACTTGGATCGCATTTAGCACCGCCTCTTCATTCACAGACTTAAAGACGATCCGTATCCCCTTGCCGCCCATTGCTTCCACTGTTATTTTTTTTGCAACAGCCGTAGCTACGCCGTATTCCTTACCGATGTTGAAGTTGGCAAGCACCAGGCTATCGTTGATAATAACATTGAAGACCCTTTCGTTCACCTCTTCCTTCCTTCCCGTATCCGAAAGATTGTAGGCCAGTTCCTTTACTACTCCACCTTCCAGTTCTGCGAAGTGAAGGGTTATCTCGTAATGGCCGTCCGCCACATCCAATCGATAGCCTTCGATGCCCATCTGTTGCGTCTGGTAGATGGGATCATTCCCGGTTCCCCTGATATTCTTATCCGTCCCATATGGAAGCCGTGTGTTGCCTTTGATCTTGAACGGCGAGCCACCGATGAAGCCCCAGCTTCCTTCCCTGTATTCCTGGCCGGGTATCCATACCTGGTGATCCGTCGTATCGATATAGTAGCGGTCGCATCCCAATAATATATTTAGTTGCGAGAAAGGGATGTCGCTTCGCCTGAGATCCTTTGCTACCAGGTGAAATTCGATCGAGGTAGTATCATTCACAGTCACCCCATCCTTCACCCCGGAAACAACCAGCTTGTTCTCGCCGTTGCGGAAGGGAATGTCGAACTCACCGAGGCCGTTTTCGATCTTCGTCTTCCCGAGACTTTCCCCATTGAGCCAGGCCTGGACGGTCTCCATATTCGATGCTACAGTGACAGGCTGACGACAAATCAGTTCATTGTTCTCAGCAATACCAGCGCGCGTTTTCCAATAGGAAGAGGTGATCTTCAGGAATGGCTTCGATGATAATTTTGCTTCGTAGTAGTAGAAGGGATCCTTCGGAATGCGATCCCAGGTGAGCAATCCCTTGTTGTTGATATGCGGCATCGTCTCCTCCCTCCCCTCGGAGTTGAAGTCGGCGAGGTTCCAGATAACGGCAGCCGCAACGAATGGGCGCTTCATCATTTCATCCATGTAATATTGATGGAAACGCGTTGTATATTCCACGCTCTTATCGAAACGCACCGGGTGAAAACTCCTGATGCGCGGGTCGGCATCGGCGCCGTATTCCGTCACGAGCAATGGTTTTCCCGGTATCTCCTTGTGGTGTTTATCCAGGAACGCAGGAAAATCGGACAGCACGCCTCCGTACCAGCCCGAATAGAGATTCCAGCCGACCAGCATGGGTATGTCGGTGATCCCATTGTCGCGATACCGGTTGAAGTCACCATGATTCGCGATCATCGTATAGCGGGAGGGGTCCTCCTTCCTGGCAGTACTATCGAGCATCTTTGCAAGCGCCGCCACGTGCTGGAAGTATATCTTTTGTCTCGGCTTATCATTTCCAAATTGCGGCCGCAGGAATATCTCGTTCATATAGCACCAGATGACGATGCTTGGATGGTTAAAGTTCTGCCGGATCATTTCCACCAGCATATGACGGCAATTGGAATAGAAGGTATCCGATTCGGTTATTTCATTGACGATAGGTATTTCGACAGAGGCGAGTATACCCAACCTGTCACAGGCTTCGAGAACCGCCGGGTCCTGCGGGTAATGCGCCACACGAAGGAAATTACCACCCATTTTCTTCAGCCATTCAATATCCTTCACCGCCAGTTCATCCGGCAATGCATTGCCCATGCCTTCGAAGTCCTGGTGCCGGCTTGCACCCACGAGCTTGCAAGGATTGCCATTGAGAAAAAAACCATTGTCTGCATCGAAGCGGTACCAGCGGAATCCTAATGGGTTGTTTTCTTCATCTATTATTTTTCCTGTTGCGGCATCGATCACCTGGCTCACCGCAGTGTACAGGTAGGGATCATCCGGCGACCATAAGTGCGGATGGGCGACAGTCCTGATCTCCTGGTCGAAGCTGTTTGCTGAATGTGGCGCGAGCGATTGAAGGCTGCTAACAACGCCGACCTTTTTCCTATACTTGTCAAACACGGTTGTGACGAGTCTTACCTTCCTGGTGGAAGAAAGATCATTGGAAAGATGCATGTTGATCCGCACCGTCGCTTTCTCCTTCGATACGTCAGTAGTATGAATATAGATGCCCTTGTTATCAAAACCATTTCCTGAGAACCGGGTACTGGGGAGCTCCTGGAGATATACGTCCCGGTATATGCCTCCGTAGAAAGTGAAGTCGGCAGAAAGAGGTGGAATATTCCGGTTGAAGCTATTGTCTACTTTTACGAGGACCTCGTTCCCGCCCTTATCTTTCGCCAGGAATTGATTGAGGGAAACGGTGAAGCCGGTATATCCGCCGGTATGTTCGCCAGCCTTTTTTCCGTTCACGAAGATCTCCGTTTCCTGGTTGGCTCCTTCGAAATTCAATGATATCTCGCGGGAGCGGCTATCGGTGTCTATTTCCAACCGCTTCCTGTACCAACAGGCCGCACGATAATAGCCGGGCGTATCATCCATTACATCCCGGATGTTCCAGGTATGCGGCAACGTGATGGGTTGCCAATGAGCATTGTTGGGATGAAGCGGATCGACCGTATCCTTTGTGAATTCCCATCCTTCATTGATACGGACAACCTTTCTTGCTGACTGTTGCGCCTGGATACCCAGCGCATGCAGGAGAAGGAAAGAATAGAAAAAATATTTCAAGTCATTTCTTTTTGTCGTCGGCCTTTCAGGGCCATTGATGAAATCATTTAATGACCAGGGTGCTTATCGAATGAGGAAGACTCTCGGTGGATGCCGCCTTTCCTTTGATCCAAAGCATGTAGGGCAATTTTTCTCCGGAAGTATTCATAACCACAACCACCAGGCTGCCATCGGTGTTCGCAAAGGCGGTGGTCAACAAGGCGCCGCGGCTGGAGGAACTCGCGATCCGTTTTGCGCCGGGACGAATAAATTTTGAGAACTGGCCAATATAGTAGTAGGCATTTGTATAGATGAGCTTACCGCTCTTCGTATCGGCATGCACGGGAGCGAAACAGAAATTCCCAACATGATTGGGACCTCCGTTCTCATCGAGCAGGACGTTCCAGTCGGTCCAGGCCGTAGTACCGTTGTTGAAATCATTTATCATTGAATACCCGTACTTCTCTCCCAATGACCAGTTGTACACGCTATCCATATTGAATTTCTCCTTGCAGCCTTCGGTGAATATGAGATTCGTATTGGGAAATGCCTGGTTCACGAGTTTCACATTATCGAATTCCATCGGGCTACCGGTCCATGTCTCGTACCAGTGAAAGCCGATCCCCCAGACATACTTGGCGGCGGCCGGATCATTCAGTATCGTGCTCGCGCGCTGGAAGATGAGATCCCGGTTATGATCCCACGCTATTAGTTTCTTACCGCCGAGTCCCTGTTTCTGCAATGTCGGTCCAAGGAAATTCTTGATAAAATCACGTTCCTCGTCTGCCGTATAAATACAGGACTCCCATTTTTGTTTGGCCATCGGTTCATTCTGAACGGAAAGCCCCCAGACGGGAATTCCTTTCGCTTCATAGGTCCGGATGAATTTCACATAATAGTTCGCCCAGCTCTGTGCGAACTCCGCTTTCAGTTTGCCACCCTGCAGCAGGCTGTTGTTATCCTTCATAAAGGCGGGTGGACTCCAGGGACTCACATATAATTGTAGTTTCCCTCCGGCGGCAGCGATTGCTGCCTTGATGAAAGGGATCCGGTATTTTTCGTCATGCGCAACGTTGAAGGTCTTCAGCGAAGGATCCTCGTCGCTCACATAGGTATAACTATCGCTGGAGAAATCACAGCTGTGAATATTGGTACGGGCGAGCGTATAGCCAATGCCTTTTTTAGGATCGAAGTAGGCGGTAAGAAATTCCTGTTGCTCCGCCTTCGGGAGCTTGGCGAACGTTTCTGCGGAAGCATCCGTCAATGCACCGCCGATGCCCATGAAGGACTGGAAAGTATTGGATGGATCGACGAATACGCAAGGCTCCGTTTCGAATGGCTGTTTATATTCCCTGAAACTCAGTTGACCATTCTGAGAGATACGGAGATCGGTCTTATCGGCCGTAGTATATACGGTGACGGATTTATCCATGATGGTCGTTGCCTTCTTCGCCCGTGCCTGTGCCTGTGTGGCGACGCAACCGATCAGGGAACATGCAAGCAGGATCGTTGTCTTCATTTGCTGAATTTTGTAGTGTTGATTGGAGGGAATGATCTGCAAAGAAAGACATCCGGGGCATATCTTCCTTCGTTTTGTTAAATAAATTCCCGATTCGTAATAAATTACAATTTAAATCCTTTACTTCAACCGGACAACATCCTTTGGTGCAGGACGACCCGTAGATAGACATTTCATTAAATTTACCGGCATGAAGAAATTTTTATTGGCCAAACTGCTTCTCCTGCCCTACTGTCTTCTCATGCTTAGCTGTAGCGCGCAGCGTTCTCCTGCCCGCTTCAATGCGTTGGTCCTTTATGAGAATGGCGGTCATCATATACAATATTCCACTGCGGCCAGGGTATGGCTGGACCGGCTGGCGGCAGACAGTAATTTCTCGATACATTATATCACTAATACCGATTCCATCGATGAGGAAAGCCTCAAAGACTATCAGTTGTTCGTGCAGCTCGATTACCCGCCGTATGGGTGGAAGGAAAAGGCAGTGAAGGCGTTCGAAGGCTATATCTCGAAGGGGAAGGGCGGCTGGATAGGCTTTCATCATGCCAGTCTCCTGGGAGAATTCGATGGCTTCCCCATATGGCCATGGTTCCATGAATTCATGGGTAGCATCCGGTTCAAGGATTATATTCCCGGCTTCGCGGATGGCAGGGTCAATGTCGAGGACAGTCTCCATCCCTGCATGAAGGGGGTGCCTGCATCCTTCATCATACAGAAGGAGGAATGGTACAGCTATGATAAGAGCCCGAGGCCGAATGTGAAGGTGATAGCAAGTGTGGACGAGTCGACCTACAAGCCAAACTCGGCAGTGAAGATGGGAGACCATCCTGTTATCTGGACCAATCCCAAAATGGCGGCGAGGAATATCTATATTTTCATGGGTCATTCACCCGATCTATTCAATGATTCGAACTATACACGCATTTTCCGGAACGCCATTTTTTGGGCGGCCGGAAAATAAACTATGAACTCCGATATTATTAGAATACCATGCTGAAACTTCTACTCCCCGCGTTGTTGGGTACGCTGATAGCGACCGGCCAACCTATCGTCTATGCAAACCAGGTGGGCTACGATATATCCGGGCCGAAAATGGCAGTGGTGCGTACCGATGCGCCGCTTGTTCAAAAAACGGCTTTTACCCTGGTGAATGGTTCAGGCAAGGCGGTCTATGCCGCATCGCTTTCAGCAGGTGAAGCAATGAATGAATGGGCGGAAGGAAAGACATTTTACAGGGCGGAGTTCACTGCCTTCCGGCAGCCGGGTGAATACAAACTTGTGGTCGGTATCGGGAAAACGAAATATGAATCGGCCGTCTTCAGCATCCGGCCGCAGGCATTGGTTCAGCTCACTCTTCCCTCCGTGCTTCATTATTACCGCCGGCAGCGGGCGAACACAGCGCAGGAGAGAGAAGCGGACAAGGCCGTCATCCTCTTTGGCAGCACGAATACCGCGAATGTACAGGGAGGATGGTGCGATGCATCGGGCGATATCAGCAAATATTTCTCACATCTTGCCTATACCAATGTGATGTCGCCGCAACAGATCCCGCTTGTCACCTGGTCGCTGGCGAATACAAAGGAGGCGATACCGAAAGTACTGTCGTCACTGCATGTCACGGATTCCATTACGGCCGAGTCACTATGGGGTGCGGACTATATCATGCGTTCATTATCGAAGGATGATTATTTCTACATGACCGTCTTCAGTTATTTCAAGCCCGATCCCAATGCGCGGCGTATTGTCGGGCTGCTGGCAAACAGCGTGACGACGAGCGATTACCAATGTGCATTCCGCGAGGGCGGTGGCATGGCGATAGCGGCTCTGGCGAGAATAGCAAGATGGAAGAAGAATGGCGAATACACCTCTACGGAATACCTGGAGGCTGCGAGAAGGGCCTTTGCTCACCTGCTGATCAACAATACGCGTTATGATGACGATGGAAAAGAAAATATACTGGATGACTATTGTGCATTGATGGCCGCCACAGAACTCTGGATAACCACCGATGAGGCACTATACCGCGACGAAGCCCGGAAGCGCGCATCGAATATCATACACAGGATGAGCGGCGACGGTTATTTCATTGCAAATGACTCGGGCCGGCCCTTCTGGCATGCTTCCGATGCCGGCATGCCGGTAGTGGCTTTGTCGCGCTACCTCGCCAATGAAAAAGATGAGGCGCTGCGGAAAAATGCGATCGCTACCATCCGGCAGGCGTTGGAATATAACCTGCGCGTGACGGCGGATGTAGCCAATCCTTTCGGTTATGCGAGGCAGAGTTTCCTGTACCAGGGAAAGGTCAGGGAAGGATTCTTTATCCCGCATGAGAATGAATCGGGTTGGTGGTGGCAGGGCGAGAATGCAAGGCTTTCATCGCTTGCCACGGCTGCGTTGGTGGGTGGGAAGATCGCATTCTCCGGGCCGGAAGACAGGAATACGTGGGATTCATTGAAGGCGTACGCGAATCACCAGCTCGCATGGATATTGGGATGCAATCCCTACTCGATGTGCTTCATGTATGGCTTCGGAAAACAGAACGTTCCCTATATGGCTTCTTTATTCGGCCATGGTTCGGAGAAAGGCGGCATCTCCAATGGTATAACGGGCAGGGATGGCGAAGGCAGCGGAAGTGGAATAGATTTCAAGACGAATGCGGAAGGAAATGAATGGAGATGGACAGAACAATGGCTGCCGCATGCGGCATGGTATCTGCAGGCGGTAACAGCTTTGGTCACTCCATGATTTAGCGGCCATCTGAGTAAATATTCAATATTCAATGCTCAAGTTGACCCTCGCGTCGGTTGATTAGTCATAGCGCACGGAAATTGTACTGGATGAAATGAGATTTCGATTAGCAGACTGCCACTTGAGCATTGAATATTGATTATTGAATATTGAATATTGAATATAGGATTAGGCAGAACGAACGCAAAGTAAATCCAGGATTTGTTTAAAACTAAAATAATTAGTATTTTAGTTCTAAATAAATTAGTCATGTTTAAGGGTATAAATGCTAT
>Ga0193753_10000410_pt1 | contig 42601 bp, 27 predicted proteins | sample H1c2metaG_FD_144925 | JGI IMG/M metagenome (GOLD analysis project Ga0193753, IMG submission 144925) | Soil microbial communities from a riparian zone of the East river system, Colorado, United States - H1c2 | ecosystem: Environmental > Terrestrial > Soil > Riparian zone | place: USA: East...
CACAAAACCACCGCCGCCCGACATCAGGAACCGTTGATTCCATTGATTGGGCAATAACAATTCAAAATTAATTTCCTTACTTATTCTGCCTGATATGCGACAGAATGGAACGGTGATTGCCTGTCCATCGATGCTGTCTTTTTTAAATGATTTGGCTTCAAGAATCGTTACATCGGGTAACCCCAGGTTTTTAAGCTGTTCGCAGGGAACGCAGTTTTTAATATTGGTATTGCTTTGCGCCGGCAAAAGAAGCGGGCCAACGAATGCAAGCAGTACAAGCAAGGCAGTTAATCTTTTCATATTGCTGTTGTTTTAATGCATGTTGTATGAACTGGAATTGGTTGTTTAGCGGAAGACATTTCAACCTATTGATAATTGAACAGTAAATGTTGTTCCTTCATTTTCTTTTGTCTCCACTTTCAACTCTTTCGCTATTTGCTTCACAATATCATAGGCTAAAGATAACCTAAACCCGTTCCCTGCCCGGTGGGTTTTGTGGTAAAGATGGCTGCAATATTTTATCAACGATTGCGGAAGACACCCCGACCCCCCAACCACTCATCCATCCCGGAAAAAGGTAGAATCCTTAATAATTTTCAGTTTATTTTGCACCAGGGCAGGAGAGAAATTTTATAATGAAAAGCAATACCCAAAGGCGTTTGCCTTGTACCAGCAGGCAGCGCAGGCGGGTCAAACCGATGCCATGAGTAATGTTGGATGGATGTATGAAAAGGGAGAAGGTGTTAACAAAGATTACCAAAAAACTGAGAATAATAATAAAAAAGAAGAGTTTAAGAACCTCATTCTTTCAGGAATTTCGTACATGCCTGTCAAATACTGTTATCCTTCTTACTGGAAGAATCCCATTATATCTTCAAAAGTATTAAGTTTCGGAGCATTGCCAACCAAATAGTTGGTTCAGTAGCAATGATGCAAGTACCATAGAACAGTATATACGTAAAATCATTGTATTTAATGTATAGATTGAAGAAAACGCTTGTCAGTAACGCGGGCAGTCTTCATGGGCAACCTTTACTATTGTTCTGCAATCATTCTGTCCGTAAACTCTTAACGGGGTTGGTTGTTGCTGCCTTTACCGACTGGTAAGCCACTGTAAGAAATGCCAGCGCCAGGACAACAATGACTGGCAGGCCGAACAACCACCAGTGTAAGCTGGTACGATACGGATAATTTTGCAGCCAGCGGCTCATGACCCACCAACTGAATGGCAATGCAATAATAGCGGCAATTAAAACAAGGGTGATAAAATCGCTGCAAAGCTTTCCCGCGATGCTGCTGACAGAAGCGCCCAGCACTTTGCGAATACCGATTTCCTTTTTCCGTTTGCGCGCGCCAAGTATCGCGAGACCGAACAGGCCAATACAGGAAATCAGCATCGTGAGCACTGAACTGCAGGTAATGATTTGTTTCCACCTGGCCTCATGTTCATAGTGCGCTGTATTTTTTGCATCATTGAAACTATATTGGTAGGGAAGCCCGGGAAAAAGTTGTTTAAAGCTGTTTTCAATATACTGCAGGCTTTGCGATGTGTTGCCGGGTTTCAACCTGATGAACAGGTTGCCAAATGAATACTGCGGGTTTATCATCAGGACTTGCGGTGCTATTTTTTCGGTGAGGGATGCATAATGATAATCTTTTATCACGCCGATGACCGTATATTTCTTACCCAGGTAAAAAAAGTCAACTTGCTGACCAACCGGATCTTTCCAGCCAGCCGCCCTGGCAAAGGATTCATTGATGATGACCGATGCCACGGAGTCCGTAGCAAGCGCCGGCGAAAAGTTTCTGCCCCTGGTAACCGGCACCTGCAATAGCGGCAGGTAGTTTTCATCCGTGTACCGTATGTCAAAATTTATTTTTTCACCGTCATTTATCCTTGCGGTTGTTTCCATACTTCCGCCCTGGTCAGCAGTTACATTTTCTATTCTATTATTTTTAAGCAAATCATTCCTGAAAGCGATGAACTGGTCCCTGGTAATATGCGCCCCGGATTTTAAGATGTCACCATGATTGATATCAAGCACCATTATATTCCTGTCATTGTAACCAAGGTCAAATTTCATCAGGTAATCCAGCTGCGTATACATGATCGCCGTGCCACCAATTAAAAAACTGGCGAGGGCGAACTGAAATATGACCAGGCTTTTTGATAAATAATTTTTTCCACCGAAGCGAAACTTTCCATAGAGTATTTCAACGGGTTTAAAACCAGACAAAACAAGTGCCGGGTAAAAGCCTGCCAGCAAACCGGTTATTACCAACAGGCCGATATATCCGGCTGCAAGCTTTGTATCCAGCAAATAAGAAAACGACAAAGCTTTTCCTGCGAGTGTATTAAATACCGGCAGCAGGGCCATCACAAGGATAACAGCGAGTAAAAAAGAGATGCAACTAATAGTAAATGACTCTCCCAAAAATTGAATGATCAATTGTTGCCGCTGCCCGCCAATCACTTTACGGATGCCAATTTCTTTTGCCCTTTTCAGGGACTGTGCAATGGTTAAATTGATAAAATTAAAACAGGCGATAAGCAATATAAACAGCGCGATGGCGGAAAGGATATAGGTATACATGGGATCACTGGCATCCTTCAGGCCCCTGCCCGGTGGATAGGCGGTACTTAAATGCAGTTGCGTGATGGGTTGCAGACCATAGATTATTTTATTTCCATTGCCAAATTTTTTGGCGCTGGCTTTCGATTCTTCAGCAGCCTGGGCTTCCGCCACGCTGGCAAATTTTGCTGCGACAAGCGTTGGATTTGCCCCAGGCTTTACCAGCACAAAAGTTTTTAAAAAGAAATTGCGCCATTGGTGATTCTCCCAGCTGGCCCGGTCAGCTTGCAATGGCACAAGCATGCTGAATTTAATGGAAGAGTTTTGCGGGCATTTTTTTGCTATAGCGGATACGATAAATGGTTCAAACTTTTCCCCGGTGTTTAGTTCAATCATTTCACCGATGGCACTGTTTTTACCAAAATATTTTTCAGCCGCATCTTCAGCAAGCACCACTGAACGGGTACCATTCAGGGCGGTAGTGGAATTGCCCTCCATTAGCGGAAAGGAAAAGACGGAAAAAAAATTGGAATCGGCCTGCAGGGCTTCCTGGTCAAAAACAGCACCGCCATGTTTAACTGTATAGGAAGTGCTTTTCACCCTCACAAACGAGGTGACTTCCGGTATAGCCTGCCGGAATGCAGGGCCGGGCATCATACCGGTGCTGCCGGTTCGGTTGATACCCGCGCCCGGGCTGATAATATCTGCTGTGATGCGGTAAATATTTCCCTGGTTGGTATGAAAACGGTCATAGCTGATCTCATCTTTGGCATATAAAAGAATCAGCATGCAGCAGCAAAGCCCAAGGCTTAAACCTGTAATATTAATGATGGAAAACAGTGGCATCCGCAGCAGGTTGCGGAGGGCTGCTTTACAATAGCTTTTAATCATGGATCAGCAGTTTAAGCATGCAAGACTACATGATTGACGCGGCCAGAAAAAAAATGTTGCATTCACCAGGCCATTGTCATGATCCACTGATCCGTCCTGAAATAACTATACACTAAAAACAGTGTAATATGTTAGTAAAGGATGCAGCATTTAAAGTTATTGATCAGGGCAGAAAAGCCCATTTCAGCAAGCAAACGATTTTGGAAGTTGTTCGTGCGGTGGAACGTAGTGCAACAAGAAGGGAGTTGATCAATCGTTACGGAATGGCTAAAAGTACGTTATGTGATTGTGGAGCTTAGGTGGGGCCGCCCCTCCAACATTTCCCAATTAACACTACTTTCAATATTTTTCCCCTTGCGCTTTAATAGTATTGTCTCCTCAAGACCCAGCAAAAATCAGTCGAACTGAATCCGAACTGTGAAGGCGGAAAGAAAATATTGAGACAGCTTTCAAACTGAGCAATTCAGCATTCCAAATAATTCGAAGTAACACAGGGTGTCGTGCCACTGCATTTTATATTATATTTTTCGATTTCGCCCTATCTTATTCGTTTTACTGACACTTTTATTTGTCCGTGATTGTTGCAATAAGCCCATCTTACATCATTCGCAAAAAAAGACAATAATTTTCTTGTGTTTTCCGGAAATATGGTTGTTCTCATACCTATTTCAAATGAAGTTTCATCGTCTTTGTCGTATACGCCGCAGAGGCAAAAACATTTCGCGGTTCTGCATCTGAGGCGAAATGGTTTTGCAAACGGATTATTATACCCTTCCGGCGCACTGGTTTTATACCAGTCTTTCCACTTCTCTCCTTCATTGCACCAGATATCATATTGCTCGCCAGGACCGATTGCAATGCAATCATCTGAAAACAACTGATCAGCAATGATGGTTAACTCCCTGGTTTGATATCTTAAAAGCTCGTATAACATTTGTTTTGTTTATAGGTTACTTTTTCTTTTTCGCTTTTACCGCCGCTTTCTTTTTGGGTGCTGTCTTTTTTTGTAGCGCCCTTTTTTTTATTGCTGCTTTTTTTTCTGCAGCAGGCTTTTTATTTTTTAGTTCAAGCAGGATGTTTTTTATGACTGCCGGTGTCAGAAACCTGCATGTGCTGATGGTGTTTTCCAACAGTCCATGTGTGGCTATATCGTTCTTCGTCCAGAATGAAAAGTCCTTAAAATCAGCCGGGTTGTAGCAGATCTCATAACCAAGTCTTTCAATATGCAGTACATCAGGATCAGGCGATGCACTGCCCTGCAGGTTATCATTGACAAACTTTAAAGTTTGCAGATAAGAGAGGCCGGCCTTTACCAACAGATCGCTCATAAACCCTGGTAAATAATTGATGGTTACCGGGTCGCCCTGTATAAAGGAATTCACCTGGCCTTTTCTAATCATTTCTGGCACTACCCGTGCAGGCAATGGTGAACCATTGTTGATGATGTTTAAAGATGCCGGAAAGCAACTGAAATATTGATTTAAGCGGTTATTGGCAAAATTGTCAGCCCCAAACTGTTTGGCATATATACCGGTTGTATCGTTAAAAATAACCAGGTGGTGGGCAACCGCATTTTTTTCACGTATCGCTTCCAGGACAGGCAGCAGCTCTTTGGTATTAAGGTTGCTGTAAGGCACCAGTTTGCCTGTTTCAAACTGAATTTTGCTGCGCGAAAATCCGGCTTCCAATACCGACGCCTGGTTATTACGCGGTGCTTTTTTTGGTAAAAAGTAATTACGCAGGGAAGCCCCTTTTTTATCTTTCAGTATTTTCTCTGGCATATTCAGGAGTGCCGCGCCTTTTACTGATAAGTAAGATAATTTTTTCAGGCCAACCAGTTCTATGGGCAGGGTTGTCAGGTGCGTGTTTTCCAGCGATAACCATTTCAGGTTGGCAAAATGTGCAATGGTTTCAGGCAAAAAATCCAGCGGCGTTTGATTGAAACTCAGTTTTTCCATTTTTGTCAGCGCAAAAAATTCTTCCGGCAATTCCCTGATAGCTGTTTGATCGGCTATAAACGAGGCAAGGTTTTGCATCCTGTATATTTGTTGCGGTATTTCGCTGATAGCTGTTTGCGACATATTCAGTTCCTTCAGTTTGCTGAGTTGCCACACTTCTGCAGGTATTTCTTTTAATTGCAGGCCCGACAAATCAAGGCTGTTGGATCTTTGTGCTGCTGCTATTCTGTCTGCAATTATTGTTTGTTGGCCAGGCGCTGATTTTTTTTGTGATGCCGGCTTCTCTTTTTTTATAGTAGCCTGCATACCTATTTTAAAATCAGTGAAACCGTCACTCTTAAAAAGTTCATAAAATAATTTAGTGCCCGATTTCCTATGAGTATTTTGTACAATACCCAGGTTCATGCAGGTAGTTAAATTTGTGCCGGTTAGCAGGCGGTTAAAAAACAGGTTTTTAAAACCGGCAGGTTGTTTGTAATCAGCAACTTTTGCAATGACAGCATTGACACCGGTTATTTTTACCAGTTGCCTGCAGAACTCCGGGTTTACAACATCGCCATCATAAAAAAGATTGATAGAAGGAATGCCTAATGCGGTTATAAATTGCTGCAGGTTACGCAAACGTTCGCCGTTTTCTGCTGATCCAAAACCCCGGAATAGTAGTCCTTCTTTGTCATATAAATAAATAAGACAGTTGTCAGCCACCTGGTTTTTTACTACTGCATACAATGATGGCGGATCCTGGATTTTTGTATGCCTTGCCCATTCAAATTTATGCTGCTCCGCTGTCCTGGCGGCAATACCCGCAATGCCTGTTGTATTAATGCCATCGCCCGAAATAATCAATAATGCAGGGTTGGTATTTTTTTCTGCCATTCCTTTCATGTATTCGCGCAAGCGGTCTGCTTTTTTATGAGTGAGTATGTTTTGTGGAATATTAAGAATATTGTTTTCCCGGGCATCCACAATTTCCAGGCTATCCATGCCCGATAGTGCATCCGGAAGTATCACCAGTTTGGTACTGTGTACCAATAGCTCACGCAGGCTTTCTAATTTGTCAATTTGTGACGGCAGTTCATCCAGCCCGGTATTGTTGAGTGCCAGCACCTGCAGGTTGCGTAGTTTCAACAGGCTGCCAGGAAGTGAGCGGACAGGATTGGAGTTAAGGTTCAGTACCTGCAAAGATTTTAATTGAGAAACAGCATCCGGGATATCTGTAATATTGTTGCCTTCCAGGTACAATTCTTTCAGTTTTGTCAGCTCAAATACTTCGGGCGGTATCTCCGCCAGGTTCATGTCTGACAAAACAAGTATGCCTGACGTGTGCGATTCAGCTATGCGCTTTTTATACAATTCAATATGCGCATTACTGTTCTGCCTGTTTTGCTGCAATAGGTTTACCAGTAACGCTTTCACTTTGTTTAACTGCAACGTCAACTTTCCGTCTTCATCCTCCAGGCTGCCGGATATTTTTGTCCAGGGCAGGTGGTTAAAGCGTTTATCCGATGGCAGATGTGCATTCTCGTCAAACAGTACTATTTCTTTATCAAGCGCGAAAGCGATGTCCAGTAACCTGTTTATGCGGTGGATAAACTGGTTGCTTCTGTTGTTGGCTTCAGAAACACAAACAATAAAGGTATCTGTGTTCAGCAGGTTAATTTCCATTTCCGGAAATGCAACAGTTTTACGCGTGTTTTTTGGGTTTGCTGCTTCACCGGAAAACACATCGCTTTTTATATATTGTACCAACAGGCTGTCGTCGTTAAATACATTTTCAAATACAGCCGGTGTCTGCTGAATGATGATAGCCAGTTCTATTTTGCCTTTTTGCTGCAACGCTATTTTTAACTGCAGATAATGCAACAGTCTGCTTTCATCATCAATTCCATGATCCTGTAAAAATTGTTTTTTGGCAGCCTTCGTTTTCGGTCCTTCCATTCCATCCTGCGGTAGCGGATAACCGCATTCATTCAGCAGCTTTTGCTGTTGTAGTATTGGATTGATCTTTTTATTGCTGAATATATAGTGATCCCATGTATTTCCAGCTGTTATGAACATGGGTAACTGGGTGATGGCACTATCTATATGCAGGTTGTAGACAGTATCGCGGTAAAGTTCCCTGTAGGTCAACCGTCCCTTTGCGGCATCAATTGTCTGCACCAGGGCATTGGTAAATATCCCTCCTTTTTCACCAAGTTCTCCTGCATTCTCCCACAGGTGAGTAGCCATCAACTGCACATGCCTTGGATTGCTTTCATCCAGCCAGTTCCGGCTTCCTGTGTGTGAGTCAATGATCAAAACAATCTTAGGATTATTTTTCGCATAGTTGCTCACCCATTCTTTCATCTCATGATCGGTAATACTTTCACTTACTGATGATCTTGAAAAATCATAATCAGTAAGAGCCAGGCAGCTTTTATCTTCAGTGGCAACCGCATGGCCTGAAAAATAAATGAGTACGGTATCTGTAAAAGATGCCTGCTCAAGTATGTCTTCCAGGCTTGCCCTGATGGGTTCTTTGGTAGCTGCTTCATCTTTTAACAGGTTAATATCCTCTGATAACAGCAAATGATTTTTGGTAAGGCATTCGATGATATTATCTGCATCTTTTACAGAACCCAAAAGGGGAGAATTAGAAACATTGTATTGATTGATGCCGATGACCAGTGCATACAGCTTGCCCGGATCTTCTTCTTTTGTTGTTGTTGTAACCCTTTCTTCCATAGCAGCAGCAACCGGTTTTATATCCCGCAGGCGGTTGCTGATGTGTGGTGGCAGGTTGAACACTGGTTTGCCGGCAATGGGTTGGTCTGTTATCACCAATTTTTTGGACGAAGTAACGGTTGGGGCGGATATAACTTCTTCATTTGTTACGGGTTGCAGTTTGTCTGCTAGATCATTGATAAAAGTTTTGTTCTCTTTTGTAAAGAATTCTATCAGGTTGGTGATGCCAATGGAAGAATTAACATAGCCCTGGTTCACCTTGTCAATCAATGATTCAAGAATATACTGGCTGGCCAAATCAGGCGAAACGGTAAGCAGGGCGGTCCATTTTTGCGCTTCTTTAAAATTAACCAGGTCCGGGCGGTCAGGCAATTGCTGAATGTACTGAAAAAGAAAAGCAGCCAGCTCTTTTATACGCATATCTCCAAATTGCGAATCTGTTTTTAGCTTATCCAGCAGCAGCGCCCTGGTATCAGGCGGCATCTCATATAAATCTTTTCCTGTTTGCCTGAACAAGGGCGACAATAACAAATCGGAAACTGCCAGTATGGGAATCACTTTCGGATGCTGGCGGCTATCAGTATAATTTTTAAAGTTGGCCCATATCTGGTAGAGCATGTCTACCGTAACAGAAACCGGGAACGCTGCATGGCATGCCAGTATGATATGGCCATTGCCATACCATTCACTGAACTTGTCCGAAAAAAAATCTACCAGGTCAGCTGCTTCATTGGCTTCGCTGGTTGGTTCTGTTGCCATACAGTTATGATTTTCCTGTCCTTATTTTTTCTTTAAACAAGCGCACGATATTGCTAAGCCCGTCCATACTGTGTTCACCTATATCGAACATGTCTGCAAACCCTGCAATCATGGCTGCAGAAGTATTCTGCCAGCGTGCCCTCGGCATGGGGTTCATCCACGCTATCCGGTGCTTTTGTAATTTTCTCAGTATGCGTAAAGTACTTCTTACCCTATCCCTGTTAAAATTTCCTCTTGCTGCACCGGCGTCACTTATCAACAGTATGTTTTTCTTTTCTTCGCCTGCAAATTTTTCTATAGATACCGCGCCTGTTTGTATGCGGTCAAAAAAAAGTTTATCTCCCGGGCAGTTATTGAAATAATATATCTCGTCGTAGTTATTGGTATTATCCCTGGCTATTACAGATGCAATGGTTTCGCTGTAGAGGTTGAATGCAGCCATTGATTCACTGTAATCTATCAGTACGGTAAACTGGCTGCTATACAAGTTGGTCTGCTGCAATACCAGTTCGCTGAAATAACCTTTTTTTGATATGTCTTCCGCAGTGGCCGGCCAGTTGGGGGCCGATTTTTTTTGTCCTTTCAGGCGGCTGCGGTACAAACGGACGGATTGTTCAATATACCTCGGGTTCATGGGCAGATACGTGCCTTTTACCATGAAATTTTTATTCATAAACTGGCGCTCACGGCCAGCGGTGGATGTATTCACATTGTCAGCTATCGTCGTACTATCGTCAACGTATATACTAAGTGAGCCCTGCTGAAGGCTGATAAGTTTGTCTGTTTCTGAAGCTTCCCGCGGACCGGGAGCGCTAACCGGGTTATTTTTGCCGGACGTAACAGGCCTTTTGGTGCCTGTGTTTTTTTTGGATGGAAGGGCAGTTGGTAAATCCTGCTGATTGGTTTTGGTATCCTCAAACATCACCTGCAATTCCTGCTGCAACAGTTCCTGCAATACCTGTTTGTTTAATATGGAGGAGCCGTAGTGGCAGGGCTTTAACCATAATTTCTCGCAGAAAAATAACAATGAGTCAGCTGACAGCAGCATATAGCCTTTTTGCAGCGTTTCAAGTAGTAAAAAGTATGATTTTGTATCAACGGTAGCATGACCGGTTTGCGCATCCAGTTTTTTTACAGACCGGAACACGTTGTACAGCGGCAGCTCAATCTCTGCTGCATTGGGCAGTTTAAATTTTTTGGGGTGTCTCATTAAACCGTATTACTGAATTGATGTTTTTCAGGAGGATATTACTGAATGGTATCCGTGCAAGCGTTTCTGTGTCCAGCTTTGTTATATCATCCAGCAACTGCTGCAAACTGCTGTTGTTGTCTGCTTTTATTTTTTTATTTGAAACATCGTTGTAATACTTCAACGCCTGGAACCAGTTAAGGAACTCGCTGGTGGAAACATTTTTTCCAATACTCAGCAATTCGTTTTTAATGGTATCACGCAGGTTTACAAAAACGGTGATGGCCTTGTCAATCAGCGGGTCGGTACTGGTTGCTTCTTTTGAATAATACCTGCCCAGCACAATTTCTTTTAATTTGGCGTCTGACAATGGTTTTATATAATGAAAAATGCAGCGGCGAAGAAAAGCATCGGGTAAGTCTTTTTCGCTGTTGCTGGTTATAATAACCACGGGGCGGAATACAGCTTTAATGGTGCCGGTTAACCCTTTCTTAAAAGCTGTTTTTTTTGCTGTTGATGGTATTGTTTTCTTTGTACCTTCTTCCTCTTCAATCTTTTTTTCCGGTATATCAAATTCCATCCGGTCCAGTTCGTTTAGCAGATCGTTTGGAAAATCAATGTCTGCTTTATCTATTTCATCAATCAGCAAAATAGGCCGCTTTTCAGGATCTACCGATAGTGTAAAGGCTTCACCCATGGGGCCAAGCCGAATGTATTTGTCAACGTTCTGAATATCGCCTGCCTGCCCTTTAACAGTAGCATCACGCAGCCGGCGCACGTAATCAAATTCATACAGGCCTTCTTTTGCTTTGCTGGTAGATTTGATATGCCATTCCCGGTAGTATTCGAACATGTCCTGTTCATGAATATCGTAGGCCACTGCTTTGGCCAGCAGTGATTTACCGCAGCCGGGCTCACCCATCACCAGCAAAGGCATTTCAAGCAGCATGGCGAGGTTTACGGCCCTTACCAGTTCGGCATCCGGAATATAATTATACAGCGTTTGCGGCTTATCCTCGGGTTTATCCTTCCTGGGTACCGTTATGTTTTCTTTCAGCTTGTCTCCAATGAACTGTAATGGCTTATGCGCTTTATTTTTCTCTGGCTGAGGCTCATTATTTTTCATACCGATATAGGTTTATCAATGGTTTCTATAATGTTATTGATGATTCGTTTTTTACTTAGCTCGTTATTTATTTTAAAAATGCACAATTTCCTGATGGTGTTTGCAAATACGCCTTTTGTATCTTTCATCAGCAGTTCAAGCGCGGCACGTTCTTGCCTGTATTCTTTCCTGATCTTACTATTGAGTAACCACGGAATAATGTCTTCGGTCTTAAGCGGCTCTACTACCGGCATCAGCCTGAACGTAGTGCCAACATCGGGATCCATGGCATATAGTGCGTGGTATTCTGCTTCGCGGCTGCCTGTGTAACTGTCCTGTGCACACAATACTTCACAACTATCATCAATTACAAACGCATAGATGCTGTGGTCAAATTCTTTTATTGTATCGTGCTTGCGGAAAGTGGTAACAAATTCTTTCCAGAAATTAAATGCCACCTTATTGAAAACATCCATTGACTGGTCATCTTTCTTTGTGTAGCGAAAGATCAATAAAAAATTATTTTTTGTTTTGCCTCCTTTGTCGCGGTAATGGGTAGCCAGTTCCTTCACAATGTTTTCAGGCTTATCGCTGATCACCCTTCCCAGCATGTCTGTCTGCAATTTTTCCCAGAAATCTCCCATGTGGATGGAGTTAAAATCAAAAATGGCTTTTTTCTCATCGCGCAAATCAATCCAGTCGCGCAAACGCCGCGAAAGCAGGTGCAGGCCCGAGCCTTTGTCTCCGTGTAGTATAAAACAGGAATAATTGTTTTTTTTAAGTACACCCTCCTCATCCAGCAACCTGTATTTATTTAGCTGGCTTTGGTAATTAAGATTGGGTACAGCATTTATATAAGTCTGAATCAGTTCTTCTACAATTTTGTCTTCCGCGATATCCTGTTTTTCCAGGTGCAGCAATTCTATATCATTCTGTACTTTTTCCAGGGCCGCCTTTGCTTCAGCCAGATCTTTTTCTTTCTTCTCCTTCAGTTGCGTTTGTTTTATACCGGGATCGTTTTTTTCTGTTAGTAAGTCAATAAAGGTTTTTATTTCTTCTATTGAATTTTCCAGTTGAAAACCCTGCGTTTCCTTTTGCAGCAGGCGTTGGTCTATAGCCTGTATTTTCTTTTCAGATTCGGTAGCAGATTCAAAAAGGTTCCAGTTCAGCACATCCTGTACGCGTGTGTAAATGCCCCAGGTGGCCATGGTCTCATTATTGTCCAGCACCGGTACCTCCCTTCTTTTCAGATCGCGGGTGCCGTCCGGGTTCGCCATATCTGCCAGCAGGTTTACCCCGCCAGTCTTGTTGTCTTTAATTGTTAACTGGTATATATTCTGGTCGGGCTTGTAATTGTTGTTGTCCAGTGCATACGCCAGCGCCCCGGTAAAGGCACGGGCGACGGGTTGTCTTTCTAAGAGGCTTTTATAAAAATCTACGGAAAATTTCATGGCCCTGTCGTCCCGTACTGGATTATTGGTGGCAATCACTGCTTTTACACCCGTTGTTTCCAGCAATAATTTTACAAAGCCCTGGGTAGAGCAGCCATTCAGTACCACCAGCTTAACTTTTTCACAGTCGCCTATATACCGAACCAGGTTTTCGGCGCGTACATCTCCCGCATTTAGTGAAAGCGTTACCTGGTCTGCATGGCCGCTGTAATGAATAACGGTCAGCTTTTTTTTATAATCCCGTATGGTGTCAGCAATTTCCCTGCTGTCAAGGTTATCGCCGGGTTTATCTTCTAAAGTAATGTGCTCAATATGAAAGTCGGAAGTCTTTTTAAAATTGGTGATCAGTTTTTCCAATTGTTTTTCTTCTTCATCCAGGAAAGATAAATGCCCGGCAGCATCCTCCGGTGGATTAGAAAAAATAGAAAGTATAAAAGGTATGTGTGCTTCCATCAGTTTATACGCGTCTCTCCCGCAACTTTTTTGATAACCTTGTAACCGGGAGCTGTTATTATTTACACCCGTTAAGATAACTTTTTCTTTGCTGCCGCCAATACCATTTTAGTTGTATCAGCAGGGTAAAAGAAAAGTTTTATTGCAGCACACGTTTCAGTTCCGCCAGGTTAAATTTCAGCGTATCCGAAGCGTCCTTATTGGCTAAGACTGCGTCTATAAATACCCGTAATTCATTATCAGTCATGTCTTCAATATTCGCTTCTTCATCATTCAGCAGGCGCTGCAGATCATGATTGGTCAGCAATAACTGCATCAGTTCAGTTTCCAGCATATCATTTTTTTCGGCTGCTTCATCTACCAGGTTGGCCGTACGCAATATCAGCCGGAAGAACGGGAAGCTAACGTTGTCTTCCTCTTCCTTTTCCAGCGTTGCTGCTTCAGGCACTTTGCGTTCCAGCATTTTTTTCGCCTGCAGAACACCGTTTCCATAAAATTTGAAATAATCGCCCTCATAGCCTTTGATTTCTTTTTTTGCCGAATCAAACAATACTTTCCGGATGGCTTCCACTTTCATCCATGGTTCAGGAAGGGCTTCCAGTTCTTTATGGTATTTCATATAATACAGAGCGGCTGCTGCAGCAATCTGCGGGGTGGCAGATGAAGTGCCGTCTCCGCGGATGCCCACTACTTCCTGGAACCGGTAGGTGGCCCAGGGCACATTGGGTGTAAAAGCGGCAATGGCGGTTTTCATCAATGCGTTGGGACCAAAATTTCCTTCCATCAAATCAAAGGCGGCTTCGCTGCCTTCTTTGTGATAGGGTGAATAATCATAGGTAACGCCGCAGGCTGCCACCACCCGTTTAAAGCGGGAAGGATAAATCAGTGTACGGGTTGGAAATTTATTATAATTATTTCCTGCTGCAGTTACAATGAAAATGCCTTTGTCGTAGGCTTCATTCACCATATCGGCCCAGGCGCGGGAGGCAAGGCCGCCCATACTCATGGTAATGATGTGGATTTTTGTATTGTCATTTTTATGCAGGTTGTTGATTACATAATCCATGGCCCTTACAAAAGCGCCCGATTTTAGCAGTACAACACTTTTTGAAATGCGGATGGGTACAATCTCTACGCTATCGTACAGGCCCAGGTAATCATCAAAACCACAATGCGGTATGGCCACTTTTGTTCCGGCCAATATGCTGAGCGTGCCGGTGCCATGACCGGGCATTTTTACAAACCCTTTATTGAAAGAATCTGATGCGTCGTGTATGCGGTCTTCTTCACCTTCCACAAAATTACGCTGGAGGTCTTTGCGTATTAATTTTTCAGGGTAGGAGATATGCGTGGGATCGTATCCGGTATCAAAATGCGCGATGCGGATTACTTTTTTGTCGGGCAGCGCTTTCACCTCTTCTTTGGCAGCTTTCAGCTGTGAAAAGTCATCGCCAATGTGCCAGATAGCATTGGCATCGGGCCGCGGCCAGAAATCCATGAACTTATTATAGTCTTCTTTGGGTAACAAGCCTTTTGCTGTTGCTGCTGCCTTTTCAATATCCAGCGGTACGGGATAATAATATTCGGAGCTGTCCACTTCGGGTTCTGCAAATGAAATATCGGAATCATCCTGGTAGGCCTGGTGCGCCCTGTCCCACGGTTTAAGATCGCTGCTGCCTGTTTCCTTCATTTTAATAGGGTCTTTATCACCGGCCGTAATAATGTTTTCCTGGCCGATATCCTTTGGCAAAGAAGCCATACGCAGCAAAAGTTTGGTGTTATTCATGTGGTTTTTTTTTTAGATGTATCAATGTAATAAGGATTGCTAAGTTTAATGGTTATCAGTTGGGTGCACCAGTCTGTTACGGGCAGCACCGTGCTGCGGTTTCTTAATGAAGCCGCAACCACTTTGGGGTCACCCCGTGTTTGTGACCTGGACTGTATTTCCGGCAATGGCAGTCCCTCCTGCTTCAGATCGCCAATTTCAAATTTGGTGGTGCTCACTATCAGTAAGAGATAGGGCGTTTCGTATTCAAGGTTAAATGCGCGGGTGAATGCTTCCTGCACGTATTCAAGCTCATCACCGTCATGTAAAAAAACAGTGTCACCTTTTTTTACCTCCACCACTTCTTCCGGAATCAGATCGGTTTGTATGCTAAAGTCAATGCCGAGGTATACAGTGGCCAGGTACCAGGTGATTTCACTGTTATTTTTTATGCTGACTTTAATAGTCTTTTCAGCTTTTTCAATTCCGTCAATGACTGTCTTGTCATAGCTGGTATTCACAACCCCTGCAGCATCCGGTTCTACCGCATCCTTCTTGCCCGAGAAATAAAACTCAACGGACATGGGGAAGTCTTTTGTTTTAGAAGTAGGGTTTCGCAACAATTTTGCAAACTCCCATCGGGAAATACTGATGAAATTGGTAAGCGTTGATTTGGCCGGCTCATCCGTATACCCGGAATTAATTTTCAATATGGGTTGCAGTTTGGCAGGTTCAAAAGAGTTATTGGGCCTTACTACGTAATAGGCATTACCGGCAGCCACAATTACATAATCAGATCCGGCTATATCATTTTCAGAAAGCACCACTCCTTCCTGGTTGTACAATTTTTTATGGTGCCCGTATTCATTTTGCAATACCGTTATTCCGGGTTTTTCTTTCTCCTGGCCTGTAACGGTTATGTTTAGAGTTTTTTTGTACAGGGTGCTGATGCTGGTGCGGTACGTTTTCTTTTCAATGGCCGGGTCTTTCATCTCCACGCGGCAGTGATCCGGCAATACCGCAATAATGCGGGCATGGGTAACCGGTGTACCCGGGTCTGACAAATAAACTGGCAGGTCATAGTTGTCTGAAGCGGCGGTGATACCATGAATAGCTCCTCTTGAAAGCAGCCAGTACTGGTCGGCAGTATTAAAAACAATATTGGCATTGCCGGAATTGGCGGTGCCCGTTTGTCCACCCAGGAAAAGACGGTTGCTTCCTGCTATTTTATCTTTTACAGGCGCATAAAAATGCGGCACCTGTTCAAACCGGTTTACCACCAGGTATTTTACACGACTGTACAGGTCTGCATAGCTGAGGCTGGTGCCGGATTGTTGGAGCACCTGCAGCAGGTTGAAGGTAAATATGGAGCTGCCCCTCACTTCCCACGCGCTTTGCGATGACTGGCAGGCTGACAATTGTATGTGTTTTCCTTCCGGTAATACTTTCGCCAGATCTTTGGCATTGCGGACATCGGCTTCTTTAACAGCATCTGCAAAAACAAAATCTTTCCATTCGCGCACCGGTACTTCTTTCGATAGTTTTTTTATGATCATCTCCATGTTGCGTGTTGCACCTCCGGAATGGCAACTATCCAGTATGCAGGTAATGTGCAGGCCGCGTTGCGATAACTGGTAAATCAAAAAGCGCAGTTCTTTATCAGCCAGCGCGGGGCCACCTGCCATGGTATCGTAACAAACCAGTGATTCAAAAAAAGCCTGCCCTGGCCTGGTAAATGCATGGTGCGCTTTTTCCAGCGCACCATGACCGGAGAAAAAGAAAACGGCTTCATCGCCCGCAGCGGCATTGGCAAAATGCGTCTTCCATGTGTCAAGCAGTTGCTGATGGGTTGCCTGGGGGCCTTTCAGCGTTTCTATCAATACATCGCGCTCACCGGGTATTTTAAGTGATAACAAATAGTCGCCTATTTTCTGTACATCCCGTTCGGGCCCCCGCAGTTCAGGAATACCCGGCGCAGCATATATATTAATGCCGGCAAGCAAAGCATAGATATTTGCCATAGTGCTATTGTTTATGGTCGGTTAACAAGTTCGTTATTTTACGAGTAATTCCATTTTTTTCCCATATTCATTTACAATATCGTTATCTGATTTTCTCCATTTATCTGCAAGGATGGGTATGAGGAAACCATCTTCACCTCCTTTAGGATTCTTTAATTTAATTTTTATATTTTCATAGGCTTGTTTAATAAGAGTAAGATTGGCTGCTGTTGGATAGTTTTCATATTCACCAAGTAAAAAATCAATTATCTCTATCGCCTCGTTTGCCGAGCTTCCACCATCTGCTGCAGCCAGGGGCTTCTCTATATGAAAACGCATTTTGTCATACATTGAAAGCGGGGCAAGGGACTCAAGAATGGAAAGCGGCATAGGCTCTTCCAGTACGCCATCTGCTGAAAGCAGGTAAAATTTCTTTTTATCTGCGGAAACAGTAATGGTTTTATAATAAAAGGGAACATAATAGGTCTTTAGGAGGAAGCCATTGTGATCACATATCGTCAGGGGGTACACGGAATTGGTAAAATCTGAAGATCCAAGAAATACATATTCAGCATCAGGGCTTGAATATATCCTGCTGATATGGCTGAAGGGTGCAACAGTAAATCTTCTTTTTATTTTGCCTTCTTTAGAGGCAATGTAAACATTGTTATCGTAATCAGTTAGTAACATACTGTCTTTAAAGAAAGCAGTATAATTGAAATACTTTTTTAATTTTAAAGTCTGTTCTGTCTGATTATTTATAGAATACCTGTAGAGTGTATCTGCTTTAACGGCTGCTATAATTGTAAAATCCGGTGATACAGCAAATCGGGTGGACATATGCATCCAGGGGGCTGCGTACCTGATTTGTTTTCGTGTAGCCATATCGGTAATAATAAAATACCCGCCATAAAAGGCAATGGTCCGGTTTTGCAGGGGTGATACAAGGAAATCATGTTCGTACTGTGCCGCCGGTAATGAATCAAGTACCCTGATGGTAGAAAGCTGATCGTCAACAAGCTTGATAGCTGCATTGGCCGCTCCGTTAATATATTCTTTTACAGCAATATTTTTTTCCGCAGTGATGTACCGCGTACCAAAAGATCTATTTCTGTCAGGCACAATGTTTATTTTTGTGATGTTAAGCGGACGGTTCAACCGCCACAATATGCTTTTTTCACTGCTAACACAAACCAAGCTGCTGTCCTGTTCAGAAACAGCAAAACTATGTATGGTAGCCTGGTCGCTCCCAATCATTGATAATTGTTTTATTCTTCCCGTTAGATCCAGCCGGGCGATTGTTTTACGATCCATGGAAAGGCAATATAAATCGTCGGTTTTGCCGGCAAAGCGGCAGGCACTAAAGCTGGACAGAAAAGTATATTCCCGCTCTTTCTGAACGGAGCTGTCTGTTACATGATAGACATTTAATCTTCCTGCATCCATACGGGTAAGCTTGTTGCTGGCTGAAAAATCAAGACTAAAACTGCTAACAGCAGAATCAAACACCTGTTTTTTGTTTTTTAAATTATACAGAACAAAAAACCTGCTCCCACCATAGCTAAACCACTCTTCATTTTTTGAGAAAGTGCATTCAAATACTTCCCTGGTTTCTTTTATCGTATCATGTACATTGCCAGCTGTATCAATGAGTGTAAATCCTTTGCCCTTTGTGTAAAGGGCTATCAGATTTTTTTTGTCGGATACAAAAATGTGTTCAGGTATTTGTTCTGCGTGCATCACTGACTGCATCCTGTTTTCGAATGGATGGGCTAACCAGATGTTGAAACTTTCATCGCAAAATGCAACCAGTAAACCGTCTAAGGAAATCCCCGCTCTTCTGATATATACAATTTGATTACCCGGTGCAGAGACATAAGATGTAATTCCGGTTTTTATATCTGTCAGGTAAATGCTGATTCCCATTGCCTGCACCACTGCTCCTTTTTCATCATTGATGGCAAGGGGTACGCCGGGAGATAATTTACCTACCTGTTTTTGATAGAAAAAAGCGTTGGTATCAGAAAGGATATCGTGCAGGCCCCTGGAAGAGTTTTTACTGGGTAAACGTTGGTAAGAATATGCTGCCAGTTGCGCCGCCACTGTGGGGTCCTGGTACCTTTGTGCAGCGGCACTGGCAGCTATTCCCTCCATGGAAGCAATAAATGTTTGATCTTCGGCAATCTTTTGCTGGCGGATAGCATTGTCTCTTTGCCGTTCAATACCCTTGAATACTTTTACGATCAACTGATTTATTTCTGTTTCCTTAGCTGCACTACAGGCTTTGGCAGCCCGGAGTTTTGTAAGGGCGGGTTCAAAGTGTTCGGCTTTTATAGCTACTTTTGCCTGCTCAAGCATTTCCTGGCAACTGACCGGGACTGGTTGCGCCATTGTCTGGTAGCAAGCTGGAATAACAATCATTATCAGTAGCAGTATTGTTTTCATTAAAGAGTGTTAGTCGGTAGTCAATTTTATTTTGCACTCCCTGATTTTTTGTTCAAGTGCCTGCACAGTGGTTTGCCGGTTCAGGACAGAGTCGTCTGCAGGGTCGCTCAACCTGATTGCATTGGCGCTGTCGTATTGTAATTTGGCATTGTGATAATATTTGGCGTCAAGGTAGATATCGCCATTCAGTATAAGGCTGCCAAATTTTTCCCGCTGATATTGCCGCAGCGCCAGCTTGGTTTCCTTTTCCCTGGCTGCTACCACGCGGGCATTGCTGTCGGCCCTGTTTTCGTTTGCTTTGGCTATGGTTGCATTTACCACCGCTTTATCTTCATTTGTTTTAGCCTGCCTTTCATTTTCCTTTGATTGAAAAAGAAAGTATAAAGCTACCAGTAAAGCAATGAAGAGGGTGCTGAAAATGGCAGCCCATTCGCGCCGTCGGTTTCGTTTATTTTTTTGTTTTAAAGTATAGCTGTCGCTGATAAATTGTTTTTCTCGTTTATTCATCGGGAACTGCCTGGTATTGTCTGCTGTGTTCCCGGATAATTCTTCCTGCAGGCGGTCAAGCCGGTCATTATTGTGCCACAGGTCGTTTTTTTTGCGCCTGTTACTGATATAGGTATCAATATCGTTTTCAAGTTCTCTTTGCACGGCCAGCCTTTCGCTGCCAATAAGATCAATCCATTGACCCAGTTTCTCCCAGCGTACTACGGCATCATGCACCGGTTCCCATGTGCCCGGCTGACCGTCTACTGTTGTAATAACGCGTTCTTCACGCAGCAACTCTATAGTATTATTAATAACCAGAAGCTCACTTGCATCATAATTCAGCGATTGCCGGGTGGCTTTTTTCCGGGTATGGAAACCGCCTTCAATATCTACCATCCGCAGCAGTACAGCACGCAAGGAATGCATGTTGGTCTTCGGGTTATCTGCTACAGCCTGCAACTGTGCCTGGAGTGCGCCGGGCACACCACGAATGGCGCGGTAATCCTCTTCATACAAAAGGCGGCGGTAATCTGGCTCTGTTTTAATACGTTTTATTGAAAACAGGTAGAGGCTGCTCAGCAATACACTCAGCAGTGGAAGGCTGCCGGGGTATTGCAGTACCTCATCTATAATCTGATCGGTCAGTGTTACAGGATCATAAAAAAAAGCAATATTGGCTGCGGGGCGTATAATAATGTCTTTGAGTTCAGTTCTTTCAAACCAGGGCAGCGGATATACTGAATGGTTCCATACCGCAGCAAATTTTTTTTTGGGAATCAGATTTTCAAAATCTGAACGCAGGGTGAAAATGAGAACTATTTTTTCCGGGCGCTTGTACAATGTATGCAATAGCCGCATGAATGTATCTGCATTGGCGGCGGATTTATTCTGGGTAACCAGTTCTTCCAGCTGATCCACCACCACAAATGATTGCCCGGCCCTATCTGGTTCTGTCAGCAATGCGAAACTTTTAAGCGGTTCTTCACCGGGGCGGATGATACCCATACAATGCCATCCTCTTTCTTTTAGCTGGGGCATGATGCCGGCTTTTATGACAGAAGACTTGCCTGACCCTGATATGCCAGTAACGACAATCAGTAAATTTTCAGTTACGGGTGACTGGAAATGTTCCTGTATCTTTTTTACAATATCTCCGCTTACCCTGTTGCGACCAAAAAATTTTTCTGCGTCATTTTCCTCATAGGTCTGCAGGCCCTTAAACGGGTTGTTTTGCCGGGTTGCCTCTACCGCCGAATTTAAGCGAAGGATGGGTTGGGATGGGTTCAGGAAAACATATTCTCCTTTGTCGTGCCGCTGGAGGTTAATCAGCCGGGGCGTCTGACGGTGTACAATACCCGCTGCTGCGGTTTTTTGTTCCAGTTCCTGCCGTAAATAAAAAGCAAGTTCGGTAATGGTAATAATGCCATCCTGCAGCCCGGCCGCTGTGACAAAATCAGCTGCGCCGGAAAGGCCTTTTACAAGTGCTTCCACAAATGGTGATACAGGTTTGTTAGGATCATTGCGCCAGCCTACGTCTTTGGCTGTTTGGTCAAAAGCTGCAGAGGTGATGACCTGCCAGGCCCTTTCTTTTATAAAAAAATCAAAATGTTCTTTGAAGACCTGCCGGGGTTTCAGGCGGAGATCCCTGTAATTATAATCTGCCCATACAATGGAACCGGCAAAGCAGCAGTCCAGCACCAGCAATGCATGCAGACAATTTATTTGATTGATATGCCCCAACAATACAGCCATGCTGATCCAGTTTTTTCCATCCTGGTTCAGCCTGCCGTTACAGGGTATCAGGTAGCCTTCCGGCTTACCCGCTTCATTGTTTAAAGTAATGCCATGACCGGCAAAGTAAAAAAGGATGCGGTCTTGTGGTTGCACATGCAAGGCAATATTCTTTAACAGGCTGATGATATCATCGTGCGTATTGCCTTTAGGGCGGTGAACAATAAACGAGTGTGGTGATTTGCCCAACAGCTGTTCTATAGCCACAGCATCATTGACCGGGCTATAAAGATCGTTGATGTCATCATCTTCATATTCATTGATGGCGACCATATAAAGATGGCTGTTCGGAAATGGAAGTGGCATGCTGTATTAATTATTTAACGCCACAATTTGTAGTTTCAACAGAATAAATATGCATGTTAATACCTTTTGGTACAGAAAAGGCCAGGTACATATTCGTCCATGGAAGAAGATAGTCATAATAAGGGTTTAATGGTTTATAAGATTGTCCTCAGAGTATGAATAAACTAATCTTCTATAGGGTGAGTAGTTAAATAAATATATGAAAAGCGGGGACAATCTCAAAATTTATTAAAGGCTTATACAAATTAAATTGATTATATGCTATTGCTAATCGTTGATTCAACAAACAAGGATTTAGTTTTATAGGGTTGGGATATATTTAGGGTTCTGTTTGAGGCCTTGCAGTAGTACATTTCTTTCTTAAGAAAGTATATAAGGGCAGTATCTATATAGATAAACTCATCAGGAAAAGGAAAACAAACAAAACCTGGAGGGAGACGAATTGGTAACTGTGCGTAAAGTGCCTCAGATTGCCAGGGCAGGAATTGATATGCCCTTGCCTGCATCTGTTTTGAAAAGAAGTCCCATAGCAGAAAGACCATCAGGAAAGTATACCAGTTCAGAATGGCCAGCCTGATAAACGTGGAAACAACATGCTTGCTGAATTCCTCAGGAATGGCTGCAAACGTACTCAGTACCCAGCCAACAGCATTTTCCACAGGGTTCCTTAATAAGAAAAATGCAATAAGGATAACCAGGGCGATAAGGAAATACATGGTGTCTTGGTTTAACGTTACCTGATGCGCCGCAATTGAGCTGGCCCCGGAGGGTAACGGATAAACGCATTAGCCGGTTGTTTTAAATTAATAAAAATCAAATCAGGGATTGCCGGTAAGTTATTGTTTGTACATTTCTCACAGAATGCCAATTTCTTTCAGAGTAAATCATTATTTATTCTTATTCTCATCCTCATTTGCTTTGTTGTCAAGAAAACTAAAACTCAGCGAAAAGGCCAGCCAGAGATTGTTTTGATATTTAAATGTTCTGGATAAATCACCAATACCATGATCTCCTCCCAAAATAACGCCGAGTTGAATTTTATACAGGTCGAAAACAACGCCCCCTCCGTATTGTACGCCAAAACCTGACTCACTTTTATCTTTGTCTGTTATACCTGTATTATTAGAGCTATTATAAGTTAGTGATGTAACACCGCCTGAGAAAATTCCGCTTACAAAGAATGGTCTGTTGCCTGAAAGGCGTATTTTATAACCTATGTATGGACCCAGATTAAACGAACCATCAATAAGCGACGAGGCATTATCTCCAAGTGCTGGCCGGTATTTGAAGGGCAAGGTTAATGCGCCGAGTACGATATCATTTCTGTACTTGTAATATTCCGGCACAAGATCAACCAGATTAGTTTTAGCGATCCAAAGAAGTTGGTCAAAATCTATGGGTGAGACTCTTTGTCTATTTTGAACTGGTGCTATTGCCGGGCTCTGCTTTCCGGGAATTATTATCAGAGAATAGTTAGTTCCGTTATCATTTATTTCAACTGCTGGGTTCATTGGTACAAAGAATACGGAATTGTTGAGGGTCCTGGTATTAGCCAAATCAACACCTCCTGCAGCAGTCTGGTAATAAATCAATACTGCTTTGGCTGGTTTCAACCGGTATCCTTTGATGTCATTTAGTCTTTCACCAGGCTGAGCGTACCCAGGATGGTAAATAGATGCGAATAATAGGAAGAATGTTGTAGTGCGCATAAATTAAAGGTTTCTTATCGATAGAGCATCGTGTGTTTTATAATATGGCGATTTGTACAATCATATAATTCTAACCGGTCCACCCTTCTTTTAAAACCCGCAGCAAATTGACTCCCGTAATTTTTTCAATATCAGCCTCTGTAGCGCCGGGCAATATTCCTGGTTCAGTAAGCTTTTCAGCAAATTCGCTGAGCATGGAAGTCTGGAAATAATCATCCGGGGGATCTGTCATCCCGTCAAAATCGGAACCAATCGCTATATTATCGTATGATCCGGTGACTTGTGCAATATATTTGATGGTGCTGATGATATACTCAATACCGTAATCCTGCCCTGATAAAAAGCGTTCATCCTTTCCAGTTAGCCAGTAGTTCATAAATATAATACCGATAACCCCCCGGCAGTTTTGTATTTCCAATATTTCATCGTTGTCAGGTGCCATTAGCCCAAAAGAAGGGTGGTGGGCATCGTCAAACAAAGCACGTACACCCACATGTGAGAAAACCAGCGGCCTGGCGTCATCTCCCCTGTTTTTATTCATGGCAAATATTTCACGTCTTGCCTGCGGGTTGGTATGTGTGAGGTCGACAATAATCCCTGCATCAAGCAATTTGTTAACAATCGCTTCGCCGGTAACTGTTAGCGCCGTGCTTTCCGGCGGCTGGTAGTCCATACCAAGCAATTTTTTTGTATTTGGTGGAATGCCTTCACATGGTTCTGTTATATCATTGGGGTAGAAATGGCTGAGCGTGATCATTGCAACACCTTTTGCTTTTAAGTTATCAATGCGCCGGGCATATTCACCTGCTGTTTGTTCACGGCCCAATTGGTGTCCGCCTTCAATAGTATGAATAAAGACTTTTTGATTGTCGTTGATTGCAGCGGACAGTTCTGTAAAATTATGGGCAACGACAGCCGCTGCCTGATCCTGGAACAGTTCCTCGAAATCATCTATCATGGCAAGGGTTTGCTCATATGGATTTTCCATTTCTACTTTTTTGAGGTATTGCCTGATGAATGGACCCAGCAGGGGAAGACTGAAAATAACCAGCCGCCAGTCGCGCACAATATGCCTTTCGGGAAGATGATGCGCGGCCATCACTACCTGCACATTACCGCTGACCATCGCCGGTGCAGTGACGGAGATATTCGCGTAATCATTGTCTTTTCGGCCAAACGGCTCCCGGAAAACAGAATAACCAAACAGGTAGTGTTTTAGAGTCGGGTGGCAATGCATATCAATAAATAGCGACATATTTAAAGGTTAAATTTGGTTTTTAATTTAGCTCTGATTTTTGCAGTAACGGCAAAGGTTTTTTCGAGGTTTTTTTGGATTCCTTCACCTTCTTCGAGTATTCCAGCTTTAATTTCAGGCCTTCTGTTAATTTGCAGGAATTGCTGGAGTTTTGATATGTAGATTTGCTGCACGACCGTTTTGCCTTCGATTTCATTTATCAGGGCTTCGCCGTCCTCACTTAAATCATCACTTATGAGGCCTGAAATGTCAGCAATTCTTTTCTTCAAGGCATCGATCTTTGCGAGCAGGGTAGTGTTCATCATTATTAATGTCTTTTCTTCAGTCTTGAAATCCCATTTACGGAGACTGTCAAGGTAAACCCGCCTGATTTTGAGATAGGCGCCCAAATCATTGCGGAAATACCCTACTGTTCGATACATTTTCTCGCCCTTTTCTTTCTTGAAAAAAGAATCTATTTCCTTATTTAACCTGCCGACAAAGAGAAACAGCTGTTCTGCAATAGTTGCGGGCTCAGACTCAGCTTTTGATTGTGAAACCCCATCATTTATAGAGAAAGTCATAAAAAAGAGGCCGCTAATTATTATTTTTTTCATTTTTTTTTGTTTTCCTGAATAATAGAAATAAGGATGTTATAAGTAACAGGAGAGGTAGCAATAGCTTGTATAAGTCAAGACCATCCCATGAACGCCCGGTTAATAACTCCTGTACAATATCACGGCGAACATAAATAATGAAAATATTTATTATCAAAAGGATGAGTCCAACAAGCTTGTTATTCATATATGGGTTTATTAATTTCTACCAGTCTGATAACCTGGAAATATTTATTGAAATATGCCGGAGGTTAAAAAATGCGTGACAGGAAACTTGTTGCATTGCCTGTCATTACGCGATCAACCACTTCTTCTGCACTGATATTTCTGTTCATAGCCTGGGTAAGCGGACATGGCTGTTTTATTTCTTTGAGGTAATCAAATACATGTTTTAACAGGTAATCATCCAGGTCATCCATGTCCTTTGATGTCCAGTAACCATTGATGGGATCGATGATACCATCATAATCAGTTCCCATTGATTGTATACCCCAGGCGTATTTGCCATTCATGTCAAGGACTTCGGCAATATGCCTCACCTGGTTCCAGACAAGCTTTGACCAGGCATACAGGATATCGCGGCGGGCAATATTTCCCCTGGCGCTCCTGAGTGCCTGTTTTGAACCGATTCTTCTTTCATCGAGTTGAATACCGAATATACCTTTGGATTGTTCTACTCTCAGGATCTCATCATCAAAAAAATTGATATCGTCTTCCATATACAGACCTTCGGTAGCAGCTGGGGTCTGCTGTATTCCTCCTGGTTTTGAAAGGCCTGTCACGCCACCGTGACTTACCAGCACAGGTATTTGCGCAGTGGGAAAATTATTATCGAGAAAGACAAAGTATTCTTCCCTTGACCGGCGGCTCATATGTTTTACATCTATGTGTATCACCGGAACCGGATTGCCATTTTCATCTGTTGTATTTTCCAGCATTGCTCCTGCCACCGCATAACCGGCTTGTGTAAAACCGGTACCAAGTCCGTTTTCCTGGTCTACAACACATTTAACCAGTCCGCCAAGGCTCCGGGCATGGCCACACAGCCCGTTCCAGAAATGATGGGCAAAGGTTATAAATGCCGGGCGCAGATAACCATTTTTACTTCCACGCAATTCCCTTACACGTTCAAGGGTTGTTTGAAGGGTCTGATTATCTAACCCGGATGGGAATGAAGCTGGCTGGTAACTGTCCATTACCTGGTCAAAGACATGCGCACCCTCAATTGTCGGTATGAAAAGTATGGTTGTTTCGCCCAGTTCGCCGTTCCGATCCGCAAGTTCAATTTCAGCATAGGATTTGGCAATCCGGTAACTGACTTTCTTTCCATCAATGGTCACTGGTTGATTTTCCCGCTGTAGCAGAAATTGCATTTCATTATGCAGGTCTGTCCAGTAACTGTCAAGCTGCTGCAGGTGATCAATACGCGCTTTTCCAAACTCGGTGGCAAGGGCCGTAAGCGCATCTGACACAATACCCTGTCCGGCGCGGTTCTTGAAAAAAGACTTCTCCTGCGGATAAAAGGAAAGACAAACTACCGATACCCTTCCCTTAATCAGGCTTGTTGCGTCACTTTGAATAAAATTGGTGAGGCTGGCGATATAGTTTTTTATCTTGTCAAAAAGACTGGGCGCATCACGGTACCAGACAGAGGTGTTGTTTTTAATACTGGCAGATTGCTCGCCGGGAGTGGCCGCAAAACTTCTTGCATAGGCTTTGATACTGGGATGACAATGAATGTCGGCGAAAAAATGTGAAGGCATTTGAAAAGGGTTTAAATGGTATTTGTAATTATGAACCGGCAGTTTTAAGTTCAATTTTTAGATATCTTTCAACATTGGTTAACGCAAGTTTTGTAAATAACTCCGGGGTCAATTGCCTGAGCGATTCTGCGAATATTTCATTGTCATTTCCGTGTTCTTCCATTACCGTCATAAAATAATCCGTGCCGAACAGTATCCTGTCTTGTAAACTTGGCGGGAAGTCATTGTATAGCTGTAAAAACCATGTAAAGAAACCAGGATAAGCAACGGAATAGGAAATGTCAGTATAAACATTATCGTAGGTTTCCATTAATTCCTTAATGGTTTCATACCATTTAAATAATGGGTAGTTTGGATCTGGTTTTTCCTTCCCTATTTTATTTTTGGCGTTGAGGCCAATATGGGCGAAACATATTTTGAGTTCCGGAAAATTGATAAGTACTTCCCTGAAATTATCAGGATCGTTGAACTGGTCACAATAATCTGCGATCTTTTTTTCCCCCTGCGGAAACTCATAAGGCTTTTTTTCATCTATTTTATAAAAGGCTTTAGGATAAACGAAATCAACGGGGGCTATTTTGCCAACATAGTTAATGCCGCCGGTTGATGCGTGCGTCATTATTGGTATCTTATTTTGTTCAGCGTATGTATAAACATCCCAGAGGCGCTCGTCAAATCCAAAATATCCCAGTGCCGGATATAGTTTTATACCTGAAAATCCCTTTTCAATATAATGTTTCACAAAATCACGGTTTTCGGTTGCTGTTCCTTTCCGGGGGTCGATGGCAACAAAAGGGAAACATTGATTCGGGTATTTCATCTTCACTTCAAACAAATCTTGTAATTGTTGCTCATAACTGATATTGAGATTTCCTGCGCCCATATATGTAAAGTCAATGGGGAGAATAATGCATTTTACCTCGTCGCCCGCAGGGTAGTTTTTTAGCAAATCCTCAAAGACCATATCCTGCGTTTTTTTAATGCCTATCATGAGAAAAGCGATTGTTTTGGCACTTGTGCCCTTGCGAATTAGTTTTTTTGCAGTCCATAATACTATATCAGACAATACTTTTTGTTGTAATAACCAGTGAACAATATTTGCCAGCCGGTCATTGAGCTGTACACGCAGGAAGTTCTCGGGAACATATTGCATATTAAAAATATGTGCATGACTATTGTAGTATTTCATGAATTGGCTTTTGCTGGCGGTATGCCGGTTTTACGAATGTTGACGAGTTTTGCCAGAATGTCGAACCAGAAAGGAGCACCAAAAGACAGGGCTGCCGCACTGATAAACCATCCCAGCAGTTTTATAACCCAATCATAGGTTTTCATTTGTTTCAAATCGGTCTGTTGCCAGCCGATAGGCGCATTGAGTTTGTAAAGAGAATCCAGTAGCACCCTTCGTTGGGAAAGCGCCTGTTTAAGCTGTTCCGGGTTTGAAATAGAATCTAATTTAACCCGTTGTTGTTTTTCCGCAACAGCAGCAATCTGAGAGGTTAGTTCCTTATCTGTAAGCAGGGTGGATGTTATTGTAAAAAAATCGAAATTGATAGCTACTACAACAATAGCAGCCAGGACAAGCATTCTTTTCTGAACACGAACTTTGTACCACCCGTTCACCCGGTTCATATATTCATCATACCAGGTCTCAATAGTATGCTGTACAGAATTCAATTCTTTCGATGAATTACTGACAAATCCGGTTAACAGTATTTTTAGATCCCCATAGGGAAGGTCGTTTAATCCCAATCTAAATTTCTCCAACTGGTCTTCCGGCAGATCCGGCCTGACCATCCTTGCATCTCCATCAGGCGGGTGTTCTATGCGCGTATACTTTATTTCATATTTTCTGCATATTACATCCATCAGCGCCTGGGCAAAATTCTTGCCCGATATATAGGCAGGAAGATGACGGTAGGTCTTTTTTGTAATATCAATTTGCGGATGGTTATAAAATAATTCCGTCAGGTTTACTTCCTTGACCCGGCTGTCATTCAATACATCCTGTATTGCTTTTTTCAGGAATCCTGATCGCTGCTTTATGTAGTAGGCGTATATTTCATAAGTAATAGATAAGATATTGCTGCCGACAGCCAGGATAAAAACCAGGGCTATCAGGAAAGTGACATAGAAAGATAGGTTCGCCACGTTTTAAGGTTTTGGGGTTGCAAAAATTTGTTTACTGTTTTCCGATTGCCTGTTCGGCTCTTTGCACTTTCCTTAACTGTTTCTGTTCCTCATTTCCTGCGGTCAAATCGCTGATTGATATTCCCGTTAATTTGCCTGATTGCAGATCTATTTTCCATTGTTCGGTTACCAGTTTCTTTGCGCTTACGTTGGTCTGTAATGGTCCGGGATCCCGGTCGTCATCATAATAGTCTGCTGTAAGAAGTTCGTTATGGAGTCTCAGAACGACAAAACCATTGTGTCCTATTTGAATGTCCTTGAGGATAAACCTGTTAATTGTTCTTTTGACTCGTGCATCGTAAAGGACGAGATTACGATCGGAACGCTCCACATTCTTAAATTCTACCGGCATACCTGCGTGTCCGATACACCGGAGATAATACCCTGAATTCCATTTAAGCGGAGAAATTCCATACATTGCCATCCTGTGTTCATGACCGCAAAACCAGAGCACATTCCTGTTGCTGCCTATAAGCGGGGTCAATGCTTCAATTGGTTTTCTAAATTCACCTTCGAAAGCGGAATGAGGCTGGTGATGGGATAAAAAGATAATTCCTCTTTTGTCAGCCGGATTTGCAAACACAATATTGGTCAGCCATGCAATTTGTTTATCGCCAAGTTCGAGATGGTTGTTACCGGTTCTGAATATGCCCTTTAAAGAATCGTAGCCAGTATCAAGTGCGATAATGCGCCAGAAATTATTTTCAAGGCAAAAGAAACTTGCTTTTTGCTTTATTTTAGGTTTACGATCATCGCCGTAATAAAGTCCCATAAATGGTAAAAGACTAGTAAAATAGCTATCCCCGCCCGAATACATTTCGTGGTTACCCAGCATTGCAAAGCTTCCGATATTACCGTATTTCCAGGCAGCGCCTTTTTCATCGTCAAAATTGTCAGCAATCTCAGAAGCAGACCCAGTGTAATAGGTATCACCCATATGTATAGAATAATCCTGTATACCCGCCATATCAGCAATTCTCATTGCCTCTTCAGTGTCAGAAGCCCAGTCACTTAATAATGAAATGGTAATTTCTCCGGTATCATTCTTTGTTTGAAGTGGATAAACCCCATTTTCTTCCAGGAATTGAGTGTAGTCCGGATAGGGTCCGAATTTTCGGAATCTAATATGACCCAGGTTATGCAGGATCCATGACCCGAGATTTTCCTCTACCAGGCCATTCATGTTGTAGCGTGGTTTTTTACGGGCAATGGCATTGGTAAGAGTGTGGATTTTATTTGCAAGTGGGAGATGACTAAGACCTACAAGGTCATCTGCTTGCTTTGATGGTTCATCCAACGGTTTCGGGCTGATATTCATATGGAGGAGGTTTAGGTAAAATGGGACGTAAAACGATTTGCCTGGCATAAAATATTATGAAGGGCTGGACTTTTTGCAAATAAGGGCAAAGAAATTGTTTTCAATGAAGGGACAACAGAAGAATGTTCCTGAAAAATTATAAAATGAATGTAGTTAGAATAGATATTATATTCAACCGTATTAACCCCTGATTTTTGTATTGATTTATTCCTTATATATTTCCTTTGTTGAAATAGTCTGCTGGTTCGCCACTGCATTTTTCACGGGGGATAACTGCAGCTCGTGTTATTGATCGCGGGTTACCAGATTTAGGAAACGGCAAAGGGGAATTTTATTGGACAAAAGAAAAAAAAATTAGTTATAGAAAACCCCGGCGCCTTTGTGAATAAATTTGTTTCGGAACAATTTTTTCCTTTATATTTATAAAAACGGCTAATACCAGCGCTGGTTGACCCACTACCGTCAAAAAGCAAAGCATCAGCAGCAAATCCGGATTCCGACTTTATGAAATAGCGGGCTCTTAGTCTTTTTGTGCTAATATTCGTCAGGCTTTTCCGGTAATGCCGAAAGCCACAGCACCGCTACGATGTGCGCAGCTATATTCCCACCCATTGAAATAAAAAACTAAATATGCCGGCGCCTTTTTGCGGCAGTAAACTCTAATAAAAAAGCTGTATAAATAAATTATTACGTTTACCCCTACACAAAATCAAAACCATTCTTCTTATGCTAAAAGCAAATCTGATTCACACCGGGACTTACCTCGGCGACGACCTGGCTAAACTCAATCGTTCTTTGCAGTTGCTGGAAACCATCATTAACGGCGACAAATTTAAACAGGCGGTGCTACACTTTAAAACATTCGAGTTCGTTCGTTACAAATGTTTCCTTGGGGCAAGGGTGAAGACTATCCAGCTGCAAAGTTATACCAATGACGTTTTGTACGAAGTACTGATGCGGGGACATCGAAAGGAAGGGGACGACACTTTTATGGATTTAAAGCTAGAGCTGAGCGGGCAAGGCGGCGGAAGCGCGATCGGGGAAACAAACGGCGACGATATTACCACTACATATCGCGCAGCATTCAACCGGATGAGTGAAGCTGAACTGGCGGCGCATCTTACACATGAATGGACGCATACAATGGGCTTCGGGCATTCTTACAGTGACAAATGCGATTCTACCCGAAATTGCCTTTCTGTACCATACGCAATCGGGAATATCATTGAAATAATACTGACTGGACATTGCTGGTACAGTTGCAGATACGAAACATTGAACAAATAGATGCACTCTCTTGCTCAATCTGCCTTCTATATGGTAAATGCCACTCATTAATTATGATAGTTATTATTCATTCACCCCAACGCCTTTTGTATGTTCAGTTCCTCACAATTCCCCTCTGTTCGGAACCGCGATATGTCCCTGCGCCAGTCTGCTCTTTATTAAGCCTTTTGTTAAGCAACTGACAATTGCAATAACAGGATAAGAAAAATTACATTTTAAATGCATGCGCAGTTCTGCATTTCAATTCCGAAATTTATTGATATACAAACCTTGAGAGGGATGCAACGCTACTTTAACTTTACTAACGTCATGCAAAAAACGTCTTAAAAATGTTGCTGCTGCCCTTTGTAATCAACGGTCAAAAGCAATTAATACTTCCTCTGTTGCTAAAATAAGTATACGAAAATTTATTTGGAAAAAATAAAGTGTTATTACGGTGCAGATTTATCTTCTAAATCTATAACTTCAGTTTTCCGACCCAGTGTTGCATCACGCAGGATCCTCTTTTTTGAATCTGACGCTTTTACAACGTGTAATACAATAATCCAGACTAATGTTCTGTAAAAATGCGTACCGCTGGAACAAATTAATCATTTATTAGATTAGAAATTTTATTAACCCCAAACCATCCGCACAATGACCTTTATTAAGAGATCCGTTTATTGGATCGTACTCTGCATTCGGGCAATTTTGTTTCCGCTGGCTAAAATCCCGTTTGTACTGGTGATTTTGTTACTTGGTTTTTATGCTTTATACATTAATGACCAGGGGCAGGATTTGATGGCTGCCTTTACTGCGAAGTATGTTTTGGACAGCAAATACCTGTTTCTGTTTGAATGTTTCCTGGTTTTCTGGGCCATCTCCATTTGGAATGTATCCCGCATTCTGCTGACTGCGGCCAATCTTGGTCGCCTGGTTGAAAAGCGCATACCGGAAGATGTATTGCAAAAGGAGAAAATTGACGGACCGGTCAAATCAAATAATTGGGTTGTGGCCAGTATTGATCCGAACTACCAGCGCGCGCTCGAATTTATGATTAAATGGACGCCCCGGCTACTGGCGCTTTGTCCTTATTTAATTTTCATTGCAGCTTTTTGTAAACAATATGGAACTTTTTCGAAAAGCTTTCCCGGGAATATTGTAATTATTACCATTGTCGCCATCCTCCATTTCCTGTATATGATTTACAGAAGACAAATCTGGGCAAAGATGAAAGGAAAGACAATTGAAGATGATAAGCGCTATTCCATAGAAGGGGAGAAGGGTTTTTTTAATTCTTTGAAAAGGGGCGGCGTATTTATCAATACAGTACTTACCATTATCATGACGTTTGTTATGTTTATTTATGCGCTCTGGGCAGCCAACCTTACACCATCAACTGATGGTAAGCCTGGTTTAATACTGCTGACTGCCTTTACAGTTTATACTTTACTGGGCCTTGTATTCAACCTGATCATAAACTGGTTCAGGATCCCTGTTTTTCTCCTGCTGGTTATATTCGCGGTGATAGTAGCATTGAAAAGAAACGACAATCATACCATACAGACCATCCGCTCAGCACCGGACAGCGTTATGCTGGCGGCAAGGAATAAGACTACCGATTCAGCCTATGCAGAGTATTGGCTCCGGAATAAACTTGCTGACAAAACAATTGATACAACAAATGCTGAACAATCCATTTTTATAGTTACCGCAGAAGGAGGCGGTAGCAGGAATTGTTACTGGACTTACGCGGTGCTCAATCAAATGCAAATGCGTAACCCCCGTTTTTATGACAAGACTTTTGCAGTGACGGGCGTTTCCGGGGGGAGTATCGGCCTTGGGTTTTATTATAATTACCGGTATTATCTTCAGCGGCAGCTCAGTGCAAAGGCTGATACAAGCGGGTTCAGCAATAAGATCGACAGCATCTGCGCTTCGGATTATTTGTCCAGGGTTACCTATGGTTTCTTGTTCCCCGATTTGCTGCAGCGTTTTATTCCAATGCGTTTTGACAGCTGGGACCGGAGTAAATTTCTGGCGAACAGTTTTGATGATGGTTTTTCCCGGCGTTTGAGGAGTGATTCCAATATGCATTTCTTAAGCAGAAATTTCCTGGGAATGTGGTCAGATACCAGTACAGCTTACCACTATCCGTGTATGTTATTCAATTCCATATTTAATGAAGATGGAATAAAAGCGGTCTATTCTCCTTTCAGATTATCTGATACCTATTATGCGGGGTCCATGGATATATTATCAGAGATGAACCGCAATGTACCCATGAAGGAGGCGATGGTTTCGTCTGCACGTTTTCCTGTGTTAATGGCTCCTGGTCTCATCTGGAGGGACTCTTTGTATAAAGACGATGAAAATGACAGCGTCAGAATGGGGCATCTCAGTGATGGCGGTGGCTTTGAAAATACCGGTATTCAAACCGCTCAGCAAACTGCACTTTTATTGTTTATGGTGTTAAAGAGACTCCATCTTGAAAACAAAGTACGTGTCCGGATTTTATATATTGGCAGTGGCACAAGCGATATAGCCATCCCGGATGGTATTCCAGCCAAAATTACACTGCATCACAAGCCCATCGGCAATGCCTACGAGGTGGCATGGCTAAACGGGGGGCTCAATACTATATTCGGTTGGATAAACGGGTCGCATAATATGGTCGCCAGGCTTAGACCTGATCTGGCAGTAACAAAGTTTGGACTGCAGATAAGACCCGATTCAGAAAATCACCAGCTGCCACTTGGATGGTATCTTTCAGATTCTTCCAGGAACCGGATGGCGGAACAGGCGACAATAAAAGCCAATAAAGCCTTTATTAAAAGTATGGCTGCATTCAGTCAGTTCAAATAAAACCGGGGGATAATCACGAACGATTGGTGGAGTACATGTTGCAACAAACAAAATAAAATTGGACCTGGCCTCCTGGATAATTGTAGTATCTGACGGACTAAACTTAATGGAGTTTAACTCAAACAACTTAAAAATAAAAGCTTTGAACATACTTTAAAATACTACGAACAGGGTATTGCGACGAAGCCGTAAGCGTTTAACTTTATTGCACCTGGGAAAGGTCCACTACTCTTGCATGCAATTTGAACACCCGCTGTAAGCTACTACTTCAATAACTCAAAAAACCTGGAATTATGAATGCCATTATGGACCTTACCGCCCGCGCCACTTCTTTTATCACGGCAATCCAGACTACACTGTTAAGGGGCGTAATAAATTTGCGCGAAGAGAATGAAAAAATCAGCATCTTAAGTCTTCAGCCGGAAAAATTTCATTCGTCTTTCATGCGTTATATCGCAGCGGAAGAAGCCGTCGGCACAGATGGATTAAGAAAACCGGAAGAGGACAGTTTCAGTGTTAAAGCAGTCGAGCTTTTCTGGGTTAGCAGGAGAAATTCTGATGATGCTATTGTTTCGAAAACATGTCTGAGCCATGCTGTGTCTCTCGCTGTAAACCTGGTCTATTGGATAGAAAACAACCGTTTAAATGGCATTGATGCACTCCACAAAGCCGAAGGTGATTACCCTACACCGTTTAAATGGCGGCAGACCATCTGTACTATATTATATGCGCATCCCGATCAGCGCGTGGCGCTCGCAACTGCCATGGAATACTTACCCATTCAAATTGTACTGGCGCTGGGTGCGGGAGGCCTGAGTGCTTACCGCCAGAGGATTTTGCAGGTATGGAGAATGAAGGAAGCTGAATCGTCAGGTTTACTGAATGAACAGGAAATGAAATGGCTGAATTCGTTTACCGCTAAAAATAACAATGATAAGATCCCGGAAACATTACTCCTGGACGATAACAAACTTCTGGAAGCGCTGGTAGAAAAAAAATGTCCCCTGTCATTTGAGCAGGTTTTTACTGAAGAGTTAAACGAGATATATAAAAACCGGCAAAGGCGAATCTATGAGGAACTTGTAGCCCTGCCAGTTAAGCCTGCGCATGAGCAAACGATTGCCAAAGCTGAAGTCTGCGATCCTTTTGAAAGGGCCAGGCAGATGGGCGGGTTGACCGCACTTGCCTTTTCCGGCGGTGGCATACGGTCTGCCACTTTCAATCTTGGGATTTTACAGGGCCTTGCAAAGCTGGACCTCATTAAGAAAATGGATTATTTGTCAACGGTATCAGGTGGTGGTTATATCGGCAGCTGGCTTGCTGCCTGGATCAAACGGGATGGCTCAGTTGTAAAAGTGACCAACAGGCTTTGCCCCGACAAGTCTCCTGCTCCTGCCGGCGAAGAATTAAGACCCATCAAATGGCTGCGCATGTTCAGCAATTATTTTGCGCCCAATGCCAGCATTATGTCTGCCGACGCGTGGACAGTTGCTGTTACCTGGGTACGCAATGCTTTACTGAACCAGACCATTATTTTTTTATCATTGCTTGGTCTGTTGTTTCTTGGCAACCTGCTTTTTATTGGCTGGTCTGATATTGTCAGTCTGACCATTTCTTCTACCAATCTCCAGGTATTTTTTTATAGCCTGGTACCACTGGTACCCGTTTCATTGCTGGCAGGCTTTGGCATGCACGCCTACCATAGCCAGGGAATACGATGGCTGAGAATAAGAAAACAGGATACCATCACGATAAGCAAGATACTCCTGTTCATTGCTTTTGCAGGAGCATACATCATCGGTGCATGGCTCTCATCTGACTGGTATCATGAAGGAATTAGGTGCGTTAAGTTCAATAATAAAATTATGGCCTTGTTGCCTGCTGCTGCTGTAAACTTCGCCGCGCTCATGATTGTCGCCATACTGGGCAGGTATGCAGATTGTATCCGGGATTTACTAACCGTGCGGGATACCCGCGTTAAGAATTTCCTGGCATGGGCGATGCTGGTTATTACAGCAGCGTTGACAGCGGCTTTGAGCCTGGTATGTATGGCCGGAGCCTGGACACTCTTACAGAAAATAAATTTTGTATCCGGGGTTTTGATGGATTATAATAAAGAGCTTCGGTTCATTCTGGCGTTTCCCATTGTGCTGGAAGTATTCAGCGTGACCCTTGTAGCGCGGATGGCATTGCTCGGCAGGTATTTTCCTGATGAAAGAAGGGAATGGTGGGGCAGGATGGGTGCATACATTCACCGTACATCGTTTCTATGGATACTGATTGCCTCAGCAGCATTATTGGGAAAGGTTTTTATCTTGTGGATATTTACAAAAAGCCCGATCGCAAGCACTGCGGTGACGGGAGGATGGGCAGCTATGATACTGTCAGCTGTAAAAGCTGCGTTCAGCAGCAAAGTATCAGGAGATAAGAAGTCAACGTCAACTTTGTTCCAGGTTGTAAATATCCTGGCTTTGCTGGGGCCTTATCTTTTTGCGCTTGGTCTGCTTATCTTTTTACCCGGTCTCATCACGCCCATTTATGAGCTGGTGCATTACAAAGTTTTCCAGAATACGCAACCTCCGGATCCGGGAAATCTTAATGAATTCTATATTATCTGCATCATCGCGTTTTGTTTCCTGGTATCACTGCTATTGTCAATGCAGGTAGGCGTCAATGAATTCTCCATGCACCATTTTTACCGCAACCGGTTGGTCAGGGCTTACCTTGGCGCTACCAGGCGCAGCACCGACAGGCAAAAGACCTCCAATCCTTTTACCGGTTTTGACATGCGGGATGATGAGAAATTATCGAAAATGAAAAATGAATATGGCTATTACGGGCCTTATCCTATTTTGAACGTGGCCCTGAATGCATCAGAGGTTACTGATCTTGCCCGGCAGGACCGCAAAGCAGAGTCATTCATATTCTCACCATTTTATTGCGGCTTCGACTTCAGCATGCTGAAAGCTTCTGCTGATTCAAAAACAAAATCGTATGATTATGCATACCGCCAGACCAGGGACTATGCGTTTAATGACGATGGCCCCGGCATAGGAACAGCCATGGCAATATCTGGTGCAGCAGTCAATCCAAACCAGGGCGCTCACTCTTCTGCCGCAACTGCTTTTTTACTCACCGTATTCAACGTGGAGATGGGCTGGTGGATGGGCAACCCGAGGAAAAGCACCTGGCAAAGATCAGAGCCGAGGTTTGGACTTGGATATATTTTTAATAACCTGGTTGGAAAAACAACCACAAAGAGTGATTATGTTGCCTTATCAGATGGAGGACATTTTGACAACATGGGATTGTATGAACTAATCAGGAGAAAATGTTCTTTCATCATTCTTTGTGATGCCGAACAGGATGACCAGTTTACATGTGAAGGATTCGCAAATGCGGTCAGGCGTTGCCGGATTGATTTTGGTGCGGATATAACCATTGACATCAGTAAAATAGTGAACAGGGTAGACGGCAGGTTTTCTGAAAGCCATTATGCGCTGGGTGATATCCTCTACCCGGGTGAGAGCAAACCAGGCAAATTACTTTATATTAAATCTTCAATCATGAAGGAAGACCTGCCAGTCGATGTATTCGAGTATGCAAAGAAAAATACCACGTTCCCGCACCAGACAACAGCCGACCAGTTTTTTGACGAAGAACAATTTGAAAGTTATAGAAAGCTGGGACTTTGGATCGCCACCCAGGCTTTTAACGATGATGTATTGACGGAACTGGATCTGGCCTGAAATAAAAATAGACGGGGGGTGCATACCTGGCAAAATATGCGGAAGTGCTGGAATTTGAAAAAGATGATGCGGCAGATTTCATGCCTGACCCTGCTGCCAGGAAGGCGTTTACCGATGCATTGAAGCGATCAAAGAATGCTTCTTCTTTTTAAAACGAATTGTAAAATAATAAAAAATATGGCTATTCATACAATGCAAAAACTGGCTGCCTTATCCCTCACGATAACAGCCAGTGATGAATTTCCGGATACAAAGATTGCGGTTACAGCCGGCGAGGTGTATATGTTTACATGTGCCGAATCCCAGGGCTGGACAGACTGGTATAGAAAAAGCGGGCCCAATGGTTTTTTTAATTTTTTTGCCTGGATTGCCGGATTGCGTGTAAAAGGGGTTAAATGTTTTTGTCTCTGCGGTGCTTACAATGACGACTATAAAAATAAAAGCTTTCCGATAGGAACGGAAAAGAAAGTCGCCATCAATGAAAGCGGAACGCTTTGTTTTTTTGCCAACGATGCCCCCGGCCATTACGGCAATAACAAAGGCTCAGTTATAATGAATGTAACGCGGTTGTCATAAAATAATAGCCTGTTGCAATGAGCCGGTAAAACTTTTTGGATGCAGATCCTGGATCAGCGTCTAATAATCAATAAACGGATTGGTTTCGGTAACTGATGCTCATGTCACCGGAAAATTTTATACCATTTTTTTCTTGCCCTGCCGGATGATGAAATATCCTGCAATTTAATTACATCCCATAAACCTCTGTTATGAAGAAGACAATTTTCCGTGAATTGACATTTGACGAAGTATTGCCCCGGCTGGTAGTGACTTATAACAAAGGAAAGCTCGTACCTTTTACCGGAGCGGGCATCAGTGCCAATAATGTTCCTGGCTGGGAAGGTTTTTTGCGAAATTTATGCACTAACAGTGAACGTAAATTCCCTTTAAAGAAAAAAAAGAAACCTTTTACTCCACAAGATCTGATACAGCTTTCAGATGATCTTGTAACCCAGTTATCAAGAGAAAGTAAGGACAAGTTTATACAATGTGTAAAAAATAGCCTTGGATATGGCCCGGGGAGTCACCCGGGCATTTCACCACAATATTGCAGCCTTGCCAGTATCAGGTGGCCGCTGATATTGACCACCAATTACGATACCATGTACTTTGATTGCCTGCAACATTTTCATGAGTTGATAGATGAGAAAAAACGCCCTCCTTATCCACCCGGGGTGGAAGTATTTGGCAGAAGTCCGGGGGATTGCCACAGTTTGCTGGCAACATTATCCAGCGGATCCAAACCAGCCTACTGGGCACTGCAAGGACTTTTTGACCGCACAAAGGCCTATGCAGCTGACCCTTCGCTGGAAAATGAAATTGTCATTGGCTACCGTCAATACAGGAATGCAACGTACAGTAACCCAACTTTCCGTTCTGTTTTCGCCGAAATCTATAGAAATCATTCCTTATTTTTCATTGGTTCAGGTTTGTCGGAAGATTATTTCAGGGGCTTATTTGGTGAAGTGCTGGAAAGATTTGGCAATAACCCGTATACTCATGTTGCTTTGTTTAACTCCTCTGAGAAGCACAATATTGATCATCATTTCCTGCATACACGTTTTAATATTACACCGGTATTTTATACTGATGAAACCGGCAGCACGCCATTTAGTGGCTTGCCCCTTGCGCTTGATAAACTACATGATGCGATCAAATCAGCAAATGAAAAGCTTTGTAGGTTAAGTTTTTGCAAGCGCAATTTTTTTGACTTACATGGTGAGGGTATAACCTCAGGGCTTGAAATTACAGCGGCTTCCATGCCAGCCTGGAATAAAAACGAGTGCTATGTTTTCAGTGCAGGTTATGATGGCTCAGTTTTATTTTCAGGCAAGGGCCAAAAGTATATTAATGTTAATCATGAAAAAGTTGGGCACTTCGAAGCGGATAAATTTGAACAAACAACCAGCAGCATGGTCCGGCGATTTAAAAAAACAAATATTTACGCAGCTATTGCAAGAAACCTTGATACGCCCGGTAGTTCTCATGATGCACGGGACTTAAGGAAAGTCCTTGATGCCACCGAACAGGCATTGACTGAATGCAGCAAAGAATTCACCATCATAAATATGATGTTATTGTCAGGCGGCCAGGGAAAGACATTTCCGGCAATATATTCATTTATTCAAATGTTGAGAGGTTATAAAGAATTCATTTCCGGCAACGCAACTACCCCGCTGGTCAGGATATACATTGTTGACCCTTCAATACTTTCTTATATTCGTACCAAACCATTGGAAATAGAAGAATTGCTGAATTGTGATGATATGCGCCTTGGTATTGAAATCAGAGATGGGGCAGATATTGAACGCTCACAGATTTACTTAAACGCAGACAAGACCCTCGAAGGCATTTCTGATTTCTACTCCATCAACAACAGCAATTGGGATGTCACTGTTTTCCCCAAACCTTTTAAAGACTTCCTGATAAAACCGGGTGATAAAACAGCCATTGGAGATTTGGGATTGATCCCTGGCACTATACTCATCTATACTAGGAAAAATGAAAATCTGTATAATTTGTAAAGTAAACTGGCCTGTTTTTTTTGTGCAAAATGAATGGGCATTCACGGGTTTCACTTGAAGAGGTACCGCATCAGCAAAGAATTTAAAAGGGAACATTATGCAGACAATACCAGCGGAGACTATGATACGCCAGGCCTGCAGGGGGCGGAATTAAAAAATGAGATTTCCTGAGGTGGAAGATGCCGTCATGCATAGCCTGTCACCCTTTCCATATTAATGCCATTTTCCTGTTCAAAATACAAAGGATGATTGCATTCAACTATTTCAATCTTTGGCGCCCGGCCTGTTTTTTGAGAAATTATCATTACAGGAAACTGAAAGCCGTTACCGTCACCCAATTTGCCTGCAATGCCCAGCCGCTACGGGTTATTTTGCACCCGTGCACATTTGAAACAGTATAAACAGCAGTTGACGCAGCTAACAGTTGTAGCTGCATTACCACCGCATATTTTCGTGCACAGAAATTTTATAATAACCCCAAACCTAATTCCGGAGGATGATTTATCATGAATAAAAAGTTATTTTCTCACATATGCTGTTGCTGTCCGCGACAGATGATGACCGTAAACAAACTGTAAATTCACTTTCCGCGATGGAAGATGACCATCATCCAACTGTAAATTCGCTTTCGCAAATGGTAGATGACTAACATCCAAAGGTAAATTCGCTTTTGCAAATGGAAGATCAAAACAATCATACAGGCCGGGCAGTCGTTTTTTCCGAAGCACTCAACCGAATCCGATGCCGGCACCCGTAGTGTTTTTTTGAAGAACGAATTTGTTTATTTGGCCGGGTAACCTATCTATACTTGACCGAAGGGTTATGAAAATCCGTCATAAGGTTTTATCAAATACCCATTGCGAAAATGCCAAATCACCCATATAATTATGATCGGTAAAAAGTAGATTGATAGCATCAGTATTGCTTTATTCAAAATCGCGGGGGCTTAAATCAGAATAGCCAGGGGTAAGCAAATGATCAGCTAACAATCCAATGATTGAACAATGATGATAAAAGTATTATTATGGAAGATGAAAAATACATTAAAAAATCAGGGCAAATTAAGTTTAAGTTAAGTAGTCGTCTGGCGCTCCCCTGATAAAATTTTGGATTATATATTTGACAAAATATCACAGAAACTTCAGGACAGGCTTCTTGGAGGAGCTGCCGGCAGATGATATAGATTAAGTATCCCAAAACAGTATATATGTTTTTGAAAACATTGACGACCGCATCGTATTTTATTCTCATGACCGGACCGCAAATCTTACCTGTAAAAGATCGGTGCCGGCCTGTACTACTGATATGGAGACAGATCCTTATGAAGTGCATAACCTGACCGGCACTGGTAAATACAAAACGGAAATAATAAAATTGAGAAAGATGATGGATGACCGGATTAAGCAGAC
>Ga0193753_10000411_pt1 | contig 42556 bp, 38 predicted proteins | sample H1c2metaG_FD_144925 | JGI IMG/M metagenome (GOLD analysis project Ga0193753, IMG submission 144925) | Soil microbial communities from a riparian zone of the East river system, Colorado, United States - H1c2 | ecosystem: Environmental > Terrestrial > Soil > Riparian zone | place: USA: East...
AGCGGGAGTGCAAGCGCGGGCTCGTCGTGCTCAGTTGACGACGTCTTCGCTCGGATCATTTTCATCCGACGCGGCCGGCTCTCGTCGTTGTCTACTGAGATGGGACTGGACGCGGAAGCCGCGCCAGGTTCCGCGTCAGCACCGATGGCGTCCCCTAGCCGATAGACGTGAACCGGTCGACTCTCTGAACCAAGCCTGAAGGCCACGCCTGCTTCCACCCACCGACTGATCGCTTTGACCATGTTGGACGAGCCGAGGTCGGACATCCGTCCAATCTCACGCATAGAACGTGTCCCATCGCAAAGGTTGTACGCTTTCATGTGGTTCTCTGCAGCCCTCCCCGGACGACGGACCGCCTTACGAAGCGCGTGTTCCGGGAAGGCGACGCTTCCCATGACTAGAATCAGTACGCGCAACAACTCGTCGGTCGTGTTCGGCGAGGCTGGTTCGTCTCCGCCATCACTCACCGTGCGCCGCCGGCTATTCGCGACCGGCTTTCCATGACGAGCTGCGGGTTGCGCCTTCGCCGGCGACATCTCGATTCCCGATGTCTCTTGACTTGAAACAGGCGGCGGATTCGACATTTTGCGAGACTCGAGCTGAGAATGTTAGAATTTACTGATCATACGTACTAGGCGAGCGCGAGGCGCTTGACCTGGTCGTATAGCGGGGCCTCAACTGTTTGTACGTCGCCGGCCAGATGCGCGTCTAACATTCGGCCAAACTCCGCATCCGATAGAACGAGAATCCACTTCCCCTCTCGTGCGGCCGGCGCACTTCGCGCTAATACCGCATCCCAGTTGGTCACGGTGCGGCAAGCGATAATGCCCAGCATTCCGAACTTCGCGTTGAGACGTTGCTGCAGCTGCGCGAACTCCGGATTTTCGGGATCGAACTCGTAATTCTTGCATTCAACCGGTATGTACATCCCCTCTACGCCGTGACGTCGATTTATGTCGTCGAAGACGCCCGTCGTCGCGACGTTGCGGAACACAAGATCGATTCGCCCAACGCCGCCGAACTGCCGAACCTCTGATCCTTCATCAATGAGTCTGCCCACAAACAGCCCGCCGACGAGTCTCCGCACATGGCGTTGATATCTGGCTGCATTCTTCCGCGAAGCAACCGTGCCCGTGAGAATGGCACTGAGTTCGTCGGCGTCCGCAGTCGTTAGCGGCGGTTGACCATTCCTTAATGTGTCTCCGATAATTTGCGCGTCCTCACCAACCTTGGCGAGAATGTGACGCGCCAGATGATCGGCGCTGATTCCCGGTGGTAGGGCATCTTCGTTTCGCTGCAAACGATCCAATACAGCCTCGTAAGACGGCGATACGTCCTCCCAGAAGAGAGTGCACAGATCGAAGCAGTCGATGAGACGATACGTGCGCAGTGCCGATATTGCGCTGTTGACGCTACGCCGCGCCGTCTCGTTCGTCCGCATTGGTCACGTCTGAGAGATCGGTGATCAGTTGAACTTCTCCCTCGCGCTGTGGGCGCCGAGGTTCATGGGCTTCGCCACGACGGCGGCCGGCCTTCTCCCGAGCCGGTGGCCCGTCTGCGACAATCTGACGAGCAATTCTCGACACCCCGAGCAGCGGTTCGAGGTCCGACCATGCGTATGCAAGCACCTGCCGGTTGCTCGCTGAACGGACCTTAATGACAAGGCCCGCATCGAAGAGTTCCTTCAAGATCCGCGAGACTGTCGGCTGGCTTTTCCCGAGCGCCGCCGCAAGTTCGTCCTGGGGTCGAGGCGAACCAGTCGCGCCGATCGCAAGGTACGTTTCCGCCGCGCCGGCACGACTTGACAGTCGTTCCTTAGCCGCTGCCGAGTTCCCCGGATTCGCGAGGATCTGGAATCGGACCAGCTGTTCGATCCGCTCCATATGCGTGCGAACGTGTGCGAGGTTCTCTTGACTGTGCTCTGACTCGGGCATCGTTACGCCTCCGGCGACGCAGATGTCGAAGTCTCGGCATGATCATCCGCTTGAGCGTTCTTCGCGCCCTTTATCTTTTTTAGACGCTGGAGCGTAACGCTCACCGTCGCCGACGTGGTGTCGAGCGTATCGGCGATTTCTGAGTTCGACGCGCCCGTTCCGGCGAGCAGCCGCACAAGCTCCTGTTGCCCCATCGTCTGCTTCAGTTGAGCCGCGGCGAGACGATTGGCGATGCGCAGTTGTGTGTGAATCTCGGGCAGGCCGGGCTCGGTTCGGCGAGCGGCGCCGGCCTTCGCATCATTGGGCATTGGCCTCACCTTCAGCGTTGGAGTTTGAGGCGGTCGCGACTGTCGGATCGCGCCGTTCGCTCTTGCGAGCCTTCGCGAGCACCGAGCGCACGTCGTTCGGCTGCATCGCGAGGATGGCAGCGATCCGAGCCGGAGGGATCGAGAGTTCGGCGAGCCGCCGGATCGCCTCAGATCTGGAAGCGAAATCACCGTGCAGCGCGATTGTCACGCGAGTCAGGTCGTTGATCGCGTTGACGATTGCATTGTCATCAGCCATTCAGCGCCTCGCCGGTGTTGCCGACGCCCTGCTCGGGATCGCCAGCGTCCTTTCGTTGAGCAGCACGGGCGCGAGAAATCGTCTTCGCGACCGCCGCAGGTGATTTTCCAAGAAGGTCGGCGATCTCCTTCTGCGGAAATCCCGCTTTTGCGAGGAGAAGTTCAGGCTTCCCGAATGTCTCCGGGCCAGTCAGAGCCTGAAGCTGCAGAAAAACCATTGCCTTCATGTACCGCAGCAGTTCGTCCACTTCGCCTCCAAGGGGCAGAGAGTGTGAGGTGCATCACCAAGATAAGCGAGATGCATGAGGAATGGGAAGACCCCCATACCGAATGTCGGTTCACAACTGCTAAGAGACTGTCGCGAGGTACGTGAACTGGATGATCTCATATATCTGAGAGTACCACGTTGCACACAACGCTCCATTATTTGGTCACTATGCGCTTATGTAACTGTTAACGTACGTCATCGGCCAGGCGCCTTCGGCGCCGGACGTCGGCGGATTGGCGTCGGCGGCGTGCTCACGACCGTCGCACGAATTGAGTCGATATGACGTCGAACTGGCGCGGGGTGGACTTCCGGCGCCGAGAGCCAAGTGGGCTAAAGGAGACAGGCTGCAGCTGCTCCTAGAGAGATCCTCCCTATGGAAGCACTGAACCAAACGCCTATCCAGACCTCAGTTAGCCGTGATGCAGGGTATGCCTTCGGATAGGGCGATCAGGGTTCAACGCGCGCTTCTGACTCTTTGCAGGTCCCAGTGCCGAGTCGGCCGATGTTGCCTGATTGGGCCAGCAACCGATTTGCCTCGGCGGCAATGCATGACACAGAGGACGCCGCAGATAGCTTACTACAGCGTACAGGGACACAAATTTTCTCACATTTCGAATGAACGACGCCAGCCGTGTCCCGTTTTGCTAGCCAATTCGGGCTTGTCGGTGTCATGTTTCGTCGGCGCCGTCGTCGCCAGACGCCGGCGGATTGGCGTCGACGGCGTGCTCACGACCGTCGCACGAATGGAGTCGAGATGACGTCGAACTAGCGCGGGGTGACTTCCGGCGCAGTGTGGCCCACACCACTCGCAGCGGAGTGAAACCGCGAACGAACTGGCGCGCCAAACTGCTGGTGTGATCGTTCTCTTCCTGAACTCTCCACCATTCGATGACGAGGGCACCGATCGCCTCGACGTCATCCAGCGGCTGCGGTTGCCGACGCCAGAGACTCCGGCCTTGCCGACAGTCGCGCGCTTGAGAACGTCAAGTCTCGGACGCTGGACGTTGCCGGTTTTCTCGACGAAAATCGGCCCTTGAGTGCTCTCTAAATGCCGTCTATGAGCCGACTCGTGGCGATGGGCAAGTGTCGGCCCGTCAAAGCGATTCCACACTGCGACCTTTTGCGGGAATTGTGTGGCCGAAAACCGCGTGCCGATATCGGCAGGACCTCGAGCTCGAGCCGGCGACGTCCCGCCGTGAACTCTGGAGAACTGCGACTGGCAGCGGTCGGCACGCTAAGCCCGATCGAGGCCTCGTCAAGATCTTCTGTCGTCCGTTCAGGTGCGGCTGCTTTCGGCGTCGGTGTCGCCGGCGATCACGTATCGAATCAAGGACTTGTGAAACGCGCCACCGCATTCGGCGAAGATCGTTCGGCGAAAGCCTGGACCGGCGGCGGGTCATACCACCAACCCGCCTACTCCCATCACTTCGGCGCGAGGTGTCACGCCGGCGCCGGTGCTGACGACGAATCCAAGCCCGGTAAGCGCTCCGGCGGGGGTGGCCGCCTAGATGAGAAAACTCGAAACGAACGAGGCGGCTTCTGCGAGAACGCGGAAGCCGCCTTTTTCTTGCTCACCTTCAGTGATTGGAGCGACTTCATTCAGGGTACTCCCAGCACTCCCATCGCCATCATGTCAGTCAAGCGAAACACGAAGCCACCGTGGAACGGTCAACAAGCCGGAGACGCGGCGTGACGACGAAGCGAACTGGATGTGGCTCACCGGTCACCGCCTCGGCGATCTTCGCCGGCTCTTTCGCGCCTATCGGCGCGATTCTGAATCAGTGTTCCGACCGCAACGCTGACGTCGCCGCTCGACGGAACGTACGGCACGAGCACGACGGTCACGATTCCTCGCTCCGAGCGCAACAATCCGAACTTCCAAGGGTGTCTCGACGGCAAATAGGCTGTAACATCCTTTACGGGGTAGAGAGAGCGCGCCGCGGCGAACTGCGGCCCCTCCTTCCCTATCCGATTCCCGAACAGGAAGAACCAATGGCGAAATTGAAGGGTCTGTGCGCGATGCCGCTGCTGGTCGGCTGCTACACGTACGCGCCGATCGAGCCCGCGGCCGTGCCCGCGGGCGTGGAGGTGCGAGCACGCATTACCGGCGCGGCGTCCGACCGCGTCGCTCCGTTGCTCGGTTCGTTCAACACGCGGGAGCTGGTCGGCAACGTCGTCGAGAATAACGGCGGAGCCATCGTGCTTCAGGTATCCACGGGCGCAATGCCGAATGTTGCGGAGTTGATCGTTCCAATGCAGACGCGCATTCCACTTACGGCGGCCGACATGGTGAGCCTCGAGCGACGGAAGGTCGACGTCGCGCGAACGTCCATCTTTGTTGGTGCGATCGCGGCCGGCGTCGCGCTTGCTGCCGTCGCGGCGCTTCACGCCGGCGGTGAAGGCGACGCGGGAAAGGGCCCGCCCGAGCCACCGCCAATCACCCGGATTCCCATCTGGCGCCTGCACTTCTAGACGTCGGCGACGCTCAGGGACAACATTGAAGCCGGCTCTCACAGCACTCACATCGAAATCGAATGACGATTCTTCGCGGCGTCCTCTTGCCGGCAATCGTGCTACTTCTGTTCGCGCCGCACATCGCCAAGGCGCAAGGCGCCCCCGCGTCCCTGCCACGCCTGCACCACGTGGGCTTGAACTCCGTCGATCCCGACAAAGCAATCGCGTGGTACCTCAAGGTGTGGCCGAGTGCGAAGCGGACCACCTTCGCCGGTTTTCCGGCGGTCGATTCGGATATGCTCGTGTTGTTCAACAAGGTAGACCGCCCACCGGCCGGCGCGTGGCGAGACGATTTGCATCGCGCCGAAGCACAGAGCGCATTCTGGCACATTGGCGCGAACATCAACACCACCGACATCAAAGATCGATTGAATTCGGTTGGCGTGTTTCATTTGCCGCTCTACATCTCGCCCACTGATACCGCAAAAACGGTTTGGCGGTCGGGCCTCGCGCCGTACGCCGGGACTCCAAACGCCGCGCAACTCGCCAAGACGGAACCAGCGGCGCCGCGTGACGGAGGATTCAGTTACGTGGTCGCGCCGGACGGAGTGCTGTTCGAGCTCACCGGCGGGCCGGGCACGAAAGACTCCTTTTCGCACATTCACTTCTTTCACGAACAGCCGCTCTGCGCGGCCAACTGGTACGTCGAACATCTCGAGATGCAACTTCCGCCGGTGCGCGACTCGAGCGGAGCCGAGTCGGCGCGAGCGCCCTGGAATCCGTGCGACGTAAAGTTCGGCGACGCAGGTTGGCCGTCACTCGAGCCAATCGGAACGATTCGCCAGCCCGCGGGAAGCGTACGTTTCGCCAACGGCACGATGTCCTGGTATCCTCGGCAGTGCCTGGGTGATCGTTGCGGGCGCGACCAAAAACTGGTTCCATCGCGCGGCCAAGTTCTGGATCATGTCGCGTTCATGGTTGACGACTTCGACGCGTTATACGCCAAGGTGAAACGCGAGGGCGTGAAAGTGCTCGAGCCGCCACATGCGTTTGGCGACACGCGGGCCTTCATGATCGAAGACCTCGACGGGCTCGCCATCGAAATTGTCGCGGCGCGTCGCTGACGAGCTCTGCTTTTGACGCGTTTCGCCGATGGTCGACTTCTTGAACTGAGTCGGCGAGTTCGACGGCACCGCGTCGTGCCACATCTCCGCGCCCCAAACCACGCTCATGTTCATCTCTGATTTCGCGATCAGTCGTCCCATCATCACGGTGGTCACGATGATCGCTCTGGTCGTCTTCGGAGTCACATCGTTGCTCCGTCTCGACACCGATGAGTTCCCTGATCTCGACCAACCGATCGTGTTCATCGGGATCGCGTATCCCGGCGCCTCGCCGGACATTGTCGAGCGCGAGGTCGTGACGCGGCTGGAAGACAAGATTTCCGGCATCAGCGGCGTGGATAAAGTCAACTCGACGTCGACCGACGGCTTCGCGCAGATCATTGTGCAGTTCGTGTTCTCGGAAGACGTGAACCAGGCGACGCAGGACATTCGCGACGCCATTTCCGCGGTTCGCGCCCAGCTGCCCACCGAGATCATCGAGCCGGTGGTGCAGCGCTTCGATCCCAACACGCTGCCGATCGTGTCACTGGCCATCACGTCGTCGGTGTTGACGGCCACACAGCTCACGCAGCTCGCGGATCAAACCGTGGGAGGCGAGTTGCGCGGCGTACCCGGCGTGGCCCAGGTCAACATCGTTGGCGGAGACAGCGCGCAACTCACCGTCGACGTCCGGCCCACCGATCTCGCGGCCGCCGGCGTCGGGATCGATCAGGTCGTTGCCGCGCTGCGAGCGCAGAATCTGGCGGCGCCTGTCGGCAACGTGATGACGCCGACGGAGCAACGATCGATACGCCTGCAAGGACGCTTCGACCGGCCCGAAGACTTTGCCGGCATGGTGGTCGCGTCACGCAATGGACGGCTGATCACACTCGGCCAGGTCGCGAACGTTTCGGCAGGCGCGGCAGAGCCGACATCCGCGGCTCGATTCAACGGAACGCCCGCCATCGGCCTGGACATCGTCAAGTCGCGCGACTTCGCGACGACCGCGGTGAGCGACGGCGTGCGGCAACGAGTCGCGGCCATCCTCAAGACGCTTCCGCCCGGCACCAAGATCGAAACGGTGCGCGACGCCGGCGTACGCGTCCGCGCCTCGGTGTCCAACGTTGAGGAAACGCTCATCGAAGGCGCGCTGCTCACCGTCCTCGTCGTATTCCTGTTTCTGAATTCCTGGCGATCGACGGTCATCACGGGACTCGCGCTGCCGGTGTCGGTCCTCACGTCGTTCGCGCCGCTGCTCGCGTTTGGCTTTACGCTCAACGTCATGTCGCTGATGGGCCTCTCACTGGCCATCGGAATTCTCATCGACGACGCAATCGTCGTGCGCGAAAACATCGTTCGGCACATCGAGCTCGGTGCCGACCATGTCACGGCGGCACACGAGGGCACCAACGAAATCGGTCTTGCCGTGACCGCCACGACTTTCTCCATCGTTGCGGTGTTCGTGCCGGTCGGATTCATGCCCGGCATCGCGGGGCAGTTTTTCAAGCCGTTCGCGCTCACCATCGCCGCCGCGGTGCTCGTTTCGCTCTTCGTCTCCTTTTCGCTCGACCCAATGTTGTCCGCGGTGTGGCCCGATCCACAGCTCGCGGCCCACGAACGCCGGAACGTGCTCGGGCGCACACTCGAGCGATTCAACCACTGGTTCGACCGACAGGCGGATCGATATACCATCGCCATCGGATGGGCACTCGATCATCGCGTGCTCATGCTCGCCATCGCCGGCGCGTCGTTCGTTGCCGCCGTGGCACTGCAAGTCGTCTTCGGAGGCTTCGGTTTCGCCCCGCTCAGCGACAACAGCGAGTTGAATATCGCCATCGAAACGCCGCCGTCATCCACCGTCGAGTACACCGCGCTCAAGGCCGAGGAAGTTGCGGCGATCGCGCGCCGCCATCACGAGGTGACCTATACGTACACGACGGTGGGCAGCAGTACAGGATCGGGCGCCGTGGACAATGCGACCGTCTACGTCCGCCTGGTTCCGAAACGGCAGCGGACGATCAGCCAGGACCAATTCGGGCAACTCCTTCGCGGCGAACTCTCACGCGTGGGCGGCGCCACCGCATACACGTTCGCAGCCGGCGGCTTCGCCGGGAATCAGAAACAATTGCAACTGCAACTCCAGGGACCGGACGCCAACACGCTCGCACAACTCGCCGAGCCAATCGCCGACTCGGTTCGCGTCGTGGCCGGCGCCGTTGACGTGGGCGTTTCATCGCGCGGTCAAAAGCCCGAGTTCAACGTCGTCGTCAACCGCGCATTGGCCGGGACACTCGGCGTGAGCTTGAGCCAGCTCGCGCTGTCGCTTCGCTACGCCTTCGCCGGCGTCGACGCGGGGACGTGGATCGATCCGAGCGGGATCTCACGCTACGTGCACGTTCGCCTGCTGAGCTCTGCGCGAGAGAACGCAGCCGACCTCGGACAGTTGCCGGTGATGGTTGCTCCGTCGCAAGCAGCACGCTCTCTCGACGCAACCTCACTGACAACGAGCGGCGGCGCTCCGTTCATTCCGTTGAGCCAAGTCGCCACCATCACGCCCAGCACTGGCCCGGCGCAGATTGACCACTACCAGCGTCAGCGCGTCGTCACAATCGGCGCGAACGTCATCGGCGCATCCGTCGGCAACGTCAATCAAGACGTCATGCGACGCGTCAACAAAGTCCCGCTCCCGCTCGGCTATCACATCACACAGGGCGGCCAAATCGAGGGGCAGAATCAGGTCTTCACGAGCATGGTTCTCGCGCTCGGCGTCGCGGTCATGCTCATGTATCTCATTCTCGTCATCCAATTCGGATCGTTTCTCGATCCGCTCGCCATTCTCGTCTCATTGCCGCTGTCGCTGATCGGTGTCGTCGGCGCGCTTCTCGTGACGCGCGACACGTTGAACATCATGAGCTTGATCGGCGTGATGATGTTGATGGGCATCGTTGCCAAGAATGCCATTTTGCTCATCGACTTCGCCAAGTGGGCACGCAAGGATCGCGGCGTCCCGCGGCGCGAAGCGTTGATCGAAGCGGGACGAACGAGGCTCCGCCCCATCCTCATGACCACGCTGGCGCTCGTTGCCGGCATGGTCCCCGTGGCCCTCGGGCGCGGTGAGGGCGCCGACTTTCGCGCTCCACTCGGACGCGCGGTCATCGGCGGCGTCATCGCGTCGACGGTGCTGTCGTTGCTGGTGATTCCAACGGTATATGAGATCTTTGACGAGTGGCGCGAGTGGCTTTTCGCCAAGTTTCAGCGGGTGACCCATGCAACGCCGGCGCCGGCCCCGAGTGGCGCTGCCGGCGACGACTGATCCGCCGCACTCGTTCTATTCGTGCGGCGTATAGATGACGACACGAACGTCATCCGGCCCGGCGTCCAGCGCGACCGACGCGTACGTGAACGCGAGTCGCCCGAGCTCGGCGTGCCTCAACACCTTGTGTCGCGGGTGCGACGCCGCGAGCTCCTGACGACTCCAGTGTCCGGCGAAGACCGAGCTCTCCGTCTGTAGCTGCGCCACGAACGCGTCCCATTCCGGGTCGCCGGCGAAGTGTCCTGTCGATGCCCGAAACTGTGCGACGGCCGACGCCACGATGTCTTCCCAGTCTTCGAACAACGCGCGCCAAGCGGGATCGACACAGAGGCGTCTCAGCACATTGTCCGTTACGCCCGGCTGAGCGTTGAAGTCTCCAAAGATCCGGTGGGCCGGCTCATTCGCGTACAACACGTCCCATCGGCCATTCACTGCGTACGCGGGATGCGGACGCAGCCCGTCGGCGAACTCACGAATGTGGGTTGTCGCGGCGCTCGCAAACGACGGACGAACCGGCGCGGATGACGCGACACCGAGACGCAACAAGTGATCGCGCTCCGTCTCGTCGGCACCAAGCGCACGCGCAATCTCTAATAACGTACTTGGCGACACTCGCACCGGCCGTCCTTGCTCCAGCCATGTGTACCACGTCACGCTGATACCCGCCTCGAGCGCGACCTCTTCACGCCGAAGACCGGCGACGCGCCGTCGGCTGGCACGACGATTTGGTGCGGGCCTCGCTCGCTGACGCAACCGCCGTAACAAGGCGCCGAGCGACTCTCGCGCCGTCGCTATCCGGGTACCGCCAATACCAGTATCAACGCTCAACTTGTTCGCCTCGGACTCTCGGTCGACGTTCACGGTGCGCACCGCACCGCCGAACATTTTACCTGACTCCATCATGAACGCCCTCGACGCCATCCGCCAGCTCGACTACACAGTGATCTTTGCCAGAAACCTGCCGTCGATGCGGCGCTTCTACGAAAACGTAATGCGGTTCCCCATCCACCAAGAGCTCGGGCCGCGCTGGATTGCCTATCGCGTCGGCTCCAACGTACTCGCGCTCACTGAACGCGGACTGATGTTCGACGATCCGGCGCTGTCCGAAGGTGCGCTCTCGGTTCAGTTGGCCTTTCGCGTTCCACCGGCCGACGTTGACCGATGTGCCGCGGCGCTCACCCAGGCCGGCGTGTCGATCATGTTCCCGCCGACCGACCAGGCGTGGGGTCACCGCACACTATTCTTTCGCGACCCCGACGGCAATGTCCTCGAGATCTATGCCGATATTTAGCCAACGCTCATTCCTTCACGCGAGGTAGCGTTCCTCGATCGTCCGCAGATGGCGGAGCTCGTGGCCGGCGATGTGATACGCCAGACCGCGCACGGACGCCTCGTAGCCATTCACCGTGCCGCGTCGCGCCCATTGCTCCGTCGTCAGGCCGTTCAGCATGGCGACGGTCGCCGCTCGCACGGTGCGATACTCGTCGAGGAGCGCCGCGAGCGGCTGCTCTTCGAACCGCGCCGCGGCGACATAGTCCCTCTCATCGAATCCGTCGAGACGACGCACATCGTTCCGAAGGACACATAGCAGACGATACATGAAAATGCGCTCGTCGTCCGCGAGATGGCCGATGACTTCCTTGAGCGTCCACTTGTCCGGCGCGTACCGGAGGCCGCGGACATCCTCATCGCTCCGCCCGCCAAGGGTCATCAGCACACGCTCACACTGTTCGCCGAGCGTGTGAACAATATCGTCGCCCTTGACGAACGCGACATCGTCGGCGGCGTAGCTCGCGTATTCGCCGGCCTGCGCGCGACCGGACGGCGGATTTGCACTCCCTTTCGTCATCTCGGCCAACTCAAAGCGGTGGTTGCTCGACCCGCCTCACCGATTGAGCCAATACGACACTTTCACAAGGAACGTATTGGCCGGATGCAAGCGAAGCAGGTTGCGGACGTCGCCTTGGAAATTGTCAGTCCCTTCGACCGAATTGTACCCCTGCCGACCTTCGTTCCAGACGAGAAAGAGCGTCGAGCCCGGCCGGTATTCCCATCGAAACACCAAGTTCGATTGGAATGCCTTGAAGTTGAATCCACCTGGATTGTTCGTCACCGCCGTGTCGGCGTAGACCGAATACCGTGCGTCGTACGCGGCCGCCCGCGGCGTCTGCGATAGCTCACGCACGTTGCTGTACGTACCCTTGGAGACAAACGGCTGCGTATACAACTGCAACGAGACACTCGGCGTGAACGTGTAGTTGAGCCGCACCGTGGCCGACGTCGTTGTCTGATCGAGATACGCGAACGTGTAGTGCGTGGCCCCCAAGGCATCCGTCGTGTTGTTGTACCATTGGTTGTCGGAAATATTCCGCGACCAATTGAACGAAAAGGCAGAGCTGAACCGACCGAGGACTTTGTAATCCAGCTCGGGGCTCACGTTCCACGACGAGCTCCGCCCGCCACTGCCGCGGAAATAGTTGGTCGAGATCAACGGCACCAGCGAGCGACGGTCATCGCCGTTGATCGACAGCCACGGCGAGATGTACGAATCTTGGCGAACTGCCGGACCTCCGCGCGCCATTCGATCGTCGTAGGTGGTGCCGAGCTGGCCGAGCGTTCCTCCCATGTGCCATCCCCAATTGTTCTTCAGGGTGATGTGCACGTTCGTGTTGTAGGCCGCCTCCTGTGGCAGGCCCGCGGTCGTCCAATACTGCCACCAATTGTTGTTCCACTGAAAACGGTTATAGAGGGCGCGCTCATGGCGGTCGAAGTATCCGACCCACGTATTCCAGGATTGCTGGTCCGCCCGGCGCAGAAAGCCGAGGTCGTTGATTTCGAAACCCGCCGACCGCCGCTGATACGCCGACTCGAACATCAGATGCTGCCCACCAACTTTCGTAAACTTGAATTCCTCGGCATCTCCGGCGAGCGTCGTTCGATTGGAATCGAGCGGGAGGCCGGCGTCGGGCCGTTGGTAGTAGTGCACCGCATCGGTCTGCACCGCCTGGATCGCCTCGCGACTTCCCTGCACTCGGCTCCCGTCGAACGAGCCGGAGACCTCATAGTTGTTGCTCAAAAAACGATGTCGAAAGTCGACAGCCGCGGCATAGGCATTCGACGTGAGATAGGGCGACGACCAACGGTCATCCTTGCGATTGACCGCCGTAAACATGCCGCCGATACTGCTGTTGCCGTTGCGCATGTCTTGCTTCAATCGCGCCACGGTAAAATTGGTCGACGGCTCGTAGGTCGTGTCGCCGGGACTCGACGCGCGCTGTGTCGCCGCATCCAACACGCCGAACGTTAGCCCATTCGGAAATCGGCCCAGCAACTTCGCCGCCCCAACGATTGTCGTCGGCTGCAGCGGGACCGTGTCGCCGTAGGTGCCGGCTAGCTCTGGCGTGCGACCGATACGACGACTGTAGTACAGTCCCTCACTGCTGCAATTGACATTGTTACAATTGACATCAAACCGAAACAATCCTCGGCCGGCGACGAAGAACGGCCGTCGCTCGTCGAAGAACGACTCGTACGCCGACAGATTGAGCACGGCCGGATCCGACTCTACCTGCCCGAAGTCCGGATTGATCGTTGCGTCCAGCGTGAGGTTTGACGCCACGCGGTACTTGAAGTCGCCGCCGAGCGTCATCTTCGATCGATTGGTAAACCGGTTGTCGGCGATTTCGGACGCGTGCTTCGTCACGACGTACGGCATCACCTCCGCGCGGCGCGGTGCCTCGAGATCGTTCAGGCCATCGAGCGCGCCGAGCTGCGACACCAAATCCGGCTTCGCCTGACTGAACGCCGGCCAACTCGTACGCTCGGCGAATCGGTAGATGTCCCGGTCGATTGTGAATCCGAAGGTGTGTGTGCGATCGCGGCTGTATCGCATCTGTGACAACGGAATGCGAAACTCGGCAGTCCAGCCGAGCGAATCGATGCGTGTCGCGACGTCCCACACGCCGTCCCACGCCGAGTCCTCATTGCCACCGTCGGAAACCGCCAAGTCGACTTTCACTCCCGCTGCGTTCACGCCGAACTCATACCCGGTGCGCCGGTCGTGATACGAATCAATGAAGAGCCAAATCATGTCGGACGGCGTGAACGAATCGCGCCGCTCGAGCAGACGGATGATGCTGTCGGGATGGGGATCGAACGCGCGCACGAACACGAACAAGTTCGCCGCATCGTAGGCGATCTTGGCTTCAGTACGAAAGCGCGACGGCTTTCCTTCCGTCGGCTGCCACTGCGTAAACGCAGTGATCGGTGGGGCGTCGCGCCAAACAGGGTCGTCCCCGATGCCATCGATGACAGGCGGAACCGAAGCGCGGATGGCGACGGCGCCGCTGTCAGTCGGGAGCGGCACCGTGATTGGCACCTCTCCGCGCGCGGCGACGGAGCGGTTGGGCGGAGTGACCTGCGGAAGCTGCAAACTGAGAACGAGCCCGACAACAGCCACAACACCAACCATCATGCCGTCCGGTCCGGAGGATGAGCGAGATCCACATCAGATGTGGTTACTTGGACATCCTACGGGCCAAATTGGTTGGACAGTTTCGCCTATCGGCCCTTTGACGGTTTGGTCTTTTTCGGCGACACGCCCGCATCGGCATCCGGCTTTTTTGCCTTGTGCGGCTTCTCCGATGGCTCGCCAACGCCTCCCGGACCTAAGCGCTCGCTCTGCGCCTCAGCAAACTCTTGCTTTGCCCGATCGAGGAGCCCCGAGTTTTCCCGCTCACCGTTGCGATCGGCTCCGCCAGACTCGGGGCGGTCCTGCTGAAAATTATTCGACGGTTTCATTCCCACGTGCGCTCCAAGTGGTCTACGATGACCTGAGATGGCACGTTGCGTACCCAGGTCGACCGGGCACGACCGATTCGAGACGACAGATCTCCGATGTAAAGATTCCTAATCAGTGCGAAGCGTGATCGACGGATCGACGCGCGCGGCGCGCCACGCCGGCATCCAACAGGCGATTGCCGACACGGCGAGCAGCAGGGCGACTACCCCGGCGTACGTGATCGGATCGAGACGCGAGACGCCGAACAGCAAGGAGACGATCGCGCGGGTCGCTGCGGCAGCGCCAGCGAGTCCGATGACGACACCGACCACTGCGAGCGTCATTCCTTGCCGCAAAATCAGCGCAAGAATATCTCGCGGTGCCGCACCCATTGCCGAGCGCACGCCGATCTCTCGCATTCGTTCAGTGACGCCACCTGAGAGCACTCCGTAAATCCCGACCGCGGCAAGTACAAGCGCCGCGAGCCCGAACGCTTCGAACAAGATCAACGCGAAGCGCCGGTCCGCAGCCGCTCGCGTCGACAGCTCTTGCATGGTCGCCACTCGCACGATGGGTTGGTTCTTGTCGACGGACCACACCGCGTCGCGCACTGCAGCGGCGAGGGGCGCGTCACCGCGGGCCCGTACGACGATCGACATCACTCGATCGAGCCAATGCCACTGTGACGGCGTCATGTAGATCGCGTCGGACGTTTGTGCGTCGATCGACGCTTGGCGCACATCGCCGACCACGCCGACCACCGTGTACCACCCGCCTTCGTCCGACCCAAAGCGCAGGCGTTGTCCAAGAGGATTTCCGGCGGCAAACCTGCGTTTGGCGAACGACTCGTTGATCACCACGGCGCGCGGCGCACCGGCGACGTCGCGCGTATCCAAGAACCGCCCGCGCCTAAGCGGGATTCGCATCGCGGCGAAGTAGTCGGGCGTCACCGCGTAGCGAAGCGCGGCGCCGTCGTCTTTCGGATCGCCGTCACGCTCGAAGTGGACCCCATAAATATCGAGATCACCGCTGAGCGGCAGCTGACTGGTGAACCCCGCGCTCACTACGCCGGGTACGCGAGCGACGGCATCGAGCGCGTCGGTGAGAAAACGATAGCGCGCTTCGTCCGCGTCATACCGATGACCAGTCACTTGCAGTTGCATCGTCAACAAGCGCGACGAATCAAATCCGACGTTCACGGCAAAGAGACGCTCCAGGCTTCGGAGCAATAATCCGGCGCTCACGAGAAGCACGAGCGCCAACGCCATCTCAGCGACCACCAGCACTCGGCGCGTCAGTTGATGCCCGCCGGCAGCCCGACGCGACCCCTGCTGCAGCCCGGCCTGCAGATCTTCCCGCGCCGCGTGCAACGCCGGAATCACGCCGACCAGTACACCGATCAACGTCGTTACAAGGAGTCCGAACGCGAATACCGCAGCGTCCACGCGAATGGCGCTCACCCGAGGCAACCCCGGCGGACTCAGTGCCACGAGCGCCCGAACTCCGAGCTCGGCGACGACCATGCCGAGCACGCCGCCGATCAGCGCGAGAAATACGCTCTCTGTGATGAGCTGTCGCAGCAGCCGCCCCCGCCCCGCACCTAGCGCCGCGCGCATGGCAAACTCGCCTCGGCGCTGCGCGCCGCGGGCTAGCAGCAGATTTGTCACATTCACACACGTGATCGCTAGCAGGAGGAGCACCGCGCCCAGCACCGCGAGAAGCGCCGGTCTCACGGCGCTCGTTACGTCGGTTTGCAGCGCCGTGACGAGAAGCCCGTCCTTGAGCGACGCCCACGGAACTCGTACGAATTCGGGGCGCGGCGTCCGCGCGATGGCCGCCAACTCGCGCGTCGCTTGATCGAGCGACACATCCGGCTGTGTTCGCGCCACCAGTCGAAGATGATGTCCCCATTCCCTGCTGTCCGGGCCGAACACCGTCCTGTATTGCAGCGCGGTCCAGATCTCCGCGGACGGCACCAGGACATTCTCGAAACGCGCCGGCATGACGCCGATCACCATGTACGAATCGTCGTCCAACATCACGTTTTTCCCGACGACGCCCGGGTCGGCGCCAAACCGGCGACGCCAGAGCGCATCGCTGATCACGGCGACCTTCGGCCCGTCCACACGGTCATCAGAGACCTGAAAATCGCGCCCGAGGATCGGATGCACGCCGAGCGCTCGGAAATACTGCGCGCTCACGCGCTGCCCGGTGAGGCGTTCCGGTTCCGCGTCGCCGATCATGGTCGGCCCCCACACGCCAAACACCGCCATGTCGGCGAACGAACGGCTGCGCTGCACGATCTCGCGATACGTCCCGAACGTGACGGCCATCGGTCCACCGTCCGATCCGACGTCGGAGATCATCGTGATGCGCGACGGGTCCGGATACGGCAGCGGCTCGAACAGAATTGGATTGACGGCGCTGAAGATCGCGGTGCTTGCGCCAATCCCAAGCGCGAGCGTGATGACACTGACGGCGGCAAACCCGGGATTCGCGCGCAAACGGCGCGCGGCGTATCGCAGATCGGCCATCAGCGTGCCGATCCAATTTTCCCAGCCGTAGGCGCGCACGCGTTCGCGCGTCACGGTGGTGTTTCCGAGCTCCATCTGCGCGGCGCGGCGCGCGTCGGCCAGCGAGAGTCCCCGCGCGACGTGTGCCGCGACCGCTCGCGCGAGATAATCCTCGACTTCATCGTGCACGTCGGCGTCGGCAGCGCGGCGATTGCCGAGCACGCGCAGACCACGGTCGAGTTGTCGCCAGAGGTCAGATGGTCGCATGGGGGACGATACCGCGGTCTCATCTTGCTTGTCAAGATGTGACCCTCCCCGCCCGTTAGCCCTTACTCGCTCCGCAACGCGCTCGCCGGGTCAAGTGCTGCGGCGCGACGCGCGGGCAACCAGCTCGCCGCCAACGCCGTCAACAGCAGCAGAACCGACGCGCCGATCAAGGTTGCCGGATCGGTCGGACTCACGTCGAACAGAACGGCCCCGAGCACACGCGTGAGCGCGACGGCCCCGACGAGCCCAACGGTCACGCCGATCATGGCGTCCACAATCGCTTGCCGTGTCACGAGTCGACGGACGTCCTGCGCTTGGGCGCCAAGCGCGATCCTCACCCCGATCTCGCGCGTGCGTAGGCTCACGAGATACGAGATCACACCGTAAATCCCCAGCGCGCCGATCGTCGTCGCCACCACTGCGGCGACCGCGAGTAACAAGAGCGTGAACGTGGTTCGACCCGTCGATGCGGCCACCACGCTGCTGATCGGCATCACGCGATACAGCGGGAGCATCTGATCAATCGTCGCGACCGCGTGGCGTACCGGCTCCACGAGACGTGTCGGATCGCCCGGCGTGTGGACGACGAACGCAAGGTTGCGCGGCATCCATGGCGTGCCCATTGCCGTGAGAGTGACGAGCGGACAATACACCTCGTCAGCCGGCGGTTGTTCGAGTCCCACGCCGTGGACGTCGCCGACGATTCCGATGATCGTCTGCCACGGACCCGTGGCATTCATGCGCACGCGCTTGCCGATCGCCTTGGCACCGCCCCAATAGCGCGCGGCGAATGCCGCACTCACAACCACCTCCGCAGGACCTGGCGCGACTTCGCCGTTCGGATCGGGCCGATCGAACATGCGACCCGCGACGAGCGGAATGCTCATCGCTCGGAAATAGTCCGGCGTGACGAAGTTGATCTCATGAATGTTTGGAGTCTCTCCCATTCCGAGAGTATGATCTTCCACGAACACCGCGCTGTCTTGTCGGCTTTCAGTGGCGAGCGGCAGCTTCGTGATCACGCCCGCCGATTGCACGCCGGGCACTTTGCCGATGGCCTCGAGCGTGCGCAGCACGGTGCGAGCCGCTTCGCGCGTCGTTGGAAACTCAATTTCCGGTAACGCCATTCGGAAGGTCAACGCATGATCGGTCGTGAAGCCGGGGTCGACCGAGCGCAGACGCGCGAAGCTGCGCGCGAACAGACCGGCGCCCGAGACCAGCACGAGCACGAGCGCGACTTGCGCGATCACGAGCGTGTGCCGCGCGCGATTCCCCGCTCGACCACTTGTCGCCGATCGGCCGTTCGCGATGAGCATTGCCGAGAGCGACGACGTGTTGAGACGAATGAGCGGCAGAACGCTGACGACCAACGCGGCCACCGCAGCCACTCCCGCCGTCACCGCGACCACCAAGCCGTCCACACTCACCTCGGCCAACCGCGGAATGGACGTCCCCATCTCGATCGACTTGAGCACGTGCACGCCGATGGCCGCACTGATGAGGCCGAACGAGCCGCCGATCACCGCCAACACCAGCGCCTCGGATAACAATTCTGTCAACAAAGCAGCACGCCCGGCGCCAAGCGCGCTCCGCACCGCCAACTCGCGCTGTCTCCCCTCCGCGCGCGCAAGAAAGAGGTTGGCCACGTTCGCGCACGCGATGACCAGCAGGAGTCCGGACGCGCCGAAGACAATCCAGAGGACGCGTCCCACGTCGCCGATCACGACGTCGCGCAACGGCCGAACCACCGGCTGCATCTTGACGTGTTCGATTCCCGCGAGAGTGAGGCGGCCGGGAAATACCTCCGGCACACGCGGAAGAAGTTGTCGAAGCTCGGCCGTCGCTGCTGCGATCGAAACGCCGTCGCGAAGCCGCGCGACGCCGCGATAGTCGAACGCCGCCGATTTGGTCTTCGCCGGATCGAGTTGCAGCGGGAGCCACAAATCGGACTCGGTGATCGGGAACCGGAAACGTGCCGGCATCACGCCAATCACTTGGCGGACGACACCGTCGATCATCACACGTCGGTCGACGATGGCAGGATCAGCGCCGAAGTCTCTTTCCCACAGACGTTCCCCAATGACGACAACCGGCGCCGAGCCAACTCGATCGTCGTCGTCGCGCAACGCGCGCCCGACGATTGCCCCGACGCGAAGGACATTGAAAACACTCGCGCTGACGAACGTGGCGCTCACACGTTCGGCCGACGCCGAGCTCACCGTCTTCGACCCGGCCGCGGCGCCCAAGTTCACCGCGGCCGACCGATACGCGCCCACGTCGGTGAACGACCGGTTGTCACGTCGATACAGCAGAAAGGTCGCGTCCGACTGATCCACCGATGACATCCCGGATATCATCAGCGTATGCGAGAGATCCACGAGTCGCTCAGGCCGCTCGTATGGCATTGGTCGCAGAAGGACGCCGTTGACCATCGTGAACACCGCGATCGTGCCGCCGACGCCGAGCGTCAGTGTCAACGTCGCGGCGAGCGTGAAGGCGCGCGCGCGGGTTAAGCGGCGGATGGCGTGTCGAAGCATGTTCACTCTCACGAAGCTGGGTGACGCGGGCAGCGGTCATTCGACGTTAGCGTCGGTTCACGGGGATGTCATGGGGCGCATTGTCAGAGTCCTGTGCGGCATCGTCGCCGCCCTTGGCGATCGCACTTTCACACACGTGAGCCCGCCGCGGCGACGAATGGCGTCATCGACACTCCGGCTTTTGGCGCTACCAATCCCCTGTACCACCAACAATTCTCCCATCGTGGTGCCGAGCAGTGCGGACAATGAGCGTTCTCGCATTGCGAGGCTTTTTTCCATTCAGTCCACTCGAACACGAGGCATCATCCCATGAAATTTCTTCTGACGACTTCGCCAAATACCGACGCGCCCCCAGCACCTCCCAGCCCGGAATTCATGCAGGAGATGGGGCGATTCGTCGAAGAACAAACCAAAGCCGGTGTGCTGCTCGCGACCGGCGGACTGCTCCCCGTCTCCAAAGGCGGAGCGCGAGTCCGATCCAGCGGCGGCAAATTCTCGGTGGTTGACGGCCCATACGCCGAATCAAAGGAGCTCATCGCCGGATTTGCGATGATCGAGGTTCCGACCAGAGAGGCCGCGATCGAAGCCAGCCGCAAGTTCTTCAAGATCGCCGGCGACGGCGAAGGCGAGATTCGGCAAATCATGGGCTGACGTCGAGACTCACGAATGGCCTCACTGCGCGTGCGATGATTGGTGCTGCCCGTGCGCGAGCTCCACACCTATCCTAAGCAATGGACATACGTCTCGAACGATCCATTCGACCTGGCGCCGCGCTGTACGGAATCGGCTTGATCGGCTTTGGTATCGTGGGCCTTGTCCGGCTCGATGCCGTCCCCGCCATCGAGCCGGTCTCCGCGGCCTTTCCGCTGCGCCCGCTGCTGGCGGTCGTGTCAGCAGCGGTCCTCATCGGCGCCGGCGGTTTGCTCGCGGCCGGTCGGCAAACGCTGCGCGCCGCGATAGGAGCAGCCTCGTTTCTCTTTTTCTTGCTCGTCTCGCTGCACGTGCCCCACCTCTCGGCTCATCCGCTGAATGGAGGAGCGTGGGTGGGCGCGTTCGAAGTCTTGGCGATCAGCAGCGCCGGGTGGCTGCTCGCCGCGACGATCATGCTCGACCAGACCGCGGATTCGCCGCAGAGCAACTTGTGGCGACGCGTGGCGGTGGGCGCGCGACTCGCGTTCAGTATTTGTTTGATCGCGTTCGGCCTCTCGCATTTCGTCTATCACCAATACGTCGAGAGCGTCATCCCCGCGTGGATGCCGGCTCATCGCTTCTGGACGTACGGCATCGCCATTTGCTTTCTCGCCGCCGGTATGAGCCTCGCCACGAGAATCAAGCCAAATCTGTCGGCAACGCTGCTCGCCATCATGTTCGGCTCGTGGGTCGTCCTCGTTCACGCGCCGCGCACCGTCGGGCATTCACCAAACGCCAACGAGTGGACGAGTCTGTTGGTCGCGGTTGCCATGTCCGGCGGCTCGTGGATTGTCAGCGTCTGCGTCGCGGCGCGGAATCACGACGCCGCAAACGCCGGCGTCGCCGCCACCGGCACACACGCGAAACGACACCAGCTCGCGTCGTCCTGATCACACTTCCGTCAATCGTTGCGCACGCCAGTAACGCCGTCGACGGCTGCCGCGGCGCTTGACGCTCGCCGCGCAATTACTTAATGTTCTGAAACTATCGTCGTCGAACGAACGCGGCCCGCGTTGACAGGATGCATCCATGCACGACGTCAGTCCGTTGAGTGACTCCATACTCATCTTCGCTCTGACCTTCGCGCTCTACCGCGTCGGCGACATCTGGTCGTTCCAGGTCGTCCTCTTCCCGCTCTGGGGGATGGTCAGCGCGCAGGATTTTCCGGCGTACCACAACGCGCACTTTCGCAGCATCTTCGGCGTGATCTTCGTGCCGATGGGCCTCTCGTTGCTGAGCGCGATCTTCCTTTGGTTCTTCCCACCGCCGGGTGCTCCCGTGTGGCTCCTCGGCGCAGCGCTTGCCCTTCAGGCCGTGTTGCTGTTGTCGCTGATTTTCTGGATTCCGTTTCAACAGCGAATTGCTCGCGAGGGCAATCGTCCCGAGTTGATACGGCGGCTCGTCGTGATCCACTGGACTCGGGTCGCCAATATCACGCTCTTTGCGCTCGTCGTGCTTCGACTCTTATGGATTCGCTTACAAGGCTAACGCTCGGCTAGCCCAACTCAGCCACGGCGCGGCGCAGCACCTTGGTCAGATCGGCGCGCACCTTGCCTGAGAGCCGCGCGGCGCCTTGTTCGAACTCGCGGGCGCGGGCGCGAATCAATCGGTCGAGCAGCGCGTTGGCTGCGTCAGTGGTCACGAGGCGCTTTCTCCGCCGGTCTTCACGATCTTCTTTTCGTGCGGCGAGACGACCGCGAACGAGACGATCGATGGCCTGACTGACCGCGGGAAGTGACAAATTCAACTGCTCGGCTAGTTCTGACATCGTACACCCCGGCGTCTGTCGCAGCCGGGTCAACAGCAGAACCTGCGGGAGAGTGACCGACGCGTCGTTCATCAGGACAAGCGTCTCGCCTCCGCGGTGCGACATCCCGTCGATCAACGATTGCAACAGGACTCCAACTCCGACCGACTGTGGCTTCCGTGTCATTCACGTATCCTTCTCATCGGGCTGAACAGAAATCGATGTCACGAGGCCGCACGCCGGATACGGTGCCGATGCAGCTGACGTTGGATCCGCTTGCCGGTCCGCGTCATCAACAAATCTATTCCGCGCTTCGAGCCTCGATTCTCAATGGCTCATTGCGGCGCGGCGACCGCCTTCCCTCCACGCGCGTCTTGGCCCACGACCTCGGCGTCTCGCGGACGACGGTGTTGGGCGCGTTTTCACGTCTGCTCGCCGAAGGGTACGTCGCCGGTAAGTCGGGAGCCGGAACCCGCGTCGCGGCGTTGCCTGCGTCGAACCGCGACGGGCGGGAGTCACGAGACGCGGCAGCGCAAAACGGGCGACGCGACGCCGCCGCGACCTCGAGCGCTCCTGCCGCCGTTACGCCGCCGCTGCTGTCGGCCGCAGCGCGTGCACTGTTCGCCGAAGGCAAGTGGCGTCGCGTTCCCGGCGAAGTGATTCCCTTCTCCGCAGTGACGCCCGCCCTCGAGCTGTTTCCTCTCACGACATGGACACGGCTGGCCGCGCGACGGTGGCGTCTGTCAGGACGCGATCTCCTCCAACTCGATTCACCGCAAGGCTACGGTCCGTTGCGGGAAGCCGTCGCGCAGTACGCCGTCACGGCCCGCGGTGTTCGTTGCACGCCTGATCAAGTTCTCATCGTGAACGGCGCGCAACACGCGCTCGACTTGTGCGCGCGGCTCCTCGCCGGACCTGGTGACACGGTGTGGATGGAGTCGCCGGGCTATCTGCCGGCGCGCGGTGTCGTCGCCGCGACGGGCGCGCAGCTCGTCGATGTTCCCGTCGACGACGACGGGCTCGATGTGAAACGCGGACGCGAGCTCGCACCCAACGCGCGGCTCGCGTTCGTCACGCCGTCCTTTCAGTTCCCGCTCGGCGTCACGATGTCGGTCGAGCGGCGTCTGGAATTGCTCGACTGGGCGCGCAGCGCCGGCGCGTGGATCGTCGAAGACGACTATAACGGTGAATATCGCTATGACACCGCGCCCGTGCCCGCGATGCAAGGACTCGATCAACACAACCGGGTCCTCTACGTCGGCACCTTCAGTAAGACGCTCTCGCCGGCGATCCGGCTCGGCTATCTCATTCTGCCACCGGCATTGGTAGCGCCGTTCACCCAAGCTCGATTGCTCCTCGATTGGCACTCGCCGGTTCCCGCGCAGGCGGTGCTCGCCGACTTCATCTCAACGGGACACTTCGCGCGCCACATCAGGCGCACTCGCACGCTGTACCAACAGCGGCAGCGGGCATTCATCGCGCTGGCCGCGCGTGAGCTGACGGGATTGGTAACCGTCAGTTCTGCGCCAGCGGGAATGCACCTCGTCGGATGGCTTCAGCCCGGCGTCAGCGATCATGCGGTCGCCGTCGAGGCGCGCAAGCGCGGTGTCGAGGTTGCTGCCATGTCGACGCAGTTGGGCGCGACGACGCGCGGTCCCGGGCTTCTGTTCGGCTACGCCGCATATTCGCCGGCGCAAATGCGAGGCGCGATGCGGACGCTCGCCGCAGTGATCCGTTCCGTGCAAGGCCGAGCTCGCGCACTCATTGACCCAGTAGTTACCACCCCATCACGCACATGGTCGCACCGTTCCCTCGCAGAATCCATCGCCTCCCGCTAATCGCGCTCGTTGTTATTCTGATCAACGCGTGCGCACGCGGGCGATCCGTTCCCACCTCGGCAATCGCTCCGGTGCTGCGCGGCGACCAGGTCGTCCTCGTCGATCGGCTGCTCTTCGGCCGGTCAATTCCCGGCGGGGGCTATGTATCCGACTCGGCGTGGATCTCGTTCTTGCGCGACGTCGTCACGCCGAGTTTTCCGTCGGGCTTCACTGTGTGGCGTGCTGATGGTCAATGGATCGACCCGCGGGGAGCGCTCGTCGGCGAGCCCGTGATGATCGTCGAGGTCCTTCATCCGAGAAATGAACTGGCGGACTCCGTCTTCGCCCGCGTCGCGAACGAATATCGAACGCGCTTTCGCCAGGACGCCGTCCTTCGAACGACGATTGATGCTCGAACACGCCTGTACGAGAAAACGCCGTCGCCCGAAGGACATTCATTCGCTAATGCGAGTAATGAACCTTGACGCTCGGCGGGAATGCACTGACGACATCCGCCGTGATCCGCTGCCCGGAGATTCGGAGCTCGCATAGCCTCGGCAACCGCGCAAGCCAGGCGATTCCTTCGTTGGTCAGGTTCGCACAAGTGTCGAATGTCACCGTCTCGAGCGTGGCAATTCGGGACAGCAGCTCCGGCGTGCGATCGGTGATCTTGGTGTAGCTGGCGAAGTACTTCGTCAGCGCGGGAAGCCCCACGAGGTGTTCCGTCGCCGCATCGGTCGTTTCGCGGCAGTACATCAGCACCAACGAGTCGAGTCGCTCGCACTTGGCGATGTGCCGATAGCCCTCGTCGGGCACGTCCATCGGCATGAGCTCCCGCAACGCCGGAAAGCTCGGCAGCGCCGAAACGCCAACGTCATCCACGTTCAAGCAACTCACCGACAAATGCCTGAGTGCCGGCATTTTCGAGAGTGCGATGAATCCGCGACGCTGAAGGTTATGGCACCGGCGTCCCCAAATATGCTCGATCGACTTGGAGCGGCTCAGCGCAACGAATCCGTCGTCGCCGGCAACCGTATCCTGACATCCGAGAAAACGGAGCCGGGGCATCTCGGCGATGTATGGCATGGCGTCGTCTTTCGCATCGAACGCAAGCCAGCCAAGGTTGGGAAGACTCACCAGCGGTTTGAGTCCAGCGGCGGTGACGGAGAGCTCGCTCGCATCGAGGTTCAGCGCGAACAATCCATCGAGTCCTCGGAAATACTCCATGCCGCGGTCAGTGAACGACCCGCGCAGCAGGAGTCGATTGGGGCTCGCGTCGTAGCTCAACAACGCCATCTCTTGCTCGCCGCCATGCCACATCTTGAACGCCGGCAGCTCGCCGAGCATCGCGAGGCCGGCGTCGGTGACCCCATTGCCGCTCGCGAATTGGGTCAACGCTCGCTTCCCCGCCAACGCGCGAATCGCGCCGTCGCCCGTCGCCGTCCACATCAATTCGACGCGTTTGAGTCGATCGCAGGCCGACAAATGCACCATCCCGGCGTCAGTCACGCGAGTCATCACCAATCGGAGTGTTTCGAGAGCTGGGAGATCACGCAGCACGGCGAGTCCACGATCGGTGACGGACGTCCCGCTCAAGTCCAAGTGCTTGAGCGCCGGCAGTCGCGCGAGAAATTTCACGCCGTCATCCGTCAATCCTTTGGAGCCGTCCAGATTGAGCGTTGTGATCCCGTCGGCGCGCGACACCTCGTCGAGTAGGGCGTCTGTCATCTGCCCTTCGGCGTGGAGACCATCCGCTCCACGTTGCGTCAACACCCGGATCATGGCGCTCCAGTCGCGGGAGCTTGCGACCGTTTCGCCCTCGCCCTTCAAGGTCGCGCTCGATGTTACGCGCACCGGTTTCGCCGCGATCGCCGACCGCACCGGCATCGTCGCGACGAACTGCTCGAGCGCATCCCAATGGTCGAAGCCATGCTCGATGGCGATGAGATATCTCGCATCGTCGAGCGAGATCTCGACGTCCGCACCCTCGTTTGCAGGCCGTTTTCCAAGATCGAGCTGAACGTACGTGCGCATTCCCTGCCATGGACGCCGATGCCACGTGTAGTTCCAGTGGCGCTCCATGGCTTCCGGCGTTCCCGTTCGATACGCCTCGAGCAAGGCCGCGGCCTTCGCCTCGTAGTGCTCGAGCTTTGACGCACTAACCTTTGCGTCGGCCGCGATCTGCTCTTTGAGGGCCGACCATCCCGCAAATCCGTGTTCGAGCGCGAGGGCGTGTTGGACATCGCGCAGCGTTGGGATAGCTGGCGGGCTTTTCAGCGCTCGGGCGAGGCGAGCGCGCGCATCGTCGACATTGTCCTCGAGTGCGGAAAGCCACCGCTTCGCTTCTTTCTTGAGACTGTCGAGACTGCGCCGGCGTGAGACGTCGTCGTTCATAAAACCTTCCTCCGAGTGCGCCTGAAGTCCGCTGAATTACAGGCAGGAGAAAGGCTCGGCGATGGACTGCGAACCCTCAATGGGTGGGAAGATTCCCTTGCCGCGGACAGGAGGCGCCCCAACGCGCGCTGAACGAATTCTCGGTCAGCACGCGCCGCGCGTCAAGAAGCGCATGAAGTGCACGCCGACTGGCTCAGCCGCGCACTGAACTTGCGTTTGGCATCGGCATGCTGGCAATCGCCGCCGCTCGACCCAATTCCAACCAGCCGCGAACGCAGTCATCGCTCTGTGAGGCTCGATGTCCAAAGGAATGAAGACGATTCACGTTCGGATCGTGATTGGCGGCGTGATCCTGATGTTGGCGGCGCTCGCCTGGATGTACGAAACCAGCTTCTTCGCGGCCCGACGCTAGCGTGGTGCGCGTACCGTTCTCATTCGAACGCCATTTTACTCAAAGCGCCCACGGTGGTGTCTGGCTCTGTCCCGCCATCGTCCCAATGAGGCCCGCGGGCACACTCACCACCGCCGTGCACTGAACGTCACCGGGGTTGTAGATGGAGAACTCCGTGCCGGCCGAAACGACGAGCGCATCGTCGGCATGGATGAGATGTTCCTGATCGCCGATCCGCGCGCCGAGCGTGCCGCTCACGACAACGAAGACTTCTTCGTGATCGAGACTGTGAACTCCGCTGTCCGCGCCGGGCAACACTCGCAACCTCCACGTACACAATTCCGACGCGCCGCGACTGGGGGCAGACAGGGCATAGATGGAGAAGCCCGGCAGCTCGAACACGGGCGCCTCGCTGCTGCGAATGACCGACATAGCGACTCCTGGGTTTCTGAGGGTTCGCTGATAGTAAACCGGGTTGCCTATTTAAGCAACTCGGTTTCCTATTCTCGGCGTTGAGCCTTCCGCACGGGCCTCGCCGGGACGGTAAAGCTGTCGTCGGCAACGGCGGCCGGAGCTCGTTCGCTCAGCGAGTTGATGAGCCGGGCGAGCGTCTCGTGTAATGCGGCCACGCGCGTCGCGCCAATGTCGCTCGCGTATTTGGCCACGAGGCGAGCCATTCCCTTGTCTGCCGCGGCGCGAAACGCGCGCCCTCGCGCGTCGAGTCGCACGCGGATCGCCCGTTGATCGTCGGCGTCTTGCTCGAGGCGCACGTAACCCAGGCTCTCGAGGTCCTTGGCCACGCGGGCCATCCATTGTCGGCTCACCTGCGCTCGTCCGGCGAGGTCGACCAGGCGAACGCCATTCTTTTCGTCGGCCGCCAGGTTCGCGAACAACGGGAGGTGACCAGCGGTCACATCGTCAAACCCCGCCGCATGCACCTGCTCCAGTCCATCGGCCACGACGAGACGCCAGGCGCGCAGGAGCAACTGTCCGAGATGGTCTTCGCGTGGCGGCGGCTGAGTCGGCATGGCTCAAACATAGAATGACGCGACCGCTGCCGCATGGTGACGGCAGGCTTCCTGCAAATTCCGGCCGATTACTTCCGTCGTGACGCGCGATTCATCGTCCTCCTGTGGCCGTGTTGCGTGTCGTTCATCATCGATGAGGCTGCGATGCTCGAGGGTTTCGAGGAAGCAGAACTACGAACCGAAAGCACGACGATCTTCACATGCCGGTCCGGATCAGGCCCGCCACTCTTGTTGCTGCACGGCTTTCCAGAGACGCACGTGATGTGGCGGGACGTCGCCCCGCTGCTTGCGCGGCGCTTCACCGTCGTGTGCGCCGATCTTCGCGGCTACGGATCGAGCGGGCACCCAGCGTCGACCGCGGACCACGCGCCATATGCCAAGCGAACGATGGCGAGCGACATGGTCGTCGCCATGGAGCAGCTTGGCTTTCCGCAGTTTTCTGTCGCCGGTCATGATCGCGGCGGCCGCGTCGCGTACCGACTCGCGCTCGACCACGGCGCGCGAGTCGAACGGCTCGCGGTGCTCGACATTGTCCCAACAGCGGACGCGTGGGATCGAGCCGATGCGGACTTTGCGACTGCCTTTTGGCCCTGGTCGCTACTCGCTCAATCAGAACCCTTGCCGGAACGTCTCGTGTCCGCGGCGCCCGACGCGATCGTCGACAACGCGCTGAGTGACTGGGGCTCTGACGCGACCGTCTTTGGCCCCGAGGTTCGAGCGGCGTACGTCGAGGCGCTGCGCGATCCGGCTCGCGTGCACGCGATCTGTGAAGACTATCGCGCCGCGGCAACGCTCGACCGACAACACGATGAGCACGATCGAACGGCTGGGCGTCGCATCCAATGTCCGGTGCTCGTGCTGTGGAGTGACCGCGGACCGCTGGAGACCTGGTACGCCAACGCGGGCGGACCACTGGGTCTTTGGCGACGCTGGGCGAACGACGTGCGAGGCCGCGCCGTGAACGCCGGACATTTCTTCCCCGAAGAAATCCCCGGTGAAACCGCCGACGCGCTCACGCAGTTCTTTGCAGGCGATCGTTCGATGTAGATCGCTCGCGCGGAAGTCTCGGCTATCGACGCGACGTTGCGGGAGCGAGCAAGAGCGCCGGCAGCTGCTGTAGTGTCCGCGCAAACACCCCTGCGTCACCCAACCCGCCCGATAGCACCAGCGCTCCTTCAATGCGCAGCACCGCGTCCTCGGCGCGCTGTTTCGCGAGTGCCTTCGATAAACCGGCGTCAACGAGTACGCGTGCAATCGCATCGATCCAGTCAGTGAAAATCGCCGTCAGTGGACGGCTGAATCGCGCACGCGTGTTGCTCAGCACCAACTGGGCGAGGGCGCAGGACTCGTGGCCGTGACGATAGAACGCGTCGAGACCCTGCATCATCAAATCGAGTCGTCGCTTTGGAGTGCCCGCGCCGCGCAACGGCGTGAACAGATTCTGCTCGAGATATTCGCCGAGGTGTTCGAGGACGGCGCGAACCATGTCGTCTTTCCCTTCCGGGAAATGATGGTACAGGCTCGACTTCCCGAGCCCGGTCGCGCGGGACAGCTCACTAATGGACGCACCTTCGTACCCGTGTTGGCGAATCACGCCCATCACGAGTTCAATGACTTCAGAGCGTGGCCGAAGGGCTGGAGGCATGTCGGGAGGTTTGAATTGTACCGAACGGTACAGCCCTGACCACGTTCCTGGAAGGTCAATCCTCAGGAGCGACGGATGCCGTACAGCACTTCGTTGGCGTAGGTGATCGTCCACGCCGGATTCGGACGCTCGAGAAGCTCGAGCACCGCGCCGGCGTGCACGTGACCGGGTTGGCTGACACGAAGGTACCAGCCCGTGCGCCCGCTCTGCAGCACTCGGCGTGGCAAGTCAGGGGTCTCCCAGCGCCGCGCGAGCTTCCAGCACGGACTGCGTGGCTGCGATACGACGACGATCGCTTCGTCGACCTGATAGACGTCACCAATGCACACGTCGAGCTCCGTCTGACCGGACACCGTAAAGTTTTCTCCGAAGGCGCCCGCGTCCATCAACGGATTGTTCAACTCGTCGCGCCATGCTTGATAGTGATCAGCGCTGTAGACGCACACGGCCTTGTCGATTCCACCGTGCACGGTGAGATCGGCCTGCTCGTCGCCGTCGAGATTCGTCGCGGCGAGCATGATCGCCTCGTCGACCGGGGTTTTGAAGATCGACGTCATTCGCGGATCACCGTCGCCAAATTCGCGCGGACGTCCGACCTGCAACGACACCAGCCGGGGACGACTTACAGGTATCATCTCGTTCGATCCTGAGTGCAAGCGGTCCCAGTAGTGTAACGACGCCGCACAGCGGGGAGGCCGCCTCCCTCAACCCTTCGTCATATCGGCCCAGGCGCAAGACGCGATCGACTATCCCTCGCGAAGCGTATCGACCAATGAAACTCGCATAGCGCGACGCGCCGGAACCCACGTCGCGGCCAGAGTGGTGACGACGAGCAGCGCGAGGACCGACGCGTACGTCGCCGGATCTGTGTGGACCACAGTGTAGAGGTACGGCGTCAACGCACGAGTGCCGATCAGAGCGAGTCCAACACCGACGAGCGCACCAAGCGCAACGCCACCAGCCCCCGCACCGACAATGAGGCGCGCGATCGATCCGTTCGACGCGCCGAGCGCTGCGCGGATCGCCATTTCCTGGGTACGCCGGCTCGCTGCCGTGGCAGCAACGCCGTACATCCCGACGGCCGCAAGCAGCGCGGCAATCGCGGCAAACAGCGTGATGAGTACGGTGCGAAAGCGTTGGTCGGACAGCGTGGCTGCGACGAGGCTGCTCATCTCGTCGATGCGGCTGATCGGAACGTCGGGCGCGACGTCTCGAATCACGGCGCGCATCGCCGCGGACGTGGAAGCGACGTCACCGCTCATTCGTATGACGAGCGACGGATCACTACCTCGAACAAGCTGATCGAGTGGCGCATACACGGTCGCAAGCGCGTCCTCGAACAGATCGCGCAGCTTGACGTCGCCGGCGACGCCAACCACGGTGCGCCACTGCCCCATCCACTTGATGCGCTTGCCGACGGCACTCTCGTTCGGCCACTCGCGCCACGCAAGCGAACGACTCACGACGATCACGAGCGGGGCGTCGACGCGATCGGTCTCCGCGTACGCGCGTCCGTCAACAATTGGTATACCCGCAGTGGCGAAGTAGCCCGGAGTGGTGATTCGCCGCTGCGCCTCCGGCCCGTGCGTCCCTCGCACGACCGACCGACCTTCGACGTCGAACGAGCTGCTGCTCGACCCACCGGAGAACGGAGGCGTCGTCGTTGCCGCAATGCTCCTCACGCCAGGCAGCTCTCGCGCCCGATCGAGTAGCGCGTGATAGAGCGCGCGCAAACGAAGTGTGTCAGCGTATTGTGGTTGCGGCAGTCGCAGGCGCACGATGAGCAACTGGTCTCTCGGAAAACCCGGATCGACGGCCGAGATCCTCTCGAAGCTTTGCACGAGAAGACCCGCACCGACGAGAAGCACCATGGACAGTGCGACCTCGGACGCAACGAGGATGCGTTGACTCCGCCCTCGACGCCGCCCGCTGTGTCCACCCAATCGAAGTCCCGATGCGTCGTTCGATCGCGACAACGAAAGCGCCGGCACGATCCCGAAGACCAACCCCGTAACGCACGAGACGAACAGCGCGGCCGCGAGCACACGGGCGTCGACCCGGACATCGGCCAAACCAGGAATCCAAGGCGGTGCAAAACGAACGATGAGCTTCGTCCCGGAATACGCGAGCATCGCGCCCAGTGTGCCACCAATGACCGCGAGCACCATGCTTTCCGTCAGCAACTGGCGCACCAGCCGCCACCGACTCGCGCCGAGCGCCATGCGCGCTCTCAACTCGGCCTCGCGATTCGCCGATTCGCCGAGCACGACGGTCGCGACGTTGGCGCACGCGATGAGCAGCAGCAATCCCGCGGCAGCGAGCAGCAGCAAGATGGGTTGGCGCACTTTACGAGTTTGCTCATCCTGCAACGGCGTGAGCCTCACGCCACGATTGGGCGAACCATTGGACGGCGTCGTCCGGATGAAGCGCTCGGTTTCAGCCGTCGCCGTGGCGAGCGACACGCCTCGCTTGAGGCGCGCCATCGTCAAGAAGTCCGCCCAACCCGGCTGCCGGGCCGCTTCTGCGTTCGCCCCCACCGGCACCCAGTAGGCTGCCGGCGCCACGCTGCGATCAAGCGTGAGTCCAGCCGGCAATACGCCGATGATCGAATATGAAATGCTGTCGATCCGAACACGTCGCCCAAGCACGTGTGGGTCGCGGCCGAGGCGCGCGACCCACGCCTCATGACCAATGAGCGCGACCGGCGCACCGCCGATAGCGTCTTCCTCTTCCGTGAAGCCGCGGCCGAGCTCCGGCCGCACACCGAGGATGGGAAGGAGCGACGCGCTCGCGCGAATGATTTGCAGCTCTTCGGGGGCGTCCGAGCCGCCAACGATCGTCGAGCCGAAGTCCCAAACAGCAACGTCGTCGAATGACGTCTGCGTCGCTCGCCAATCGCGATATGTCGGCAGCGAGATTCCACCGCGATCCCACTGTCCCGCGCGCACCGGATTTGTCTTCAACTCCGGCCGTGTTTCCCACACGGTGATCAAGCGCTCGGAATGAGGAAACGCGAGGGGTCGAAAGAGGACGATGTCGGCGATGCTGAAGATTGCTGTCGCTGCGCCGACGCCGAGGGCGAGCGTCGCGACGGTGACGGCGGCGAACACGCGACGGCGACGCAGCACACGAAAGACGAATTGAACGTCTTGGCGCGCGGCGTCCAACAGGGCGACTCCGGACGCGATCCGCCGCTCCTCGTTGGCATAGGTGACGTTTCCAAATTTTCGAACGGCACGCTGCCGTGCTGCGTGGTTGGTCAGCGGCTCGGACGTTCGACTCTGCTGCTCCATGGCCTCGAGCGCGAGGTGATGCTCGACTTCGTCCTCCAGCGCGCGACCATACGAATCGGGATGCAGCAGCACGCGAAGCCGGTAGCGCAGAGCGTCGATGAACGACATGAGCGCGAGGATTGACGGTGGGGAGTTCTTGTTCGTCAGGCGCGGTCGAGCACGCGCGCGATGGCCCACACCGCGCGGTCATATCCGGACAGCTCTTCGCCGAGTTGCTTTCGGCCGGAGGCGGTAATCGTGTAGTACCGGGCGCGTCGACCGGTGGGTGACGGTTCCCACCGCGACGTGAGCCACCCTTTCTTCTCGAGACGTTCGAGCGCCGGATAGAGCGAGCCTGCCTCGACCTTCAGCGCATCGTCGGTGAGCCGCTGGATGTGCTGCACGATCGCGTAGCCATGCATCCGCTGAAGGGTGAGCGTGTGCAGGATGAGCATATCGAGCGTGCCTTTGAGGACGTCGCTCTTGGCCGCGGCCGCGGATGGTTTGGCCATCGGGTCCCCCGAGGTCAGATATACAGAATACCTAGCATCAATTGGTAGCTATTCTATATATCGACGCCGATGCCTGTCAAGCGCGACTCAGGATGTTGGCTGTCGGTCGTCACGCGATGTCGGCGCCGCGTTGCTCGAGCAATTGCTTGAGAATCGACCGGTGGCAGCGCGTTTCGTCCTCGCAGTAGCAACCCACCGAAAAGTTGGTTTGGTGAGAGAACGCCGCCAACACATCGATGACTCTCGCGGCGTCTGGTTTGCTCATCTCTGCCTTATACTTGCGTTCGAATACCTTCCACGAACGCTCGTCCGTCGATCCCAGCGCGAGCGTCACCAGCGCCTGACTCGGCGCCAGGTTCGGCAGCCAGACGTCGTAGTAGTTCAGCTTCGCGAAGTCGCGCTTGGGGACGCCGCGCGGCGGACGGCGAACCGTGCCAAGACGAACGCCCTCGTTGGGCACTCGCGGAGAGCCGAGTCGGAGTACTCGAATCGACATAGCCGTATTTCTCTGATGAGGTGGCCGTCAATCTATGATGTGTTCGGGAAGTCGCCACTGGTACGGGGCGGTCCGTCGGATGGCCTGCACTACGCGCAACATCGCGTGTCGCCCGAATATTTTTCGACGCTCGGCATCCGTCTCCAACGGGGCCGTGTTTTCACGACGGCAGACGGTCCAAACAGCCCGCAGGTCGCGGTAGTAAGTGCGTCCACAGCGCAGCGCTTGTGGCCAGATCGCGATCCGATTGGCAAGACCATCAATCTCGCCGGCACTCGAAGGCCGCTTCTCTTCGAGGTGGTTGGCGTGGTGAGCGACGTGCGGTTTCGCGACCTCACCGGTGACTTGTTGGCGCCGCTCGCGACGATCGACGTCTACTTTCCGTTCGCTCAGCAAACGGATGAGACAATCGAGATCGCCGTGCGAGGTGAGTCGGATCCATCGGCGCTTGCCGTGGAGCTGCAACGTTCGGTGCGCGATTTCGACGTAGCTCTTCCGCTGTTCGACGTCGCGCCGTTGCGGGCCACGCTCGCAGAGCAGACATCGGCCGCGCGTTTCGGTTCCCTCATGCTCTCGCTCTTCGCCGGAATCGCGATTGTGCTGGCCGCCGTCGGCATCTACGGCTTGTTGGCATTCGTGGTCGAAACCGGGAGTCGTGAGATTGCGATCCGCATCGCATTTGGTGCCGCGCCGGGAGGTGTCGTCGGCGTTGTCGTGCGAAAGGGCGTGTCGTTCGCCGCACTCGGCGTCGTGGTCGGGTTGTTGATCGCCGTCTTCAGTACGCGGGTTCTGAGCGGTTCCTCGTCGGCGTTGGGGCGAGCGATCCAGCGACGATGTCCGAGGTGGCTGCCTTCCTGCTTGCCGTCTCGCTGCTCGCCTGCTGGATTCCCGCGCGACGCGCCAGCCGAGTCGTTCCGCAAGCGGCATTGAAGGCGGAATGAGCGGTCATGTGTTGAGTTCGCTAACTGACGGATGGTCGGCGTTTCGGTACCTTTCTCCACGAGTGGGGCCGATTATTTGCACATCGGGTAGGCGACCCCATCGAGCGACGGAAGATCGTTGGAGAACTCTGAAGCGGCGAGGCTTCAATGAGGCAGTGCGCACGTTGCGCCGAGAACAACCAGGACGCTGACGCGTTCTGTCGCCTGTGCGGCAATGATCTCGGTGCGGTCACGTCCGATGCTCAGCTCGACGCCGCCCTTGCCGCTCCGGCGACCGTTGATGCGCCGCCCAGAAAGAAGGCGTCGATCGTCGGATGGCTCGCGCTCGCATTGTTTGCGGCGATCCCCGCGGTTCTCGCCGGCAGTCGGCCCGCACGCACCGTCATCGAGCGAGGGGCGCGCCAAATCGTCTTCCGTCGACCGCAGATGCAGATCGTTTCGATCGCCTCGGCGTCCGAAATGGAAATCGGATCGGGGAAACTCGCGCGGTTCGATTGGACGGTGCCGGTGGAGCAGCCGCATTGTCATCTCATGGGGCACATCGAAGTGCTGTCCGGCGGAACGAAAGACGTCCAGGTGTTTCTGGTAAGCGCCGATGACTATTCGAATTTGGCGCGCGGGCATCCCGCCAAGACGTATTTGACGAGCGCCAAGACCACCGCCGTGGACCTGAACGTTCAGTTGAACACGCCGGGACCGATGACCTTGGTGATCGGCAATACGTTCGCGCCGCTCACCACCAAGCGCGTGCAACTGCGAGACGTGAAGGCGACCTGTTCGTGAGCGCGGATTCGCAGCGCGTGTAGAAGAATGGCCCGCCGAAATTCGGCGGGCCGTTTTTCATGCTGTGTTGGCGCGATTCGAACAGCGTTGAACCGGCCTATTTGCCGAGGACGTATTCGTCGTAGTTCGGCAGCGGCTTGATGAGTGGAGCGAGCAGCACGGACGCCTGCGCGGCGGTCAGGACATCGCCCGGCTCAAGCTTGATGACCTCGGACGTCGACCGATCCGGTTCGAGGATGTCTTCGCGCAAGAGACGGCCGCGGTCATCGTACGGCCAGAACCATTGTTCGTGTGCCTTGTACAGGTACATCGAGTTGACGTCGGCCTTGAGCCCCTTGAATTCGAGCATTTTAATGAACAGGTCGTGCGTCAAGCCTTTGGGAAGAATGCCAAGCACCTTGGAGGCCTTCAGCGTTCCGCCCCAAATCTGCTGATACGACGTCACCCGCGACGCGATGAAGTTGTCCGCGACGGCAACCTGCTCATTCTCGATGTAGAAAACGCATTGGTTCGTTTCTGCCCAATTCTTGTAGAGCGCCCGCACCTCTTCCCTGCCGTTGATCGTCGTGTCGACGCCAAGTGCACGGATGGTGTAGACCGGGTGATCGTTCATCATCTCATCGGTCAGGACGTCGTCGTAGTGCCCTGAGAACTCGAGATGGCGATGCCGGGCATACGCCATCAGGAGAAAGCGGTGCCGGCGGTTGGTAGTAACCTCGAGCAACTTGTCGATGGCAATGTTGCACTTGGTGATATCCAGATTGAGCATCGTGTCGTCCTTGTCCCGTTAGCGAGTCACTTCAGGTATCCACCAGCCGAGGCTTCGGCTGCCTGCGCCTCGTCGCGCGGGAGGAGTTTGGCGCCGGGTCCCGGCCCCGTGTATTTCCGGGTCATGCTCCAACACAACATGGCGATTCCGACATTGAGTCCCGCGACGAGCACCACTTCCCACGTCTGCGCGACGTGCACGGGCGTCGCGTCACTCGGGGGCGCCGCGAAGATCACCTTCTGATGGTAGATCGCGAGGGCGGCAAGAATGTAGATGGACGTGATGACGACCCAGTTGAGCGTCGGCGCCCATGGACGCGCCGCCAACTTTTGCGGCGTGTTGTAGAAAGTCTGAATGAGACGCCGGGGTCCGACGTCGAGATAGCGATATGCGACGAGCCAATAGAGCAGACCGTAGTAGTAGAACCAATTGAGGGCGATCGCGGCGACGGTGACGTGCAGCGAGATCTCGAAGATGTTGCGGAAGCGAACCCACGTGCCAATGAGTTTTCCGAACGACTGCGGATTGCGGTTGAAATAGAAGGCCAGCGGGAATGAACAGGAGAGCAACGCGATGCGTCCGCCCCAATACCATAACCGGCTCTTGTAGTGCAAAGAGAGCGGTCCGCAGATGAAGAGATCCAGCGAGACGATGAACAAGTGAAAGGTGAAGATGATGATCGCTTGCCGGTTGCCGAACAGTGGGTTCAACAACTCTTGCGGGCGGCGAAATCCCTGGTAGACCTGGCGCACTCCAACCCACGCTCCCCAGAGCAGCAGGACCGTGTACACGAGGGTGATGATGATCGAATCGGGGGTCACCGGCGACAATTCCATTGGATGTTCCGCGCGTCGGCGCTGGCCGGAGGGACACAGCAGGGATAGCGACCTGGGGTTATACGGGATTCCTGGGGTAGCGTCAAGCGCGCGTGCTGCGATAGGAAACGAACGGCGGGTGGTCGCGCGTCGGTCCCGCAGCGTCGACGAGCATTGCCATGTGAGCTCGACCCGTCTGAGTCGGCACGGGCCGCATAGCGAGCTCCACCGCTCACTGGCGTGGTCGAGCCCGCCGATATCTGCGCCGGCCTGCCGTTAGAGATTCATCAATGGGGCGCGATGGACTCCGAATCTTAATCGGGGATTTTCGGCCACTCCCTCTTGACGCGCTGCCCTCTGATGTAAACGTTTTCATGCGGCGCGACTCGACGACGGATCGCGCACCGGTGCCGCCCGAACTACACGCCATGAGCGTTACGATCAAAGACGTCGCTCGACTCGCCGGAGTCTCCGTCGCCACAGTGTCGCGCGTACTCAACCAGAGTGCGCCGGTGCAAGAAGAAACGCGCGATCGCGTTCTGGCCGTGGCGGGAGAGCTGCGTTTCTCGCCGAATCGCGCCGCGCGCAGTCTAAGCATGCAGCGGACCTTGGCGATCGGGGTGATCCTCCCGGACATCTACGGCGAATTCTTCTCCGAGCTGCTGCGCGGAATGGATCAAGCGGCGCAGCGCGGCGGCTACTCGCTGCTCGTGTCCAGCTCGCACCACGACGCCCGGGCAATCGAAGTGGCCGTGCGGGCGATGCGCGGTCGCGTCGACGGTCTGCTCGTGATGGCGCCCGACGTCACGCGTGCCTCGCTCCACAAAGTCCTACCGCATGGAACGCCGACCGTCCTGCTCAACGGTCACCCCGGTGACGCCGACGACGTCTACGGATTGAGCGTCGACAATTACGGCGGCGCGGCCGCGATGACTCGGCATCTCCTCTCACTCGGTCATCGGCGCATCGGCTTCATCGCCGGCGCGGCCCACAACGGCGATGCGCAGCAGCGCGAACGCGGCTATCGCGCCGCGATGCGAAGCGCCGGAGTAGAGCACGATCCAACGCTCGCTGTGCGCGGCGATTTCACCGAGACCACCGGCATGGAGGGCGCACGAACGCTCACCCAGCTCTCGTCACCGCCGACCGCGATCTTCACCGCGAACGACGCAATGGCGGTCGGCGCGCTGGCCTTTCTTCGTGAAGCAGGCATTGCGGTTCCCGAGCGCATTGCCGTTGCCGGCTTCGATGACATTCCTGTCGCCCGCTTCCTCAACCCTGCGCTGACGTCGGTCCGCGTAGGCATTGCCGCGCTGGGAGCGCGCGGCACCGAGCTCCTCATCGACGCATTGGCGGCGCCGCCCGCACGCGGCCCCTCGATGCGGCGCGACGTGCGACCAACGGAGTTGGTGATCCGCGCGTCGTGCGGCGCCTCTCGTACGACGTCTTCCACTTTTCCCAAAGCGAGGGTCTGAATGAATACCTGTCGATCGGTGCGTCAGCTCGTTGTCGCGCTTCTCGTGTTGGCTGTTACCGCGGTAAGCGCGCGCAACGTCACGGCGCAAACAACTACCGGCACCATCCGCGGACGCGTGACCGGCGACGCCGGCGCGGCTGTAGGCAACGCACAAGTCAGCGTTCGCAACGTCGAGACTGGCACGCAACGCGGCGCGACGTCACAGGCCGACGGTGCGTATGTTCTCGCCGGCCTCGTTCCGGCAACATACGAGATGAGCGTCCGGCGCATCGGCACCGCGGCCCAAACACGCCGGGTCGTCGTGCAAATCGGCGCAACGCAGATCCAGGACTTCTCGCTCGCCAGCATCGCGACGGCCCTCCAGGGCGTCGTCGTCACCGGCGCCGCGACTCCTGAAACGCACACCTCCGAAGTCGCGACGAACGTCTCGCAAGAACAGATCAACAAGCTTCCGAGCGCGAGTCGCAACTTTCTCGAGCTTGCCGCGCTCGCGCCCGGCGTCACCGTGAGCGAGGACCGCATCAACGCCACGAATTTCCGGACGATTCAGGCAGGCGGACAGACGGCCAGCGCCGTCAACTTGTTCGTCGACGGAACGAGCTTCAAGAACGATCTGACCGGCGGCGGAATCGCGGGCCAGGATGCGAGCCGCGGCAATCCGTTCCCGCAGAATGCGATCAAGGAATACCGCGTCATCACGCAGAACTTCAAAGCGGAGTATCAAAAGGCGTCGAGCGCGGTCATCAGCGCCACGACGAAGGAAGGAACGAACGAATGGACAGGCAGCGCGCTCGTGAGCTATCAAAACGCCAGTCTCGTGCAGCTCGACACCTTTCAACGTCGCGACAAATTCGTCGCCGACAGCGCAGCGCGCGCCACCGGAAAACCGTCGAGCTTCGCCAAGCCGCCGTACAACCGCACGCTCACGGCACTGAGCATTGGCGGTCCGATCATCAAGGACAAGCTCCACATCTTCGGCTCGTACGAGGGCAACATTCAGAATCGTTCGAGCCGAGTGGATTTCAGCGGCGCGCCCGCCGGCTTTCCGTCGCTCGATACCGTCGGACTCTCGAAATACAACGGCTCCTTTTCTTCACCATTTCGCGAAGACCTGTTCTTCGGCAAGTTGAGTGAGGCGATTAACGACCGCTCGAGCGCGGAGCTCAGCATCAGTCACCGACATGAGACGGACGTCCGCGATTTCAATCTCACGACGGCATATCAAGCCGCGGTCGATTATCGACAGAACGTCACGGTCGCGCAGCTCAAGCACAATTACTTTGTCGGCGACTGGTTCAACGAAGCGAAGGTCGACTTCTCGCGCTTTCAGCGGAATCCAAGTCCGCTGACGCCCGGCGTGGCGGCCCGGAACTACATCTTCAATGGCGATCACCTCATCGGCAGCAACCTGTCGACGCAGGACTACAAGCAAAACCGACTCGGCGTCCGCAACGACCTCACGTACTCAGGGTTCCACGGCTGGGGCGACCACGTCATCAAGGGCGGCGCGAGTGTGGACTTCGTCGGGTACGACATCGTTAAGGACAACGGCGGCACGCCGGAGTTCTACTACACCGCCGTGAACAACGGGCAGGCATACAACTACGCAACGCCGTTCCAAGTCGTGTACGGCCGGGGCGATCCGACATTCAACACGCACAACAACGAAGTCGGCGCCTACTTGCAAGACGACTGGTCGCCGATTCCGCGCCTGACATTCAATGTCGGCGTTCGCTGGGACTTCGAGTCGCACATGATGAACTACGACTACGTGACCCCGAAGAACGTCGTCGATACGCTCACGCGGTATAACAGCCAATTCCCGGCGCCGATCGACGTCAATCGGTACATCAGTACCGGAAGCAATCGCAAGCCCTTTTATGGCGCCGTGCAGCCGCGGTTCGGCTTCTCGTACGCGATCGACGAACAGAGCAAGACGACCATTTTTGGCGGCTACGGCATCTACTACGATCGCACACTGTTCGACGTGGCCGTGGACGAAACCCAGAAGCTCACACACCCCATCTACACCATCAACTTTGCACCGCGGGGCGCGGTGCCTACTGGCAGTCAGATCCCCTGGAGCGACGCGTATCTCACGGCCAACCGGTCGCAGCTCGACGCGCTCGTCGGCTCAACCGGCAAGCCTGAAGCCTGGTTGATCGACAACAACATCAAAGTGCCGAAGACGAATCAGTTCAACCTCGGCGTCCGGCAGATCATTCGTGACTGGACGGTGTCGGCGACGTACGCCGGTCAACGTGGCGTCGATCAGCTCACGCTCCAGTGGGCGAACATCGGGCTCAATCCCAATGGCACCTGCTGCAACACCTTTGATGTCAGTACGCACGGCTTCAGCAACTTCATTTACTCGTCCAACGAAGGCAAAACCTGGTACGATGCGCTTCAGGTGCAGATCGACCGCCCCTATCGGCGAACGTCGATGCACAGCATCGGGTGGGGCGCCGGACTCGCCTACACCTACGCCCATCGTTCGGTGGAAGGGATGGACAACCTCGGCGACCTGTTCGAGTTCCCGCGCGCATCGACAATTCCAAAGCATTCATCGACCGCGGCGAACAACGCGCTCTCCGGCGACGAGAAGCATCGTCTCGTCGTCAACGCGGTGTCGGACCTGCCGTACCTCTGGGGAATGCAACTGTCCGGCCTCGCGACGTTCGGCGGGAAGTACGTTCAGGACGTCGGTTGCCCGGCGCGCTTCTGTGGCACCGCATACCAACAGGGCGGCTTCACCGTTCCAGGACTCTTCCCATATCAGAACGTGAATCTGCGTTTGAGAAAGGATTTCTATAACGTGGGCCGTGCAAGCGCGGTCGGACTTACGGTTGACCTGTTCAATGCCTTCAACCATTCGAACCTCGGCTGCTACAACACCGGCTCGCGCCTGCTCCCCACGGGCGCACCCGATCCGTCGTTCGGGACGTCGAGCTGTGTCGTGACGGACGCACGCCGGCTCCAGTTCGGTGCGCAGTACGATTTCTGAGTCCTGGTTTCGCGGGGCGTGGCACGATCGCGCCCCGCGAACCGACCGACGCGCGGGAGGGAACGCGCTGCGAGCGCATCGGCGATTGCTCCTGCTCGTCGGCCTCTCGGCGTGTGTCGCGCAAGCACCGGCCGTGGCCCCGAGCGCGGCGACGCCAGCCGTCGCTGCGTCGGTCAGCGTGGCTGAGCGGGCCTTCATCGACACGTTGTCGCAACGGACGTTCGGCTATTTCTGGGAGACAACCAATCCGCGCAACGGCTTGACGCCGGATCGCTGGCCGACGAAATCGTTCTCCAGCGTCGCTGCCGTCGGATTTGCGCTCACCGCGTATCCCATCGGCGTGGAGCACGGATGGGTCACGCGCGACGCCGCTCGTGAACGCGTGCTCACAACGCTCCGCTTCTTCTGGCGAGCACCGCAGGGACCGCAAGGCTCCAACATCACGGGCTACAAAGGATTCTATTACCACTTTCTCGACATGGAGACGGGCTATCGCTTCGAGAACGTCGAGTTGTCGACGATCGACACGGCCCTGCTGATCGCCGGCGCGTTGGTCTGCCGGCAGTACTTCGATCGCGACGACGCGGGCGATCGCGAGATACGCGCGCTCACCGACTCCATCTACGGCCGAGTCGACTGGCCGTGGGCGCGCGCCGGTGGCACGATCGTGAACATGGGGTGGCGCCCGGAACCCGCGAGCAATCAAGATGCGCGCGGTTTCAACATCAGCAGCTGGCGCGGCTACGACGAGGGCATGATCCTGTACATTCTGGCGCTCGGCTCACCGACCCACGCCATCGAGCCCGCAGCGTGGACGGAGTGGACGCGCACCTATCGCTGGGACCGTTTTCAGGGGCAGGAGTTTCTGCAGTTCTCCCCGCTATTTGGGCATCAGTATTCGCATATTTGGATCGACTTCCGCGGCGTGAAAGACGCGTACATGTCCGGCCGCGGCATCGACTATTTCGAGAATTCACGCCGTGCGGTCCTGTCACAGCGGGCGTATGCGACGGAGAACCCGAACGGTTGGCGAGGCTACGGAC
>Ga0193753_10000412_pt1 | contig 42542 bp, 30 predicted proteins | sample H1c2metaG_FD_144925 | JGI IMG/M metagenome (GOLD analysis project Ga0193753, IMG submission 144925) | Soil microbial communities from a riparian zone of the East river system, Colorado, United States - H1c2 | ecosystem: Environmental > Terrestrial > Soil > Riparian zone | place: USA: East...
GTCAGGCTCGAGCTCTTACCGCCGCCCGACGGCTTGCGCACCACGCGCCGCCCGCCACCCTTCGGCGCGCTCTGATCGTTCCCTTTGTCCTGCTTCCGGTCGCCGTTGGCCTTGTCGAAGGTGTAGGCCATCTCGCCCTTGCCGCCGACCTCGCCGCGCCGGACCAGCGAGTCGTCGTCCTCGCCGGCCAGCGCCACGAACAGCAGCACCGACACCACCCCGACCACGATCGACGAGCCGATCGCGATCGGCATCATCATCCCCGACCTGACCCGCCGCGGCTGAAGCACCTCGGGGCGCGGCATGTCGACGGTGCCGCCGCCGTGGATGACCGGCAGGCCGGACAGCGCGCGGCCGCCCATCTGACCCTCGCTGCCGGTCCCTCGCCCGAGCGCGCCGTTGTTGTCGGCCGGGCCGGGCCTGCCGACGCCGGGCAGGCCGGGCGGACCGAGCGGCGCGGGGGCCGGGTGGCTCGCGCCGCGGGCCAGCATCGGCAGCTTCACCACCCGCGACGCCTCGCCGATCTCGAAGTCGTGCGACGGATCCTGGACGGTCTCGCCCGGCTTGCCGTGCGGGTTGCCCGGCGCGCCCGACGCCGCCGCCATCGCGGAGCCGAACAGCGATCCGCCGCCGGGCGGCGACCCGGCCGCGGACGGCGCGCGCCCCGCCTGGGACGCCGACGATCCATTGCGCCGCGGAAACATCGGGGCCTGGCGCGAGTCCTCGTTCGGCGCGTCGGCCACCACCTGGGCCAGGGTGGCGGCGAACAGCGGCACCGGCGTCTCCTCGCGCGCCGGCAGGAGCCCGGAGCTCGAGTGGAGCAGCGACTCCTCGCTCTCCTGCATGCCCGGCGGCATCGACATGAGCCCCGAGCCGGGCTGGCCGCGCAGGCCGCGGAAGTGGCTGACCTTCTCGACCGGCAGCCAGTCGTCGAAGCCCTCGCTCCAGCAGAACAGCTCCTCGTCGGCCGGCCGCTCGCCGACCCAGCCCTGAGCGCGCGGCAGGGTGAACGGGCCGAACTGCTCGCCGTCCTGCGAGACGTACCACTCGGCGTCGAGCACCGCGGGCGCGTCGGCGACGTCGGCGGCGACCACGCTCTGCGGGCGGCGCAGCTCCTCCTCGAAGGCCCCCTGGAGGGCGGACCCGGAGCTGGTCCCGGGCCGCCGCCTCGCCCCCGAGCGGCTCGAGGCGCGGGTGCGGCGGGCGCCCTCGCTGGCGGGGCGGCCCTGGCGCGGGGCTGCTGGCTGGGCCCCCTCCTTGATCGTGATGACCGTCGAGCAGTTCTTGCAGCGGATCTTCAGGATCTTGCCGCGAACCCTGTCATCGGCGATCGAGTACCGGGTCTTGCAGCGGTCGCAGTGAAACTTCATGCGGCGTTGGTCCGACGAACGCCGGTCCCACGGTTCGAATTCCGACGGCCGATCTCGAGAGCGTATCCTAGCCCGGACGGGTGCAGAGACCAAATCTTGCGCCCGCTCCCGGCCGCGCCGGACACCCAGGAATCCGATGAATTCATGGCCTTGTGCCGCACCGGAGGACAGGTTAGCGCGCCGCGGCTGCCGGATCGAGCAAGTGACTGAGTTTCACATTACGCAGCGCGGCCAGCATGTTCTGCTTGATGCCCGGATCGCGCTCCTCGAGCTGGCGCAGGAGCTCCTTGATGACCTGGCGCTTCTGCTCCGGCAGCCCGCAGGCCGGGCAACCGCACGAGACCAGCGGGAACCGGCGCTCGTCCGAGTACTCGACCAGGAGCTCCTCCGGCACGTAGCAGAGCGGGCGGATGACGGTATTGCGGCCGTCGTGGGCGTGGAGCACCGCCGGCATGCTGGCCAGCTTGCCGGAATAGAACATGTTGAGGACCAGCGTCTCGATGAGGTCGTCGGCGTGGTGGCCGAGCGCGATCTTGGTGCAGCCCAGCTCCGCGGCCAGGTTGTAGAGCAGGCCCCGGCGAAGGCGCGAGCAGAGCGAGCACGGGGTCTTGCCGGCCGGCACGTTGGCCTCGACCACCGAGGCGATGTCGTCGGCGACCATGCGGTGCGGCACGCCGAGCGCGGCCAGGTGGGCGGCGATGAGATCGGTGCGGTAGCCGGGCCAGCCCTGATCCACGTTGACCGCCACGATCTCGAAGCGGACCGGCGCCCGCCGCTGCAGCCGCAGGAGCAGATCCAGGAGCGCGTAGGAGTCCTTGCCGCCCGACACGCACGCCATGATCCGGTCGCCCTCGGCGATCATCGAGAAATCGGCGATCGCCTGGCCCATCTTGCGCATGAGCAGGCGGGTCAGGCGGCTGGGCTCGGTCCCGGCGGCGGGCTGGTCCGGCGGGGCCTCGCGCGCGATACGACACGAGCGAGTCAGCTGCGACAGCGGGAGGAAATCGGACACGGGTCTCGACCTATAACACGGCCCCGGAGCGGGATTGTCGTGGCCGCGGCGCGGCGCGGTCAGTCGCGCTCCTGGCCCGACGAGCGCTCGGGCGAGGACGGCCGGCCCCCGCGCCCGGGCGGACCGGCCCCGGCCGACGACGCGGCGCCGCCCTCGCCGCGCCGGCGCGGGCGCAGCACCACCGTCCTCGGCAGGAGCGGCGCCACGCTGCGCACCACCCCCTCGACCTCGTGCAGGTAGAAGCCGGTCACCTCGAGCGCCTCCGGTCCGGCGCTGGCCTCGATGAGCAGGCCGATGTCCTTGAGCTTGGCCCCGACCGACGCCGCCGCGCCGCTGGTCACCCGGTAGACCTCGTCGGCCCCGGCCCCGACCAGGCGCCCGTTCTCGCCGCGCAGCACCTCGACCCGGACGGCGAGCAGGTCGCTGTCGCGCTTCTCGGACACCGCGATGAGCTCGTCGCGGCCGTCGCCGTCGGTGTCCGCCGCGCTGGCGAACAGGAGGCCGGGCACCGCGAAGGACGCGGCCCGGCGCAGGCGGCCCGGCTCGCCGACCACAAGCACCAGCTGATCGCCGCCCCCGACGACCGCCTCGGGGGCGCTGCCGGTGAAGCAGCCGTAGAGGACGCGAGTGGCGTCGCCCTCGACCCGGGCGATCGCCGCGACCGGATCGTCGGCCAGGGCCTCGCGCGCGCTGGCCGCGGTGCAGGCGGCCGCGCCGGGGGCGGCCGGGGGCGGCGGCGTGGTGCGCGCGGTCGGCGGCCGCGGCATCGCGCCGGGCGGACCGCCGCCGGACAGCGCGTCGGCGGCGGCGAGGTCGTCCGACGCCGACTCCGCCGGTCCGAGCACGATCGCCGTGACCCGGTCCTGCTCGACCAGCACGCGCGCGCCGGGCAGCCGCTCGAGCTCGACCAGGCGCGGATCTCGCGCGCCGACAGACGGACGCTCCGGGCCCAGCTCGCTGCGAAGATCGTCGATCTTGGCCCCGACCCCGAGACCGCTCTCGGTCTTGGCGATCTCCGGGTCGAGCACGCCGATGAAGGAGACGCGGCCCTTCTGCCCGATGCCGACCAGCATGGTGTCCTGCGCGACGCGGACCAGGCGGTAGCTGACCAGGTGCTCGATCTGGAGGAGCTCGATGCGCGGGCCGTGCGGCAGGGTCTTGAGGACGTCCTTCAGCTCGTCGCCGAGGGCGTACGGGCCGATCGAGCCGGCCTGGATGCGGTGAGGCGGGACCGCGCGCACCACCCGCGCGGGCGGCTCGAACACGCGCTCGCCCGGGCTGCCCTCCCCGCTCGGCGCCGGGGCGCGCTGGTCGCGACAGGCCGGCCCTGCGGTGGCGGCGAGCGCGAGGAACGAGAGCGCCTTTCGGCCCCAGGGCATCACGCGAGGAAATAGCGTAGCAAGAGGGCGAGCGCGCCGCCCGCGAGGATGCCGAGCGCGAACCACGCGCGCGCGGACAGACCCGGGCTGCCGATGACCGAGGCGCTCGGCGCGAAGGCGGGCGCGGGCGCCGGCCCGGCGCCGGTGACCGCCGCGCGGGCGGGGCGGGCCTGGCGCGGGGCGGGCGAGTCGGTCGCTCCCGCGGTCTCGGTCGCTCCGGCGGTCTCGGTCGCTCCGGCGGCTTTGGTCGCTCCAGCGGCTTTGGTCGCTCCGGCCGCGGCGGCCGCCTCGGCCGGCGGGGAGGTCGCGAGCCGCGGCGAGGTCGCCTCGTCGTCGTCGGCCGCGCCGGATCGCGCCGCGCTCGACCTCGGCCCGACCGACCGCGCCTCGCTCGATCTCGCCCTGGCCGCCTCGCCTCGCGCGGGACCGGACCGCGCCGGCCCCGCGGCCGATCCGGCCGCCGCCGCTCGCACCGCGCCGACGTCGAGCCCGAGCGCGTCGGCCACCGCCTGATCGTCCTCGTCGTACTCGTCCCACTCCGAGGCCGGCCCCATCCGCCCGGCGGCGCCGTCGATCGCGCGATAGCCGTCGAACACCGAGCGATCGAAGTCGAGCCCCTCCTCGTCGCCGGCCCGGTCTCGCTCGGGGACCAGCTCGGCCCGGCGCGCGCCGCCGATCGCCTCGACCAGCTCGTCCAGGTAGCGGGCCACCCGGAGCGGCCCGGAGCGGGTCTCGCGCTCGCGCAGGAACTCCTCGAGGTCGTGCGCCATGTCGTACGCGGTGGCGTAGCGGTCGGCCGGTGCCGGCTCGAGCGCGCGCATGATGATCGACTCCAGCATCCCGGGGAAGTCGCGCCGGACGAACGTGGGCGGGCGGATCTCGCAGCGCACCAGCCGCTCGATCACCTCCTGGGCCGGCCCGCGGAACAGCCGGCGGCCGACCGCGATCTCGTACAGCACCACCCCGAGCGAGAAGATGTCCGAGCGGTGGTCGAGCGCGCGTCGCCCGGCCTGCTCGGGCGACATGTAGCTCAGCTTGCCCGGCAGCGCCTGCTCGTCGCGCGGCCGCTGCCCGCGCGAGCGCGCGATGCCGAAATCGATCAGCTTCAGGAACCCCTCCTCGGTGACCAGGAGGTTGGTCGGCGACACGTCGCAGTGGACGATGCGGAGCCCGTTGCCGTCGGTGTCGCGCAGCGCGTGCACGTAGCCGAGCGCGAGCGCAGCCTGGCGGATGAGCTCGGCGGCGTGCTCGAGGGGGAGGAATCGGTCCGCGCCCAGCCCGCGCCGGCACAGCTCGGACAGCTCCTCGCCGCGCACGTACTCCATCGCGATGAACGGCGCGCCCTCGTCCTCGCCGGCGTCGTGGACCTGCACCACGTGCGGGTGGTCGAGCAGCGCGCCGACCCGGGCCTCGTCGAGGAACATGTCGACCATGCGCGGATCGACCGCCAGCACCGGCTTCAGCCGCTTCAGCACCAGCTGGCGGCCGAAGCCGCCGTGCTCGGGATCCGGCTCGCCCTGACGGGCCAGGTAGATCTCGGCCATGCCGCCGACCGCGAGCAGCCGGGTGGGCCAGTAGCGCCCGGCCAGCGGGCGCTCGAGGGACGGCTCGCCGGATGGCGCCGGCGGGCTCAAGCGGACGAGGCCGCTTCCTCGCCCCGCGCTCCGGCCTCGACCCACGCCTGTCCCTGGTGCGCCGCCAGCGTGCGGCCGACCGCGGCCCGCCCCTCGGCGCTCGGCGCGCCCATCGCACCCGCGGCCTCCTCGGCGCGCGCGCCCCGGCGATCCAGCACCTCGAGCACCTCGACCAGCGAGCGACTCAGGGCGCCGAGGTCGTAGCCGCCCTCGAGCAGCGCGACCAGCCTGCCGCCGGCGACCAGGTCGGCCACCCCGCACAGGCGCTCGGCCATGGCGCGGTAGCCGGCGTCGCTGACCCGCAGCCCGGCCAGCGGATCGGCCCGGTGGGCGTCGAACCCGGCCGAGACCAGGAGCAGGTCCGGGCGAAAGCCGACCAGTGCCGGCACGAACACCCGGTCGAACGCGTCCAGCATCTCCGCGTCGCCGGCGCCGGCCGGGAGCCCGACGTTGATGGTCGCGCCCCGCCCCGCCCCCTCGCCGACCTCGGTGGGGGCCCCGGTCCCCGGGTAGAACGGGTACTGGTGGACCGAGAGATACATGACCGACGGATCGGCCTGGAAGATGTGCTGGGTGCCGTTGCCGTGGTGTACGTCCCAGTCGAGCACCGCCACCCGCGCGGCCCCGCGCGCCCGCGCCGCCGCCGCCGCCACCGCCGCGTTGTTGAACAGGCAGAACCACCGCCGCATTGTTGAACAGGCAGAACCCCATGGCGCGGTCGGCCTCGGCGTGGTGCCCGGGCGGCCGGATGAGGGCGAGCCCGCGGTGGAAACGCCCGTCGAGGACACCGGTGGCGAGATCGACCGCGGCGCCGCACGCGGCCAGGGCGGCGTCCCAGCTCTCCGGCCCGAAGTAAGTGTCGGGATCGAGCCAGCCGCTCTTGCCGGGCAGGTCGCGCGACATGTCGGCCAGAAATCCGGCCGTGTGGACCCGGCCCAGCTCCTCCTCGCGGGCCGGGCGGACCGGCAACAGCGTCCCGCGCTGCTCGAGCCCGGCGGCGCGCAGCCCGTCGCGCGCGGCCAGGAGGCGCTCCGGGCGCTCCGGGTGCGGGCCGGGTGGCCGATGCCGGACGAAGACGTCGTCGAGCACGTAGCCGAGCGCCATGACTGGACTCTACCCCGAAAAAGCGGCGCCCCGACAGCACCGCCCCCCCAGGCGGCGCTGTCGTGGCGACCGTACTCCTCCTCGCCGAAGCTCCCCGCTACCGCGCGCAGACGCCGCCCGTGCAGGTCAGGATCCCCTGACAGGCCGCGCCGACCTCGCAGCAGCTCTCCCCCTCCCCACCGCACTCGGCGCACGTCCCCTCGACGCACTCGGCGAACGGGCCGCCGCAGGCCTGCTGGCCCGCGCAGCACACGTCACCGGTCGCGCCGCACGCGCCCCCGCTCCCCCCGCCGGCGTCGGCCCCGCTTGCGGCGTCTGGAGGCGGCGGCAAGCCGGCATCGCGGTCCCCACCCCCGCCGCCGCCGTCGCCGCCGCCGCCTCCATCGAATACGCCGCCCCCGTCCTCCCCGCCGCCGCCGACGCCACCGTCACCACCCGCGTCCCCCCCGCCATCGACTCGATCGCCCCCACTCGCGTCCGCCCCTCGACCGTCGAGCCCGGTCCTCGCATCGCCCCCGACGCCCCCGTCGACCCTCGACCCTCGATGCCTCCCCCTGCCCACCTCTCCCCAGCCCGGCGTCCTCGAACTGACAGGCCGCCGTGAGCGCGCCACAAAGCACCGAAATGACCACCAGAACGACATTCGGCACGCACATAGGGAGATATCACGCATGAGGTGACCGGTCGTGGGCCTCACGTCTTCCTCCCGCTCCCGTCGTCCCCGCCTACCGGGCAGTTCCCGCCTCCGAGGTGTGATGCGCCCCTGTGCGCGTCTTCCCGACGAGGAGGCCGACGAGGAGGCCGACGGGGCGGAGCGACCGGGCGGAGCGACCGGGCGGAGCGACCGGGCGAAGCGACCGGGCGAAGCGACCGCGACGATCAGTCGCCGCCGCGGTCGCCGTCGTCGTCGCCGTCGTCCGGCGGCGAGGGAACGGGAGACGGCGCAGGCGTCTGGGTCGAAGCGCGGGTCACTTGCGATGGGCTCGCGCGCCGCGGCGGCTCGCCCGCGTACTCGCGCAGCCGGTACTGGATGGTGCGCGGTGAGATGCCCAGGATCGCCGCCGCCCGCGACGTGCAGCCGCCGGTGTGCTCGAGGGTGGCGAGGATCGCGTGGCGCTCGATCTCGGCCAGGGTCGCGCCGGGCACCGCCGGGCCGCCCGAGCGGGTGGTCCCCGGGTGCACGTGGATCGCCGCCGGCAGATCCTCGGCGCGGATCTGCGGGTCGCGGCACACGACCACCGCGCGCTCGATCGCGTTCTCGAGCTCGCGCACGTTGCCGGGCCACGAGTACCGGACGATCCGTTCCATCGCCTCGGCGGTGAACCCGGTGATTCGCTTCTGGTTCTGTACCGCGTAGAGGTGGAGGAAGTGAGCCGCGATGAGCGGGATGTCGCCCTCGCGGTGGCGGAGCGGCGGCACGTCGACGGTGACGACGTTGATCCGGTAGAACAGGTCCTCGCGGAACCGGCCGTCGCGCACGCTGGCGTGGAGGTCCCGGTTGGTCGCGGCGACGATGCGGAGGTCGACCTTGATGGTCTTGTTGCCGCCGACCCGCTCGAACTCGCGCTCCTGCAGGAAGCGGAGCAGCTTGATCTGCGTCGACGGCGAGATCTCGCCGATCTCGTCGAGGAACAGGGTGCCGCCGTGGGCCTGGTGGAAGCGGCCCTCGCGCCGCGCCGCCGCGCCGGTGAATGCCCCGCGCTCGTGGCCGAAGAGCTCGCTCTCGAGCAGCGTCTCGGCCAGCGCGGCGCAGTGGAGGCGCACGAACGGCCCGCCGTGGCGGGCCGAGTGGCGGTGGATCGCCGCGGCGACCAGCTCCTTGCCGGTCCCGCTCTCGCCGGTGATGAGCACCGACGCGCGCGACGGCGCCACCTGCATCACGGTGTCGAACACGCCCTGCATGACCGGGCTGGCCCCGACCATGTCGTCGAGGCGATCCATCCCGACCGGGTGGGCCCCGCTGCCCATCGCCGAGCGGCGGGCGTGCCGCTGGTCCAGCGCCGGCTCGATCACGCGCAGGAGCGCATCCACCTGGATCGGCTTGGTCACGTAGTCGATCGCGCCGTGCCGCATCGCCTCCATCGCGGTGTCGACGGAGCCGTAGGCGGTCATCACCACGGCGACGGTGTCCGGGTCGATCTCCCGCGCGCGCCGCACCAGCGACACGCCGTCCATCCCGGGCATCCTGAGATCGGTCAGGAGCAGATCGGGCGCGAACTCCTTCAGCTTCGGCAGGGCCTTGAACCCGTCGCGCGCCGTCTCCACCAGGTAGCCGCGGTCGCGGAGGAGCTCCGCCAGGGCGGCGCTGGCGTCGGCGACGTCGTCCACGATCAGGATGCGCCGGCGCTGCCGCCGGCCACGTGAAACCACACGCGCCGCCCTCTCCGCCCGCTCCACCGTTCCACGTTAACCCGAACCGACGGGCTCAGAGCCGCCAAAAATGGCTCCGGGTCCGCACGCGACGCGACGCGACGCGGTCGACCGACCACGGCCGCGCGAGGCGGACCGCGTCGTCGGCGGAGAGGAAGCTCCTGTTGACCTCCCTCAGGTTCCATGACAACTCTCGAAGACAACCACGCTCTCGGGCCGTGAGCAGGACCACAGGCCGGGAGATGCGGATGGGGCTGGGGGGATGGCGATGGGGAAGCGGCGCGTGCCGAAGCGTACCGTCGGCGAGCCGCGTCCGAAGCGCGGTCCGTCGACCCGGACCCGCGCCGCCGAATCCCGCGACCTGCTCCGCCCGCTGGTCGCGACCGAGATCCTCGCGCGAGCGGCTCCCCCGTGGATCCTCATCGATCGCCGCCTGCGGGTGATCGATCGTGGCGGTCGGACCGGTCCAGACCGGGATCTCCTCGAGCGCGCCCGCCAGATCGCCAGCTCGCCCGCCAGCTCGCCCCATGGAGGCGACCGGCTCGGCCCCGCGCTGCGCGACGCGGTGGCCGAGGCCGCGCGGCTCGGGCGGCCGGTCGACCGCACGGTCAGCGCGGCGAGCGGCGTGGTCGGGCTGGTCGTGGTTCCGATCGCGACCAGCGGCGGGGGCCCGCCGCACTTCCTGGTGCTCCTGGACCAGCCGATCGGCGGGCCGTGGTCCGGCCCGGAGCCCGGCGCACCCGCCCCCGGAGCCCGCCACCGCGAGGACCGGGACCAGCGGCCGGCGGCGGGAGGACACGCCGCGCTCGACCGCGCCGCCGACCTGCTCGACGCGGTCCCGGTGCCGCTGGTCCTCCTCGATCAGCGAATGCGCGTGCGCGCAGCCAACTGCGCGTTCCGCGACGCCCTCGCCGGCGGTGAGGAGATCCTGGGGGCGGCCTGGTTCGAGCTCGACGGCGGCCTCTGGGATCGGCCGGGCATGCGCGCGCTGATCAGGGAGGTGCGGGGCGGCGCGCGACCGATCGAGGGCGACCTCGAGCTCGACATCGAGGTGCCGGGCGGTCGTCGGCGCACGCTGGCGGTCTCGGGCAGCTCGCTGGGCGGCGACGGCGGAGCGCGCCTGATCCTGCTCGGCCTGGTCGACGTGACCGAGCGCGCCGAGCGGCTGCGCGCCGCGTCCGGCGCCCGCGAGGAGGCCGAGCGGGCCAACCGGACCAAGGACGTGTTCCTGGCCACGCTCTCGCACGAGCTGCGCGCGCCGCTCCACTCGCTCACGCTGCATGCCGATCTGCTCCTGACCGGCGCCCCGCCCGGCCCGGCCAAGGTGCGCCGGATCGGCAACGCGATCCGCCGATCGATCGGGACGCAGACCCGCATCGTCGGCGACCTGCTCGACGTGTCGGCCATCCTGGCCGGCAAGCTGGCGATCAAGCGCCAGCCGGTCGACATGCCGGCGGTGGTCGGCGCGGCGGTCGGTGACCTGCGCGCCGCCGCCCGCGCCCGCCAGCTGCGGCTGCGCGTGGCGCTCGACCGGACCGCCGGGCCGGTCGTGGGTGACCAGACCCGGCTGCAGCAGGTGGTGGCCAACCTGCTCGCCAACGCGATCAAGTTCACCCCCGCCGGGGGTCGGATCGCGGTGGCGCTCCAGGCCAGCCGCGCCGCGGTGCGCATCCGGGTCAGCGACACCGGCCAGGGCATCTCGGCGGACCTCCTGCCCCACGTGTTCGATCGCTTCGTGCAGGCCGACTCCGGCGCCAGCGGCCACGGCGGGCTCGGCCTCGGGCTGGCCATCGTGCGCGACCTGGTCCGCCTGCACCGCGGCGAGGTCCGGGCCGAGAGCGACGGGCTCGGCCGCGGCGCCACCTTCACCGTCGAGCTGCCGACCAGGGCGGCGAGCGCGGCGGCGGGCGACCGGCAGCCGCGCGCCAGGCGGTCCACCGCCCGCGCGGTCCCGATCGTCGCCGAGCCGGCGCCGGATCGAGCCGACCCGCGGCGCGATCACCTGAAGGGGATCCGCGTGCTGGTGGTGGAGGACGACCCGGGCTCGCGCTCCGCGTTGACCGACACCCTCCGGCTCCGCTCGGCCGAGGTGCGCGCGGTCGGCTCGGCCGCCGAGATGATGGACGCGCTGGCCGCGTTCCGCCCCGACGTCTTGCTGTGCGACGTCGCGATGCAGGGGGAGGACGGCTACAGCCTGATGCGCCGGGTCCGCGCGCTCGGGCCGGACCGCGGCGGCCAGACCCCGGCGGTGGCGCTGACCGGTCTCGCGACCAGGCAGGACCGTCGCCGCGCGCTCACCGCCGGCTTCCACATGCACGTCCCCACGCCGGCCCCGGCCGCGGTCCTGTGCGCGGCGGTGCGCGAGGTCAGTCGCGCTCGTCGCGAAGGGCGCGGGTCATGAGGTCGCGGATGACGTCGGCGACCGGCTGATCCTGGTACAGGAAGCCGTAGGCGGTGTCGCTGAGCGGTGCGCGCACCCCGAGCGAGGCGGCCAGCTCGTGCGCCGCGCGCGCGGTCTTGACCCCCTCGGCCACCATCCGCATCTGCGCGATGACGTCGGCGATCTTCTTGCCCGAGGCCAGCTCGAGGCCGACCCGCCGGTTGCGGGACAGCTCGCCGGTGCACGTCAGCACCAGATCGCCCAGGCCGGACAGCCCGGCGAAGGTGAGCGGGTTGGCGCCCTGGCGCGCGCCGATCCGCGCGATCTCGGCCAGCCCGCGGGTGATGAGCGCGGCGCGCGCGTTGTTGCCGAGCCCGAGCCCGTCGCACACGCCCGCGCAGATCGCGATGACATTCTTGAGCGCCCCGCCCAGCTGGACCCCGACCACGTCGTCCGACGAGTAGACCCGGAACCGCTCGCTCGAGAACGCCTCCTGGGCCAGGCCGGTCGCGTCCTGATCGCGCCCGGCGATGACGATCGCCGACGGCAGGCCGAGCGCGACCTCCTTGGCGAAGGTCGGCCCGCTGAGGAACGTGGCCCGCGCTGCGATCTCGGCCGGCAGGATCTCGTCGTAGACCTGATCCATGCGCAGGTGGGTCGACTCCTCGAGCCCCTTGGACGCGTTGACCAGCACCGCGTCCGGCGCGAGGTGGCGGGCGGCCTGGCCGATGACGTCGCGCACCGCGTGGGACGGCGTGACCCCGACCACGATGCGCGCCCCGCTGACCGCGTCGTCGAGCGCGGCGGTCGGCCGGACCTCGGGCGGCAGCGGGTGGCCGGGCAGATAGATCGAGTTCTCGCGCCGCTCGTCGAGCTCGCGCCGCATCTCGTCGGAGCGACACCACAACCGGACGTCGTGGCCCCGCCTGCCCAGGAGAATGGCGAGGCAGGTGCCGTAGCTGCCCGCCCCGACGACGGCGATCGAGTGCTTCATCGATTCCTCACCTGGGCTACTCACATGCCCGACATCGGGGTCGGGTGCCTGGTCGGCGTGGCCAGCACCACGCAGTTGCGTCCGGCGCGCTTGGCCTCGTACAGCGCCACGTCGGCGGCGCGGACCAGCGCCTCGGCGTCGCCGGCGTCGTCCGGGAACGACGCCACCCCGAGCGAGATCGACAGGACCTCGTCCTCGTCGGCCGGCATCTGCTGGAACAGGTGTCCGGCCACGCGCTCGCGCAGGCGCTCGGCCAGCTGCGCCGCGGTCAGCTTGGGGGTGTCGACCAGCACGATGGCGAACTCCTCGCCGCCGTAGCGGGCCACGAAGTCGTTGGCCCGGCGGCCGTCGCCCATGAGCCGGGCCAGCCGGCGCAGGAGCTCGTCGCCGGCCGGGTGACCGTGCAGGTCGTTGTAGACCTTGAAGTGCCGTGGAGGTCGTTGTAGACCTTGAAGTGGTCGACGTCGATCATGAGGAGCGACAGCGGCAGGCCGTTGCGCACCGAGCGCTCGACCTCGAGCGCCAGCCGCTCGTGGAAGTGACGGTGGTTGTAGAGGCCAGTCAGCCCGTCGGTGACCGCGAGCTGGGCCAGGCGCGCGTTGGCCTCGGCCAGCTCGGCGGTGCGCTCGGCGATCTTGGCCTCCAGCTCGCGGTTCATCTCGAGCAGGGCCTGGTTCTTGGCCGACAGGTCGGCGACCAGGCGCCGGTTCTCGCTCTCGAGCCGGAAGGTGCGGAGCAGGTTCTCGACCGCCAGGCGCAGGCCGGTCTCGTCCCACGGCTTGGGGATGTAGTGGTTGAGCTCGGCGCGGTTGATGGCGCTCACCACCGCCTCGAGGCCGGCCTGCCCGGTCAGGAGGATCTTGAACGTCTCGGGCGAGCGCCGGTGCACGACCTCGAGCAGCTCGACCCCCTTCATCCCGGGCATGATCTGATCGGCGATGATGACCGCGATCTCCTCGCCCTCGCGCTTGAGCTCGTCGATGAGCTCGAGCGCGTCGTCGGCCGACTGGGCGAGCGCTATGTCGCACTCGTGGCCGAAGCGGGCGTGGAGCTGCTGCTGCAGCGCGGTCAGCACCCCGGCTTCGTCGTCCACGCAGAGGATGGTCTCGCGCGCCATCAATTTTCACCGAGCTTGGTTTCACCGAGCTTGGTTTCACCGAGCTTGGGTTCACCAAGCTTGGCTTCACCCAGCTTGAGCTCACCGCCGGGGCGGACCCGGCCGAGCGGCAGCCAGACCTCGAAGCAGGTGCGGCCCGGCTTCGACTCGACCCGGACCCGCCCGCCGTGGTGCTCGACGATGCGGCGGACGATGCTGAGGCCGAGGCCGGACCCCTCGCCGCGCGGCTTGGTGGTGAACAGCGGCTCGAACATGCGCGGGAACGCCTCGTCCGGGATGCCGGGGCCGTCGTCGATCACGCGGACCGCGACGCCAGCGTCCAGCGCCTCCGTCTCGATCGCGATCTCACCCTGCCCGTCGAGCGCCTGGACCGCGTTGTGGATCAAGTTGGTCCACACCTGGTTGAGCTCGTCTACGAAGACTGGCACTCGCGGAATGGCGCCGTAGCGGCGGACGACCCTTATACCACGCGCTAGCAGGTGATCGAGCAGCTCCACCGTCTCCTCGATGCCCTGGTGCAGATCCGCCTCCTGCGCGCTCGCGTCCTGATCGAGGTGCGAGTAGCTCTTCAGGCCGCCGACGATCCGCTGGATGCGGCGGATCGCGTGGTCGATGGCGAACAGGCTGCGCTGGAGGTGGACGTACTCGGCGAGATAACCGACCAGCACGCGCGCGCGATGGCTCGCCCGATCGGCCTGCGGTCGCCCCGCTGCCATGAGCCGGCGGAGGCGCGCCATCTCGTCGCCGGTCAGATCCAGCTCGGCGATCTGGCGCGCGCTCTCGGCCGCGTCATCGGCCGGCAGGCGGTCGGCCTCGAGCGCAGCGCGCAGCTCGCGCGCCGCGCGCCTCACCGCGGAGGGCGGCGGCACCCGCCGCGCCGACGAGTGGGCGCCGACCTCGCCGGCCAGGCGGAGCAGCTCGTCGCGCTGGCCGGGCGACAGGCCCACCCCGGGCAGCTCGTGCGACAGCTGGCCGAGCCGGCGCACCTGATCGGCCAGCGCGTCGACCGTCCCCCGGATCGCGGCCGACGGCGAGTTGATCTCGTGGGCCACCGCGGCGACCAGGTGGCCCATCCCGGCCAGCCGCTCCGACAGGAGCAGCTGGGCCTGGGTGTCGCGCAGCTCCTGGATGGTGCGGCCGAGCTCCTTGTTCATGTGGGTCAGCTCGGCGGTGCGGAGGTCGACCTTCTGCTCCAGCTCCTCGCTCCACGAGCGGACCTGGCTGTACAGGCTCGCGTTCTCGATCGCGGTGGCGGCCTGGTCGGCGAAGGTGGCCAGGAGGTTGGCGTCCGCCTCGGAGAAGGCGCGCGCGTCGCTGGCCCGCCCGATGATGATGACGCCCAGGACGCTGCCCTTGCGCTCGAGCAGGGTCGCGATGAGCGAGCCGGTCACCCCGGCCTCGACTGACTGGTCGCGCCAGGTGGTGTCGTCGACCACCCGGTGGATGCGCAGCGGCGTGCGCGACTCGGCCACCGCCGCGGCGATGGCGCGGAGCGGCTGGATGAGCTCGTTCACGTCCTCGCCGCGCGCCATCAGCCGCCCGTCGCCGCCCTTGGCCCGCGCCGCGCCCAGCCGGAGCGATCCGCCCGGCCCCGGCCCGTCGACCAGCCACAGCGCGCAGACCCGCACGTGCAGGACGCGCGCGACCGAGTCGACGATCTTGCGCAGCACCTGGTCGAGCTCGAGCACCGACGAGACCGCGCGGCCGGCGTCGTGCAGCGCGACGATCTCGCGCATGCGGGCGGCCAGCCGGCGCTGGTTGTCCTTGAGCGCGGTGGTCATGTGCGAGAACGCCGCGGCCAGGTCGCCGATCTCGTCGCGCACGGTCACATCGATGCGGTGGTCGAGGTCGCCGCGCGCCACCGCCAGCGCGCCGCCGTGCAGGCGCGCGATCGGCCGGGTCACCCGCCGGGACAGCAGGCCCGCCAGCCCCAGCGCGAACACGAACGCGCCGGCCGCGCCGAGCGAGAGAGCGCGAACACGAACGCGCCGGCCGCGCCGAGCGAGAGCGAGCGGGTCGCCATCGCGCGCGCCGCGCCCAGGTTGGCCCGGTCGACCGCGACCGCGAACACGCCGACGATCTCGCCGGCCGTCCTTATCGGCGCGAAGCCGAGCGCGTACTCGTGGTCGTCGATCGTGGCCGAGCGGAAGACCGAGCGGCTGCGCTTGATCTCGCGCGCCACGTCGGCCGGCAGCGGCAGACCGATGGCCGAGCGACCGACCGGATCGAGGGTCGAGGTGCCGACCGTGCCCGGCTCGACGCCGGAGAAGACCAGCACGTCGGTGCCCAGCTGGGCCTTGACCCCGGCGGCCACCGCCGAGTCGAGCGGCAGCGACATGATCACGACGCCGCGCAGGCTCGCCGAGTCGTCGGTCAGCGGCGCCACCGCGCGCACGACCAGCTGATCGCCGACCGGGGCGATCACGACCCGCCGCTCGTACTTGCGCCCGGCCTCGACGATCGGGTTCGACCCCTTCACCTCCAGCCCGTCGAACCGCCCGATCGCGTTGCCGGCCACGCGGCTGCCCAGGAGCACCCCCTCCTCGTTCGCCACCTGGATGAGCCGCGACGGCAGCTGGCGGCCGAGCCGGGCCAGCACCCGGCGCAGCCCGTCGGCGTCGCCGTCGACCGCCTTGCCCAGCTCCGGGTCGCTGGCCAGCCGGACCGCCTCGGCCCCGACCTCCTCGACGTTGCGCAGGAGCAGGTTGAGGCCGACGTGCAGCTGGCGGTCGGTCTGCTCGTGGAGGCCCTGGTTGAGCATGCGCAGGACCACGCTGACCGCGACCCACGACGCGACCAGGAGCGGCAAGAGCGCGGTGATGACCAGCGACACGCCCAGCTTGTGGCGCAGGCGCAAGGGCGGCATGCGCAGCCGGGCCCGGCGCGCGGCCGGGCGGACCAGGACCGGCGAGATCACCGGCAGCGGCGAGGTGGCGTCGCGCTCGCGGCCGGATGCGTCGTCAGTGGCCAAGGCGACGCACCCCCTTGAACTCGACCACCGCGGTCGGCTTCACCACGATGCCGCCCACGTCGATCCGGGCGGCGACCGCCACGTGCGAGTGGGCCAGCGGCACCCACGGCGCCTGGTCGGCGATCCGCTCCTGGGCGCGGCGATAGATGTCGATGCGCTTTTCGCGGTCGTTGGTCCCCTGCCCCTCGAGCAGGAGCTCGTGCAGCAGCGGATCGCGGTGGAAGGACAGGTTGCGCGCGATGCCCGGCCCGGTGCTGTCCCCGTCGAAGAGCGTGTAGAGGTAGTTGTCCGGATCGCCGTTGTCGCCGATCCAGCCGAACAGGCACATGTCGTGCTCGCCTCGCTGGACCGCGTGCAGGTGCTTGCGCATCCGCTGGATCACCAGCTCGCTGCGCATGCCGACCGCGGCCAGGTTCGACTGGATCACCCGCGCGATGAACTCCGGGTCGGGCAGGTACGCGCGCGGGGTGGACAGCGTGTACAGCTTGTAGACCCGATCGCGATCGAAGTGGCCGTCCGCGGCCGCCTCGGCCAGGAGCGCGCGGGCCCGCTCGGGGTCGTAGAAGTAGGTGGTGCTCGGCCGCTGATAGCCCCACTGCCCGGGCGGCAGCGGACCGGTTGCCGCCGTGCCCAGCCCCTGGTAGGCGAGCTTGACGATCGAGTCCTTGTTGACGGCGTAGTTCACCGCTCGCCGCACCCGGATGTCGTCGAACGGCGGGTGCGTGGTGTTCATCGCCAGGTAGGCCACCGTCGCGGCCGGCTCCTGGTAGACGGTCAGGTCCGGGTGGAGCTCGACGAACTGGAGCTCGTCGGGCAGGAGCGAGTAGGCCACGTCGATCGCGGCCGACTCCAGCTCGGTCAGGCGCTGGCGGGCGTCCGGGATCGACCTGAAGATGAGCCGCGCGATGCCGGGCGGGCTGCCCCAGTAGTCCGGGTTGCGCTCGAGCACGATGTGCCCGCTGTCCCAGCGCACGAACCGGAACGGCCCGGTCCCGACCGGGTGACGGTAGTAGTCGGCCCCCCAGCGGGCGACCGCGGCCGGCGAGACGATCGACACCGGGAACATCGCCATGTTCGCCTCGAACGGCGCGTACCGGCGATCGATGGTGATGCGGACGGTGCGGGGATCGACCGCCTCGACCGAGCGCACGTTGCGGTAGAGGTTCTGCCAGTAGGCGAAGCGGAAGCTGGTCCGATCGGCTCCGTGGAAGGGATGGTCCGGATCGCGCTGGCGCTCGAGCGAGAACACCACCGCGGCGGCGTCGAGCGGCGTCCCGTCGTGGAAGCGCACCCCGTCGCGCAGGACGAAGGTCCACACCAGCCCGTCGTCGGACACGGTCCACGACCTGGCCAGGCCGGCCCGGATCTCCTTGGACGCGGTGTCGTAGGACAGGAGCGTCTCGTAGATCTGCTCGCACACCTCGACCGACTCGTTGTCACCGACCCGCGCCGGATCGAGCGACAGCGCGTCGGCGGGGCGGCCGACCACCAGCGTGGTCGGGTCGCGCCGGGTCGAGGCGGCGGCGGGAGCTTGCAGGCGACCGGCCTGCTGCTCGCCGTCGCGCGCTCCGCCGTCGCACGCGCAGCAAAGCACGAGAAAGAGGACCGGCGAGCCTCGCATGTCTGGACAATACCTCCACGTCGCCGGGGAAAGGCGCGGATTGACAGGACTGGAGGCTCTCCCTTAGTGTCGTGCAGCCGCGCACCCTTGGCTGCGCTGGCGTTGAATTCCCCACGAACCCAAGCGTCTACGAAGGGGGCACGATGCTGCGCCTCGACTGGTTTGTCCGCTCGTCCGTCCTCCTCGCCTGTCTGGTGCCGACCGCCGCGGCGTGCGACATGGGCAAGTTCACCGTCAACACGACATCGAAGGTGCTGGTCCGCGCGCAGCCCGCGATCAGACAGGAGTCGGACTACGATCTCGCGGCGCGCGCCATCCCGGCCACGTTGAAGACCGTCGAGGGCTTTCACGTGGTCAACCCGGACAACGAGTCCCTGACTCGCCTCCTGGCCGAGGGCTACTGCCAGTACGCGACCGGCTTCGTCGAGGACGAGTGGGAGGTGGCCGAGGGAGAGAAGCGCTTCGACGACGCCGACTACCAGTCGAAGCGCGCCACCAAGATGTTCCTCCGCTGCATGGGCTACGGGCTCGAGCTGCTCGGCGGGGACTGGAGCAAGGCGCTGGCCGGCGACGTCCAGGCCTTCCGCAGCAAGGTGAACGGCCTCGACGCCGACCAGCGCGACGGCGCGCTGTGGACCGCGATCGGCCTGGCCGGCGCGATCAACCAGAACAAGGACGACATCGCGCTCATCTCGCATCTGCCCAAGGCGCGGGCCCTGCTCGAACGAGTCGTGCAGCTCGACGACGCCGAGAACGACCGCGATCCGGCCACCCGGGCCCTCCCCCACATCGCGCTCGCGTCGATGGCGGTCGCGCTCTCGAAGGCGCTGGGCGGCGACCCGAAGCTGGGCGACCAGCACTTCAAGCGCGCCATGGAGCTGACCAAGGACAAGTTCCTCCTGGTCCAGGTCTTCTACGCGCGGCGATACGCGGTCGCGGTGCAGGACCGCGCGCTGTTCCACAAGAGCCTGGTCGGCGTGCTGGAGACGGATCCGGCCATCTGGCCCGACCAGCGACTGGCCAACGAGATCGCGCACCGCAAGGCGCGGCGCTATCTCAAGCGAGAGAAGGAGTGGTTCTAATGGCGACCAGGACACTGTTTCGGGCACTGGGGATGGCGGCCGCGGCCGCCGCGGCGCTGGGCGCGGCCGGCACCGCGCGGGCGGACGAGTGGCGTGTCGCCACGCTGGCGCCGGAGGGATCGACCTGGATGAAGATCCTGAGCCGCGGCGCCGAGGAGGTGTCCAAGGCGACCGGCGGGCGGCTCTCGGTCAAGTACTACGCCGGCGGCGTGCAGGGCGACGAGAAGGACGTCGTCGCCAAGATGCAGCTCGGCCAGCTCGACGGCGGCGCGATGACCTCGATCGGCCTCAGCCTGGTCGACGAGAGCATCCGCGTGGTCGAGCTCCCGATGCTCTACAAGAGCGTCGAGGAGATGGACTACGTCCGCAAGAAGATGTGGCCGACGTTCCAGGCCCGCTTCCTCAAGAAGGGCTACTACCTGAGCGAGCCGGGCGACGTCGGCTTCCTCTACTTCTATTCGGCCGAGCCGGTGAAGTCGATCGCCGACCTGGGCAAGGCCAAGGTCTGGCTGTGGGGCGAGGACAAGATCGTGAAGGCGATGTTCCGCCGCATGTCGGTCAACGGCGTGCCGATGGGCGTGCCGGACGTGCTGCCCGCGCTCAACACCGGTCGCATCAACGCGACCTACGCCTCGCCGCTCGCCGCGGTCGCCCTGCAGTGGTACACGAAGGTCAAGTTCGCGACCTCGATGCCGATGGCGTACGGCATCGCCGGCACGCTCATCCGCAAGCAGACCTGGGACAAGCTGTCGGCCGAGGATCAGAAGACGGCGGAGAAGACCTTCAAGATCCAGGCGCAGAAGCTGCGCAAGGCGGTCCGCTCCGACAACGAGCGCGCCTTCAAGGCGATTGGCCGGGCAGGGGTGAAGACCATCGAGACGCCGCCCGCCATGGTCGCGGAGTTCGAGAAGCACGCGCAGGCGACCTGGCAGGAGATGGTCGGCAAGATCTACAGCAAGGAAGATCTCGACCAGGTGATGAAGTACCGGGCCGAGTTCCGCGCTGGCGCGAAGTAGAGTCGACGATCGCGGCGCGCATGCGCCGATGGTGACGGGCCCGCCGGCGGTGATGCATCTCGATGCGCGCCGCCCGGGCCCGTCGGCGTTTCCGGCCGGCTTTTCCGGATTCCGTCGTTGCCAGCCATCGAGCCGGTTTCATACGATAGCCGGCCGTGGCCAACGACCAACCCGATGAGCCGGACGTGCCGGATGTGCCGGAAGCGTACGTCTTGCCTCGCGAAGAACCGGACGCGGCGCTGGCGCTGCGCCGCTTCAACGATCTGCTCGGCAACCTCGAGACCGGGCTGATCGTTCTCCTGGTCGTGGTCCTGGTCGGCGGCGCCGTCTACCAGGTGCTGGCCGGGCTGTTCGACCACCGCGAGACCTGGCCGTACGAGCTCATCCGCTACAGCGTGTTCTTCGTGGCGATGAGCGGGGCCGCGCTGGCCGCCCAGCGCCAGGGCATGTTCCACATGGACCTGGTCACCCGGATGTTCCCGCCGCGCATGCGCTCGTGGCTGCGCATCATGACCGCGGTCCTCGCGGTGGCGATGTGCATCCTGGTCATGCGCTCCGGCCTCGACCTGCGCCGCGGCGCCCACGAGCTCAACGAGGACTACGAGGTGATCTCGACCGGGCACGGCTACCTCGCCATGGTCGTGGCCTTTGGCCTGATCGCGGTCCACTACGCGCTGCACGCCGCGATCGAGGTCGTCTACCTGGCCAACCGGCGCCTGCCGCCCGAGCCGCCGCACGGGGGTCACTGATGCTCGGCGCAGGCGTTCTCGTCTCCCTGGTGCTGCTGGCCCTCGGGGTACCGATCTTCACCGTCTTTCTCCTGCTCGCCACGTTCGGCGGGTTCGACTCGGCGCGCGGCTTCGCCCAGGAGTTCGGCGGCGGGGTGCAGAGCCTGTTCGCGCTCGGCACCAGCCCGATCACCGCGCCGATCTTGTCGACCATCCCGCTGTTCATCCTGGCCGGCTTCCTCATGGCGGAGTCGAAGACCGCCGACCGCACCGTCCGGGTCGCGCAGGCGGCGCTCGGCTGGATGCCGGGCGGGCTGGCGGTCTGCACCATCTTCGCGTGCGCGGTGTTCACCACCTTCACCGGCGCGTCCGGGGTGACCATCGTGGCGCTGGGCGGCCTGCTCATGCCGGCGCTCCTCAAGGAGAAGTACCCGGAGCGGTTCTCGCTCGGCCTCCTGGCCGGGACCGGCTCGGTCGGCCTCCTGTTCCCGCCGGCGGTCCCGCTGTTCGTGTACGGCACCATCTACGGGGTCCAGGCCCAGGCGATGGCGGCGACCGAGTCGGGCGAGATGAAGCTGATCTCGTTCTCGACCGACCGGTTCGTGTTCGCCGGCATCGTCCCCGGCCTGGTGCTGGTCGGGATGCTGTCGATCTACGCCGTGGTGGTCGCGATCCGGAAGGGCGTGCCTCGCCAGTCGTTCCACTTCGGCGCGCTGGTGAAGAGCCTCCTGGTCGCGCTGCCCGAGCTGCTCATCCCGGTGCTCATCATCGGCGGGCTCCTGCTCGGGCTGCAGCTGCCCCAGCTGGCCTCGCTGTGCGTGCTCTACGTGCTCATCATCGAGGTCCTGGTCTACCGCGACCTGGCCCCGGCCAGGCTGTGGAAGGTGGTGCGCGCGTCGATGGGGCTGGCCGGCGCGATCTTCGCGATCGTGCTGACCGCGCAGGCGTTCACCTCGTACCTGGTGACCGCGCGGGTGCCGCAGGCGATCGTCGAGTGGATCCTGGCCCACTTCGGCTCGAAGTGGACGTTCCTGCTCGCCCTCAACGTGATGCTCCTCATCGTCGGCATGGTGATGGACATCTTCTCGGCCATCGTCGTGGTCGTGCCGCTCATCGCGCCGGCGGCGGTGAAGATGGGGGTGGATCCGTTCCACCTCGGCGTCATCTTCCTGCTCAACCTCGAGGTCGGGTACCTGCACCCGCCGGTCGGCCTCAACCTGTTCATCACCAGCTTCACCTTCCGCAAGCCGATCCTCGAGGTGACGATGGCGGCGCTGCCGCCGCTGTTCATCATGATCGCGGCGCTGTTCGTGGTCACCTACGTCGAGCCGCTGACCGTGGTGCCGGAGCCCGACCGGCGCGGGCGGGCCAGCGAGATGGTCCGCCAAGTCCACGTGAAGTACCAGGAGGCGACGGCGGTCAGGGAGCTGACCTTGCCCGACGGCAAGGCGATGAAGGTGTCCGACTGCGAGCCGATCGCCGACGCGACCCACAAGGAAGACTGCACGGGCCTCTTCATCGACGTGACCCAGTGCCGGCAAAAGGCCGGCGGCCGGGTCGGCAGCGAGTGCGAGAAGAAGGCGATCGACGAGTACGTCGCGCGGTCGAAGGCGGACGAGGCGACCGGCGAGGACGACTGGGCCGATGAGGACGAAGACGACGCCGACAAGGACGACGCCGACAAGGGCAAAGGCAAAGGCAAGGCCAAGGGCGACGGCGCCGACAAGGGCGACGGCGCCGACAAGGACGACCCCAAGGCCGGTGGAACACCGAATTGATCCGCGCACCAGGCGCGGTCCCCTCTCCACCGCGCGCGCCGTGCTGGTCACCATGCGGCCGCGCCAGTGGGTCAAGAACCTCTTCGTCGCCGCGCCGCTGGTCTTCTCCAAGAACCTGACCGACCTCGCCCTGGCCGGTCGGGCGGGGCTCGCCGTGCTCGGGTTCTGTCTCCTGTCCGGGGCGGTCTACGCGTTCAACGACGTCCGCGACGCCGAGGGAGACCGCCACCACCCGAGCAAGCGGCGCCGGCCGATCGCCTCGGGCGCGCTGGGCGAGCGGACCGCGCTGGTGGCGGCCGGGCTGATGGCCGCGGTCGCGCTGGCCGCCTGCGCGTCGCTGTCGTGGCCGCTGCTGGCGGTGGCGGCCGGCTACCTGGCCAACAACCTGGCCTACTCGCTCGCGCTCAAGCGGGTCGCTTTCGTCGACGTCACCATGATCGCGGTCGGCTTCCTCCTGCGGGTCATGGCGGGCGGCTTCGCCATCGACGTGCCGGTGTCGCCGTGGCTGCTGGCCTGCACCGGGCTGCTCGCCAGCATGCTCGGCTTCGGCAAGCGCGCCCACGAGCTCCTCCAGGCGGAGGCAGCCGAGATCGACGCGCGCACCACCCGGGCCAGCCTGGCCGGCTACCGGGTCCGCCACCTGCGCTGGGCCATGACGCTGCTGGCGGTGGCGACCTCGGCCGCCTACGCGCTCTACACCCAGGACCACCACACGGTCCGGTTCTTCGGCACCCGCTCGCTGGTCTTCACCCTGCCGTTCTGCTTGCTCGGCATCGCGCGGTTCTCGCAGATCGCGCTGTGGCGCGGCGGCGACGACAGCCCGACCGACGCGATCCTGCGCGACCCGGCGTTCCTGCTCAACCTCGCCGCGTGGGCCGCGACGGTGGTGTTCATCATCTACGGCGCGCGCTGAGCCGCGGTCCACGGGCCGAGCAGCGCGGCGCAGCGAGCGGCGGACAGCTCGAAGACGGCCGGGGCGCGGTCGAGGCGGGCCGCGCAGCCGCGGCCGGGGATCGCGGCGCCGATCTCGAGGACGTGGCGCTCCGGCGCCGACCCGCCCGGCTCCGGGTCGAGGACGAGATCGACGGTCCGCCGCGGCGGGGCCAGGCGGTGGGCGGGGCCGGCGGAGGCGGCCAGGAAGCGCTCGGCGCGGAGGAAGCCGACCGCCTGGCGCAGCGACTCGATCGCGGCGGCCGGGACCTCGGCGCCGGTCGGCGCCAGCGCGCGCCACTCCTCGAGGGTGTCGCCGCGCACGATCGACTCGACCAGGCGGGCGCCGCGGTGGGCGATCGCGGCGCGCAGCGCGGTCGGCTCGCGGGTCAGCAGATCGAGCGAGCGGAACCGGTGAGGCGAGGGGTCGAGCATGCCGTCGGCCCCGGGCTGGAGGACCAGGGCGACCGGCTCGTCGTCGCGGCGGGCGGCCAGCGCGGCGCCGGCCCGGCCGATCGCGAGGCGCTGGTGGCCGCCTCCGTCGACGGTCAGGTCGATCGTCGCGAGCGGGTGGAGGTCGGCGGCCGCGACCACCGGTCCGGCCGCGGCGACTCGCCAGCGGGCCAGCCAGTCGCGGAGGACGTCCGGGCGATCGGCGCGCTCGACGTCGATCGCGCGGCCGCCGCGCTCGAGCTGGATGTGCGACACCCGATCGGTCGGCACGCCGACCAGGTCGCGATCGATCCAGACATCCGGGTCGGCGAGGCGGTCGGCGGCGTCGGGCGCGGGCAGGCAGCCACGTCCGATCGGCGTGTCGGCCAGGGCCAGGGTCGGCTGGCCGGGACAGCCGCCCAGGTAGACGATCTCGACCCGGCCGGCTCCGCCGGTGAAGGAGACGCGGACCGGGCCCCCCCGGCGAAGGAGACGCGGACCGGGCCGTGAGCCGCGGCGAGCGGCGACCCGGGGTCGGGCGAGGCCGGCGGGCCATCGGTGAACGAGGCGATGCGGAGGTCCCTGGCCCGATCGAGCAGGTCCTGCACCCGGGCCGCCGCGGCGCGGGCGAGGCCGCCGGGCAGCTCGATCCGCCACGGCGGGCCGGTCAGGATCGCCGTGCGCTGGCCGGTCGCGACCTCGATGCGGCCGACTCCGTCGAGGCGGCCGTGGAGCGGGCGGCGCTCGCGAAGCGGATCGACGCCGACATCGAGCGCGCGCGCGGCGTAGCCATCGATGAGGAAGCGACCGCCCTGCCCGGCCCGGGCCAGCCACACCCGATCGGTCCGGCCGGGCCCGGCGGCGGCGAGCAGCAGCCGGATGGGCGGGCCGCCGTCGCGCTCGAGGACGATGGTCAGCCGCGGCGCGGTGATCGGCGCCGGATCGCGCCGGGTCGCGGCCAGCATCTCGATGGTGCCGGTCAGGTCTCGCAGCGCCGCGGGATCGACCGGGACCGCGGTGCCGGAGGGGAGCCGCAGGCGCCAGCCCGGGTCGGCAGCGGCAGGCGCGGTCGGCGCCCCGGGGCTGGATTTCTGGCCCGGCCCGGATCGGCTCCGCTCGAGCAGCACCGGCGGCAGGCCCGACCTCTCCAGGCGGATCGCGCGCACGTCGCCGGCGCTCCACTCGGGCACGATGCGCCCGCCGTCGGTTTCCCGCCGCGCTCCGCCGGCCAGGTCGGCGACCAGGAGGGCCGCCAGCGCGCTCGCCAGCAGACCGAGCCCGACCAGCCAGGCGCGGCTATCCACGCCGTCTCCTCCACCAAAGGAGTCCACCCAGCCCGGCGGCGAGGAGCGGCAGCGCGACCACGCACAGCCCGAACACACCGCGCAGCGCGGCCCGGCTCATCACCAGGCGCACGTGCTCCGGCGTCTTGGCCCCGATCGCGAGCGACACCTCGCGCCCGGCCAGCCACGCCACCGACGAGGCGACCAGGGCGTCGGCCGCGCCCAGCCCGCGCCCGATCACTTCCGACGACGGCGAGGTCGCGCTGCCGATCACCACCAGCCGCGCGCCGCGGTCGGCCTCGACCGCCACGGCCACCGCGGCCACGCCGACCAGATCGTCGGGGCCGGCCTCGACATCGCGCCCGCCGAACAGCGCGGCCAGGTCGGTCTCGCCCCACGCGGTCGGCGAGCCGCGCACCAGCACGGTGCCGCGCCGGTCGCGCGCCGGGGTCCCGGCGTCGGGCTCGGCGTAGACGACCGCGCGCGGGTGCTGCCACACGGTCAGGCGACGGCCCTGGAACGCGCGGGTGATCGGGTGCTCGCCGTAGCCGGTCGCGGTCGCCCAGGTAAGCGGCAGGTCGAGCGCGCCCTGCGGGTCGACCACCACCGCGGGCGGCAGGCCGACGCCGTACTCGGCGAGCAGCAGCTCCAGCCCGGTCTCGCGCAGACGGACGGGCTCGCCTTCCCCTCGTCCCTCTCGTCCCTCTCGTCCCTCTCCGGCGCCCGCGCCCGCGCCGACCGCCTCCGCGTCGACCGGCAGATCCGGCGCGGCGACCAGCAGCCTCCCGCCGCCCTCGACGTAGCGGACCACCGCCAGCGCCGACGACGGCGCGAGCGGCGCCTCGGGGCCGGCCACGACCAGCACGCGGCAGCGCTCCGGCACCCCGCCGCGCAGGTCGCCGGCGTCCTCGATCGCGAAGCCGTCGCGCCGCAGCCGGTCGCCGACCTGGCCCCAGTGGGCGCGGCCGTCCTCGCCGGACAGCGGCATCTCGCCGTGCCCGCTGGTCGCGCACACGACCGGACGATCGCCCGCGGCCAGCTCGACCAGCGCCCGCGCGAACGCCTCCTCGGCGCGGAACCCGGTCATCGCGCCGACCTGGAGCGAGTCGCGGCCCAGCTCGACCAGATCGAGGAGATCGACCCCGCGCCGCCGCCCGCCCATCGCGAACAGGACCGCCCCGCCGTCGGCCAGGTCGCGCGGGCTGAGCGCCAGCTCGGCCGCCAGCGCGGCCACCTCGTCCGGCTCGCGGGTCGGGTCCAGATCGCGCCGGGCCAGGAGCGGCTGGGCCTCGGCCATCCGCCCCAGCACCCGATCGACCTCGGCGTAGATCGGCTCGAACGCCTCGACCTCCGGGCGCACCACCGTCACCTCGACCGGCTGCGCGATCGACGACAGCACCGCGATGGTGCGACCGTCCAGGCGATTGACCTGGCCCGCGCTCACGTCCCAGCGGACCGGATGGCGCGCTGCCAGCACGCTGGCCAGCACCGCCGACAGCGCGACCAGGCCGAACGCGGCCAGCCGCCGCCGCGCCGCCGCCCGGCTGCCTCGCCCGCGCGCCGCGAGCACCACCGCGCCGGCCAGGCCGACCGCGGCCAGCCCGAGCCACAGCGCGACCGCGTCCAGGTCGATAGCGCCGCGCGCCATCTCGTCCATGTGCCGGCGCAGGTCGAGGTGGTGGACCAGCCCGGCCAGCCCGCCCAGGTCGCGCGCCACGTCCTCGAGCTGGCCGACCAGGAGCAGCCCGAGCAGGCCGGCGAACGACACCACCGCGGCCACCACCTGGCTCTCGGTGGCGGCGCTGGCGCAGAGGCCCAGGGCCAGAAATCCAGCCCCGGACAGCGCCACCCCCAGGTAGGCCGACGCGATCGGGCCGGCGTCGATCTCGGTCCCGGGCGGCGCGTAGGCGGCCAGGATGATCGGATACGCCGCGGTCGGCAGCCACAGGAGCGCGTAGAAGGCGGTGGCGCCCAGCCACTTTCCGAGCACGACCTCGCCCTCGCCGACCGGCGTGGTCATGAGCGCCTCCCAGGTCCCCTGGCGCCGCTCCTCGGCCACCAGCCGCATGGTGACGAGCGCGATCACCGCGAACAGCACCGCCCAGTAGAGGAAGGTGCCGCCGAAGTGAGTGCGCAGCACCGCGCCGTAGCCGGCCGGGCGCGACGGATCGGCCAGCACCTCGACCACCGCCCAGAACGAGAAGCCCTCGAGGGCGAGGAACAGCACCATGACGACGTAGGCGATCGGCGCGTGGAACGAGGCGAGGAGCTCGCGCCGGGCCATCGCCAGCACCCTGGCGGCGGACCCGGCCGCGCGAGCCCCGCGCCGCGCGCGCGGCGCGCTCACCGCTCGCCTCCCGCGGTCGCGGCCAGGAACACCTCCTCGAGCGAGGCGGTCGCCGGCAGGCCGAAGCGCGCGCGCAGCTGGTCCGGTCGACCGTCGCCGGCCACCCGCCCGCCCGCCATCACCACCAGCCGCGCGGCCACCGCCTCCAGCTCCGACAGCGCGTGCGACGACAGCACCACCGCGCGATCGCCGGCCAGCTCGCCGAGCAGCGCGCGCAGGTCGCGCACCTGGGCCGGGTCGAGCCCCGAGGTCGGCTCGTCGAGCAGGAGCACGTCGGGGCGGCCCAGCAGCGCGTCGGCCAGCCCGACCCGCTGGCGGTAGCCGCGCGACAGCCGCCCGATCATCGTGCGGGCGCGGTCGCGGGCCGACACCCGCTCGAGCACCTCGTCCACCCGCGCGCCCAGCTCGCGCCGCGCCACCCCCTTCAGCCGGGCGCGGAAGCGGAGGTACTCCTCGACCCGCAGCTCGGGGTAGAGCGGCGGCCCCTCCGGCAGGTAGCCGATCCGCGCGGCCGCCTCGCGCCGGTGCGCGACCGCGTCGATCCCGTCGACCCACACCGCGCCGCGGTCCGGGCGAAGGAACCCCGACAGGACCCGCAGCGCGGTGGTCTTGCCGGCCCCGTTGGGCCCGACCAGGCCGACCACCTCGCCGCGCTCGACCGCGAAGCTGACCCGATCGAGCGCGCGGGTCGCGCCGTAGCGCTTGTCGACCTCGTCCAGCCGGATCAAGCCGCCGGGCTCCTGGCTCGGGTCATCCCGCTCATCATAAGGGCTGGCGGGCTGGCGGGCTCGCCGGCCTGACGGCCGGCGGCGTCGATCAGGGCCGGCCGAGCACCGGGTGCTCGCCGGTGTTGGGCATGTTGGCCGGCCGGCCCATCGGCAGGGCCACCCGGAACGTGGTCCCCTGCCCCGGCACCGACTCGCACGAGATGTCGCCGCCGTGCTCGTCGACGATCTTCTTGCAGATGGCCAGGCCGAGGCCGGTGCCGCCCGGCTTGGCGGTGGCGAACAGCTCGAACAGCCGCCCCTCCAGCTCCGGCGGGATGCCCGGGCCGCTGTCGGCGAACTCGAGGATCAGCCGCTCGCCGTCGGCCTGGGTGCTGATCCGGAACTCGCCCCCGCGCGGCATCGCCTCGGCCGCGTTGCGGGCCAGGTTGTGGACCAGCCGCAGCATCGCCTGCTCGTCGAAGTACGCCACGCCGGTGTAGGCGGCGTCGAGCCCGAGGGCGATGTTGCGCCCGGCCAGCGCGTGCTCGAGCTGGGTCATGACCTCGTCGAGGAAGCGGTGCAGGTAGACCTTGCGCAGGAGCACGTTGGTCTCGCCGCGGGCAAAGGCGAGCACCTCGCGGGTCATGCCGCTCATCAGATCGAACTGGCGCAGGATCTGATCGACGTACTGCTCGCGCTGGCGGGCGTCCTGCATCTGCGCCATCAGCTGGGCGTAGCCGGAGATGATCGTCATCGGCGTCTTGAGATCGTGGAGAACGCTGGCCAGCATCTGGCCGATCGACGCCAGCCGGTTCTGGTTCTCGCGCTCGCCGCGGGTCTTGGCCAGCTGGATGGCGCGCGACGCCTGCCCGGCGATGAGCGTCAAGAGCACCAGGTCACCCTCGGAGAACCCGGCCGCCGAGGTCGGCCCGTCCGGCGCGTCCGGGTCGCGCTTGTCGATGAGCTCGATCGCGCCGAGCACCTCGTCGCCGCTGGCCAGCGGCGCGGCGGCCAGCTGGCGCGGGCGCAGCCCGACCGACACCGCGAACTCGGTGTGGTGGCGGGCATCGTGGTCCGGGTCGTTGACGATGACCGCGGTGCGGTTGGCCGCCACCCAGCCGATCACCCCCTCGCCCATGCGGATGGTGCGGTGGAGCATGCGCGAGGCCACCGGGCCGCCGACGGTGCGGAAGCGCAGCTCGTCGCCGCCCGGCTCGCGCAGCGCGATGCTGCCGGCCTTGGCCTCGACCGCGTCCATCGCCTTGTCGAGGATGCGGGCGAGCAGCTCGTCGAGGTCGTGCGCGGCGTTCATCTCGCGCTCGATCTCGTAGAGGATGTTGAGCTCGTGCGTCTTCTGCTCGAGCGCCTCCTGGGCGTCGAGCAGCTCGACGTTCTTGGCCACCACCGAGTGGTAGAGCTTGGAGTTCTCGACCGAGACCGCGGCCTGGCCGGCCAGCGCGGCCAGCAGCTCCTCGTCCTCGCCGGTGAACGGGCCGCCGGCCTTGTTGAGGACCTGCAGCACCCCGATGATGACGCCCTTGCTGTCGCGCATCGGCGTGCAGAGGATCGAGCGCGTGCGGTAGCCGGAGCGGAGGTCGACCGCCGGCTGGAACCGCTTGTCGATGTAGGCGTCGGGGATGTTGACGGTGTCGCCCGACTTCGCCACCCAGCCGGCGATCCCCTCGCCCACGTTCAGCCGGATCTCCAGCTTCGCGCTGCCCTGGGTGATCTTCGACCACAGCGCGTGGCCGTCCTCGCTGACCAGAAACAGGGTCGATCGGTCCGCCTCCATGAGGAGGGTGACCTTCTCCATGATGAGACCGAGGAGCTCGTCGAGGTCGAGCGCCGACGACAGAGCGCGCCCGATCTCCTGCACCAGCGCGAGCTTCTTCTGCTCGGTGCGCAGCTTGTGCTCGAGCTCGCTCTCAGCCGGCTGGATCGATTCCTGTCCCATCACGCGCGTCCCGGCGCGGAGTCGCCATCATAGCCGAAAACCACCGCGCCCCCATCGCCCGGCGATCCAATCGGAGCGCCGGTGCCGGCGGTCACTCGAGGCCGCGGCGCCGGAGGTCGTCCTCGTCCAGCCCCTGCAGGTGGCCGATTTCGTGGATCAGCGTGCGGCGGATCTGACGGTCCAGCTCGTCGCGGCTCCTGACCGCGCGCGCCAGGTTCTTGCGGTAGAGCACGATCGCGCGCGGCGGGATCGGCTCCTCGTCCGCGGCGGTCGGACCGGTCTGGGCCAGCGGCAACCCGCGGTAGAGGCCCATGATGGTCGGCGCGAACGGCGGATCGACCGCGATGAGATCTTCCTGGGCCGGCAGGTCGACCAGCTCGAGGGCGACCTTGGCCAGCTCGCGACGGACCTCGGGGGCCTGCTCGGCGATGGCGCGATCGACCTCGGCGCGGAACTCCTCGGCGGTGATCTTGACCGGCGGCGGGAAGTCGTCCGACGCCAGCGCCCGCGCCTTGGTGAAACGCTCCTCCGCCTCGGCCTCGCGCCCGTAGCGCTCGAGGATGAGGCCGAGGTGGTAGTTCGACCGCGATGAGATCTTCCTGGGCCGGCAGATCGACCAGCTCGAGGGCGACCTTGGCCAGCTCGCGACGGACCTCGGGGGCCTGCTCGGCGATCGCGCGATCGACCTCGGCGCGGAACTCCTCGGCCGTGATCTTGACCGGCGGCGGGAAGTCGTCCGACGCCAGCGCCCGCGCCTTGGTGAAGCGCTCCTCCGCCTCGGCCTCGCGCCCGTAGCGCTCGAGGATGAGGCCGAGGTGGTAGTGCGCGTACGGGTCGTCCGGCTGCTCGCGCAGCACCTCGGCGAAGGCGGTCTCGGCGTCGGCGAAGCGGCACAGGCTGAACAGGCTGACCCCGCGCTCGTGCAGCGCCGCGGCGTTCTGCGGGGTGAGCTTCAGCGCCGCATCGACCCGCGGGAGGGCCGCGTCCGACTGGCCGAGGTCGTTCAGCGCCTCGGCCTCGAGCAGCGAGAGCCGGGCGCGCAGCTGGCGGTCGAGCCGGCGCCGGCTGGCCGCGCGCCCGCTGCCGCGCCGCGCGTACTCCAGGCCGAGCAGGATGGCCGAGCGCTGCTTGGGCTGGGCGATGTTGATGTAGAAGTCGGCGGCCGCCGCCAGCGTCTCCGGATCATCCGGATCGCGCGCCAGCGCCATGGCGAACGCGACCTGCGCCTCGCTGTAGCGGCCGAGCGCGGCCAGCGCCGCCGCGCGGTAGTGGTGGGCCTCGACCGCCTGCGGCACCAGGTCGACCGCGAGCTCGGCGCACCCGAGCGCGGCCTTGAAGTCGCCGGCGTCGTAGAGCAGGCGGCTGGCCTCGTCGAGCACCGCATCCGGATCCTGCCCGCGGATCGCGCAGACCGCCGGCGCCTCGTCGATGTCGGCCGGCTCCCGCCGGGCCGGCGGCGCGGCCGGAAAGCCGATGCCGGTGCGCGCGCCGGACGGGCCGGCGTCCCCGCCGGCGCGGGGGCGCTCGCCGCGCGATCCGCACGCGCCGAGCGATCCGCACGCGACCAACACAGTGCGCGCGCCGGACGGGCCGGCGTCCCCGCCGGCGCGGGGGCGCTCGCCGCGCGATCCGCACGCGCCGAGCGATCCGCACGCGACCAGCGCGGCCAGCCCGGCGACCGCGGACAGCCGGCCCATCAGTGAGCGTCCGCCCAGGTCGCGCCCCGGCCGACCTCGACCACGAGAGGCACCTCGAGCTCGAACGCCCCCTCCATCTCCGCCACCAGGAGCGGGCTGAGCTCGTCGGCCTGATCCACGTCCACCTCCAGCACCAGCTCGTCGTGCACGGTCAGGAGCAGCTCGGCGCGAAAGCCGCGCTCCGCGAGTAGCCGGTCCACCCGAAGCATCGCCAGCTTGATGATATCGGCTCCGCTGCCCTGCATGGGAGTGTTTTGCGCGATCCGCTCGGCCGCGCTGCGCGCCCGGTAGTCGCGTCCGCTCAGGTTCGGGATGGGGCGCCGGCGGCCCAGGATCGTGTATGCCGCGCCCGCCTTGCGGGCCTTCTCGACCACCTCCTCCATGAACTGGCGCACGGTCGAGAAGCGCTCGAAGTAGCGCGCGATGTGCTGGCGCGCCTCCTCGCGCGGGATGTCGAGCGCGCGGGCCAGGCCGAAATCCGACTGCCCGTAGGCCAGGCCGTAGTTCACTGCCTTGGCCACCCGGCGTTCGGTCGGGCCGACCTGGTCGAGCGGAATCCCGAACACTTCCGCCGCGGTCTGGGTGTGGACGTCGATCCCCTCGGCGAACGCCTTGCGCAGGACCGGGTCTCCCGACAGGTGGGCCAGGATCCGCAGCTCGATCTGTGAGTAGTCCGCCGACACCAGCACGAGCGGAATCCCGAACACTTCCGCCGCGGTCTGGGTGTGGACGTCGATCCCCTCGGCGAACGCCTTGCGCAGGACCGGATCTCCCGACAGGTGGGCCAGGATCCGCAGCTCGATCTGTGAGTAGTCCGCCGACACCAGCACCTTGCCGGGATCGGCAATGAACGCGCGGCGGATCTCGCGCCCGAGCTCGCTTCGGATCGGGATGTTCTGGAGGTTCGGATCGGTGGACGACAGCCGGCCGGTCGCGGCCACTGCCTGGCGGAAGCTGGTGTGCAGCCTGCCGGTGGCCGGGTTGATGAGCGGCGGCAGCGCGTCGATGTAGGTGTTCTTGAGCTTGGTCAGCTCGCGGTGCTCGAGGATCGGCGCGATGATCGCGTGCTGCTCGCGCATCGCGTCGAGCACGTCGTGGTCGACCGAGAAGCCGGTCTTGTTCTTCTTCATCCGCTCGCTGCGCAGCCCCAGCTTGTCGAACAGGAGCTGGCCGAGCTGCTTCGGTGACCCGACGTTGACCGGCTCGCCGGCCAGCTCCTGGATGCGGGTCTCCAGCCCGGCCAGGTCGCCGGTCAGCCGCTCGCCCAGGGCGCGCAGATGAGCCACGTCGATGCGGACGCCGATCGCCTCGACCCGGGCGAGCAGGCGCGCGAGCGGCAGCTCGAGGTCGCGCCACAGCCGGTCGAGCCCGCCCTGCCCCAGTCGCGCCGCCAGCACCCCGTCGGCCGCGAGCACCGCCGCCGCCGAGCGACCGGCGTGGCGGGTCGCCTCCTCGACCGAGACCGCCTCGAACGCGATCGCGGTGCGGCCGCTGCCGACCAGCGCGCGCTGGCCGGGCAGGATCACGCCGAGCACGTCCTGGGCGATCTGCTCCAGGCGCACGTCGTCCTGCGACGCGTCGAGCAGGTACGCGGCCAGCATGGTGTCCTCGGCGACGCCGCCGACCGGCATGCCGCACGCGGCCAGCGTCCGGTAGACCAGCTTGGCGTCGTGGCAGATCACCTGGATCGCCGGATCGCCCCACACATCGGCCAGCGGGCGCAGGTCCTCGGGGGTGAGCTGGGTCGGCGCGCTCAGGTAGCGGTGCTGGAGCGGGATGTAGACCGGCGCCGCGTCCGGCAGCGCGATCGCGATGCCGACCATCTTGGCCCGGTCGTCGCGCTGCCCGTCGCGCTCGAGGTGGATCGCCAGGCGCCCGGCCGCGCGCGCCGCCGCGGCCAGCTCGGCGACCTGCTCCGGCCGGGTGACCAGCACCGGCTGGCGGTCCGGATCGTCGAGCACGGCCGCCGCGCTGCCGGCGACCGGGGGGACGGGCGCCGGCGCCGGGCCATTGCCCACCGCCAGCGACTTCTGCTCGAGCCGCTCGATGAGCGCCTGGAACTCGAGCTCCTCGAGCATCCGGCGCAGCGGCTCGCCGTTCCACGGCGCCGGCACCAGATCGTCGAGCCCGAGCGGCACCTCGACGTCGCGCTTGAGCGCCACCAGCTGGCGGGAGAGCGCCAGGTTGTCGCGCTCGGCCGGGTCGGTGAGCCGCTCCTTGATCTTGCCCTTCAGCTCGTCCACGTGGGCGAGCAGGTTGTCGATCGATCCGTACTGGCCGAGCAGGCGGGCGGCGGTGACCGGACCGACCCCGTTCACCCCCGGGATGTTGTCGCTCGAGTCGCCGACCAGCGACAGGAACTCGCCGACCAGCGCGGGGGGGACCCCGAACTTCTTCTCCACCCCGGCCGCGTCGTAGGTGATCTGACGCATCGAGTCGATGACCACCACGTGGTCGTCGACCAGCTGCATGAGGTCCTTGTCGCCGGAGTAGATGACCACGTCCCAGTCGCGCGCGCGGGCCTGGCCGACCAGCGTGGCGATGACGTCGTCCGCCTCGACCCCTTCGACCGACATGCACGGCCACGAGAACGCCTCGGTCAGGCGGCGGAAGAATGGCAGCTGGACCCGGAGGTCGTCGGGCGCCTCGCTGCGGTTGGCCTTGTACTCGGCGTCGAGATCGGACCGGAAGCTCGGCTTGCCGGTGTCGAACACGACTGCGATTCGCTCGGGCCGCTCATCCAGGTGAAGTCGGATGAGCATCGACGTGTAGACGTAGAGCGCGCCGGTCGGCATGCCGGCCGCGGTGCTGAGGCGGACCGGCTGACGGTCCTTTCCCCCGGTCGCGAGGCCGTAGTGCGCGCGGAAGATGTAGCCGTGCCCGTCGAGGATGTGAAGCCGCTCCGCGCTCATGGCGGGGGGAAAGCTACAACACTTCGCCAGCTGCTGCCCCGGGCGTATGCTGGCAGATGCCATGAGGAGAGCACAGCCCTTCACTCTGGTCGTCGCCGTAGGTCTGGTCACCGCTGCCCTCGCCGCTGGCGCCTGTCGCAAGCGGACCGAGGAGACGGAAGGAGGTGGTCCATCGAGCGGAAAGGTCGGTGAGGAGCGGGCGGTCGGTGCAGAAGCGCCGGCAAGGCCCCGCCAGGGCGGTCACATCGTGCTGCCGTCGAACGAACCGCTGTACATGAATCCGGTCCTCGAGCCGCGATTCACGCGGGCCAACCAGCTGGTGTTCGAGGGCCTGGTCGGCCTGTCGAGCTCGCTCGAGCCGGTCCCGGTCCTGGCCGAGAGCTGGACCCGGTCCGACGACGGACGCCAGATCACGTTCAAGCTGCGAAAAGGGGTGAAGTGGCACGACGGCAAGCCGTTCACCTCGAAGGACGTCGCGTTCACCTATCAGTCGATCCGCGACACCCAGTCGCAGACGCTGTGGAAGCCGTACTTCGCCGCGGTCTCCAAGCTCGACACGCCCGACGAGCAGACCGTGGTCGTCACCTACTCGAAGCCGTACGCGCCGGCGCTGATCGCGTGGACGGTCGGCCTGTTGCCGGCCCACGTGTACGGCGGAGGCCCGCTGGCCGAGTCGCGCGGCAACCGCGAGCCGGTCGGGACCGGCCCGTTCCGCATGGCCCGCTGGATCGAGGGCAAGCGGCTCGTGTTCGAGGCCAACAAGGCGTGGTGGAACGGGCGACCCAACCTCGACACCGTCGAGCTCCGCGTCGATCTCGGCGACGATCAGCTGAAGGCGCTGAAGGACGGCCAGCTCGACTTCGTCCAGGTGCCCGACGTGGAGGCCTGGTCCGGCGAGGTGCAGATGCCGGACTTCCGCGCCGACTTCGAGGTGTCGACCGTGGTCGGCTCGCTGTTCCGCGCGATCGCGTGGAACGTGCAGCGCAAGCCGTTCGACGACAAGCGGGTCCGTCTGGCCATGACCCTGGCGCTCAACCGCGGGCGCATCATCGAGGACCTGTTCTTCAACCAGGCCCAGCCGATGTCGGCGCCGTTCTTCCCCAACATGTTCGGCGCCGATCCGTCGATCGCGCCGTATCCGTTCGACATCGAGCGGGCGGTGAAGGTGCTCGACGAGGCCGGCCACCCGGCCGGCCCGAACGGTCGGTTCCCGATGCAGATCATCGCGGTGGCGTCGCAGCGGACGCCGCAGAACGAGCAGATGTTCGCGATCTTCCGCACCGACCTGGCCGCGATCGGCATCGACATGAAGGTGGAGTACCTGTCGAGCCGCGACTATCAGGCGCGCGTGGTCCTGCGCGACTTCGACGGCGTGTTCTTCGGCTGGCTGCCGGACATCCCGGATCCGGATCCGTCGGCGCTCCTCCACTCCAGCCAGATCAAGGAGGGGAAGAACAACTTCGCCGGCTACGCCGACGCGGACGCCGACAAGCTGATCGAGGCGGCGTCGGGGACCAACAACCGCGCCGAGCGCAAGGCCATCTACCACAAGCTGCACGCCAAGGTGAACGCCGACCTGCCCTACACCGTCCTCTACGCGCCGTACAGCCACTACGCGTGGAGCCGGCGGCTGCACGGCGTGCACCCGGAGGACATCGGGCCGCAGCCGCGCTTCCCGGGTCTGTCGGGCTGGTGGGTCGACCCGTAGCGTAGGACGACCATCGCCGCGCCTCCGGCTCCGGCCGGGGGCGCCGGCTCTTACTTCTCGAGCCGGTACGAGTCCGGCTCCAGCCCGAAGCGCTTCATCCAGCGGTGGATCTGCATGCGCGCCTTGCCCATCGCGCGCGATACCGCGCTGACGTTGCCGTCGTACTCGGCGAGCAGCTCGACCAGCCGGGCGCGCAGCGCCTCCTCGTCGACCGCCGGGTCGGAGTCGTTGTCGAGCGCTCCGGCGGCGACCGCCGGGCTGAGGTGAGTGACGTCGATCGGCTGGCCGGCGGCCAGGATGAGCGCCGCGGCCAGGCACTTCTCCAGCTCGCGGACGTTGTGCGGCCAGTCGTGGCGGTAGAGGGCGCGCACCGCCGCCTCGGTCAGCGCCACCTGCTCGGCCTGGGCGCCGCAAAGCCGCTCGATGAGCGTCCCGATGAGCAGGCCCAGGTCCTCGCGCCGCTCGCGCATCGGCGGCAGGTCGATGCGGAAGCCGGCCACCCGGGCCAGGAGGTCGGCGCGGAACCGGCCGCTGTCGACCAGCCCCTCGAGGTCGCGGTGGGTGGCCGAGATGACGCGCAGCTCGACCGGCACCGGACGGGTCGAGCCGACCGGCAGCACCTCGTGCTCCTGGAGGACCCGCAGCAGCGCGGCCTGCGACGCGGGCGGGAGATCGCCGATCTCGTCGAGCAGGAGCGTGCCGCGGTCGGCGCTGCGGACCAGGCCGTCGTGGTCGGTGGCCGCGCCGGAGAAGGAGCCCTTCTTGTGGCCGAACAGCTCGCTCTCGACCAGCGCATCGCTGAGCGCGCCGCAGTTGACCGCGACGAACTCGCCGGGCCGGCGCGACAGGCGGTGCACCGCGCGGGCCAGCACCTCCTTGCCGGTGCCGGTCTCGCCGCGGATGGTGACGGTGACGGTCGACGGCGCGACCTGGACCAGGCGGGCGAGCTCGCGCTCCAGCTCCGGGACCAGGGTCAAGAGGCCGGGGGCGGCCGGCTCGCGCTCGCCGGCGTCGACCCAGGGCTCGTCCGACAGGACCGGCAGGCCGAGCCGGAACAGGAACAGGGTGTAGCCGAGGGTGATGAGGGCGCCGTCGTCGAGGCGGGCGCGGCGCACGGTCAGGCCGTCGACCATGGTGCCGTTCTTGGAGCCGGTGTCCTGCACGACCCAGTAGCCGAGCCCGCGCTCGAGCCGGACGTGGGTGTGCGACATGCTCGGGTCGGGTACCCGCACGGTGAGGACGCGCCGGCCGTCGATCGTGCCGTGCTCGGCCGAGCGCTCCGGGCCGCGCCCGATGACGACCACGTCGATCCCCTCGAGCGAGTAGCGGGCCGAGAGCGCGAGCGGGCGGGTGCACTCGAGGGCGAGGAACAGGTGCGGCGCCTTGCGGGCGGGAGCCTCGGTCGGGCTCCCGCGATGCAGGGTGACGGTGGTCTCGGCGCTCACGACTCCCCACGATACGACGAGTCCGGCGGCGCGCGACAGGGTGCCCGCGAGAGCCGTCGAGGACCACGTCAAAGTCCGGGTGGGACGTCGACGGGATGGCTCGACCGGTGATCCTGGCGTCGCCCGGTTCTAGGATGGCGGAATGACGCGCGGGGACGAGGGGGACACACCACCCCGAGAGACCGAGCCGCCCGGCCCCGCCCGCGTGATCGCCTCGACCACCGACCCGACCGCCGGCATCGCGTTCGTGATGGAGCTCGGCGTCGCGCTGCACCGGTTCGGCACGCCGGCCGACCGGCTCGAGGCCGCGATGAGCAGCATGGCCCGGCTGCTCGGGCTGGAGTCGCAGATCTCCTCGACCCCGACGTCGATCATGGCCGGGTTCGGCCCGCTCGCCGCCCAGCGCACCGCGATCGTCCGGATCGACCCGGGCGAGGTCAACCTCGAGCGGCTGGCCGCGCTCGACAAGGTCGCCGGCGACGTCGGACGCCGCCGGATCACCCTGGCCGACGGGGTGGTGCGGGTGCGCGCGATCGTGTCGGCGCGGCCGCGCTACGGTCCGCTCCTCATCGTCCCGGCCGGCGGGCTCCTGTCGGCGGCGGCGGCGCGCTTTCTGGCCGGCGGCTGGCAGGAGGTGGCCGCGGGCGGCGCCATCGGCCTGGTCATCGGCGCGCTCTCGCTCGCGTTCCGCCGCAGCATCGCGGGCAGCCGGGTCTTCGAGCTGGTCGCGGCCACCGCCGCGGCGGCGCTGGCGCACGCCGCGGTCATCGCCGGCTTCACCATGTCGCTGCAGATCGCGGTGCTGGCCGGCCTCATCGCGCTGGTGCCCGGGCTGACCCTGACCGTGGCGATGACCGAGCTGGCCACCCGCAACCTGGCCTCCGGCACCGCCCGCCTGGTCGCCGCGGCGGTGGCCTTCTTGCAGATCACCTTCGGCGTCGCGCTGGCCGACGTGGTGATGACCAGGCTGTTCGGCGCGCGGCCGTCGGCGTTCGGCGCGCCGCTGCCGGCCTGGACCGAGCTGGTCGCGCTGGTCGCGTTCGTGCCGGCCGCGATGGTGATGCTGGGCGCGCACCCGCGCGATGCGCTGCCGATCGCGGTGGCCGGCGCGACCGGGTACTACGCCGCGCGCATCGGCACCTCGCTGCTCGGGCCGGAGCTGGGAGCGGCGCTGGGCGGGTTCGCGCTGGCGGCCGGCAGCAACGTGTACGCCCGCCTGGCCGACCGCCCGGCGATGGTGCCGCTGGTGCCGGGCCTGCTCCTGCTGGTGCCGGGCAGCATGGGGCTGCGCAGCCTGTCGTCGATGCTCGAGCGAGACGTCATCACCGGGATCGACACCGCGTTCGCGATGATCCTGGTCGGTGTATCGCTGGTCGCCGGGCTGCTGATGGCGACGGTCAGCGTGCCGCCGCGCCGCGAGCTGTAGGACGAATCCGCCCGCGCTACGACCCGCGCGCCCGATCGCGCAGCGCGTCGACCTCGGACAGCGGGCCGAGCACGACCAGGGTCATGCCGGCGCCGAGCTCGAAGTCGGCGCCCGGGTTGAAGCGGTAGCCATCCGCGCCCGGCACCTGCACCGCGAGGACCAGGATCTCGCTGGAAGAGGTCCGGATGCCGGAGTTGCCGATGCGCTTTCCGACCAGCGGCGAGCCATCCGGGACGGACACCTCCTCGATCCGGAAGCGCGCCTTGTCGCGCCGCATCTCGTCGAGGAACTTCACCACCTCGGGGCGCAAGAGCTCGGAGACCATCCGCATCCCGCCGATGTAGTTGGGCGAGACCACCGTATCGGCGCCGGCCTTCTTCAGCTTCTCGAGCACCTGCAGGTCGCTGCCGCGCGCGACGATGCGCGCCCGCGTGTTCATCTGGCGGGCCGACACCACCACGAAGAGGTTGTCCTTGTCGCCGTGCAGCGCGGTCACCAGGCCGCGCGCCTTGCCCAGCGCCGCCTCCTCGAGCACGTCGTCGTCGGTCGCGTCACCGACGATGTACTTGAACTCCGGCACCTGGTGCTGGTCGGCGAGGTCCTCGAGCCGGGCGCGGTCGAGGTCGATCGCGACCGTCGGGATCCGGTACTCCATCAGCTCCTGGATCGCGTGGCTGCCGGTCGACCCGGCGCCGCACACGACCACGTGGTTCTCGAGCCTGGCGATCTGCTTGCGCATGCGGGTGTGGCGGAGGGCCTGGCGCAGGTCCCCCTCGATGATGAGCGCAGTCAGCGCGGAAGCAAAGTAGACGACGGTGCCCATCCCGAACACCAGCAGCCCGACCGTGAACGCGCGCGCGTGCGCCACCGCGTCGAACGACTGCAGCACCTCCCCGTACCCGACCGTGGTCAGGGTGATGATGGTCATGTAGAAGCAGTCGAAGACGCTCCAGTGACCGTCGCCGAGCAGGTAGTAGCCGAGCGTCCCGGCAAACAGGACGAGCATCATCGCGGCGAACGCAGCCAGGAGTCGCCGCCGGAGCTCCGCCATGCGCGGCCAATGTACCTGAATTCACGTTCTCGAGGTCATCTCGGCGCGAGAGCGAGCGCGCGCGCGGCCGGCCGGAGGTAAGCTGCCCGGCCATGAAGCGCCTGGAGAGCTACGTGTGTGGAGGCTGGGTCGCCGGCCAGGGTCCTGTGACAGCGCTCATCAACCCGTCCACCGACGAGGTGATCGGCGAGTGCGGGTCGGGCGGCATCGACATGGCCGCCGCCCTGGCCTACGCCCGCGCCCGCGGCGGGCCGGCCCTGCGCGAGCTGACCTTCGCCCAGCGCGGCCAGATCCTGCGCGCCATGTCCAAGGTCCTCCACGGCGGGCGCGAGGAGCTGATCGCGCTCGCGATCGAGAACGGCGGCAACACCCGCTCGGACGCCAAGTTCGACATCGACGGCGCGATCTTCACCCTGTCCTCCTACGGCGAGCTCGGCCATGCCCTCGGCGACCGCAAGCTCCTGGTCGACGGCGAGGGGGTGCAGCTCGGCCGCACCGCGCGCTTCTACGGCGAGCACGTCCTCACCCCCCGGCGCGGGGTGGCGGTGCACGTCAACGCGTTCAACTTCCCGGCCTGGGGCCTGGCCGAGAAGGCGGCGACCGCGCTGCTCGCCGGCATGCCCGTGGTCTCGAAGCCGGCCAGCGCCACCGCGATGGTCGCCTGGCGGATGATGCAGATCTTCGTCGACGCCAAGGTGCTGCCCGACGGCGCGCTCTCGTTCCTGTGCGGCAGCGCCGGCAAGCTGCTCGACTCGCTGGCCGGGCAGGACGTGCTCGCGTTCACCGGCTCGTCGGTCACCGCGCGCACGCTGCGCTCGGGCGAGGGTGTGGTGGCCCGCTCGGTCCACGTCAACGTGGAGGCGGACAGCCTCAACGCCGCCGTGCTGGCCCCGGACGTGGCGCCGGGCAGCGAGACCTGGAACCTGTTCGTCGCCGACGTGTCGCGCGACATCACCCAGAAGACCGGGCAGAAGTGCACCGCGATCCGGCGCGTCATGGTCCCGGAGTCGCGCCTGGCCGACGTGAGCGAGGCGCTGTCGGCGCGGCTGACCAGCGTCGTGGTCGGCAACCCGACCGAGGAGTCGGTGCAGATGGGGCCGCTGGCCACCCGGGCCCAGCTCGACGACGTGAAGAGCGGGATCGCCCGGCTCGCGCGCGAGACGGAGGCGCTGGTCGGCGGCGAGGGCGAGGTGAAGCCGCGCGGCGTGGCCGAGGGCAAGGGCTGCTTCGTCGCGCCGGTGGTGCGGCTGGCGCGCGATCCGCGCGCCGCGGCGTCGGTGCACGAGCACGAGGTTTTCGGCCCGGTCGCGACGATCTGCGTCTACTCCGGCGCGGCCGAGGAGGCGGCCGAGCTGGTCGGGCTCGGCGACGGCGGGCTGGTCGCGTCGATCTACTCCGACGAGCGCGACTGGCTGCGCGCGGCGGTGCCGGCCATGGCTCCGCTCAACGGCCGGCTGTACCTCGGCAGCGAGAAGATGGCGTCGCAGTCGCCGGGACCGGGCACCGTCATGCCCCAGCTGGTCCACGGCGGCCCGGGCCGCGCCGGCGGCGGCGAGGAGCTGGGCGGGCTGCGCGGCATGTCGCTCTACCAGCAGCGAACCGCGCTGCAGGGCGACAAGAGCCTGCTCGCCGCGATCCTCGAGCCGGGCTGACGCTCAGAAAACCGGGCGCAGCGCGTCGCGCGCGAGCACGGTCGTCACCTCGGTCGTGCTCGGCTGCGGATAGAAGAGGTAGTTCGCGCTGTGCGGCAGGAGGCCGTAGCGCTCGCGGTAATCGCCCGGGTCGAAGCCCTCGGGCGGCGCCGAGATGTCGCCGAAGTCGACGTGCACGATGTCGTAGGCGGGCAGGATCGCGACCAGGCGCTGGAGGCGGCGCAGGAGCGGCGCGTCGTACACACCGGCGCGCGGCTGCTCGAGGATGACGAGATCGTCGCCGGCGCGGCGGAGCTCGATCGCGGTCTGCTGAACTCCGGCCAGGCGCGCCATGCTGCTCAGGCACACGCGCAGGTACTGCTCGCTCACCACCTGGTCCTCGCCCAGCTCGGCGATCTCGTCGGGGACCGGGACGTCGCCGTCGCGCAGCTGCACCGCGCAC
>Ga0193753_10000413_pt1 | contig 42537 bp, 29 predicted proteins | sample H1c2metaG_FD_144925 | JGI IMG/M metagenome (GOLD analysis project Ga0193753, IMG submission 144925) | Soil microbial communities from a riparian zone of the East river system, Colorado, United States - H1c2 | ecosystem: Environmental > Terrestrial > Soil > Riparian zone | place: USA: East...
GCTGAACGTGGCGAACCCGCTCACTGCGGAATACTTCATAGAGCAGTACGGGCTGGAGCGCGTCACGGTGTCGTATGATTTGAATTTCGAGCAGCTCGCCGCGCTCCTTCGCTCGGCGCCGCCGGATTGGTTTGAGATTACCATCCACCAGCACATGCCCATGTTTCACATGGAGCACTGCGTATTCTGCGCGTTCCTTTCCAGCGGCACGGATTTTCGGAACTGCGGCCGGCCGTGTGACACCCATGATGTAAAATTACGCGACCGCGTGGGCATGGAACATCCTTTGAAAGCGGATGCGGGTTGCCGCAACACGCTCTTCAATGCCAAGGCCCAAACCGGCGCGGATTACGTGGCGAAGATGCTGGAGTTGGGCACGCGGCAGTTCCGCATCGAGTTCTTGAATGAAACGCCAGACGAGGTTTTGCAGACCATTGCGATGTATCGACGGCTTTTGCGTGGCGAGGTCAAAGGCGCAGACGTTTGGCGGGAATTGAAGCTGCGCAGCCAGCTTGGCGTAACGCGGGGACAGATGGAGCGGGCCGAAACGGCGGGGTAAACACGTTGGCAAGATGCACGCGGGTGGATTCGCCGGGGGCGCACTTCGCTATCGACAAGCCGGGGACGTCGAATATATTGCGCCTCAATTCGTCCACCTGTAGCTCCGAGAGGCTGGGTCGCTTCGGGGGAGCGTCGGGATCGAAAACAGCCGCCGGTCTGTGTTCCGGCAAACAAAAGGTAAAACAGATGAAAGCTATCAAGTCACTCGTCGCCATCACCTGCGCTCTCGCCGTGCTTTCCGCCGTCACGGTTCGCGCTGAGTCCTGCTGCGACAAGGCCAAGGCCGCTGGCAAAGAATGCGCCCACGAATGCTGCAAGAAGGCCGTCAAAGACGGCAAGGTCTGTGAAAAGTGCAATCCGAAGAAAGAAGAGAAGAAGTAGTTTCTTTCCGAGATTCTCAAAGCGGCTGGCCTCGACAGGTCAGCCGCTTTTGTTTTCGTGGCACCCTTCAAATCCTGATCTGCTGATCTCATTGGCCGAACGAGTAAGATTTGGCCATTTGCTTCCGTCCTTCCTCTGTTAGCTTCTCGCCACAATGTTCATCGATGAGATAAAAGTTTACGCCCGCGCCGGTCACGGCGGCAAAGGCGCGGTTGCGTTTCAGCGCGAAGCTTACCGGCCCAAGGGCGGCCCGAGCGGCGGCAACGGCGGGCGTGGCGGCGACGTGATCCTGGAGGCCAGTCACGATCTGAACAACCTCATCAACCAGTTCTATCAGCCGCGCCTCGTCGCGGAAGACGGGCACCATGGGCTGGGCAAGGGTATGGATGGCCCTGCCGGCAAAGACCTGATCATCAAAGTGCCCTGCGGCACGCTGATCTGGAAAGTGCGCGACACCAAGCCCAAGCCGGAACTGAAAAGCCGCGATGACGACGATGAAGATGACAATGACGAAGGTCCGTCCATCGGATTGATCCAGTCCGGCACGGCGAAGCGTCCGGTGATTCGTGCGGCGCGCGGTGGCCAGGCGGTGGAATACAATTTGGAAGAGGAAGATGACGATGCCTTGCATCAGGCAGATGCCAAAGGTGAACTGGTCGCCGACCTGACTGAGAATGGCCAGCGTTTCATTCTGTGCAAAGCGGGGCGCGGCGGGCTGGGTAACCGCAATTTCGCCACCGCCGCGCGTCAGACTCCGCGTTTCGCACAGCCCGGCGAACCGGGCGATGAGGGTGATTATCGTTTCGAGTTACGAATCCTCGCGGACGTTGGGTTGGTCGGTTATCCGAATGCGGGTAAATCCACTTTGCTCACGGCCATTTCCAAAGCACGACCCAAAGTCGCGCCGTATCCGTTCACGACGTTGCACCCGCAGATTGGCATCGTGGAGTATCCGGATTTCCGGCGTCTGGTTGTCTGCGACATTCCGGGATTGATTGAAGGCGCGCACAACAACGTGGGGCTTGGGCACGCGTTCCTCCGCCACATTCAGCGCTGCAAGGTCCTCGTGTTGCTCCTCGACATGGCGGGCGCGGACGGGCGCAAGCCGTGGGACGATTACGATCAGTTGCTCCGTGAACTGGAGCTTTACAAACCCATGCTGTTGGAAAAGCCGCGTCTCGTGGTGGCGAACAAGATGGATGAGCCGCAGGCGGAAGTGAACTTGAAGAGTTTCAAACGGCGCGTGCGCAAGACGCCGGTGCTGCCGATTTCGGCTGGTTTCGATGAAGGCGTGGACAAATTCCTGAAGCAGATTCGGGAGGCTGTCGAGGTCACCGAAACCGCAGCGGTGAAGTGAGCCGGCTCACTTCCAGAACAACAGCCGGCAGCCGACCACGATAATAAACGCGCCGAACATCCGCTTCAGGTTCTCGGACGAGATTTCCTTGGTCAGCGAGGCGCCCAGCCAGCCGCCAATGATCGCGCCTGGAATCAACATCCAGGCGATGGGCCAGTTGATGTTCCCCAGCGTCTTGTGCCGGAGCGCGCCGATGATCGCCGTGGGTATGATGACGATGAGGGAAGTGCCGACGGCTTGTTGCGTGTCACGAACTCCGAGCATGGCGAAGAACAACATGGCGGGCACCATGACGACGCCGCCGCCGACACCGAAAAGTCCGCTGCTGATGCCACCAACTAAACCGATGAGAAGCGCGAGCGCATAGTTCATGGGCGGAGAGTGGCAAAGGAACGGTAAGTTGAGAAGCGCGGGCATGAGACGTGGGCGCAACCGGACACGCCCCGCGTTCCGCGCGCTCTGCTCCGACATTTGGGCAACACGCCCGCGGTGTGCCTTGCGACGTGAAACGTAAGCCGCGCTGCTTTCACGCTTCACGTTTCACGTTTTGGCTTTAGGCTCCGGAGCTATGCACATACTCATGTCCGTATTTCTCGTCATCTTGTTTGGGGTATTCGGTGTGCGCGGCCAGGAGGGGCTTTTTCGAACGCTGATCTCCGAGAAGACGTTGGGTGACGGCGCATCGCTGCCTGCCAAACCGCTCCGCGCTCTCATGGTCTGCGGCGGTTGCTGCCACGACTACGAACATCAGAAGAAGATTCTTTCCGAAGGCATCAGCCAGCGGGCCAATGTGGAATTCACCGTCGTCCATGAAGGAACGGACCGGACGAACCGCGTCTCCATTTACGAAAAGCCAAACTGGTGGAAGGGCTACGACGTCGTGGTCCACAACGAATGCTTCGGTTACCAGGACGACAACAAGTTTATCGAAGGCATCACGGCGGCGCACGCGGCGGGAGTGCCGGCGGTCATGCTCCATTGCTCCGCGCACAGTTATCGCCAGGGCAAGACGGACGAATGGCGCAAGCTGCTCGGCATCTCCAGCTTCAGCCATGAGAAGCGCCGCGACCTTGACATCGAAGTCATCAAAGCTGAACACCCCGTCATGAAAGGGTTTCCCGCCAAGTGGCATGACGCACAGGACGAACTCTACAAGAATGAAAAGATTTGGCCGAACATGGTCCCGCTGGCCAAGGCTTATGGCGAAGACACGAAGAAGGAGCACATTTGCATCTGGCTGAACACCTACGGACAGACGCGCGTGTTCGTCACGACTCTGGGCCACGGGAATGAAACCATGAGCAGCGATGTTTATCTCGGGCTGGTTTCGCGCGGCCTGCTGTGGGCGTGCGACAAGCTCGACGACGCAGGCAACCCCACGCCGGGCTATTCCTCGCGGATAAAGTGAGGAATTACACTCATTTCAAAGGTTCGACACTTCAAATGCCTTGAGATCGACTCTCCCAGTGCCGATGTTCTGACAGCGATGCACGGAATCAACTTCGACGAAGTTCTCGAAAAGATTGTAGCCAAGGACCCACGTTACACGCGGGAGGCGTATATCTTTGTCCGCGAGGCCCTCGATCACACGCAGAAGATTATTGGCAAACCGTCCCGGGACGACGTGCCGCGGCATGTTAGCGGGCAGCAATTGCTGGGCGGCATCCGCGAGTACGCGCTCCAGCAATACGGCCCGATGGCGCTCACGGTCCTGAACGAATGTGGCATTCGCTGCTGCGAAGACTTCGGCGAGATCGTGTTCAACATGGTGGAGAATTCGCTGCTGGCAAAGACCGAGCAGGACAGCCGGGAAGATTTCAAGGGCGGATATGATTTCGAAGAAGCGTTTCGCAAGCCGTTCACGCCGAGCCGGCGCTCCGTTTCGATCGCCCCGATCGTGGAATTGAAAAAGGTGTAAGGGCGCGAGCGCCTATTTCGCCGGCGCGGGCTTTTCTCCGAACATTTGCCTGGCCATGTTTAATCCGAGCTGCTGCATCGATTTCTGCTGATTCTGGGAGGCCTCAAACTGCTTCAACTGTTCCGGGCTGAGAATCTGCGCCGCACGGTCGCGCACGCGGCGATTGTAATCATCCATCCACTTCAATTGCTGTTCCACTTTGTCGGCGGTGAACATTTCCTTTTTCGGAATCTGGCTCTGGTCATCGGAGATGACCGGAGGCAAAGCCGTCTTCTCCTCCTTCATCGCCTGGAGCAACTGCGCCGTCTGGTCGTCGCGCATCGGAATGTTTTCCGCGGCCATCTGGTTCTTGAACTGATCAATCTGCATCCGCTCGCCGACGTTCTTCTGGTAATCCTGATACTGGGCGAAGCGTTCGTCGCCGAGGAGCGCTTTGATCTCGCCATCTCTTTGCTTCTTGGCCTCGAGGGCCTGTTTTGCGACATCCAGCCCGGTGGCACTTTTATCGTCGCCGCCAAACAGTCCCTGCGCCGCCTCCACGTTCTTCATCTGGGCGTCCGTGAGCAGAGTCTTGAGTTTTTCTTTCTCATCAGGCGAAAGATTCAAGTCCTTGAAGAGTCCCGCATACATCATGTTGACCATGGCCTTCTGTTGTTCGCGCATGATTTCGCGCATGGCCGGGTCCTTCATCATCTTGCCGAGCATTTCGCCCATGCCTTTGCCCAGGATGCCGTCCTTTTCCTCTCCATCGCCGCCCGTCTTTTGCGCGCGCATCCGTTCGGCAAATGCCGTCAGGCTGCTGGCCTGCGCGGCTTCATTCGTGCGTAACTGCGTCGTCACCGCGGCAAACTTCTGCACCTGCTTCTCGAGTTGCCGATTGCTGCGTTCGAGTTCCTTGACGCGCGCATTCTGGGCCTGAAGACTTTCGGCCTCAGCGCCGCGCGCTTCTTCCAGCGTGCGTGACTGTTCGCGCAAGCCGCGAAGTTGTTTCGATTGCACGAGGCACAAGACACCAAGGGCGAATGCCGCCGCGGCGAGGATTCCGATGAACGCCTTTTGCATAGTCAGCCTTTCGTTGTTCGCTGTTCTTCCACCACTTACTGAAGGAAAATTCGCCGAAGGTTACCAAGAAAATGAATTCCGGCCTTCATGCTCACGGATTGATGGGCGAGCTTGCACTGGCCGTGTGGGGATGTCCATCGATCCAAATAGCCTTTTGCGACGGAGAGTATTGGCGGGGCACCGTGAAATGAAATACGTGTGCCTATAAATTTTGAATAGCGGAACGCCCGCGCGCAGTCCACTCTAGCGATATATTCTTCCCCGTACGGGAACCCAAGTGATGAGAGTCTTTTTAACATTGATCGTCGTGGCTGGACTCGGTGTCGGCGGCTTTTTTGTCTGGAAACAATGGCAGCGCAAACAGGCGGAGTCGTCGAACGCGAAAGCCGTGTCCACCGCCAACGTTGAAGCGCGCGACATCAGTTTCGCCATCATGGCCGCCGGAGAAATTGGACCCGCGGATCAAGTTTCCGTGCGGCCCGAGATCAACGGCAAGATTGCCGAACTGCCAGTGGACATCGGTGACCCCGTGAAGAGAGGCCAGCTTCTGTGCCGCCTGGACGACACCGATCTGCAAAGCGAAAAGGAAACGCAGCTCAGCCAGATCGAGGGCGCCAAGCTTCAGATTCAGGCGGCGTCGCTGCAGGTCGAAAAAACTCAGCGCGAGTTCAATCGCAACAAAGATCTCTTGGAAGCCCGCCTCGTGGCGCAGGAGCTTTTCGACAATGCGCGCACCGATCATGACGTTGCCAAAAATTCTCTCGCGCTGGCGAAGAACGCATTGGAGCGCGCCGAGCGAGCGTTGAAGCAAGTGATGGACAGGCTGGCCAAGACGCGAATCGAAGCCCCGTTCGACTGCACCGTGCTGACGCGGCCAGTGTCCCTTGGCCAAACCGTTTCCGGCTCGGCGGGTTTTAATTCCGGCACCGAGATCATGAGCATCGCAAACCTGAACGACATGATCATCACGGCGCACATCAACCAGGCCGACGTGACGCGCATGAAGAACGGGCAAGCCGTCGAGGTGCAAGTGGAGTCAGTGCCCGGATTGAGAATGATGGGCGCGGTCGAGCGCATCGCTCCACAGGCCATCATTAAGAACGGCATCAAAGGTTTTTCCGCGCGCATCGCAATTCAGAATCTCGATCCACGCATTCGTCCGGGCATGACTTCGATTCTCAGCATCCCGGTGGCCTCCGTGGAGAACGCGCTTTCGATTCCGCTCTCGGCGGTGTTCATGGAACAGGGCGAACGTTTCGTTTACGTGAAAGATGGAGGAAAGTTCGAGCGCCGCACCGTGCAGATCGGTATCAGCGATTATTCGTTCGCCGAAGTGCAACGCGGGTTGGAGAACGGAGATCTTGTGGCCATGGAGCTTCCGCCCGACGTGAAACCGAACAAGCCCGAGAAGCGGGCCAAGCCGACCAAGGTCACGACGACGAATGGTGCTCCTAGCACGAGCGCGGTGCGGCCTTCCACAGCGGCGAAACCGAGCGACAAAAGAGCTGTGCTGTAGTTCGTATGGCGCTCGTCGAACTCCGCAACGTCAGCAAAATTTATCATCTCGGCGGCGAAGAAATCCGCGCGCTCGATGACGTCTCGCTGGACATCGACGGCGGCGAATTCATTTCCATCATCGGCCCCTCCGGCAGCGGCAAATCCACGTTGATGCACATTCTCGGCTGCCTCGATTCGCCGACGAAGGGAACGATTCAGCTCGATGGCAAAATGATTCACTCCTTATCTGGGGCGGAACTGGCGCGCGCGCGGAACCAGAAGATCGGCTTCGTGTTTCAGTTCTTCAACTTGCTGCCGAAGCTGAACGTTTTGCAGAACGTGGAGCTGCCCATGATTTACAGCGGCCTCAACGCGCGCGATCGGCGTGAGCGGGCCGTGAACGCGCTCAAGCTCGTGGACCTGGAGAACCGCAGCAAACATCGCCCGAGCCAGCTTTCCGGCGGACAGCAGCAACGCGTCGCCATCGCGCGCGCTCTCGTCAACGAACCCAAAATTGTTTTCGCCGATGAACCCACCGGAAACCTCGACTCGCACACGGGCGAAGCGATCCTGACTTTGTTCCGCAAGCTGAGCGAGCAGGGAAGGACCATCGCGCTGGTCACCCACGATCCGGAGATCGCCGCCGTCACGCCGCGCCGCATCGAGATTCGCGACGGCAAGATCGCGAAGCAGGTGGACGCGACGCTGGCGGGTTTGGACCGCCTGGAACGTGCCGCCGACGTCTCGTCGGGAATCGGCGTGTCGTAAGAGCAGAAGTTCCTCCGCAGATGAACCTCTTCAATTCGATCACGATTGGGTTCAAAGAGATCTGGGCGCACAAATTCCGTTCACTGCTCACTGTTTTGGGCATCATCCTGGGCGTCGCGAGCCTCGTCGCTATGTCCGCGCTCGTGAAGGGAATGGAAAACGGTTTGCGCGCCGCCCTCATCGAGATTGGCGGCGTCGAGAAGGTGCGTATCGAGGATCAGGACATTCCGCAAACGCAGATGCATCTCGCCGATCAGGCCGTGGGCAACACCATCAAAGATGTGTACGCACTCCAGCAAAGCGCGCCCCTCCTGAAAACCATTAGTCCTGAAATGCGTTTGCGAAACGCCGTCATCACGCGGGACGGTAAGATGTTTCAATCGTGGAATTTTGTCGGCACGTGGGCCAATGCGCTCGATATGAATCAGCACGTGGTCGAGCACGGACGCATGTTCAACGACATCGACGAGGAGAACGCCGCCAGTGTCTGCGTGGTCGGCACATCGTTGCGCGATGAACTGTTTGGCTCGCCGGAAAAAGCTGGGCGCGAGATCAATCCGGTCGGCGAAGTGGTCAGTATCAATGGCGTTCCGTTCACCATCATCGGGATGTTCAAACACTACGAGAGCGACATGGACCGCAAGCTGCGCGAGTTGGAGAAAGACAAACCGCAGGAGCAAACCGGGCCGACGCGCAGCCGAGGCTGGGGCAGTCGCGGCAGCGGCATGGGCGGTTTCGTTTACCGGATGAAGAACATGACGGTTTACATCCCGCTGCAAACGATGTGGGTGAAGTTCCGTTCCGCAAGTGGCACGAACAACACGCCAGACCCACGTCTCTCCAGTCTTTGGATCAAGGTCAATGACGTGGACCAACTCGATCAAGCGCTGCAACAGTCGCGCAACGTGTTGCTGCAAACGCATCGCGGCATCGAGGACTTCGCGTTTCGAACGCAGGAGGATTGGGCGGATCAAATCAACACTTCAATCACCAACGCACGATTGAGCGGTGGCATCATCGCGGCGATCAGCTTGCTCGTCGGCGGCATTGGGATCATGAACATCATGCTGGCGAGCATCACCGAACGTGTGCGCGAGATCGGCATCCGCAAAGCAATTGGCGCGACCGATAGCAGCATGTTCATTCAGATCATCGTCGAGAGCATGGTTATCGCGCTGCTCGGCGGCGTGGCTGGACTGATCGCTTCCGCGGCGCTGATCGAGTTGCTGGTGATTCTCTCACCGACGGAGAACACGCCGATGATTACGGTCAACGCCATGGCGCTCTCATTCATTTCCAGCGCCGTGGTGGGAGTGCTCGCCGGATTGTTGCCCGCCATCAAGGCCGCGAAACTGAGCCCGATTCAGGCACTGCGGTATGATTGAGCCCTCACGTGCACGCCTGCTTCGTTGCGGCTAAACGAATCCGTTGACCTCGCGGCGTCATTGTCGGACATTCGCGCTCCGAATTTTTGAGATGGACTCGGCTCACATTAGAAATTTCAGCATCATTGCGCACATCGACCACGGGAAGACGACGCTGTCGGACCGTTTGTTGAATCGCACCGGCACGATCGCGGATCGCGATATGTCCGCGCAGCTCCTCGACTCGATGGACCTCGAACGCGAGCGCGGCATTACGATTAAGGCGCATCCAGTCACGATGCTGTACAAGGCGAAGAACGGGGAGACGTACGAGTTGAACCTGATCGACACGCCGGGGCACGTGGATTTTTCCTACGAAGTGTCGCGCAGCTTGAGCGCGTGTGAAGGAGCGCTGCTGATCATTGATGCGGCGCAAGGCGTCGAGGCGCAAACCGTCGCGAACGTGCATCTGGCTATGAAGCAGAACCTGGAAATCATTCCAGTGATCAACAAGATCGATCTGCCCCACGCCAACATCCCGCAGACGAAGCAGCAGTTGGAGGACATCCTGGCGATTCCCGCGGACACAGCGATTCTCGCGAGCGCCAAGGCTGGCATTGGCATTGATGACATTTTGGAAGCCATCGTGGCGCGTGTTCCGCCACCAAAACCAACGGGCGAGCGGTCGTTGCAGGCGCTGGCGTTTGATTCTTATTTCGACACTTACAAAGGCGTGGTGACGCACGTGCGCGTTTTTAATGGTGAGTTACGCGCCGGTCAGCGGGTGAAGTTGCTGCACTCCGGGAAAGACGTAGAGATCAAGGAAGTCGGAAGCTTCAATCCAAAGCCTTACGTACGCGAGAAGCTCGAAGTGGGCGAAACCGGTTACTTCACGGCGAATATCAAGTCGGCGCTGGAAGTGAAGATGGGCGATACAATCACGGATGCGCGCATACCGTCCGCCGTATTGCCGGGCTTCAAGGAAATTCATCCGATGGTGTTCAGCGGGATCTATCCGATCAACACGGCAGACTACGAACATCTGAAGGCGAATCTCGGGAAGCTGCAATTGAATGACTCTGCGTTTGCGTTTCAGAGCGAGAGTTCCGTGGCGCTGGGGTTCGGATTTCGCTGCGGCTTTCTAGGTTTGCTGCACCTGGAGATCGTGCAGGAGCGTCTGCGCCGCGAATATGGGATGGACATCATCGCGACGTATCCGTCGGTGGTGTATCGCGTGACGATGACGGACGGGACGGTGAAGGAGATCGACAATCCGGCGTTTCTGCCCGAAGCGAATTACATCGAGAAGATCGAAGAGCCGGTGGTGAAGGCGTTCGTCATTTCACCGAACGAATACATTGGCGACATGATGGCGTTGATCTCGGAGAAGCGCGGCATGATCGATCACACGGAGACGCTCGATACGAAGCGTGTGATGATGACGAGCGTGCTGCCGTTGAATGAAATTTTGATCGACTTCCATGACCGCATCAAAAGTATCACGCGCGGTTTTGGCTCGATGGATTACGAACTGGGCGGCTACGTGGAATCGGCGATGGTGAAGCTCGAAATGCTCGTCAATGCCGAGCCGGTGGATGCGTTTTCATGCATCGTTCATCGTGACAAGGCCGAGAGCAGGGGACGCATTCTGGCGGCGAAGTTGAAGGAAGTGATTCCCACGCAGCAGTATCAAGTCGCCATTCAAGCGGCCATTGGCGGGAAGATTATCGCACGCGAAACTGTGAGCGCCCTGCGCAAGGACGTGACGGCGAAGTGCTACGGCGGTGACATTTCGCGCAAACGAAAGTTGCTCGAGAAGCAAAAGGAAGGCAAGAAGCGCATGAAATCCTTCGGCACGGTCAACATCCCGCAAGAGGCCTTCATCGAAGTGCTCAAGGCGTAGGGCAGGGCAGGGGCACTCCCTCCTCCATACTTGCATTCATTTCGGCGAAGCGGAATTGTTCGCGCTCAATTATGCTTTTTCTCAAATGGTTTGCGTCCCGCACTGTCCGCCATGCCTGGCAGGCCGCCAACCACGTCGAAAAGATTCTGCAGCATCAACGGGATTTACTTTCTCCCGAAGCCATCGCAGCCGTCCAAGTGGACATCGACAGCGTCCGCGTGACGTGCAAAACGGGAGACAAGAAAGCCATTGCCGACGCGCTCGCCAAGCTGGAGAAATCCGCTAACAAGTGGCTCAAGCCTTACCCGAATTCCGCGCTCCGCGAAAACATCGAAGTGGCATTGGTGGCGATCGCCGTGGCGATGGGGATCAGGACGTTCTTTCTCCAACCCTTCAAGATTCCCACGGGATCGATGCAGCCGACGCTCTATGGCGTGACGCAGGAGAATCTGCGCGGACGCGAGGACGTCAAATTTCCCAACCGGATCAAGGGCTTCTTCGAGTATTGGTTCAGCGGGGTGCAGTATTTTCACGTCGTCGCGCAAACGGGCGGCACATTGTCTTACGATCCGCCGTCGAAGTTTGTGCTGTTCAATCTCAAGCAGACGTACCGCATCGACGGCGTGCCGCAGCCTTCGATTTGGTTTCCACCAGACGATCTATTCTTCCGGGCCGAAGTGCCTCCAGGCGCCCAGGTCCGCGCCGGTCAGGACATCGTGAAACTGCGCGTCATCAGCGGGGATCATTTGTTCGTGGATCGCGTGACTTACAATTTCTGCCGTCCGGCGCGCGGCCACATCGTCGTGTTCGAGACGCATGGCATCGAGGGCATCGCGGCCATTTCGCGCGAACTGGCGGATACTTATTACATCAAGCGTCTTTGCGGACTCGGTGGCGAACGTTTGAAGTTGAAACCTGATTACCAGATCATCGATGTGCCGCGGTTTGGCAGCGGTTACGCCGGACACCTCATCGTTAATGGCACGAACGAGATCACCGCGAGCACGCTGTACTTCGAGAATCTCTATTCCTTTCCGGATGCGAAGTCCGGCACGACGAAAGTTTTGCCATACCGCGAGAATCACTACTTCGGACACGGTCTGCTTGAGCTGCTCAGCGAGGGCAGGGAGATTCAGATCGATCCGAAACACTACTTTGTCATGGGCGACAACACATTCAACAGTTCCGACTCGCGTTATTGGGGTGACTTCGAGCAAAGCAAAGTCATCGGCAAATCCTTCTTCGTGTATTGGCCCATCGGCGGCACGACCTTCAAAGGCGAACAGCGCGAAAGCCGCTTTGGCTGGTCGCACCGGTAATTCGCGAGCAGGATCATCTTGATCGTGCGGCCCGGATGCCTTGCAGTTGCCGTGTGTGGATCTCCGGACTAACTGTGTCGGTATGAAACGAATCCTTTCTATTCTCATCATCACGCTGGCGTTGACGGTCGCGGGGCGCGCTCAATCAAATACCACCTACTATTTCAGCGGCGCCTGGTGGGAATCGCGCACGACGCCCGGCCTGGTGCTCGCCGCCGGAGAAATCCGCGTGACGTTGTTCGACGACGGTACCTGCGAGGCCGAGCGCGACGATAACAACCAGGTCTTCGATTTCTGCGTCGGCACCTGGTCCGAGACCAGAAATCGCGCCGGCCTCGTTACGGCCGTCAAAGTCACGTTCACCAGCGACTACGCAGGAGAAATTTTTGTCGCGACGGCCAAGAAGGGATTGTTGAAGGGCAAGTTCAACGGCGGCGGCTACAAAGGAAATATTTCCGCACGCTCGCTGGATCCGAATCCGACACCGGCAACCCCAAGCGCCGTCGCCGATCGAGAGATCTGGAAACAGAACACAACAAACAGCTTGCGAGTTCGGGAATTGATAGTTTGCCGGTAAACACGGTGTTAGGCATAGTGGAGGCTCGTCCATGAACAGGAATGAGTCCAATATAGCAGTTCGCGGAGTTACGCAGCGTAAGTCGGTTGTATTAGGTGTTACGGCGGTGTGGGTGATGGAGCCGCTTTTGGATGGGGTGCCACGATTCTACTGGTCGGAACTTCAATCTTTGCTCTGCGATGGCCGGTGCGCTTTTCAGATTGGCGGGCTGTTTTCCTCGAAGTGGCAAGCGCGCCTGTGGTGCGGCTATCACGGCTTTGAATTTGTGAGCGGTGAGTTGCTGGCCAAGACGCCCGAAGTGCGTCGGTTCTGCGAGCGGTCGGCGATGCGGCGGTTGCGACCGTTGGCGGAGTTTAGCGTGCAGGCTTACGAAGGGCATCGGGAGCGTTGCCCGGACTGCCGCTGGAACGCGGCGAAGGGCAGGGGGATCAACTTCATGGAGGCGAGTTATGCAGCATAACTTTTCCCAATCGCTTTTCCCGGAGGGAAAAGTCGCGCCGCCCGCGCAGAGGGCTAAAGGTGCCTGCAACGAACGCGGCCGATGGTCTGCCGTGTGGCTGGCTGCCGAATCGTGTCGAATCGAAGCGAGTCGTCACCCTCAAGGCATCCGGCCCGGATTTTCCTTGCCGTTGCGGAGTCCGGCCTGGCCCGGCTTGGAATATCCACCGGACGGGCGCACGGGAGCGGCGCGCGCAGCGCGCCGCCCCGTGACGCCTAATCTTGTTACTATTACACAATTTTCCAGCACGGAGGCCCCCCATGAATGAGCAACCCGCCTTGGCTGCTGTTGCGGAGTCGGAGTTGTCCCGGCCCATCGCGTTGACGATTCCGGGGCGCTTTTTTCACACGGTGCGCGGCCAATCCCGGCAAACCTCGTTAGAGCAGTTGCGCGAGTTGGGCCAGTTGTTCCTGCGGAGCGCGATGGTCGTGGGCGACTTGTATTTGCGCATCTGTGGGCACGTGCGCAGCTATGATTTGGATGCGGACGAAGTGGCGCAAGTGCTCCGGGAAGCGGGTTTTCCGGCGTCGCGCATCAGTGAAATCTGCCGGGTGTCGTTCGCGCCTGCGCACATCTACACCGAGTTCATGTGCAGCGGGATGAGCTTTCGAGTGGCGCTGACGAAAACGCGGATGTATTACGAGGCGCGTCGGGGCGACCGCCGGGTCAAGCGGCGCAAGTTGCGCCGGGCATCGGCTCGGGTCATTCGGTTGCTGGGCGACGCGGGCGGCGGGCCTTGGGAATACCGGGCCAAAAATTACGTGCTTTCGGTGGTAGCAACGGAACACAACAAACATTGTGCGTATTATTATCATTGGCAAGGTTTGCTGAATTACCTCGTCGCCCATGCTTAGTAACTCGCCACGGTTCTTCACACGCTGACATGGCGCTTCAATTTAAAGATTACTACGAGGTCCTCGGTGTCGCGCGCGGCGCGAGCGAGGATGAAATTCGCAAAGCGTTCCGAAAACTTGCGCGCCAATACCATCCGGACGTCGCCAAAGACAAAAAGACGGCGGAGGAAAAATTCAAGGAGGTCAACGAAGCCTACGAAGTCCTCAGCGATCCAGAGAAGCGCAAGAAGTACGACCAACTGGGACCGAACTGGAAGCAAGGCGCTGACTTTCGCACGCCGCCGGGCTGGCAGAACATGCGCGGTCAAAGGCCCGGCGCCGGCGGCCGGGCGGCCCCGGATTTCGAAACCCATTTCGGCGGCACGGGGTTCAGCGACTTCTTTGAATCGTTGTTTGGCGGCAAGCGCGGCGGCGGATTCCAAGGATTTGCGGATGATGAGGAATCCGCCGAACGCGGACGCGACGTTGAAGGCGACATCATGGTCACGTTGGACGAGGCGCTGCGCGGCTCCGTGCGGGCGGTCAGTGTCCAGCGTCCGGTGCCGTGCGCGCAGTGCGGCGGCAGCGGTGTGCGTGGTCAGCATGTTTGCAATGTGTGCGGCGGAAGCGGACGGGTCAGCCGCGCCGACACGTACCAGGTCCGCATTCCCGCCGGCGTGACTGATGGCCAGCGGCTGCGCATCGCGGGCCGCGGCGAGTCTGGCATGGGCGGCGGCGTGGCGGGCGATTTGTTTTTGCGCGTGCGGCTGGCCAAGCATCCAGATTTTGCCGTGGAGAATCGCAATCTCGTCCATGAAACCGAACTGGCGCCATGGGAAGCGGTGCTGGGCGCGCAAATTTCCGTCCCCACACTCGATGGCTCGGTGAACATCAAGGTCCCGCCCGGCACGCAGAATGGGCAGCGTTTGCGCGTCCGTGGTCGTGGCTTGCCGGAACGCGGTGGCGCGGCGCGCGGCGATTTGCTCGTCACCGTTCGCATCGAAGTTCCCCGGGAACTTAGCGAAAAAGAGCGCGAGTTGTGGCAGCAAATGGCCCGCGAATCGCACTTCAACCCGAGGAGTTGATCCACCACGTGCTTGTGCGCGGGCGATTTGCCGCGTATTCAAAACGCGAAACATGAGTATTCGTTTTGCAAAGAAAGCTTTCGCCGCCGCCCTGCTCTGCTGTCTGGGCTTCACGATGGCGCTGCGCGGCGCCGAGGATTCCGCCGATGCGCTTTCCGCTTTGATCGAACTGCTTGGCTCCAACGACGATCCCCAGTTTCAACTCGATGTTCTGAAAGGCATGAGCGACGGATTGAAGGGCCGGCGCGAAGTGAAAATGCCGACGGGCTGGGAGAAGGTCGCGGACAAGCTCGGCAAGAGTCCCAACGCGCAAGTGCGTGAACTGAGCCAATCATTGTCCGTGACGTTCGGCAGCGCTTCGGCGCTGGCGGCCTTGCGCGACACGCTGGCAAATCCGAACGCCGGCGTCGCCGCCCGCAGCAACGCACTCACTTCCCTGCTTCAGGCGAAAGACGCGCAACTCCCGGCCACACTGCAACGGCTGCTTAACGATTCGCTCATGCGTGCGAGCGCGCTGCGCGGGCTGGCGGCGTACGACGATGCGAAGACGTCCGCCGCGATTCTCGAAATGTATCCATCGCTCAGCGCTATGGAGAAAAAGGACGCGCTCAACACGCTTGCCTCGCGCGCCGTGTACGCGCGGGCGTTGCTCGACGCGGTTGGAGTAAAGAAGATTGCCGCGCAGGATTTAACGGCGGACCTGGTGCGACAGCTTCGGAATCTGAAGGACACGCAGATCAATGAGCAGGTGGAAAAAAACTGGGGCGTGTCGCGTGAAACGGAAGCCGACAAGTTGGCCGAGATTGCGCGGTTCAAGAAATTGATTACCACAAAAGGCTACGGCGATCCGCGCCGCGGCCGCGCCGTGTTTGCGCGCACGTGCCAGCAATGTCACACGCTGTTCGGCGAAGGCGGCAAAGTCGCGCCGGACATCACGGGATCGAATCGTGCGGACTTGGATTACATTCTGCACAACGCTGTTGATCCGAACGCAGTCATTCCAAATGACTACCGCACCTCGAACATCGAGACGAAAGACGAACGCACCATCACCGGCATTGTCACCAAACAGGATGACAACGCGCTCACGGTGGTGACAGCGAACGAGACACTGGTGGTGCCACGGAATGAATTGCAATCGGTGTCGCAAACGGAACTCTCGATGATGCCGGAAGGTTTGCTGCAAGCGATCACCGAGGATGAAGTGCGCGCCTTGCTGGCTTATCTGCGTAGCCCGGCGCAAGTGCCTTTGCCTGCGGACGCAAAATGATTTTTCGGTCTCCTGCCCTTTGATGAATCTCACTTATCACCGACTCGACCTGCGTCTTACGCACCGGTGGACCGTCGCGAGCAGCCTCGCGCAAGGTGGGAAAAATATTTATCCAACTGTCTTCGTCGCGTTGCGGGACGCGGATGGCGTGATCGGTTTCGGCGAAGCCGCGCCGTCGAATCGCTACCACGAAACCGCCGATACTTGCGCGGAGTTTCTGGCGCGCATCGATGCGGCGCGCCTGTCGTTCGACGATCTCAGAGGCAGCATGGCTTACATCGAATCACTCGCGCCGGGAAATTATTCGCCCAAGGGCGCGATCAACATCGCGTTGCTCGATGGCGCGGCAAAGAAGGCACATGAGCCACTTCACCAGTTTCTCGGACTGGGTTTTGCGGAAGACAAACACGTGACGTCGTTCACCATCGGCCTCGATACGGCGGACGTGATTCGCCTTAAGGTGCAGGAGGCCGCGGCGCTTCCGATTCTGAAATTGAAAGTCGGCGGACCCGACGATGCGGAGAATCTCGCGGCCGTCCGCGAGATCGCTCCGAACAAAAAAATCCGTGTGGATGCTAATGAGGCGTGGACGACGAAGGAGCAGGCGCTCGAACGGATTGAATGGCTCGCGCGCGATCCGCAGATCGAATTCATTGAGCAGCCCATGCCGACGAAGGCCAGGGCCGCGGATTTCACGTGGCTGAAAGAGCGTTCGCCCCTGCCAATCATGGCCGACGAATCGTATCTGAATGCGAACGATCTTCCGCGCTGCGCCGATTGTTTTCACGCCGTGAACGTGAAGCTGTGCAAGACCGGCGGCATCACGCGCGGTTTCGAAGCGCTCGCGGCAGCGCGCAAAGCAGGCTTGAAGACGATGCTCGGCTGCATGATTGAATCGAGCGTCCTCACCAGCGCCGGCGCGCACCTGGCGGAACTGACCGACTGGCTGGATCTCGATGGAAATCTTTTGATCACCAACGATCCATTTGCGGGCGTGACTTCGGAAAATGGAGTGATGTCATTCGCGGCGGCGGCAGAGCCATTCGGACTGCGCGTGCGCCCGCGGTAGAGCAACTCTCGTTATCGGCGGTCGCTATCCAATGGTTTAGCTTTGAGCCGAAAATATTTTTCGCATCTCGAAACAACGAATCGTTGTCACCCTCCGAACGCCTGCTTAGAGTCCGCCCACATTAATGAAGAAGGTTTTGGTCATCGACGACACTCCCGAGATTCGAATGATTATCGAGGAGACGTTGAACATGTTTGGTTTTGAAACCGTTCTCGCCGAAGACGGCGAGAGCGGCATCGTGGCCGCGAAGCAGCACACCCCCGACTTGATCATTTGCGACGTCAACATGCCGAAGCTCGACGGGTTCGGCACGCTGGCGCAACTGCGCGAGAACGAAAGCACGGCGACCATCCCGTTCATGTTTCTCTCGGGTGCGGTCGAACGGCCGAACGTGCGCCGCGGCATGGAAATGGGCGCAGACGATTACATCACCAAACCTTTCACGCCTTCGGAGTTGCTCGCCGCGGTCAACGCTCGTCTGGAAAAGGTCGCGGAAATCGAGCGCAAGTCGGAAAAGAAACTCGATGAATTGCGCGGCAAGATGACGCTGGCCCTGCCGCATGAGTTGCGCACGCCACTCAACGGCATCATGGGCCTCGCTTCGATCCTGATCGATGATTACCAGAAGTTGAAACCGGAACAGGTGCTGGAATCGGCGCGCTACATCCACGTCTCCGCCGAACGCTTGCATCGCCTGATCGAGAATTTTCTCGCTTACGCTCAGATCGAACTCATGGCGAAAGACGCGAAATCGATCCTCGCCACGGCGAGCACCAGCTTTACTCCAACGGCGCCGTTGATCACCGAGCGCGCGCAAGCCGTCGCGGAACGTTGGAAGCGCGGGACCGATCTGCGCCTCGAGGTTCGCGCCTGTACCATTCCAGTTATCGCGGACAATTTTCAAAAAGTGGTCGAAGAACTCGTGGACAATGCCTTCAAGTTTTCCGAGCCGGAAACGCCGGTGCGAATTGTCTCGGGCGCGCTCGGGCAGACGTTTTCGTTGAACATCATCAACACCGGGCGCGGCATGACGCCGGAACAGATCGCGGGTATCGCGCCTCATGCGCAGTTCGAGCGCGAGAAGTACGAGCAACAAGGCGCGGGGCTGGGACTCGTGATTGCTAAGCGGTTGACGGAGTTGAACGGCGGCACCTTTTCCATCACGAGCACGCCGGGGAGGGAGACGCGCGTCACAATCACCTTCCCTGCCCCATCGGCGGCACAGAAACGGTAGGGACCAAGTTCAGTTGGCGAAGCGGACGATGATTTCCGTGGCGCCGGCGGGCACAGAGACTTCCGAGACTTTTCCGCCGGGCCATCGCACGGAAACATGCATAGATTGGGCGCGCGGGCCGAGCACAGTCACGGCACTGTCTTGCGAAAGAAAACCTGATCCGGCGTGAATCTCATGCGCCGGACCCAATCCGTCGGTGTACTTCATGCGCATGACCGCGCCAATGCCGTCAAGATTTCCCGGCGGACCCTGAAGCCGCACGCGCAAGCCTGGCTTGGCGTTCTCGTTGCGAAATAATTTCGTCTCGCCGCCGTTCTGCGCCACAGCCAGATCGATTCGTCCGTCGCCATTGAAATCAGCCACGGCGCAACCACGTTGCTCGCCCCAGACCGCGACGCCGCTTTCTTCGGCGGTCATCGGAGTAAAGCGCGCCTTTCCGTCATTCCGCAGCCACAAGCCGCGCCCGGCGTCGAGACGCGGAACGTCGTGACGTGTCGCGAAAAAATTCTGCGCGAGAAAAATATCCTCCGCGCCATCACCATCTGCGTCCGCCACGCTGATGCCGAAGACGGGCGCCCATTGCGCCTCGCGTGGCAACGGCACGGCCTCGAAATGATCGCCGCGATTCAGGAAGAGGATCGAAGCCAGTGTTGTTGCCTGAAGCTCCTGCACCGCGCCAAGGCGATCGGCGAACATTTCGCTGACGCTCGCGTTCCGAAACGAAGCATGCGTCCGAAATCGGCCGCGCAGAAACGGCATGGCAGGCGCCAGCACTGTCAGGTTTTCGCGCGGCACAACTTTGTTCAAAGCAGAATCAAAGTGCGCTTCGACTCCGTGGACGTCGCCGTCGCCGTTCAGGTCCCCGTAGTAAAGCCGCAACGGTTCCTTCGGCGTGACGCTGTAGGCTCCGTTCGATCCCCAATTCCCGGCAATGATGTCGAGCCGCCCATCGCCGTCCATGTCGCCAGTGGTCACGCTGTTCCACCAACCGGTGAACGAATCCAGTTTCAGTTCCGCCGTCGCGTCACGCAGTTTGCCGTTGAAATTTTTCAGCTGACCAGGCCGGCGTTTTGGAGCGCGCGCGAATTGTCCGCGTCCAGAACCAGCTTGCCTTGGTCGCTACGAAATATCTGAGAGGCCACGGACTCAGGGTAACGACCCCGACTGATGCGTCCGCCGATAAACACTTCCAACGCGCCATCGGCGTCGATGTCCGCGACAGCGATGGCCGCCGGCGAACCCGCTACGTTCGCGGCTTGCGTCACCACGGTTGCGCCTGCGGACCCGCTGAAGACCGACAACAAGGACGCCGAGCCGCCGCTTTCGTAGTTCGCGCGCGCCATCAGCACGGAGCGTTTGCCGCCGCTCACCCAACCGGCGAGGCCGAGCAAATCATCACTCGCCACATCTTTCACTTCGCGCCTGACGAAGGTCCCCTTCCCTGCCGAATTGAAAATGCTCAACGCGCCGCCACGACCGCTGCCGACGACGAGTTCGTCATGACCATCACCATCGAGATCGATCCAGACGATGCCCGGGCCAAGCTGGCTGAACTTCCGCGGCAACAACGGTTGTCGCGCAAAGTCATCGAACAATTCCTCATGATGTCGGTGTGCGAGCAATGAACTGACATCCTTGAACAGCGGCGCACTTGCGACCTTTGGTTTGAGAAGACTGGCGACCGGCTGCGCGCTACTTTCATCGATTTCGTAAACACGATTGGGAAGCGCGTCGTGGATCACGCTGCGCGTTCCATTCCGCCACGTCACTTGAACTGTCATCCTGTTCGTCAGCGTGCCGGCGGCGAAGGTGCGCGCTGGTTCGTCCGCCGAAAGATAACGTCCGCCGCAAACCATCTGCTGCGATTGCCGTGCCACCGCGCCGCCGAGCACTTCGATCTTCGAGCCGATCCCGCGTGTGTTCGGCTGCTTTCCCTTCAGCCGCACCATCAGGCGCAGCGCGGCCGAGTCATTGCGATAAATCAGCGGCGGCGCATTCAGCGAACTCACTACGACGTCCTGATCACCATCGTTATCCAGGTCCCCGAAAATGACGCCGTGGGAAACCTGCTTGGAGTCAAAGCCCCATTGCGCGCCGACTTCTTCGAAGGTCAAATCGCCCCGGTTGCGGAACGCGTAGTTCGGCGTCTCGAGTTTCGGAAATTGAAGCAAGAGCCGGCGTGCGGCCTCAGCGCCTTTCGCCGCGGGCTTGTCGCCCACGTCGAGGTCTTGCGTGTCGAACGCGTGGCCATTGCTCACCAGCAAATCCTCGAAGCCATCCAAATCCACGTCGAGAAACGCCGGCGTCCACGACCAATCCGAAGCGTCCAGCCCGGCGAAGTTCGCCAGTTCGGCATAAGTGCCGTCGCCGCGATTCCAGAACAAAGTGTTACGCCGAATCTGCGGACGGTTCTCGAAATCTCCCGGCATGGACGGCGTCAGGTTTGTCTCAATCATTTGCGTCATGCGCAAGCCGTGCTGCCGGCTGAGCATGTCCACCACGATGAAATCCTCCCTGCCATCACGATCGATGTCGGCGAAATCCACGCCCATGGAAAAGTTGCTCGTCTGTCGCAACGCCAGCGGAGGCAACGCTCGAAAGCGCGCGCGCCCGTCGTTGATCCAGATGCGGTCCGGGGTTTGAAAATCGTTGCAGACGTAAATGTCCGGCGCGCCATCGCCGTTGATGTCCCGCAGCGCGACCGAGAGGCTCAGATCCATCGGCAGTTCCTTGAGCGCCTTGCCGTCTTCATCGAGAAACGTGCCGTCGGTCCACGAGAGCGCCGTGAACTTTCCTTTGCCGTCGTTCAGGTAAACCACGCTCGGCTCCCCGAACTCGATGATACGCCCGTTGATAATTTTGTAGCGTCGTGCGGCGCGTCCGCTCACAACGGGCTGGCCGTTCACCATGCGATAACTCACTTCACCGCCGGAACGCAGAATGGTGTTCTCGCCGTAATTCGCGACGAACAGATCGAGCGAACCATTGCCATCGAGATCGGCGAGCGCCATCGACGTGCTGCCGAGTGGCTTGGAGGTGAGACCAACCGCAACTGTCGCATTGGTAAAATGGCCGTTGCCTTCATTGATGAAGAGCGCGGGCGAGGCGTTGTTGGCCCCCACGATCAGATCGAGCCAGCCGTCGCCATTCACGTCGGCAAAGATGGCGCCCGTCGAAAACATTTTCGGGCAGAGCACTCCCACCTGGTCGGTGACATCGGCGAAGCGGAAGTTGCCGAGGTTGCGATAGAGCGCGTTGCGTCCTTCGACGTTGCAGAAATAGAGGTCGCACAAACCATCGCCATCGAAGTCGCCTGCCGCGACGCCCGCGCCTTGCATTAGGTTGTGATTTTTTGCCGTCGTATCGATGGACAGAAAATTGGTGAAATGGATTCCAGTTTGCACCGAGCCCAGCAGCGTGAAACCTGTTTTGCCTGGAGTGGCTGGAGAAACGGAGGCCACGCGATAGCCCGGCCCCGATTCCCATTGCAACGACTGCCCGAACACGACTGGCGCGTTGATCAGCACAAGCACGATGCAGAGGCATTGCAGGAAAGGAATCACGCGCGGGAGTCTAGTGGAAAGCGAGCGAAAGGCGATTCGAGAATAGATTGGCTTCGTGTGACCTGTGGCGGCTGGCATCCTGCCTGCGCCGCGTGAGGATGTTGCGGCCCTGGTCCAACAAAGCGCGCCAGCCCTTTATTCGCCGCTGACCTCTTGGCCACGCCCTGGGCGCGGCTTCGGCGATACTTTCTCGAAGGCCGCAATCTTTTTGGTGAACGCGGTCAACTTCGCCTGCGTAATGTTGTATTCCGCGAGCGCTTCGAGGTTCTCCGACGCCAGCGATTCGATCTTGGTGCAGCGAGCGACTACCGAAGCGGCGGTGCCTTTCGCGAGATCTGTGGGCGCAAAGTCCACAGCGCCGAATTATTTTGCAGGCACGCGCGCTGCATTGGTTGGCGCGTACGCCGAAGCAAAAATCAACGGCAACACGGGTGCTTTGGTTGGCTCGTACAGCTCAAATTACTGCTTTTGAGGGCAAGACGGTTGCTGTGATTGGCGCGCGCAGTTCGCTTGTAAATCAATTTGGGTCAGGATCGACTCGCTTTACGCCTGGCAAGACTCGAAATCCCACGAGCAGGATCGCAAGTACCCCACTAAGCATGGGTAATAAGAACCAAATGATTTTCAACGTGCCCATGGCCTTCGCACTTGGCAGCGGTTGTTTTTGTAGGATAAGCCACTGTAAATATGCAATTAGGGTAGCGGATTCTAAGAGGCCTGTTGCCAAGACGATCCCTAGCACCCAACAAAATGCGATTTTCCAGTTCATCACAGAAGCGGATTGCAAGCGCCCATGCAAGCAACGTAGTCAAAAACGAGCGATGCTAAACATATTGATAATTTTGAAGCCGGTAATGGATCAATAGTTTGACATAATAATATACAAACCGTTGGGTTTTTGTCTTTGAAGCAATCTTTATAGCAGTCCGCTTTATCATCAGGGTATTTATCCAAGCATTTTTGGCCGTCATCTAGGAATTTGTCAATGCACGCGGCGTTGCAGTTCCACATTCCACGCCACCATGCGGGGAAGCAACTTGTTGGACTTCTAAAGGTTGGCAAACCGTGATCCGCATGACCGTACGCGTCTCTAAAATTTAGGGCGTTATTCCTGCAAAAGGCATGCAGATTCTTCCCCCCCCCCCCCGTTCTTTAATCGGATCCGCATTTATCCATCGCTGCAATTGCGAATCGTAATAACGGTAGAGATAGTAAACCAATCCCGAAGCGACATGGAACTCCTTGCTCGAAAAGCGATACAGGTTGGCTTCAGCCAGCGGGCCGATGGCGTAAAGACAGTTGCCGAATGCGTCGTAGAGATATTTCGCGGCCACGAGTTGTAACGAATCAGTGAGCGTCGTCACGTTGCCGTTGCCATCGGCATGGAAACAGGCGTGCCTGCGTGCGCCAGTTTGCAAGTTGTCGGTTCTCGCGAGCAGTCCTCCAATGCCGCCAGCGCCTTCGCGTGTGCCGCTCAAATCATTTCCCCGTGTGTGATTCAACAAAGTGATGTTATTTCCATCTCGTTCCTCAACGACAAGATTCCCGTCGTACACGTAGCGCACTTCCGCCATTTGTTGCCACGCACCGTTCTGCCACACGTATTCCTTGCGAATGCGCCGCCGCATCTTCCCGTCGTAAGTAAACTCGCTTTTGGTCGCGTTAGTGACGATGGCGGTCGTCAGTTGATTCTCATCATCGTAGCTGAAATGGCGGTGGCCATCGGTGAGCAGATTCCCGTTCAGATCGTAAACGAAGCTGACGGTGGAAGGTAAGTTGGCGGTCACACTGTGCGTGTCCGTGCGGGACAGCGCATCCTGTGCTACAGCGGAGAAAGTGTTGTTGCCATTGAGCAATGCTACATTCGTGCGGGCAAAACTCCGATCGCCGTAGCGAAGAGCACTCACGGGAGAATTCCCGTTATCCGCGACGGTAACACTCGTGGCCTCCATGGTGGTTGCACCCGCGACGGTCATGTTGCCGCTGCGAGTGGCCGTGGTCAACTCGTTCAGGTTGTTCACGTTGAACGTCTGCGTGAGCGCATTGTTCGTCCGGTAATTCAAATTCCCCGCCGCGTCGTAAGTGTAGCCGGATTGCTCATGCACTCGAACGGTTCCGTTCGACTCAAAACCCTGCGCCACCTTCACTTGCCCGATGTCATCATATTTGTAACGCAACGGTCGCGCCATCCACCCGTACGGTATTCGTCCTTCGGCCCGCCTGGTCATGCAATTACGTGTGTGAGTTCAACTCCGTGCCGCTGCTATTGGTCAGGCGCGTGGCCGTGAGCCGCGCCAGCGCATCGAAGGTATTTTGGATGCCGGTGCCGTTTCTGATCGCGAGGTTCGTCACCATGCGGCCCGCACCGGCATAGTTGTAGGCGAACGTGCCGGCGGGCGAGGTGGTCGTCTTCAACCGCCGTGCGCTGTCGTAAGTGTAGGTCTGCTGCCAATCACCTTCCCACAGATGGCCGACCGTCAACCCCATCAGTTGTCCCAAGGTGTAATTGTAAGTGACGCGACTGCTGCCCCACGGGCCATCCTCAAACGCCAGCGCCCCCGCAGCCGTGTAGCCAAAGGAGCTCGTGCCCACTGCGTCACTCATGTTCGTCATCCGATTGAGCGCGTCATACCGGAAGCGCAGGTCCGCGCTGGTGGCGTAGTCCACGTTGGTCAGATTGCCCACCGCATCGTAAGCGTGGCTGACCTTTTCACGAAAGCATCGGAGCGATTGAAATGCAAAGTAGCAAAATCGAGAGGATCCAGTACAAGAGAATCCATCGACCAGATTGCGAGCTTACGGTCCCGCCGGCGATTATCGGAACGAGAAGCGCACCAATACCAAGCGCCAACGATCCAAAGCGGGCCATCTGACGTGCATTTAATACAAATGCTTCGGCTGGTGTGGACCGCTCGACTGAATGTTCCCTTAGGAGTGACGCAGCTTTAGCATCGATAACCCACAGCTCAACCATAAAAGCAAAAATACAGGATAGCAAAAGACAAAGCGACGTGTGTTGAATCACTATTTTTGATTTTTCTTTCATTTGCAGCATTTTTTCCCATCTGGGTCTTTTGAATATTCTATCGCAATGTTGCTGCCCAGCCCCTCGATCTCGTCATGTTCCCCGTTCCAATTTCCAACTATAGCTCTTGGCCACAATGAGTTTTCAAGCGGTCCACCTAGCTGCTTATGCATACATTCATGTGCAATCGTAGCAACATAGTCCTCTATGCTCTTGTTCATCGAACTATTTACGATGATTACTCCAGGCAGAAGCGCTGTTCCATACCATTCAACTGGAAATAAGTCAGAAGGAATGATTGGAATATCTCCAAATGAGTTCTGACAAAGTTGCGGGATACATTTCTTAAGCCAATTCTTAGCTGCTTGGAGGTTAGGATTTTTTGCCGGCGGAGGTGGCGGCGGATAGCGGCGAGGCACATCGAAATTATTAAACATTCCCGCCAAACTCAAACCGAATAAGTCAATTCCGGTCGTCGCGGCATTCCCACAAAAACGATGCAAATTAATTCCACCGTTTTCCAAAATCGGATCCCGATTCACCCACCTCTGCAGCTGCGGTTCGTAGTAACGGTAGAGGTAGTAAACAAGTCCAGACGTAAGATGGAATTCCTTGCTGGAAAACCGGTAGAAGTTGGCCTCGGCAAGCGGACCGACCGCAGCCAGCGTGTGCCCAAACGCGTCGTAAAGATACTTTGCCGCTACGAGTTGCAGCGAGTCGGTAAGCATCGTAACGTTGCCGTTGCCGTCGGCGTGGAAGCAAGCGTGCTTGCGAGTGCCGGTTTGCAGGTTGTCAGTTCTCGCCAGCAGTCCACCAATTCCTCCTGCTCCCTGTCTCGTGCCACTCAAGTCATTGCCCCGTGTGAGGTTCAGGAGCGTGATGTTGTTTCCATCTCGTTCTTCAACGATCAGATTGCCATCGTACACGTAGCGGACTTCTTCCGTTTGCTGCCACGCGCTGTTCTGCCACACGGATTCCTTTCGAATACGCCGCCGCATCTTGCCATCATACGTGAACTCGCTTTTGGTCGCGTTGGTGACGATTGCGGTCGTGAGTTGATTCTCGTCATTGTAGCTGAAATGTCGGTTGCCGTCGGTGAGCAGATTTCCGTTCAGGTCATAAACGAAGTTGACGGTGGAGGGTAAGCTGGCGGTCACACTGTGGGTGTCCGTGCGGGACAGCGCATCCTGTGCTACCGCGACGAACGTGTTGTTGCCATTCAGCAATGTCACATTCGTGCGGGCAAAACTCCGATCGCCGTAGCGAAGAGCACTCACGGGAGAATTCCCGTTATCCGCGACGGTAACACTTGTAGCCTCCATGGTGGTCGCACCCGCGACGGTCATGTTGCCGCTGCGAGTGGCCGTGGTCAACTCGTTCAGGTTGTTCACGTTGAAGGTCTGCGTGAGCGCGTTGTTCGTGCGGTAATTCAGGTTTCCCGCCGGATCGTAAGTGTAGCCCGATTGCTCATGCACACGAACGGTTCCGTTCGACTCAAAACCCTGCGCCACCTTCACCTGCCCAATGTCGTCATACTTGTAACGCACGTAGCTGCCATCCACCCGCACGGCATTCGTCCTTCGTCCGCCTTGGTCATACAAGTATGTGTGTGAGTTCAATTCCGTGCCGCTGCTATTGGTCAGGCGCGTGGCCGTGAGCCGCGCCAGCGCGTCAAAGGTGTTCTGAATGCCGGTGCCGTTGCCCAGCGCCAGGTTCGTCACCATACGGCCGGCGCCCGCGTAGTTGTAGCCAGAGGTGCCAGCGGGCGAGGTGGTCGTCTTCAACCGCCGCGCGCTGTCGTAAGTGTAGGTCTGCTGCCAATCGCCTTCCCACAGATGCCCGACTGTCAACCCCATCAATTGTCCCAGCGTGTAATTGTAAGTGACGCGGCTGCTGCCCCACGGGCCGTCCTCAAAGGCCAGCGCCCCCGCGCTCGTGTAGCCAAACGCGCTCGTGCCCACCGCATCGCTCATGTTCGTCATGCGATTGAGCGCATCATACTTGAAGCGCAGATCCGGGCTGGCGGCGTAATCCACGTTGGTCAGGTTGCCCACCGCATCGTAAGCGTAAAACGTGTTTGTCTTCGCGGGGGTCCAGCGATTGGTGAGACGGTTGTTGGCATCGTAGCGATAAACGAACACGACATTTGTCGCCGCGTCCACCTTGTTCGTGGCTCGACCGAAAACATCATACTTCCAAGTGGTGACCTGACTCTTGCCATCGGTCAAGGTAAGCAAGTCCCCCGCGGCGTTGTAGGTAAACCGAGTCACTTCAGCGTTCGCGTTGGTTTCCGCAATCCTTCGCCCAGCGACATCGTATCCATTTGTGGTGACCTTGGAAAGTTGATTGGTGTACCGCACCAATCCTCGCGCACTGTAAGCAAATCCTTCACGTGACCCGTCGCTGTAGCCACGCCGCACTATTCGGCCCAAATCATCGTAACTCATCGAAACCGACACCCCTTCCGCACTGACGTGATTCGTGAGCCGATCCTCAATGTCGAACATCGAACTCTGAACTCGCCCAAACGCATTACTCACCGCCACAAGCAACCCCTGGTTGTTGTACCAGTTCGTGGTGCTCCCGCCCGCGCTGTCCAGGACATTGGTTGCTTGTCCCAACAAATCATACTGGTTAACCACCCATCGTCCGTCCGGAAATGTGTTTGTCACCATGCGCCCTTGCAGGTCATACGTAAAGGTGGTCGGATTGTTCAGCGCATCCGTAACGCTTTCCAAAGAACCGCACGAGCAATAAGCGAAAGTCGTGACATTGGTAAGCGCATTGGTGATTGCCGTCAGTTGCCGCATCGAATTGTATTCAAAATAGGTCCAGTTGCCCAGACGGTCCCGGCTACTAAATAAATCGAGTCTGTAGTAACGGTTTGACGTGTACGTTCCATCTGGGAAGACTGTGCTCAGAGGGCGTTGCAAGGAATCCCAATATTGCGTCACGATCAACCCACGCCCATCCATATGGGAGAATACGAGACCATTGGCGTACGTAAACATGTTGGTGCGACTGATCTCGAGGTCGATGGTCGTAACTAGATCTGCATTTACATCGTAGATGTTTGTGGTAGTCAGCCCACTAGGTGTTTTAATACTGGCTAGCTGCTTGTTGCTGTTGTACGTGAATTCCGTCAGATCGTTCAACGCGTTGAGACTGTTGGTGACTTGGTGAAACGCGTTGAACCGGTTGCTGATGACCTGCTCGCCTTGGGGTCCAACGTGCCTCGTCATATCGATCTTGTTGACGGCGTATTCAAGGAGGTTCGTGCGCGTTCCAATGCTTCCGTTGGCTTTGCTGTAAGTTTCCACCTTCAGGGTCGGCTTTCCAATCGAGTTGTACTCAAAATATTCGTACCGCGTTGTGCCATCCGGGAGTACCAGAGCGATGACCGAAGGCATTTGATTTCCCGTGCCAATCAAATCGGTTTGGCTTTTTCCAACGTAATCGTACCAAGTGACTTGTCCCTCAATTGTGCCATCGGGAGAGGGAGATTGTTCCCATGAGAGCGTGTCACTGAAATGCAGGTGTCCGTGGTCCCAAGGGTCATTGTACCCAAGCCAATGACGAATGCGTGCTTGTTTGAACTCCGTCCAAGTCCAATTCTCAACATCAGTATTTCCAATATTGGCCAATTGGCGCGGGCCCCAATGGAAGGTGTTGCGTTCCTGACGTGCGGTGTCCAACGTGTTCAACGGCAAACCGCTCGGTATGACCGATGAATCGAATGAAGAAGGCGCCGGCGCGGCAACAGGCGCCCAATCTGTTTGAAGATATATGTGCTGGCCTCCATTCGGTTCGGTAACGAGCAGAGTTGTACCATAGTCCGTCATTGTCACTGGTGCGAAACTCCCCCAAAGAACAGTGGCACCGAGATATTCAAACTGTGTTGTGCCGTATGGCGTATGCATTCTTTCCAGCATTTGATAAATGCCCTCGTAATTTTCCTTTTCAGAATATGTGAAGGCCGAAGAGATCTGCACGGTGTCGGTAATATTGGTAAGATACCAATCTACAGTATTTGAATCATCATCGTCGATTTCCTGATACCCAAAAGTAGCAACAAGGCCGCCCGGGGCATTGATTGTGGTGACGACTCGATTGTTCGATGGGTCAGTGTCGCCGTCCAGATCGGCATAAACGAAAGAGGCTATTTCTCCAGTCGCAGCGGTAATCTGGTTTAGCCGGCCATAACCGTCATAACTAAATAAGAGGGCACGCCCCTGTGGGTCTATAACGCTGCTCAAAAGGAACTTAGTGCTAGAATATTCTTCTAAATATTCCAGAACAGTGCCGTCACGTTTACGCACGCGTCCCCCAATGACAGTTCCGCCTCCGTTTTTGACGATTTCTACTTGCGAACCATCTTGGTACGCTGGACCACTCACTAGAGGATTTCCAGTGAAGTTTGCGTAAACAATACGTCCTCCAAGATAGTCCCAGTGAGTCTTACCATTGACTGGATCGTCAACGATCAACTCTGAACTCCAGAGACAATGCCACTGTGGTCCAAAAAGCGGGTTTGCATCGTTGCGGGGATAGTAATCAAAATCCGACGGTTGCCAGGTCTGATATACAAGATTCAAAGAAATTGGCGGCCCTTTCGCGGGAATGTAATTCAACGGCCTGTCGAATAACCGAAAATCAGCCCGTGTTTCTACGACATCCCACACGGGCATACCCTCGCCCGCCATCGCGAGTGGACGCCCTCCCCCTGCCCCTCCCGGGCCGGGACCGCAGCATCCACCTCCGGATGGGCCGCCCCCTCCGGGACCTCCGCCACCTGGGCCTCCTCCGTTGGAACCCGGTCCACAACAAATATCAGGAGAAGGCTCACACGGAGGTTCTGGCGTGGTCCACTGTGGCGGGCAACCTGAATACTGAGCGTGGACACCAATTGTCGCAACTAGAACGACTAGAAGAATATAAAACGGCGCTTTCATAGGCTTATGAGATAAACGTTAAGGAATGGTGGAGTTCTATCGGGGCCGAGTAATAAAAACCCGAAACCCAAGATCGGTCGCGCTTTGCCAATCCGTTTCACCTGGATCGACGCTCCCATTTCCGTTCGTGTCCTCCCAATAATCAGGAATGCCATCGCCATCGTAGTCCAGCGGCACGCCATTGGTGCTAACGGCGACGTAGTGGAAGCCAATGTCCACGATTGAGTTGGTCTCTTTCACCTGATTGGTGGTCATTGTGTAGTGGTAAAGACCTGCATTTGTGGCGTTGCGGCTGCCCGCGTTGAGCAGGGCGCAATTGGTGAGGATGTAGAAGTAGCCGAGGGAACCAGACTGAAATGTCAGCGACGGCAAAATGACATCATTCAAGTTGGTGACTTCCAAGCGACCAATACAGTTGGTTGTGTAGCCAATATTGCTGTTTGTGAACTCTCCATAGCTTTCGATATACGTTCCGGCGAAGAGATTGTCGGTAAAACTGATAATCGCCGGCGCAACCCATCCGGCTGCGAACGAACCGCCGTAGTAAGTGCAATTGTGAAAGCTATTTGTCCCCGCCGAGTCACTGAAAGCTGAAAGTGCAACCCGATTGAATAAACAGTTCGTAAAGACAAGTGCCGGTCCCCAATCGGCGTTAACGCCACCCGACGAAAACTGGCAATCGGTGCAATACCAAGTTTCAGGCCCAGTCGCGTTGGCTGCGTCGAGCAGCTTCATTTCGCCGGCCAAAACCGAGAAGTCCATGAACCGGCCGCGAAATTCGGGAGCGACAGTGTAGCCGTACCAATTGTAAATCAACGAGGCGAGAGGGCCTGCCCAATTGGTATTCGCCATCTCCTGCACCGTGTTGTAGCGGGTAAAGGTGATTTTGGCATCTGCGCGACCATCAGCATAAAGTTTGGCGCCGTTGCCCAAGCCGAGCATGTAGTACATACCGTTGGATTGGCTGAACCCGGCCAACACCGTTCCGGCGTTCACTTGAATTGTCGCGTTTGTAAGAAGCGTGGGGCCGATGGCGTGGTCTATCGCTGCGTAATGGTATCCCAAGTCTGGACGATCGGTATCCCGTTGCGCAACAGGAGAGAGCGTCTGGCTTAAACCGGAATACACGCCGGCGGGAGAAAAAACGACCGGCGGGTAGGTGGTGCGGCTCCTCAAATCCACCGCGACTGCGGCCGAGATATTGGTCGTGCCTGCATCCCGATAAGGGCTTGAGTCAACGAGGTAATGAGCGCCCGCGCCAACAGTCTTGAAAACATTGGTGCCAGAAACAACGGCGTTACTCGCGCCATCGTAGCTGACCGTATTCGTTACGTTGGCAAGTAAGCAGTTCGTCAAGCGCAGCCGGATATCGGTATTCTTGGAGAGGTACTGGATTTGATCGAAAGTCACGTGTTCCAAGTGGCCTGTCGTCGTCGAGGAATACATTGAGCCGTCGCCCCAGAAAGCGTTGGTTACATTATAAATGAGTACGTTGCGCAACGAGTACTGAGCGATCGAGGATCGGATCCCCGTACCACAGTTCACAATCTGAACATTATCGACTCTGTTGGAGACAGAGTAAGAGAAGTTAAGCCCGACCTGAGCATAAGAGAGCCTTATGTCGTGAAGTCGTACTGAACCGGCGTGAGTACCGAAAACATACACAGCAGTCGCCGCGTAGTATCCGGATAAGGCGCCCGCGCCAGGAATGGCTTCCCCCACCGTGGAATCATCGCGTGCTGTAAAAATGGCGGGCCGGTACGCGCTGGTCTTGCAGTCGATTCCACCATAGAAATTTAGAATAGGGTTATTTGTGGGTGCGTATTTGAGGACCGTTCCACCTTCAAAGACGGTCGTGCCGTACAGACTGACACTCCCGCTGATGTAGTATGTTGTATCTGCTTGAAACGTGAAATTGCTCGCGGCTGCGAGGAGTTGGTAGTCCAAAACCAGAGCGGGTTTGTCACGAAAGGAATCGACTTGGGCCATGCGCATCGGCTGCTTGATCGCTGCGGAACGTTTGAGTGATGGAATTCCTCGCGTTTTAGCGACCCGAGCGTGCAGCGCGGCCTTGTTGAGAAGGAGTTGCGCCGCTCTCCGGCCGGCCGGCAGTCGTTCAGACATGGCAGCGACCTTGGGCCATTCCACCTGCTCGAAGAGCAGATAGCGGCCGTTGATTTGAACCCAGTTCTTAGCCACGCGGACATTGTCGGCGGTTTCCCGCATCCCCACGCAAAACGCAATTCCGTCGGGCATGAGCATGCTTCCAAAATCAAGTTTTTCGTCCAGAATGCCGGGCCGACCCGCGCTTTGGTTGCCAGAGGGAAGTTCCGCCTGCACCAACTCGGACATACGCTGCGGATCGGGGGGATCGTTGAACTCGGTGATCACTTCCAAAACACTATTAACCGGCAACCCGTAATCCTCGGGTGAAAGCAGATGTTCGTGAATGACAATGAACTGCTCAAATGAAGCCTTGGTCAGGACGTAGCGTACGTCAGCGGAGATCTCTTTAAAAACGTCGCGATAAACCACTTCGTTGCCGATGATTTCACCCTCGCAGTCTTGAAGATTCGCAATGACTACGTATTGATCGATATGTCGGTAAGCCAATCCGATGACACCACCTTTAAGTTGACCGCCATCCGGCAGGATTACCTTAATCGCGTTCAACACGTTCAAGTTGGGAGCGAAGGCGACGCTATATTGGCCAAAGTTGGCCACCGCGCCATCGAGACTTGACTTGATCTCGGCGGGTGATATCTCCCATTTTTTTGTTTCGGCGTTCCAGCGGTTCATGCCGGTTTCCAGAACCACAATGCTTCTGGGCCGGTCTCCTTTTTCATTCTCAATGTTCCAAATCAAATGATTTGGTCCTCGCTCCACAACAGTGGATTCAGCCGCTTTCCCGGCAAAGGGGCCAAGGCCGGACGCGAGGATGTACAGACCCCATACGTAGTATTTTTTCATACGATTGCTGATTTTCAGGACCGGCACGGACCGCCGGCCTTTATGTCGGGGAAAACTTCAGCCAGAGGACTCCGGTCAGAATAAAGGGGCTTCGTGGTAAAGTTTTTCCTAGTGCCGTTGTTCTTTACCGTCAAAAGCGACGTGAGGCCAAGCTCGAAAATTTAACCCTGAGCGACAGAATTGTGAATAACTTCACCATCCAAAACCGGAAAACGATCGCGGCCGATTGCCTGCGCGCTTTCCCCGACTTTACGAAGTCTGCGGCTTAAATGGGCCTGATGCTTGTATCCCAACCGCTGGACAATTTCCTTTTTTCTAGTACGCAGTTTTATCAAGCGGACGGCTTCAAAATCGCGCAACGCGTTCAGCCAGCGCTGGGGCGTGGTCTGTAATTCCGCGCGGAAAAGGCGTTCGAGCGTTCGGCGATTGGCCTGACAGAGCACAGCCAAGGTCCCCGCATTGTATTCCGCTTCTCCGGCCAGTTCCGCCCAATCTCGGTAAGCAAGGATTTTCCGTACAGATTTCCCCTTCACCTCCATTAATACGTTCGGCAGGGATCGTTTCTATCAAGAAATCGGAAGTATTTTCAGAAGCGTCCGGAAAACGAAATGTCCGGCCTGATTCGGCAGAAGCTCTGCACGTGAGCAAAAATCGTCTGCAAGGAGAGGCAGAGCGTCTGCACGCAAGCAAAGATGCTCTGCACGCTTCGATAAACGCAGGGTTAGTGGCCAAAGATGAGCTGCACGAACTCCGGGAGGAACAGTCAGTACTCGTCGCGGCCCGGCACATGTCGAAGGGTGGATGGGAAGGACGACGAGATGAGCGGCGTGAGTCGCGAGATGGCCTGAGCGAGTGGACGGTGGGACAGCGAGACAAACATGCGCCACCGACCATTTGTGCGGTTGGAAGAATCCTCACTTGCCGGCGGGGTGACTACCGCCACTACTGTAGAACACTTGTGAGCACCGTTCCCCTGCCCTTCAATGTCTGCGGATGAAAGCGTTCCAACTCGTGTCACATGGTAAGCCGGGGAAGTTCGAGCGGCGGGACGTGCCGGAACCCAAACCCGGCGCAGGCGAAGTCGTCGTGGAAGTGCGGGCGTGCGGGTTGAATCGTCTGGACCTTTGGCTGGAGGAAGCCGGTTTGCCGGTCCCGGTGTCGTTGCCGCGCACGCCGGGTGGCGAAGTCGCGGGAGTGATTCGCGAACTCGGCGAACGTGCCCCCGGCATCTTGCTGGGTCCGCATTCGGGAAACGTCGGCAACGAAGGTTCGCTGGAGAGTAGCAGTGCCACCGAACCCGGCAGGATGCCGGGGGCACGCTCGTGGCGCGTGGGCGATCGCGTGGCCATCCAATCCAATCTCTTCTGTGGCGAGTGCGAATTCTGCCGGCGCGGTGAAGAGTCACTTTGCCTGCGCAACGAATTGCTCGGCGTGCAGCGCGATGGCGGCTTTGCGGAACACGTAATGGTGCCCGCCTCGTCTCTCGTGCGTTTGCCGGACGCGGTTTCTTTCGAGACATCAGCCGCTCTGACGCTCGCCGGCAGCACCGCCATGCACATGCTCACCGAGCGGACGCACGTGAAAAAAGGTGATTGGGTGCTCGCGATCGGCGGCGCGAGCGGCGTCGGATCTGCGGCGATCCAAATTGCAAAAGAACTCGGCGCGCGCGTCATCAGCACCGCTTCGAGCGAGGCTAAGAAAACCTTGGCGCATCAACTTGGCGCGGAGTTCGTCGTCGATTCCAACGATCCGAAATGGCCGGCGGAAGTACGCCGCATCACTGGCAAACGCGGCGTGGACATCGTTGTTGAACACGTCGGCGGCGAAGTGTTGATGAGGTGCTTTGATTGCCTCGCGCGCGGTGGAACTATCGTGACGTGCGGCGCCACGGCGGGCCGCGAAGTCACTTTGAATCTCTGGCCTTTCTTCGTGAAACAGCAGCGGCTCATTGGCAGCTACGGTCGGAATCGCGCTGATTTGCGCGCGACGCTGGACTGGGCCGCGGCGGGCAAATTGAAACCAGTGATTCACGCGACACTGCCGTTAGCGCGGGCGACGGAAGCTTTCGCGGCGTTGCGCGAGCGGAAGGTGTTGGGGAAAATAGTAATCAATAATCAGTAGGTCAGTAATCGGAAAACCAACTGCGTCCGCACCACTGCTGATTACTGTTTCACTGGTCACTGATTACTTTTAGCTTCACTTGCATGAAAGTTGGCAAGCTGCTGCACACGCGTTACCGGCTGAACGATCTGGAGCGCACGGTGAAGTTCTATAAAGAGATTCTCGGCCTCGAGGAAGTGCGCCGGCAAAAGTCGCCGCGCGGTTCGGAACTCGTTTTCCTGAAAGCGCCCGGCAGTGAGGAACTCATCGAGCTGTGCCATTTTCCCTCCAGCGGCCCCGTGCAGGTGCAGCCGGACCTGACGCATCTGGCTTTCCAAGTCGAGAGCTTGGAGGAATTCGGCAAACATCTCGCTCGGCACGGATTGAAATTCTCCGACGGTCCGATCTTCAAAGAAGACGGCGGCGGCTTTGCCTTCATCGATGCGCCGGAAGGCTACGAAATCGAATTGATCAGCACGGCCCCAGCCCCGGCCAAGGCGGATACTAGCTGTCCTGCCCATCATTAAGTGTTCCGGCCAAATGCCGTGCGTATTCAGCGCGTGCCGCTCCATCAGCAGTCGCCCAGGCGAGCAGCGCCTGCGCGACCACATCCACCTTGCGCAGCAGAACGCCTTCGCTGCTCAACTGACGAAATGTGTCGGAAGCACGAGCCAGCCGCTCCGAGTAGGTATCGGGAAACACTTCGGGGTCCGGTATCAGGCTTAGCAATAATGACCAGTGCTCCGGGCGAGACCAGGCTACCCCCAACCGTCATTCGACTCTCACGATGCATGCGGCGTGTAAGTTGCCCCTGCCGGGTTTGTGTCCCGACATACCGTTGTCCAATTTGCGGCTGATGCTTTGCAAGACAACGTCCGGCATGGATGTGACGTATCACAAATATCGCCACAGAAGACCAATCCCAACTCCGCACAACCATGCCAACGGTGCTCCGAGCAGCCAGTAGGACCGTTCATACCAAGAAACTGTTCGAGCGATGGCCGTTCTTCTCGCGTGAAGAAAAATCTCCTGTCGGTATTGTCGCGTCGTGATTCCGCAAAAAAAATTCCGGTTTTTCAGCGCCGCTGCTGTCGTAGCGATGCTGATGGTCATCATGGGGCCAGTCAAATCGCGTGCGGAGGAGAACAAGCTTGATTGGTGGTCATTCAAGATGACAAGGAAACCAGAGGTTCCCTCGGTTCCCGGAACCAATGACGTGCGCAACGCAATCGATCGTTTCATCCTGGCGAAACTCCGCGAACAGAAGCTCGCACCCTCGATGCCGACGGATGCACGAACACTTTTGCGGCGAGTTACATTCGATCTCACTGGCCTTCCACCGACGCCAGATGAACTCGAAGCATTTTCTCGCGACCAATCGACGAATGCTTACGAGAAAGTTGTGGATCGATTGCTCGCTTCGCCGCGGTATGGCGAGCGGTGGGCGAGACATTGGCTCGACACGGTCCATTTCGGCGAATCGCACGGCTACGAGAAGGACAAACCACGCCTGAACGCATGGCCGTTTCGCGACTACGTCATTCGCGCGTTCAACGGCGACAAGCCGTACTCACGGTTCGTCGAAGAACAACTCGCGGGCGACGTGCTGTTTCCCAACGAACCGGACGGGATTGTCGCGCTCGGTTTCATTGCAGCGGGGCCGTGGGATTTCGTCGGTCACGTGGAATTACCCATCACGAAGACAGACGGTTTGATCGCCCGCTACAACGACCGTGACGACATGCTGATGAATACGATGTCCACGTTTCAGAGCCTCACTGTCCATTGTGCGCGTTGCCACAACCATAAATTCGATCCCATTACACAGCGCGATTACTATTCACTTCAGGCCGTGTTCGCCGGTGTGGACCGCGCGGATCGCACGTACGATGATCAACCGGAAGTGGCGTTACAGCGACGGCAACTCGGCGAGTCGATCGGTTTCCTGACCAATGCATTGAAACTTCTCGACTCGCAAATCACCAGTCTCGGCGGCACGGAACTGAGCGAAATCGAACACCGCATTATCGATCTCAAGAAAGCCAGTCCGCCAAACAAAGCGGCGTTCGGCTACCACAGCCGCATCGAGACAAAGCCAGACGTGACGAAATGGGTGCAGGTCGATCTGGGCGCGACGCAGGTCATTGACCGGATCGTGTTTGTCGGCTGCCACGACGACTTCAACAACATCGGTGCGGGCTTTGGGTCTCCGCCATGCTATCGGATTGAGATCTCTAACGACGCGGAATTTCGCGAGGGTGTCACATTGATCAAGGATCGCACGCGAGAGGACAGTCCAAATCCCGGCGTGGCGCCGCAGTTCTTTCCGGCCGGCTCGGAGACTGTCGCTCCGACAAAGGCGCGCTTTGTCCGCTTCACTGCCACGAAACTTGCGCCGCGCCAGAATGATTTCATCTTCGCGCTGGCAGAATTGATGGTGCTGAATGCAGCGGGAGTCAATTTGGCGAATGGCGCGACCGTGACGGCGCTTGATTCCATCGAGGCGCCGGTACGCTGGCAGAGAAAAAATCTGGTCGATGGATATTTCGTCGGCGCGTTGACCAACCCTGCGAGCGGCGGTGAACTGGCCGAAATAGAGGCAGAGCGACGGGCATTGCTGGATCGCGTCGTTCCAGCCGTCGTGCTTGGCACGCGGATACTGAAAGAAAAAGATTTGAACTCAGTGCGTGATCAACTGGCGCGACTCCCCAAAGCCCGGATGGTTTTTGCGGCTGCGCCTGATTTCGCCGCGAACGGTTCTTTTGTTCCGCCCCAAGGTCCGCGGCCTGTGCATCTGCTCAAACGAGGTGATGTGAAAAAGCCAGCCGAGGAAATGAAGCCCGGAGCCATCGCCGCAGTGCCGGGCGTTTCGTCAGAACTTCAGATTTCCGATCTGAAATCCGAAAGCGAACGTCGCGCTGCACTCGCCAGGTGGATCACAAACACAAACAACATGCTGACGCGCCGTTCAATCGTGAACCGCGTGTGGGCTTACCACTTCGGTCGCGGCATAGTGGAAACACCGAACGACTTCGGCCACATGGGGGCGCTGCCGACGCATCCCGAGTTGCTTGATTGGCTGGCGTTCTGGTTTCTCGAGAACGGTGAATCATTCGAGAAACTGCACCGGTTGATCGTCACGAGCGCGACGTATCGGCAATCTTCGATAGCAGAAGCGTCCTCGCGAAATCACACTGATGATTCCGGTAACCGTTTCCTTTGGCGCATGAACCGTTCACGAATTGATGCCGAACAGTTTCATGACGCGCTGCTGGCCGTCAGCGGCACGCTTGACCTTGCGATGGGCGGTCCATCGGTGCAGCAATTCAATTTCAAAGACGATCATTCGCCCGTTTACGACTACGCGCGTTATGAAGCGGACGGAGTGGGCGCTGGCCGGCGCAGCATCTATCGGTTCATCGTACGCAGCGTGCCGGACCCGTTCATGGACGCACTGGATTGCCCTGATGCCAATATTCTTACGCCCACGCGCAACGTCACGATGACCGCGCTCCAAGCGCTGGCGACTCTGAACGACGGGTTTGTCATTCGGCAAAGCGAACACTTTGGGGCGCGCCTCTCGAAGGAGCGCGTGAGCCTCGACGAGCAGATTGTCCGCGCATACGAACTTGCTCTCTCACGCGCGCCGACGGATGCGGAACGCACCAAACTCGCGGCTCATGCAACCAGGCACGGGCTCCCCAGCGCGTGCCGGATTATTTTCAACAGCAACGAATTTCTTTTTATCGATTGATGAACTCGTACCGTCATGTCTGCTTGTCACAGGAGCGTGTAATGAACTCACCTGTGCTCGACCGCCGCGAATTTCTTTGGCGCTTCGGCGGCGGACTTGGCGGACTTGCGATGGCTCATCTGCTGGGCGCACAAGGCTTGCTGGCCGACACTCCGAAACCGATATCCGAATTCAACGGCGGGTTGCACCACCGTGCGAAGGCCAAACGAGTCGTTCAACTTTTCATGTCCGGCGCGGCCAGTCAGTGCGACACGTTCGACTACAAGCCGGCGTTGATTGAACGCCACGGACAGAAGTTCGATCCGGGCGGAAAAGTGGAACTGTTCCAAAGCGAACCGGGCGCGGTCATGAAAAGTCCGTGGGACTGGAAACAGTACGGCCAGTGCGGCAAATGGGTGAGCGACCTGGTGCCGCACATCGGTTCTTGCGCGGACGACATCTCATTCCTGCACGCGATGACTACGAAATCGAACGTGCATGGCCCAGCAACGTTTATGCAGAACACCGGCTTTGTGTTGCCGGGATTTCCAAGCATGGGCGCGTGGGTCTCATACGGACTCGGCGCTTTGACGGACAATCTGCCGACGTTCGTCGTGCTCCCGGACGTGCGAGGATTTGCACCAAACGGTCCGGCGAATTGGGCCGCAGGATTTTTGCCCGCCACGCACCAGGGCACGATGATTCGCGCTGGAAAGCCCAGTCCCATTTTCGATTTGTTCCCGCCACCGTCCGCAAAGTTCATCACCAAAGAAAACGAACACGACACACTGGCTTTGTTGAGGGAGATGAACCAAGCACATCGTGTGGCACGCCCTGGCGATTCGCGGCTCGATGCACGCATTAGCTCGTACGAATTGGCTGCGAAGCTGCAACTCAGTGCGCCGGGCGCGTTGGATTTGTCTGGTGAGAGCGATGCGACAAAAAAACTTTACGGTGTCGATGAGGACATCACTCGCGACTTCGGCACGCGCTGCCTCATCGCGCGGAGATTGCTCGAACGAGGCGTGCGTTTCGTGCAGGTCTGGAGCGGCGCCGACAATGGATTTCCTCGCCGCAACTGGGACAGCCATGAAGACCTCGCCAAGGACCACCTCGATATGGCGCGCGGTATGGATCGGCCCGCGGCGGCGTTGCTCAAGGACCTCAAGTCTCGCGGGATGCTCGACGACACGATCGTGATTTGGACCACGGAGTTCGGCCGGATGCCGTGCAGCCAGGGAAGCAAGGGACGCGATCACAATCCATTTACGTTCACAAGTTGGGTCGCAGGTGGTGGCTTCAAGGGCGGCGTGAGTCACGGCGCAAGCGATGAGTGGTCATACAAGCCCGCTGACGAACCAACGTACTGCTACGACCTGCACACCACAGCACTGCATCTGCTTGGAATCGATCACGAGAAGCTCGTCTTTCGCCACAATGGAATCGATCGCCGGCTGACGGATGTGCATGGAATGGTAATCAGAGAGGTGCTTGCATGATTCGGGTGCAAAAATTGATCCGAGTTTGACGTGCGCAGTTCTTATCAATCCGCTGAACAGCGCGGATGCGGACGCTTTGCGGGTTTCAACCACAACAGCTAATCAGCCAATCCTGGGCTGTTGCTTAGAATTCCAAGGGAAGTTCGAGAGTGAAAACTGCACCCTTGCCCGCACCGTCGCTTTGCACGCTGATCGAACCACGCAACTCTGCGGCCGCCAAGGCACCGCTGTGCAGTCCATAACCATGACCATCTTTTTTGGTCGTAAAGCCATGACCAAAAATTCGCGTCAGGTTTTCCGGAGCAATGCCTACGCCGTTGTCGCGGACAGAAATTCGGACACTGTCATTTCCATTGCTAATGCGAATCGTCAATTGTTTGTCCGCGCGCTCGGAAGCGTCGCAAGCCTGCGTGGCGTTGCGCATGAGGTTAATCAGGATTTGCAGCACCTTGTGTTTCTCCGTTGTAAGGGGCGGAACGCGTTCGAATTCCTCGACGATTCGGATGTCGTGACGGATGAATGAACCGGAGTTCATTCTCAAAGCCTCTTTCACCAGGTCTGTCACGTGGAGCTTCTCGACAAGGCCCGACCGCTTCGCGAAACTTTGCTGCATCATGACGATGTTCTTGATATGCTCGATATTCTGTTGCAACTCGGCGAGTTGCTGGAGTGCGGCGGTCTGCTCGGCGGCCAGATGCACGGCCAGTTGCCTGAGATAGCCGGGCAATTGTTTACCCTTTGGATCGCTGGTAAGAAAAGACCCCAGGTCTTCCTCGTGCTCACGCAGCATTGTGGCAATTTTTGCGAGGTTCGTGACTTTGGACTTCCGAAGACTGTCGACTAAACAAGCAGAGGCGACATTGACGCTGTTGAGCACGTTGCCGACGTTATGCAGGACGCTCGTGGCCACTTCGGCCATGCCAGCCTGCCTCGAGATTTCCAGCAACTGCTTGTGCGCTTTCTCCAGTTTCTTCTGCGCCTCAGCTTCGCTCAGAGCTCGACGCACCGCCGGCGCCAACCGCATGAGGCGAGTCTTCAAGACATAATCCGTAGCGCCACTCTTGAGACTATCCACTGCCTGTTCCTCGCCTAGCGAGCCGGATACGAGAATGAACGGGGCGTGCGGTTGCTTGTCCCGTGCCAGGCAGAGGGCTGTCAAGCCATTATAGCTGGGGAGATTATAGTCGGAGAGTATCAGATCAAATGTTCCCTCCTCAATCGCTCTTTCGAACTCCTCCTTGCTTTGGGCCACCACAATCTTTGAGATGAAACCTTCCTCTTCGAGCGAGCAGCGAACGAGTTCTGCATCCTGCGGATTGTCTTCTAAATGCAGCACGCACAGTTCGCGGGATGATGCATCTGATGATTGCCGGCTCGCTTCATTGCCCTTCACGCACTCTGTCCAAGGGGAAGCTTCCATGGTAAAGCTAGGGTCGGGCATCAAACCTCCGATCAGATTGCTCGCTGCGGCACGATCGGCGCGGCAGCTCGACGGTAAAGATCGCGCCTTTATCCACGCCATCGCGACAGGGAGTCAACGCCATGTTCATACGGCGATTCCTTCGCCGTGTTCAACATCGGTGCAACTATGCGAGTGGATCGATTCGCCGGCCATTCCTTTCGTCATCGGCAGAACACTGGTCGATCTCAATTAAGTTAATTGCGCTGCCTTCAACCAGCCTGAATTTGCGCCGTAAGCCGTCGTGATTCGTCAAAAGAATCCCCGGGTCGAACTTGAATGTCCATCACGGAAGGAACAACGTCCGCTCGTTCGCAAATGAACAGACGACGTTTCCTCCAGAGCGCGGCGGCGATACCGGTTCTGCCCATCTGCTCTTCGCAGTGGCCGACGAGTTCTGTAAGAGGCGTAAGCTCCGCGGATCCGCTCCCACTCACCCGTGACGCTCGCACTGAAACTCGGAGGGCTCATGGTGTGGTGTGATGTGTGCGGCGACGCCTAACGACCCAAGCTCAGCGACCCGGCCCACGAGGACGCTC
>Ga0193753_10000414_pt1 | contig 42438 bp, 36 predicted proteins | sample H1c2metaG_FD_144925 | JGI IMG/M metagenome (GOLD analysis project Ga0193753, IMG submission 144925) | Soil microbial communities from a riparian zone of the East river system, Colorado, United States - H1c2 | ecosystem: Environmental > Terrestrial > Soil > Riparian zone | place: USA: East...
ATGATTTGGGATGTCAAATTATATTTGGCCAAAATAAAGGACTGCAAAAGTAAGGAATAAATACCGTCCAGCAAGAAAAAATTGCTGACAAAAACCCCGCCAAAAACTGGCTAAAAATCCATTTTAGAATGGCGCCCGAATGATAGCTTGAAGTAAATAACATCCGATGAAATGGAAAGTTGCATTGGCGGCCTATTTCTCCTTCAGCCGAAAGGAAAGGATCGCCGTATTGGCCATTGTCTTCCTGTTTGCCTGCGTGTTTCTCTATCCCACGGTCATGGGTGCATTCCTCAGCAAAAAAACGATTGCGGCAGACACCGCCTGGGTCGTCGCGGTTCACCAACTGGAACAGGCGACAGACAGCAATGCAGGGATTTCATATAAAACTCCTGGATATACGAAAGGCCACCAGTCCACTTATCGCGATCCATCGAGCGGGGAGCTCTTTTACTTCGACCCGAATACCGTGACCGCAGAGGGCTGGCAACGACTCGGGCTGCGTGAACGGACCGTAAAGACGATCCTGAATTATATCGGGAAAGGCGGGCATTTCCGCAAGGCCGGGGACCTCCGGCGGGTATATGGATTGTTTCCCGATGAATTCGATCGCCTGGCGCCATATATCCGGATTGTCAACTCTTCCAGTCACCAGGATGAACCGTCGATCCCCGGAGCTTCTGCTTCCGTACCGGATAGACCGCACAAGAGCCGGCCAAGTGTGTCGCCCATTGACATAAACTTCGCAGATACATCGGCCTTCATCGCACTACCCGGCATCGGGAGTAAGTTGGCCGCGAGGATCGTGGCCTTCCGGGAAAAACTGGGTGGATTCTATTCCATCGCGCAGATCGGCGAGATATATGGACTGCAGGATTCCACTTTTCAACAATTGAAATCCTATTTCCTGCTTGCAACGCCATCCGTAAGAAAGATCAATGTCAATACTGCAACAGCCGAGATATTAAAGTCCCATCCATACATCAGGTACGTGCTGGCCGGCCCAATCATTTCTTACCGGTCGCAACATGGTCCTTTCTCGAAGTTGGAAGAGCTGAAGAATATAATGGCGATGACCGACGATGTCTATCGCAAACTCCTTCCCTATCTTGAACTCTGAATAGAATGTCCGCATTTATTTTTCCAGCAATGCCTTCTCCGCCTCTATCACCAGCGTGCCTGGGCCCGGCCTTATACCGGATGCGGTGTACTCCTTGATCCCGGGCCAGGTGAGGATGACCAATTTGTTGGCAATATCCCTGCTTCCCGACACTTCATAGACCACCTGCCGAACGAATGGCACAGGCACCCATTCGAAGGAAGTGAAGGGCACGCCGAATTCATCCCATGACCTCGTCAGGCCATTCTTCCTGACCAGGAGATCCTCATCCGGCCGGATAAAGAAAACCGTATCCGTTGCAGACCGGTAATTATTCACGATCACCGAGCGTAGTGTATCGTATTCCTTCACTGCGGGACGTAAGAACTGGAACCTGAAATTATACCAGGCGTTCGCCACGAAGGCTGCCGATAGAACAAGGCATACCGTCCTCTGCGTTCTTATCGTCTTAAGCAACGGTATCATCGTCGTCATGAAAAACAAGAACACCGCAATATCGAGCGCCAGCAATGTACGATTGGAAGAATAACTCTCTCTCACGATGAGCGAAGGAAGGTAGATGAGCAGCAATAGTGCAAGAATGGATAATACCTGCCCTGCCTGCTTCTGCCAGGTCCATCCTTTCAATCGTTCACGATAGCCCATAAACGTCATCCAGAGGAGGAACATGGATATCAATATTCCAGGCCTGCTCTTTTCATTCACCAGGAACGTAAAATGAAAACCGGTCGTCAAAGGACGTGCGAGGAAAAACTTCAGTTTACTAAGAGGATCCAGGTGAATAGCGGTGCGTGAACCCGCCGCTGCATTCAGGCTGGCGATAGAAAGTTTGAATGCACAGAAATAAATGGCGGAGATAATGAGATAGCCGGCCACTCCGGCAATCACCGTCCTTCCTTTGCGCGGCTGCGCCAGCAGGCGAAGCAGGAAAGGAAGAAGGAAACATCCGAATCCATTCTGGTACGTAAACAAGGAAACAAGACCGAGTATCACTGCACCTGCTATGAGCACATAGAACCCGCCGCTTCTGGGTGATCCGCTCACTACAGCACGATAGAATAGATATCCCGATGCCAGGCCCGCGGTATTTGCAAGGAAAAGTTCAAGACAGGATGCCCATCCTATGGAAATGCAAAACACGGGAGTACAGATCAGGTACAAAACGGTAAAGGGTACCAGGAATGCGGGCAGTCCTTCCGTCACAACGATCTTCTTCAGCATGGCATACCATGCGGGAATGCAGATGATCCAACCACCGAAGGAGAATAGGCGGATGAGGGTAACGTCCTTTACCTTGTCGGCATTTCCAAATAAGAATTGGAAGAGCTGATCGGTAAGATACCGGCCCTGCTCGATGAACATGTGAAACCCGGATCCCTTTTTATAGAACCACAATTGAACCGACTCATCGGTGTAGAGATAGGTAGCGCTAAAGACGGGGTAGTAGATCAGCGCTGCAACGCCAAGCAATGCACTTAGTATGAGGAGATCCCTGCTTTTCATATAGGCGGCAATATAGATGATAAGTTGGCAAGTTGATAAGTTGACTAGTTGATTAGTTGATAAGTTTCGTGATAGGAGAAGATTCATTCGTCTTCGGGCGGGGAGTCGGACCTGGCGATGGCTACAACCAACAACCTCCTTCCAGCCCAAACTCACCTGCGAAGCGAAAGCATCTTCTCATAAGGCCCAATTCCTAATTACAGGCCCCTTCTCATTACACGAAACTTATCAACTAATCAACTTGTCAACTTGTCAACTAATAACCCTCATTCTGCCGCAAATTCGGATTCGCCGCCAGTTGCTTCTGCGGTATGCAGAACAAGGCCTTGGTCGGCGTGGTTGGATTATGATCCCACCAGCTTGCCGTTGTGAATGTGCCGAAGCGTATCATATCGGCGCGTCGCTTTCCTTCGAAAACAAATTCGCGGCCGCGTTCTGCCAGCAATTCATCGAGCGTGAGCGTGGCCGTAGTGTAGGCCTCGCTGATCCAGTCCGCTGGTGAGAAATATCGCTGTTTGCTGCTATTGACAAGATCCACAGCCGCCTGAGTTGCCGCATTCCCATTCTTACGCATGATGGCCTCAGCCTTGAACAGGTATATCTCGGTGAGCCGGTAGACGACGAAATCATTGCCGAGATAATTCGCATCGTTCAGGCTGCCGGGCCGGTACTTATTCAGTCTTGCGCCGCTGTTCTCCTCTCCTCTTGTCATGCCACCCGGACCCGTTTCGCCCTCTGAATTCCGGCGGATATTATTTACGAATATGAGCGGCTTGCCATTATATTCTTCCGTGCCGAGCACCACCGAATCGGCAACAGTGGTCCGCAGTGCGGGATCCTTTTTTTGCAACCCGAAGAGGAACCATTCCTTCTTCCGGATATCGTTATCCTTATAGGAATCGAATGCATTGGGTGTAACAACGAATTCATTGTTGCCATCCCGTTCGGCATTGTAGATCTGCCTCGAACGATAGTGCCAGAACACACCGGGGTACCCGGGCGCATCGCCGCTGGCCTTATAGTCATAGGCGATCTGGAAGATATTCTCTTTCGCCTTTTGATTTGCATTGCTGAAAGGGGCCATCACATCCGTTTCAAGCGCGGGGGGGCCATTCAATCCACCGGTATCCCCCGACATTATCTTATCGCATGCCGCAATGCATTCATCCCATTTCGGAGATCCCTTCCATATCTGCGCGTTGATGTAGAGTTCCGCAAGCATCGCATACCCCGCTGCCTGGGAGACCCTGCCAACGAGCGAACCGGATAATTTCGGAAGCAGGTCCACATTATCCTTCAGTTCCTTCTCCACGAAGTCGAATACTTCACTCCTCGTCTTTGTCGGTGGGTTCGTCGGTTCCGATGAGACCTCGGTGACGATGGGAACATTTCCATAGAGATCGATAAGCTTCAGATAATGCCAGGCCCTTATCACCTTGCTTTCTGCAATGAACGATGCCTTCTCTTCCTCGGTCATACCGATAGCAGGAAAATCGATACCGGCGAGATCGTTGATGGTCACATTGCAGAAACTGATCCCTGCATAGATGAGCTCCCAGGGTTCTTCTATCGAGCGGTCGGTCAGTGTCCATTCGTGATAATGTTGCCTGATCCACTGAGCACCATCGTAACCATGTCTTCCTTTCTGTGGCCAGGCCTGCTGATCGGCCGTCAACTCCTGCAGGCGCCAGTATCCATGCCTGTCGTTCATTGCGGCCCACGCGCGTGCATGCGTGAAGGGTCGAAGAACGGCAGACAGCACCTCCTGCCGGTTGTGATAGAAATTATCCGCCGTGATATTGCTGTAAATATTCTCATCCAGCTTGGTACACGAGATGCTGAAGAGCATGACGGCGAGGACAAGAACTTTAAGCGATTTATATGTGTATTTCATTATGGGTGTTTTTGAATGTTAGAAGGAAATATTCAAACCGGCTGCATAGGACCGGGTGCGCGGATAGAAGCCGCGGTTGTCGATGCCGGTCGTGAGGCCATTATCCTCCAATTCGGGATCGAGGCCATTGTAACCGGTGATCGTGGCAAGATTCCTTGCAGACACATACAGGCGCAACCCATGGATATATTTGTTATTCTTGAAGGGTACCTTATAGCCCAGCGTAACATTATCCAGTTTTACAAAGTCGCCCTTCTCCAGGTAGTAATCCGAATATTGCGGATCGTCGTTGATCACGGCATTCCTGGTCACGGCGCTGCGAAGGATATTATTCGGCAGCCACTTCTTATTTCCAAAATACATTTCCTGCGTGTTCAGGATATCGAACTTGAACTTGCCCCTGAAGAAAATGGTAAGATCAAAATTCTTATAGCTGAAATTGTTCGTCAAAGAGGCGAAGTACTTCGGCACTCCATTCCCGATAATGGTCAGGTCTTCGTTGGAGATGGCCGAGGCCGGGCCGGTACTACCATCTTGTTTGTAGAACAGCCATTTCCCATCGTCGGTAAAGCCGGCGAAGCGCTTGCCATAGAAATTACCCAATGGTCCGCCTTCCACCGTACGTATCGCATTGCCGAGGTTGCCCGGGCTGGGCAGACCACCGTACTCCTTAAAGGAGAGTTGAAAGAGTTCATTGGAGAAACTGATCAGCTTGTTCCGTTGTGAACTTCCCGTAAAGTCAACGCTCCAGATAAAGCCATTCTGCCTGATCGGTATTGCAGTCAGGAGGAGTTCGACACCCTTGTTGCTGATGGTTCCCACATTGGCAAAGAGAGTGGAGGAAACGAAGGGAGGTTGCTGAACGTTATAATCCTCGAGCAGATCCTCTGTCCGCCGGCTATACACATCGATCGATCCACTGAAGCGATTGTTGAATACCGAGAAATCGAGACCTACATTAAGTTCCTTCTTCTTCTCCCAGCGAAGATTGGGATTGGGATTGGATGAAGGGCCATAGGTCTGCAGCCAAATACCATCCTGCAAATAAAAGCCGCCGGTACCGAGCAGGATGAGTGACCGGTAGTTGGGGATGTCCTGGTTTCCCGTTACGCCGTATCCTATCCGTAGCTTAAGCGAGTTGATGAAGTCCAGGCCTTTCATGAATTTCTCGTTCGATACGATCCAGCCGGCGGAGACCGCTGGAAAGTTTCCCCATTTATTATTGGAGCCGAAACGCGAAGACCCTTCTCTCCGAAGTATGCCCTGCAGAAGATATTTCCCGAGGTAATTATAATTGATGCGCCCGAAGAAAGCTATGAGCGTATTATCATCCTTACTGCTGCCCATCCCCGGACGCGGTAAAGATGTATTCGTGATTGCGCTGCCCGATCCAAGGTTGTAATCGAGGAAGGCATCGGTAGAGAACCCGGAATTATTAACGGAGAATGATTCGCCCGTCGCATATTGGTAACTATATCCCGCGACGCCGCTAAGAGTGTGTTTGTCTCCCAGCTTCGTGGTATAATCGATCGTTGCTTCGAAGGTCCTGTTCTGTGTAAGCGTGTTCGATTTGGAAGCGAAGCCAGTGCCCTGGTAGGTCTGCTGCGAAGAACGTGAAGCGCGCAAGCGATAGGACCTGTCATTCCAGCTATCGCGGATCAATGCGCCGAATGCCGATATCTTGAGATCCTTTATGGGCTCGAGCGTGAAGCGAAGATCGGCCGAAAATGTCTGCTGGTTTCGCTCCGAGATCTCCTGGTTGAGGCGGGCAATGGGATTGTAGTTATTGAAGCCATCGGTCTCCAGGTATTTGCCTTCCGGCGTGAAAACAGGCGCCGTTGGATTACGCTGTACCGACTGTTCGAAGTCGCCGGTGCTTCCACCGAGCAGGTTCGCCTTGTTGAGGTTGACGGCAAGGTTCATCTGCATTTGCAGCATATCCTGCAGCCCGCGTTGGTTGATGTTCAGGCGTCCTCCATATTGGCGGCGATTGTTCTTGATGGCGATGCCTTCGGCGTCGGAATAGTAAGCAGAGGCGCGGTAGTTGGTATTGGCGGATCCTCCCGATGCGGCGAAGTTGTGGTAGTGACTGGTGTTCTTGCGGTTGATCAGCAGTTCATACATGTCGGTATTCCCACCGAGGCGGCTGCTCTCAGTAACTAGTGCGCCAAACTCATCGGCTCGAAGGAAGTCGGGCTTGCGGTCCACTATCTCCCGTTGCACATAAGTGGAATATTCGTAGCGCGGTTCGCCGGCGCGGCCCTTCTTGGTGGTGATCAGGATAACGCCGGCATTTCCCCGTGTTCCATAGATGGCCGCGGCCGAGCCATCCTTCAGGATATCGAAGGAGGCAATATCGTCCTGCTGTATGAGGTCGAGGTTACCGCCGGGAATTCCATCCACCACGATGAGAGGAGTGGTTGTGCCGCGCATGGAACTCACGCCGCGGAGCTGGATGGAGGGACCGGCATTGGGATTATTGCCATTTGTTCTCGTTACGCTAAGGCCAGCTACCTTTCCCTGGATGAGATCGAGTGGTGAGCGCGTACCTCCCTGGTTGAAGTCTTCGGCTTTCACGGAGGCGACGGCGGAAGTCACTTCCCGTCTTCGCTGCGTACCATACCCGACAACCACCACTTCATCGATGGCCTTTACATTCGGGAGCAGGGTGACCTTCATCGCATTGCTGCCGGATATCCGGATCTCCTGGGGGGAAAAGCCTGCCTGCGTGAAGACCAGCGTGGTGACAGAGGCCGGTACGTCGATAGTGAAATTGCCCTGGGGATCGGTGATGACGATGGTCTTTGTTCCTTTGGCCTGTACGCTTACATTGGGAAGGGCCAGGCTGTCGGGGCCGGTGACGCGGCCGTTAACGGTCCTCGTTTGGGCGAGGCCATATTGTACGAGAAAGAGAATGAGGCAGGTGATCCAGACTGCCTTTCGGGTAAACCTGTTTTGTTTCATACGGAAGTTTTAGGTTGGTAATAGAATCTCACAAAAGAATTATAATGCATTGCAAAACCGTTTTAGCAAACGGCCCTGCAACGAGTTTTTTCTCGTACTGTGAATCTCTTTTCGGTGGATTGTATATTATTCCGGTTGGTGTTGCCGGAATATGGATCGGTAGTGGAAGTCTCTCTCTCTTTTCCGAATCAAATTAAGTTAAGAAAATCGACTTAAACAAAACTGCGCACGAAATTTTTTGAGTGACATGTATCCATCTTTTCAAACGGGCAAAGAGTTATGTCATGAATTAAACATATCGCATAAAAAAGCCCCTGCCGAAGCAGGGGCTTTTACTTATTTACACAGTAGGAGAATTAGGCAATCTCAACGTCAGCACCTGCTTCCTTCAGCTTAGCTACGATCTCTTCGGCGTCTGCCTTAGAGATACCTTCCTTGATAGCCTTTGGAGCGCCATCAACGAGGTCCTTCGCTTCCTTCAGACCGAGGCCGGTAAGATCCTTAACGATCTTCACGACATTCAGCTTGGAAGGTCCACCGCTCTTGAGGATAACATCGAATGCTGTCTTTTCTTCAGCCTTCACTGCACCACCTTCGGCGCCAGCTGATACTACAACTGCTGCTGCTGCTGGTTCGATACCGTATTCTGCCTTTAAGAAGTCAGCCAATTCCTGTACTTCCTTTACTGTTAAGCCTACGAGGCTTTCTGCTAATGTTTTTACGTCTGCCATTTGATTGAAATTTTTACCGTCTTCACTGCTTTGTAGCTCCAACGGCGTGATTAAAAAAATTGCCTTTATGGTCCCTCAGGCCTGGGTTATGTTTTCAGTAACGGGCCGGAGCCTGTTACCCATTCATGAATTATTCTGCAACTGCAGTTTCAGTTGCGCCCGCAGCCTTCTGCTCGTGATGGTGCAATAGACCAGCCAGCACACGCTTGATGGGAGATTGCAGCAAGCCGATCACTTCACCGATCAATTCATTCTTGGTCTTGATCTGTGTAAGTTCCTTCAGGCTCTTATCGCCGGTGTAAACATCACCATTGATGAAAGCCGCCTTCAACTGGGGCTTTTCTCCATTGGTGGCCTTGCGGAAAGAAGTCAGGATCAATGCGGGGTCCTTCGGGTTCTCGGAGAACATCAGCGCCGTTACCTTATGCAAAGAGTCATAGACGCCTGCATATTTTTCCGTATCCAGGGATTCGAGTGCCTTCCTGATCAGCGTATTCTTCGCCACCTTCATTTCGACCTTCTTGTCGAAACAGGCACGACGGAGTTTCCCGACCTGTTCTACAGAAAGCGATTCGGTATCGGCTACGTAGAAATTATTGTATTGAGAGAACTTGCCTTTCAGCAGTTCAATCACTTCATTTTTTTGGTCTTTTGTCATGACGTTTTATTTGTCATCCCGGTATTCACCGGGATCGGTTTAGTAATTAATGAACAAATGCTTTTGTATCGACGATGATACCGGGACTCATGGTGCTTGCCATGCTGATGCCCCTGACGTAGATACCTTTCGCGGAAGAAGGCTTAGCCTTGATGATCGCATTCAGCAATTCCTGGCTGTTCTCGGCGATCTTCTCGGGAGCGAAGCTTACCCGGCCGATAGAGGCGTGGATGATACCCACCTTATCAACCTTGAAAGCGATCTTACCGCCCTTTACTTCGTTGATGGCATTTGCCACATCATTCGTTACTGTACCCGTCTTTGGATTCGGCATGAGGTTACGTGGACCCAGCACCTTACCCAGTCTACCGATCTTCGGCATCACTGAAGGTGTGGCGATGATCACATCCACATCAACCCATCCACCTTCGATCTTGGTTACAAATTCATCGAGACCAACATAGTCGGCGCCCGCTGCTCTTGCTTCCGCTTCCTTATCAGGAGGGCAGAGGACCAATACTTTCTTTGTCTTACCGGTGCCATGCGGCAGGGTGACCGTGCCACGGATGGCCTGGTCGGCTTTTTTAGGATCGACACCAAGACGAACGTGCAGATCCACGGAGGCGTCGAACTTGCAGGTAGTGATTTGCTTTACCAATGCAGAAGCCTCTTTTAATGAGTATGCTTTATTGCCGTCAACCTTTGTTGCAGCAACTTTTCTTTTTTTACTGATGAATGCCATTGTAGTAGTTTTTAAAATTCAATCCGGCGGGCCGGAAGAGTGTTAGTTTTCCCAGGGAGCTTTACCTTCCACATTAAGGCCCATGCTGCGAGCGGTACCGGCAACCATTTTCATGGCGCTTTCAACGGTAAAGCAGTTCAGGTCAGGCATCTTGTCTTTAGCAATTGCCTCAACCTGTTCCCAGTTTACCTTACCAACCTTGGCACGGTTACTTTCCTTGGAACCTTTTTGAATTTTAGCAGCTTCCATCAATTGGATGGCGGCGGGAGGCGTCTTGATAACGAAATCAAAACTCTTGTCAGAATAAACGGTGATCAGAACCGGGAGAACCTTTCCCATCTTGTCCTGTGTTCTTGCGTTGAACTGCTTGCAGAATTCCATGATGTTTACACCTTTGGAACCTAAAGCCGGACCGATCGGGGGTGCAGGGTTGGCCTGACCACCCTTGCATTGTAGCTTTACAAAGCCGGAGATTTCTTTTGCCATGTTTAATACTTTTTGGTGTTAGCGACCTTTCACTTGCCAGCAGGCAGATTACTTAGTCTCCCAATCCGGATTAGCCGGATTCCTCATTCCCGGATGACCGGGTTTTCTAAAGAACTAATTGGGGGTGCAAAGATATGGGCTGGAGGCGGATTACAGAAGACTTTTCAGGGTTATTTCTTGAGAAAATCGCCATAAACCCTCTGCATCATCGCCTGCCCGGCCCTGGTTTCCGCGTCTCCTGGGGATCCCTGGCGTTCGACCGGCAATTTTCCCACGTTGTCGAAGACAAGTCTGCCCGTGGAATCCACGAATCCGAACCCGTCATTGAAGGAGAAAAACGCCCAGGGCAGCATCCCCGGCGAGAAGAGGTCCTTGCTAAATGGGAAGTTTGCGGTTGGCAACCCGGCCTGGCCGGCAAGGGAAGCTGCAATATCCAACTGGGAGACCGGCTTATCGATCACCATTCCTTTCTTCGCCAGTGCGCCACCGATCCAAAGCATCGGCGTACGGAAATCATCCGATTTCTTTCCCGTCTCCGGAAGCGGATGCCCATGATCGCCAATGATGATCATGATAGTGTTATTCCACCAGGACTGCCTGCTGCATTGCGTAATGAAGTCGCCGATCACCTGGTCGGTATAATGAAGTGAGTTCAGGAATTTGGAAGGTATATCACTTCCGGGAAAAACAACAGGCACCGGTGTTTCAAATGGCTCATGGCTGCTAAGGGTGAGCCATGTGGCGAAGAAGGGTTTCCGGATCTTGTTGAGGTCGCCCAATACCCTATTCATGACAATCCCATCATGCGCGCCCCATTTTGAATTCATGGCGGAGGAGGGAAAGTCGTTCTTACCTACAATGGGATCGAATCCTCCATGCAGGAGATAGGATTTCATATTGGCAAACTCGGGCTCGCCGCCATAGAAGAAGGGCGTTGCATAGCCCCGGTCCTTGAAGAGCTGTGACAAGACAGTCAGTTTTGCCGACTTGCCCGGTGTGTGAATGACTGTTGTATTCGGCATGGCCGGATACCCACTCAACACGGCAGGAACGCCCTTATTGGTGCGGTCGCCGCTGGCATAACAATTACTGAAGAACAAGCCCTCCTGTCTCCACTTGTTGAACTGCGGAGTCACCTCCACTCCTTCCTTCGAAATATGGATCGCCTTTTCGGTAAAGCTTTCCCAGATGATCACGATCACATTGGTGGGACTGCCTGCGGGGAAGTTGACGACGGCTTCACTGGGACCACCCTTTGCATAGAGGCTGTCTACTATCCGCACTGCCGTTGCCTCCGGCAAATAGAGATAGGGGTTCTTGCCCGATCTACCCTTGCTGAAGACACTGTGCAGGAAATTCCAGGACGCATTTATGGCGGCATGGTTGGCGAAATTATTCGTTGAAAAGTATACGCTGCTTTGATTGAGTGGGGCGAGTTGAAAACCTCCCCGGATGGGAATGATCAATGCCGCAGTAAAGACGAGAAGAAGGAAGGCGGTCACTACGCGGAGCCGGTTCTGCTGCTGAAAGAAGATTCTCTTCAGGATGAACCTGAAACAGAAAATGAACAGGCCATAGCAAACAAGAAACACGACAAGGATAAAGACCAGGGGCAGGTGCGACACCGAGGCGAAGGCTTCTCTCGGAGTGGAAAGGAACCTGAGCGGTGTGATGTCTATCCGGAAGCCCCAGGCGGAATAGATTTCAAGGTCGCAGAGAGAAATAATGGCAACGAGCAGCAGGACGAAGAAAGTATAGATCCTATAGATGAGGAGTCGCCTGAAGAAATGAATGAACAGGCTGAGCAACACGAACAGGCAGACCGGTAATGTGATATAGGCGGCTACGGAGGCGTCCATTCGAAGACCGTACCAGAAGGTCAGCAACCAGGTGGAAACAGAGAGTGAACTTGCCTTACCCGAGTGATACACCAGGAAAATCAGCCGCATCAGGTCAAAGAAGATGACCCAGCTGAGAAAATACAACAACAGGAATTTGAACTTTGCGGCCATGTGTTATCAATGAATAAGCCACCCGGGTTGCGGATGGCTTTATCGATATTATTTTCCGGAAAGGATCAACTGAGTTTTTCGACCTGCATGTAATTCAGCTCAACAGGTGTGGAACGCCCGAAGATCTTCACGGTTACTTTCAGTTTTTTCTTTTCGTCATTCACTTCTTCGATCACGCCATTGAAGTCATTGAAAGGACCTTCGATGATCTTGATGGTCTCTCCAACAATGAATGGCTCGCTCATGCTCACGCCACCTGCTTCGGCCATTTCATCCATCTTACCGAGCATCTTGTTCACTTCAGCCTTGCGGAGTGCGATAGGATTTTCCTTACCCAGGAAATGGATGACGCTATTGGTATTCTTGATAGTATCGCGGAGGTCATCATTGAGCCTGCCGTCTACTACTTCTATCATGACATAGCCGGGATAGTAGTTGCGCTCGCGCATGACCTTCTTACCATTCTGGACCTTGTATACCTTTTCCACGGGAAGGAAGACCTGTTTGACCACATCACTCCAGCCGCCGCGTGAGATCTCCTTGTCGAGATACTCCTTCACCTTGCGCTCCTTACCACTCACCACGCGAAGCACGAACCATTTGGATTCCTGCTGCTGAGCATTTTCCGTATTGACAGTTGTAGCTTCCATTATGCTTTAAACAATTGATTATAGACGAATTTCAAAACACTGCCTGCTGATGCATCCATTAAATAGATGAGGGCGGTGATAACAAGCGTAGCGACCAGGACGATCATGGTGGACTGCTGAAGTTCTGTCCAGCTAGGCCAGGTCACTTTCTCCGTCAACTCCTTATAAGACTCCTTGCAATAATGTACGATCTTGTTCATGTGTATCAAATTCAAATTTTCAATTCCTCGTTTCTGCACGGGCGGAGAGATTCGAACTCCCATCAACGGTTTTGGAGACCGCTATTCTGCCATTGAACTACGCCCGTATCTCCGGTCATAGAAAAAAGCTAAACAAAGTTTTCGCAGCTATGCCCGTAAGAATCAAAAGTCACCGATCGTGGAATTAACCCTGACCAATGACTTTTGAACGATCAAATATAGAAAGATTATTTTAAAATCTCTGTTACCTGGCCGGCACCTACTGTACGACCACCTTCACGGATAGCGAACTTCAGACCCTTCTCCATCGCGATGGGTTGGATCAGCTTCACAGTCAATGAGGTATTATCACCAGGCATAACCATTTCAGTTCCAGGGTTCAACTCGACTTCACCTGTTACATCCGTTGTACGGAAGTAGAACTGAGGACGGTATTTCTGGAAGAATGGCGTGTGACGTCCACCTTCATCCTTGCTCAGTACATAGACTTCGCATTTGAAATCGGTGTGCGGGGTGATAGAACCGGGTTTGCAGATTACCATACCACGACGGATCTGGGTCTTTTCAATACCGCGGAGCAATAAACCAGCGTTGTCACCGGCTTCACCTTCGTCCAGCAATTTGCGGAACATTTCCACACCGGTACAAACGGATTGCAAAGGCGTGTCGACAAGACCTACGATCTCGACGGGCTCACCCACCTTGATACGACCTCTTTCGATACGGCCTGTGGCAACGGTACCGCGACCTGTGATAGAGAATACATCTTCCACGGACATAAGGAACGGAAGATCGACCGGGCGGGGAGGCAAAGGAATGTAGGAGTCAACGGCATCCATCAGCTCGTCGATAGCACCTACCCATTTAGCATCACCGGCAAGAGCGCCAGTTGCAGAACCCTTGATGATTGGAGTGTTATCTCCGTCGAAGCCACGTTTTGTGAGCTCTTCGCGGATTTCCATTTCAACCAGTTCCAGCAATTCAGGATCATCAACAAGGTCAACCTTGTTCATGAATACAACTATTTTAGGCACACCTACCTGGCGGGCAAGCAGGATGTGTTCTTTTGTCTGAGGCATGGGACCGTCGGTAGCAGCCACCACGAGGATAGCGCCATCCATCTGGGCAGCGCCGGTGATCATGTTCTTCACATAATCCGCGTGACCAGGGCAGTCAACGTGAGCATAGTGACGGCTAAGCGTTTGATACTCTACGTGAGCTGTGTTGATTGTAATACCCCTTTCTTTTTCTTCAGGAGCTCCATCAATTTCATCATATTTTTTTGCTGTCGCAAGACCCTTCTTAGAAAGGATTTCTGTAATTGCGGCCGTCAAAGTGGTCTTACCATGGTCAACGTGACCAATCGTACCAATGTTTACGTGGGGTTTGTCCCTCTTAAAGCTCTCTTTTGACATTGTTATCTGTTTTAAAGTTGTGTTTTACCAATTATTGTTTCGTTATATGAAGCCCTGATGCTCTTCAACCGAAGCTATCAGCGAGTCGAACTCACGACCTTCCCGACTTATGGTCGGGATGCTCTACCGATGAGCCGTTAGTGAATCAACCTCACGACCTTCCCGACTTATGGTCGGGATGCTCTACCGATGAGCCGTTAGTGAGAATCGAACTCACGACCTCTTCCCTACCAAGGAAGTGCTCTACCACTGAGCTACAACGGCTTGACTAGAAAGAAGAGCTCAATAGCTTTTTAGCAAAGAGGTCTTTCATGACCATTTTAAAGAACTTGTTTGACCCATCCCCCCACATTCCTGCGGGGCGACCGATGAGCGGGAGACGAGGCTCGAACTCGCCACCTATAGCTTGGAAGGCTATCGCTCTACCAAATGAGCTACTCCCGCAATTTTCCGCCCCATTGGCCGGAAAGAATAAAAGAACTTATGATCCCAGCTTTCTATCCCCTGATAGTAAACTGGCGTGTGGGCAGAGGAGGATTCGAACCTCCGTACTCGTGAGAGAACAGATTTACAGTCTGTCGCCTTTAGCCACTCGGCCATCTGCCCAGGTCAATTTCCCTGTCTATTGGAAATTTCGGAGCCGAAGAAGGGAGTCGAACCCCCGACCTACTGATTACAAATCAGTTGCTCTACCAACTGAGCTACTTCGGCTTATTTTAAAGAACTATTAGCCATCGACCTCTTATCAACTGAGCCCTCTCGGCCTATTTAAAGAACTTCAAGCCCATCGACCTCTTATCGACAGAGCCATTTCGGCTTATTTTAAAGAACTGCTTCCCAAAAGAACTCTTTTGCCCCTCCCGCTTTCCGGGTCCAAAACCCAGCGGAGCTACTTCAGCTTATTTAAGGAAACTTCACCCGCCCTCATTTTGAATCGATACCGCATCGGGTGCCCAGGTCAGGGCAATAAATAATTACCCCCAAATTTGGGATGGCAAAGGTAAGGGAATTTGGATATTGTAAAAATTTTGAGAAAGAATTTTCTGCTGTGAATCAGGAAAATAAAAAAAGATCCCGTCCCGGCAAAAACCGGGACGGGATCTTGGAAATGTTTTAGGCAGCCTGCTTTTGTTTTTTTCGCTTTATTTGATTTACGATCGAATCGAATGCATCTTCAAACGATCCTTCAAATGATTTACTTGTTGATTTGACAAAAAATTCGTGGCGGGGGACGTGAATCCTGATCTCGGCGATCTTGTCTTTAATCGTATGAACCACGTTATCCAGTTTCAGAAACACATTTACAGTAATGATGCGATCGTGGAAGGTGCTTAATTTCTCTAACTTCCGGTTGATATAGTCGATCAACGCTGCGTCCGCATCAAAACGAACTGTCTGAATGTTTACATTCATAATCATCAATTTTTAATCAGTGAAACAATAAATAAAGAGCTTAATGAGAGGAGAGTTTTATTACATAAGCGCAGGGATTGTAGTGATGTTGAAGTTACATTAAAACACAGGCCCATGCAACATATTTAACGGAAAATTTATTGCGCTAAGTGGAAACTTTTAGGCCTTGGGATGCGCCTTTTTGTGCACATCTTTCAACTTCTCAATCGTATTGTGTGTATACACCTGCGTAGCCGCAAGGCTACTGTGCCCAAGCAACTCCTTCACCGCATTCAGATCGGCGCCATGGTTCATTAAATGGGTAGCGAAGGTGTGCCGCAGCACGTGCGGGCTCTTCTTTTCGAGCGTCCCCGCCTGCCCCAGGTATTTATTGACGAGCAGGTAGGCATATTTCGGGTAAAGCTTCTTGCCCTTCTCCGTAACGAGCAGCATTCCTTCCGTTGTTTCGAATTTCTTCTTCTTCAGTTCCTGGTAATCCCGGATCATAAGGATATCCTCTCCGCTAACCGGAATAATGCGCTCCTTGTTCCCCTTTCCCAGCACCTTCACCTGCGACCGCCCAAAGTCGATCTGCTTTTCCCTGAGGCCGATCAGCTCACTGAGACGCATGCCGGTGGCATAGAACAGCACCACGAGGAGCTTCGCATTGAGGCTCTTCCAGTCCTCCGTGGAATGATTCAGCGATTCTATCAGATCCTTCGTCTCCGTTTCCTTTACAAACACCGGCAACCGGCGACTGATCTTGGGGGAGACCAGGTTGCCTGTAGGCATGACCTCGATGGCGCCCGTTTTCAGGTGATATTTGAAGAAGGAACGGAGGCTGGATATCTTTCGGATGATCGACCTGGAGCTGAGTTTCCTCTCTTTCAGACCGGCCAGCCAACTGCGGATATAGGTGGGCGAAATTTCCGATAAGGCCAATTCGCCGTACGTGGAAGAAAGATAGTCGAAGAAATGAAGAAGATCCGTCTCGTACGAAACGAGCGTATGCACCGAATACCTCTTCTCGAATTTCAGGTAGTCGAGGAAAGAACGGACGGATGATTGATTCGTTTCTGGCATATGCTTATCAAAGCTACTTATAAGTTCAGAAATCAATAGTTTCGAATCTTCACAGATGACCGACAATTTTTCCAAAAAGACCGAGAAGAAACGACCGGCGCCGATCCCCGGCCAAACACGGCAGACCACACCCAATAAAAAAAAGCTACAAGGACTCATCCCTGTAGCTTTCAATACTATGATTTTGGATATCCTTAGATATCTATCTTGCCGCTGGCTATATTCTGTTTGTAGATTGCCTTTAAGATCTCGCCCCTGCGCTTTACAGAAGGCTTGGTGAAGCTCTGGCGTTCGCGCAATTGCAACAAGGTCTTCGATTTTTCGAATTTCTTCTTGTATTTCTTCAGTGCCTTGTCGATGTTTTCACAATCTTTAGAATCAATGATAAGCATAATTAATACCTCCCTGGTATGTTTTTAAGAGTGCAAATATAGGGGCAAAAGTTCAAAAATTCAATTTCCCCTTAAAGTTTGTCGCCCCCGTGTTGTCCTGCAGAGAACATGCCCGTCCCTGCTCAAAACAGAATTTGGAAGTTGAAGGCCGGAAGTTGAGATTTGCAGAATGTTTACCGGTATTGTCGAAACGGTTGGTGTTGTTAGAGAACTGGTTATCAAAGGGTCAAATAGGACTTTTTGGATCAGTTCCCCTATCTCTTCCAGCTTTAAAGTGGACCAGAGCATCAGTCACAATGGGGTCTGCCTCACCGTAGAGGAGACGAGGGGAGATTTGCATCGCGTTACCGCTATCGACGAGACACTGAAAAAGACCAGTCTCGGAGCCTGGAAATCCGGTACGCTGGTAAACCTGGAGCGTTGTCTCGCCGTGGGTGACCGTCTCGATGGACATTTTGTGCAGGGGCATGTGGATACTGCCGCTAGCTGTATCGCGAGGGTGGAGAAGGAAGGAAGCTGGGAGTTCGATATTCAATTCCCCGCAAGATTTGCCGAGCTAGTGATCGAGAAGGGGTCGATCTGTATAGACGGGATCAGCCTGACGGCCTTCAATGCCGGCAAGGATCGTTTTACGGTCGCCATCATCCCCTACACATTCGAGCACACGACCATGAAGAACGTCGCGGCAGGCGACACCGTGAACCTGGAATTCGACATGATCGGAAAATATATACTTCGTAAAATAGCAATGTCCGGCGCTTAAATAACCAGGTTCTTCTATGCTCAGGTCGTTGAAAAAAATACATCTTCTTATCACCCGCCGGCCCCTGCTGCTTATTCTTTTCGTTTTCTTAATCGTCCAACTGATACTCTTCAGGTATGTCGGTGTATTCACGGGCCTCGAAGCGGAAAAATATGTGACACAGGGAAACCTCCTATATGAAACGGGTAGTCTGAGTGATACAAAGTATGTTTTTTATCTTCCCATTATTCTCCTTGTCTATTGCTGCCGGTTGTTACATGCCCCTTATGCATTGGCGGCTATCATACAGATCGCTTTATCGGGCCTATCCCTTTTTTATTTTTACAAATTGGCAAGTCGTCTCGGCAACCGGAACGTCGCCTTTTACAGTTCGCTGCTACTAGCAGTATTTTTCCCCTTACAGGCCTGGAACTTGTTCCTCTATTCGGATTCCATTTTCATCAGCCTCACCGTCATCTACACTTATTTCGTCTACTCGCAGGGTGACAAGGGAATGAGGGGAACGGTCAGGATCCTGCTTTTCCTGCTCCTTCTTCTTTTCACCAGGCCGCATGGGCTTCTATTTATCCCACCGACGATCTTTTACCTTCTTTTCAGACGACAGAGCAAGGCTTCCTTAGCGAGCGGCCTGGCGCTTTGCCTGCTATTGTTGGGAAGCATGTATTTCCTGCTGAACATGGCGTTTACGGGCGGCGGGGACATGGATGCGATGAAGCCTTTTATTGAAGAGCATATCATCTGTTTTGTTCCATTGAAGCCACAAGGCAATTATACTCTTGACATCATTAAAACGGCAAGCCCGGTAAAAGATATCTTCTATTACGTGTTTCATAATCCCTCGCATTTCCTGAGATTGATGGCACTGAAGCTTCTATCGTTCTTTAATATGACCAGGAGCTATTATTCTTCGAGTCATAATATTTACCTGGTTGTTTTCCTCCTCCCGGTCTACCTGTTGTCAATACCCGGGATATTATTCCTCGTCAGAGCAGCCAGGAATTTTGCGCTTTTTCTCGTAGCGCTTCTGGTCCTTTACCCATTGGGGGCGACGTTTCAATGCGATGACTGGCACAGCCGGTTCACCATGGTCGTCATTCCTTATTTCATATTGCTTGCCTGCCTGGGCGCCTATCAGATCTTTACGAATCGCTTCTTGAGACGCAGGAAGAATTTCTCCACCGTATAATAAGATAACCAGCCGAAGAGAATGGCGAGCAACAGCGTCACTGCTGCAAGCCCGGCCAGTTGGGCGTAGTTTGTCATATCGAAGTGAAATACCTGCGTGCATATCTTTATTGCGAAGATGATAGCGAAGATGTGGAACAGGTAGATCCCGTAGGAAATCCTGCCCAGGAAGCTGAGCCAGCGGGCATCGTAATTCACCAGGCTTTGCTTGCCGAAGGTCGCTACCGTAAACAGGCAGAGCATCAGCAGCGCAATGTATTCGTCGCGGAAATAGGGAATGCTTATGTCGAAAGCGAGACTGACGATGAGCAGCAGGTAGACGGCGACCTGAGCTGCAGGCGACCGGAAAAAATTGATCCACCGGGCGCCATGAAAGAATGCATAGGCAAACAGCCCTCCGATGGCGAAGGTGGAGAACCGGCAATACTTCAGGTATGTGACTATTTTGAGGAAATATCTGATGACTGGTGCATGCCCGTCAGGCTGTGTGAAAAGTGTTTCATGCGAAAAAAGCAGGATGGGCATCACGATGATGATGATCCAGAATATCTGCCGGGCGAAGCGTGCGGCCAGGAAAAAAAGCAGCCCCCACAGGAAATAGAATTGTTCTTCGATGCCGATGGTGTATGTCTGGTGAACATAGGGCGCGGTCGAATTATAAAACGGTTCCAGGTGCGGAAGCACGAAAAAATAGAGGAGGTTCGACCGGTGATAGTTGCCCGCCAGGTATTGCCCCGTGAGCTCGGGTATCTCGAAGAAGGGCAATTGAAGGCAAATGATCAGGGCAACGATGATCAATACGTAATAGGCCGGCCATATCCGCAATATTCTCCGGAGATAGAAATACTTCAGGTCGATCTTTCCGTTCTTCTTATGCTCTTTCAATAAAAGATACGTGATGAGAAAGCCGCTGCCTGCGAAGAAAAACTGGATACCGTAGTAACCGATCAGTCCGACTAGCGGATACTCGAACCGGTGAAACCCATAATAATTAATAAAAGTCAGGAGGTGGTGAAGTACAACAAACGAAATGGAAATGAAGCGAAGCCCGTCGAGCCCTCCGAAATGGGTTGTTTTATTCACAAAATAAATATACCGCCAATTTCCATTATAAATAAATGAATGCTCCCGCGTCCGGGAAAACACCAGAGAGTATCAAATCCGGGTTCCCTTCATGGCTTTGCCGATCGCTATATTCATGATCCTTTCGGCATAGGGCCTGGAAATATTATTCAGCTTCTCTATTCCGGCGCGAATCCTATCTTTTTCGCCACTTTCTACCAGTCCTCTCAACTCTTCAACGGCCTCCTTTGTAGTAGCCAACTCTTCGGCCGTCATCAAGGTTCCGTTCTTTTCCACAAAATGAGCCGTCTCCTCCAGCAGTTGCCGGGCTTCGTTCCTGGCTTCTGTGAGCGATCGCACCTGGATATCATCCGATGCATGCACGATAGAGTCCTGCAGCATTTTTTCTACATCGGGATCCGTTAATCCGTACTGTGGCCTTACCTCAATGCTTTGCTCTACACCACTACGAACCTCCTTTGCTCTTACAATCAAAATGCCATCCGCGTTAATGAGGAACGAGATCTCAACTTTCGGAAATCCCGCCGGCATTCCGGGAACTCCCTTTAGGTTGAACTCTGCCAGTTTTCTATTGTCTTTCACCATATCCCTTTCTCCCTGGAAAACGGAAATACGAATACTTCCCTGGCCGTCCTTTTGGGTAGTGTATTGACGTGATGTGCGTGAGGGGATCTTGGAGTTGCGGGGTATCAGCACGTCCATCAGTCCTCCCATGGTTTCAATCCCGAGCGAGAGCGGGGTGATATCCAGTAGTAGCACCCCTTTATTGTTGCCGGACAAGACATCCGCCTGCACGGCGGCTCCCAATGCCACTACCTCATCAGGATCCAGCGTATCATTTACAGGCCGGTTGAAGAAACCGCTGACGAGTTCCTTCACCAATGGCATCCTGGTGGAACCGCCGACCATGATCACCTCATTTATTGCGGCAATGGTCAAACCTGCATCCTTAAGGGCTTCTTCGCATCGGCCGATCGTTGTTTCGATAAATGGCCGTGCAATGGCCTCCAGTTCTTTGCGGGAAAGTGTGATGCGTTTGCCAAGTATCGTGTCGTTAAATGAATCATTATTGGCCAGGTATCTTTTCGCCGTTTCGGCTAGCAGGCGGAATTCCTGCGCGATGCTGCGTTGATCCAGTCCTTCCCCGCCAACGGTTTCATTTTTCCCGATCCAATGCCCCGCAATGGCGCGGTCGATATCGTCCCCTCCGAGAAACGTATCGCCATTAGTGGACAGCACTTCGTATACGCCACCCTCGATCCTCAGTATGGAAATGTCGAATGTTCCCCCGCCGAGATCGTACACGGCAACGGTCTTTACTTCCTCCTTGTTAAGTCCCATGCCATAGGCTAGACTCGCCGCGGTCGGCTCATTGACGATGCGCAGCACATCGAGTCCTGCCAGCCTGCCCGCATCACGAGTGGCCTGGCGTTGAGCATCGTTGAAATAGGCCGGGACGGTAATCACCGCTTTATTGACGGGTGTCTTTAGAATGTGTTCGGCTCTTGTCTTCAATTCCTTTAAGATGAGAGAGGATAATTCGATCGGGGAATAGTACTTGCCTTTGGCGCGGATCTTGACCAGGCTATCCGTAGCATCATCGATGATCTCATAATTGAAGGATGAATCGGGGTGTTGGAGATCCTTGTATGACCTTCCCATCAGCCGCTTAACGGAGAAGATGGTATTGGCCGGATCGGAAATAAGAAATTTCTTTGCTTCCTCACCCACGGTTGTATTACCGGCATCGTCGAAATGCACGATCGAAGGCACGAGGGCATGTCCATCATGTTCCTTCAATACCACGGGTTTCCCGCTCCCCGGATGGATGATCGCAACGAGACTGTTGGTGGTACCGAGATCGATGCCTACGATCATTTCCGGTCGCTGTAAGCTACCTGTCGCTATGTTGATGCCGATCTTCGCCATTCATTGTGTTTAGACCTGTAAAGTTAGGCAATGGGAGACGGAATGATTTTCGTTTGCATTTAACCACGGGGACACAAGGATTTCACAAAGGACACAAGGAATACAAAGGATAGAAAATACGTGACGGAAATTACGGTATTCGGTTCCCGATAAAAAAAGGCTGCCTGTGCGGGCAGCCTTTTTTATTGGAAAGGGGCAGTACTACCTCATGAGGTACATCTTACCATATCCCTTATTGAAATATTTGTCTGTGTTATCATCCTGGGCCTTGTACTTATCGAGCGACTTACCATTCAGGTTGGTAATGACCCTGTAGAGATAGATACCATTGGCCAGTTTTTGTCCGTACTGGTCGGTGCCATCCCATTTGAATTCGGTGATGTTGCGCCCGATATGAATGGGTCCGAGTTCGTCCTTCGTGATGTCACGGACGATCTTACCGGTAATGGTAAGGACCTGTATCCTGATATTCTGAGGCACCTGGCTACCCGTAACTGTGAAGACGAAGGCGGTGGATGTTGTAAACGGATTCGGATAGTTGAGCATGTTCGAGATCATCGGCTTGTTGATGACCTGGAATGCAACGCGATATTGAACATTCCCCGCTGTATTCTCGCTCCTGTCCTTTCCGCTAACGATCAATTCATATTCGCCATCCTGGTCGAAATAAGGTTTGAAATCGACGCTTGCCGTATTGTTCGTATTCGGTGCCTGGCCGGCTGGAATGAACTTCAGCGTATCGTTGCTATTGGTGAATGTGAATTTGCGCAGGCTGCCATCGGGGAACTTGACCGAGACATTGACGAGGCTCGTATCGTCAAGCACCATCCATTTCGCCTCATCCTTCAATTTGACCAGGATGGCCGGTTTGGACGATACGATATCCTTGTTCAGAATGTGTACGCCGTCGAAGGTAACATCGAGAAGAGGATTCAGGCTATCCGGTCTCACATACAGGTTCCGGAATGCATAGTTATTGAACAGCGATTGCTCGGGCTGATCCTCGTCCGGGTTGAAATCTATGAAGAGCGTATTATGTCCACTGAATGCCTTGGTGTCGATCGGCACTCTGATCTTCACGGTATCTCCTGCCACGAGATTCTTTTGACGTGGAATAGGAATGATGTTTTCGACATTCTGCTTATCGGTTATCGAGAGCTTTACCTTAAGGCTATCGAAGTCGAGCTTGCTTATATTTTTGAATGCCATGCCGAAGGTGAAGGGTTCACCTACTTCGAGGGTATCCTTGGATTCGAAATAGAGATTCGGGGCAATGGCGCCTTCCGGTACGGGCACATATGTGAGCATCCAATACCTGAGTTGGAAAGGCGTGTAGTGAACCGTATCCATATTTTGCATTTGCAGACGGAGGTACGGGAACTGCTTTGCATCGATGCTGGAAATATCGAAATCCTGCTGGGTAAGATCGAGTCCGGTCAACAGCAGGGATTCTATTCCATCGGTTGATATGCCGATCACGTCCACATGCGGCGAATCGCCGGATACAGGATCGGTGGTGCCATTCCAATGAAGCTGCGTCCAGGCCTTCGCGGGACCGATCTTTGGAGACGATATGACGCCGATAGATCGCGGCGTAATACAATCCACGGAGAGGCTTATCGGATCGAAGATACCATCGCTGATCACATATTTCGGCGCATGTTCGTATTGGTGATTCTTCTTATAGACGAAGCTGAATGCGCGGGGACGATCGATGGAGTCGATTTGAGTGAAACCCTGGTTCTTGAGCTCGGTGTACATACTGTTGCCGAGGCCATAGGTAACTTCGTCATGCTTCCAGTTGGAGACATATTCATTGTCTGCCACTGCAGAGTGCGCCACATTTCTTACGACGATAAAATTACCGTCGGGTACCATCCGCAGGAAGTCCAGCGCTCGTTTACGACCGATCTCGGTATTTGGATATTCGAAGTTCCAGATCCGGGATGGTGCGCAGGCAGGGCTTGTACTTCCGTAGAGGCCGCCGCTACCGACAATCTGATTCTTCCAGGGAAGGAATGTCGTTTCATCAAGCACGTTGAACGCGAACCCGTAGGCACAGACGTTCCGTATATAGGAGGAATCATTAAGATTTACGGCCAGTTCGGATTCCGTTGTAATGGCGGTCCCGAATATGCCGTTCTTCACAAAGGCGTTATTCTCGATCGAATCGAATTTCCATTGGCGGTCGTCAACGAGCCTCAATTTGCTCAACGAAGATTTGAGATGCTGGAAATAATGCGCCTGCGAGAAACCGGTTGGGCTGTTTCCGATATACTGGAAGGAAGATGTGTTCCATACCGGCTCACCGGCGGTGGGCAGGTTGGCCACTCTCCAATAGTACACTGTACTATCCTTATAGACGATACCGGGCGAAAATTCAACGATGCCTCCGCTAGAACTCTTCGTCTGCGAGATCTTCAAAGGAGAGTTGAATAATTCCGTGGTATCCATTTCCATTTTGTAGTCATGCAATGGCGCAAACGGGTTGGCAGTAGAGGCGATCACCTTCTGGTTCGGATCGTTTACAACGGCAAAGTTGTAGGGCAATACCGGCCTGATATCGTCCTCGATGATATATACATCCTTGGTTACACTGTTGTTGGTCTCGTAAATTTCATCCACGTCATTATCGGCGTCTATCGTGATCGTGATCCGGTTAAGACCCTTGTCTCTCGAAGCCACAACGGGCAGAGTGTATGAGAGGGAATCAGAGTATTCGGTGAACAATATCGTATCGCGCCGGATCACTTCCGAGGTTTGATCGGGATAGGTCCTTTTCAGTTCGACGACGATATTTTTGGCGGGTGATCTTCCGATATTGAGGAAGCCTGCCGTGACCTTGAAATTAGGTTCCGAAACCGGAATGAACTTCGGACTGACACTTACAAGAGGATCTTCTATTACATAATCCGGTTTGTCGGCATGATAAAAACGAATGGCAGGGTCGCCGTGCAGCGTGAATTGCTCGCACTGGAACCTGGCATAGAAATCATTTTCGGTAGTAAGCAGGAATACCTGCTTGATCGCCTCATCCATGATCTCGCCGAGTGTGCCTCCGTAGTTAGTACGGGAAAGCGCACGATACAGGCGGGTATTGTAGATGTCGAGATAGTGAATGATGCCAAGGTGGGTACTCGCAAGGAACGCGATCGACCCTCCTTTCGGAGCAAGAACATATTTCTCTGAGAGTGTTTCCTTGGTTGAAAACCTGGCGACGTTGTAATTGTAAAAGCCACCGGCATTACATCCCATTACAATGAAGACAGGGTACTTGCCGACATTACTATAGTTTTGTGGATTATCGAGATTGAATTCAAGCGTGCTTGCCGAAGAGTGCCCGAAATAAGTCAGGATCCCAATACCCTCCGTAAAGAGATTGGCCAGCTTCGAACCGCTTACCTGTGTTACCGCATCGGCGGAATTCTTAACGAAGGTCTGCACGTTGGCACTGTAAAGTGTATCCTTGATCACTTCAGCCTGTCCATCCAGCGCTGCACTAAGAAGATTACTCGTAACTACGTCTCCACCGCCTATTACGTGAACCACGTTCTTGGTCCATGCCTTGTCTTCAATGGTTGGCGAGGTGACTGATTCCGCCTGTTCGTATTCCTTTACTTTGGAGAGATAGGTACTCAATTCATCCTTTGAAATAACAGATAACCTCCCAATGGGTGTCAGGGGTTGTGAGCTGGCGCCTTCGGCCGTCAAAAGATTATCGGAGGCCGGATAACCGAAGGTCGGTACGAAGTCAAGTTTATCCAGTGTCGGATTATTCAGAAGAGTGGTACTCTGCGTATAGACCACGCCCTTACCGATCAACAGGACATCCTTTAAGGGATTACTGAAATTTTTTCTCGCCCACCTGATGAAATTCCGGATAGACAAAGGATGCAGCCTGATCCCGAAGGCAAACTGATCTTCCAGCTGATTGGTGAGATAGACTTTTGCATTATAGCTGCCCCCCGCGGCAGAGTTCCGGTAGGTTCGGTATTCCTCAACGGGATCGGAACCACCGCCTGGTCCAGTCAGCACCGGATGGGTGATCATGAGATAGTTGCCCTGGTTTGCCGCAAGCGCATAGTTCACGAAGTCTCTTCTCTCCAGCCCATTGACCGGGTTGATGAGGGAGGAGGCTGTGCTCAGGAGAACGAGTTTACGGTCGACAGCGGATGGCTGCAGGACCACCTTTATGAGGGCCGGATTGCTGATGTCGCATTCATACCTGTTTCCATTGGTAAGATCATATAATACGGGGGTGGAAGAAAGGCTATTGAAACCGGTTATTTCGAGATAGTTGCCGGTAGCATTGGCCGGCAATTGAAAACTGAATGTAGTAGAATTGGCAAAGTGGAACTGGCGAGCATAATCCATTTCCACATTGGTAAGGACCATTCGGTCATTAGGCAAAGCACATTTATCCGTAACGAGGATGGTGGCGGAGTTGCTGGCGATCAGGGCAGTGGTGATGGGAATCGAGACCTTTGCATAGTCATAGTAGTCCATCGTCTGCCCATAAATTGAGTCGCCATTGAGTGTGACCTTAAAATACCGGGGAAGAACGGCATTGCCCGCGGCCCCAATTCTTATAACGGGATTCGGAGCACCCGCGGCCGTATATGCATGGAGGTCCGTGCCGCTATATCCGGCGGTGCTGCCGGTTACCATATCGCCGCTCGTCCATCCCTCGCCGTAGTCATAGGAAGAAGAATAGGTATAGGCATTGCCCACGAGTTCCGACCGACCGAGGTTGAGCCTGTACTTATAAACATCGCCGGTGGTATAGATAAAAAATGGTTCAGGAGCAAGGACATTGCCGGCCACATCGTTAGCGGTCGGGGTCAGCCTGAAATTGTTACCAGCCGGATTCACCGTCAGGAAGAACGCCGCCGTATCTGTCTCGAGGCTGTATTTGTCGTTCAGTTGCCATTCCGGTTGCCGGTATAAAGCGTTGTCCGGTTTTCCGTCATTCATCTCACCCCAGAATTCTATATAGCCGGTGCCGCCAAGCGGCCCGTTCTGTGCGCTGGTGTAGACCGGTATCTGTTTCCCATTCCTCCAAAGCTGGAATTGCTCGGCATTCACGCCATCGACGCCCATGGAAGCGAGTACCGATTGGGTGATGCGGTATAAACCCGTGGACCCCACTTTGAATTTATAATAGGTCTTGTTGTAATCAATCCATTCATTGTTGTATGTCTGCGCCTGCGCCGTAAGCGTTAGTGCAGTTAACAATAAAAGTAAAATTCGTTTCATTGGTGGCAGTTTGTAGTGGTGCGGATCATTTTTTAGTTTTCGTCTTTTTCTTGCTCTTATCATTCACAAGGTCGAGGCGCAAGGAAAATACGTGGGTAAACAAGGGATTGGATTGGTTTGCTAAGTTGGTAAAGGCATAATCGATCGTCACATTCTGGATCTTGAATCCTGCACCCGCGCTGGGTTGATAGATCCAGACCTTTTTCAGGTTCAGGGTATCTCCATCTGCCAGTGCCCGTTGAAAATTATTTATGCCGGCACGGAGGAAGAATACATTGTTGACATTGTACTCGAGACCGATCTTGGGATCTGCGCTTACAGGGTCTGCGCTGAAGACGGTATTTCGTTTACCGTCGAACGTCACATCCAGGTTGGCTTCGGCAAGCAGCGATGATTTCTTCCCCAACTTGAACTCGCGGCCAACTCCGAGAACGAGTCTTGGCGCAGTGGATTCAGTCGATTTTACGGGTATCTCGTTGTTCGTGAGATAGAGCGCTTCCTTTTCACGTTCTGTGAAGCTAAAGGCCCAGGAATTGAAAGTGGTCGTGATATCGCGTCCTACAATACCGAATCTCCATTGACCGGTATGAATCTGCAGGCCGGCATCGAAGCCGAAGCCCCAGGCCTTGGCAAAGGAGCCGACATTGCGATGGATGATCTTTGCATTAATACCAAACTGGACCTTCTTCTTTTCCGTATCCTTGATCTTCTGGGCAAACGAAAGGAGGAAGGCGTAATCAGCCGATGAAAATGCCTGGATATTATTGTAATTGATCGAGCCATCGGGCTCCACCAGGAAGAGTGTGTTCATGATATCGTCGACAGCAAAGCGGAGGCCTGTGACGGCGAAGGTTCGCTTATTGTTGGCGCCCGGGAAGGCGACACTGGCGAAATCGTATTTGCCGATTCCTGCAAAATACTCGGCGTGCATCAGGTTGACCTGCGGATTGTCCTTAACGCCGACGAGGCCTGCAGGATTCCAGTAGCCGGCGCTGCCATCGCCTACCGATGCTACCTGGGCGCTGCCCATGGCAAGACCGCGGGCACCGGCCCCTATATTTAAAAATTCGTTGGAATATTTACGGAATTGACTTTTCGCTGCAAAGGAGAGAAAGGTTAAGTATAGGATAATGTAAACGCGTGGCGACTTCATTCGGATGGTTTTCTTATAAGCAATTATATCAACTTGGTCTTACAGGGTTAAGTCGCCCGTAAAAATAGACTTTCGCTGTGGAAAATCATAGTTTTACTAAGGGAAAAACCTAACGACTGATAACGAACATCTTAGAAAATTATTGTTTTCAGGAGAGGCTTCCCGCTTCTGTCTTACTTTTGCCGCCATAACCCGTAGATAAAAGAATGAACCTCATAGAAGAACTTCGTTGGAGAGGGATGATCCAGGATATCATGCCCGGTACGGATGAGCAGTTGAAAAAGGAGATGACCACCGCCTACATTGGCTTCGACCCGACGGCCGAAAGCCTGCATATTGGCAGCCTGGTCCCGATCCTCCTGCTGGTCCATTTGCAAAAGGCGGGTCATAAGCCCATCGCCCTGATCGGCGGCGCCACGGGAATGGTCGGCGATCCGAGTGGTAAGAGCGAAGAAAGGAACCTGCTGGACGAAGCCACGCTTAACCGGAATATTGCCGGAGTGAGAGGTCAGTTGGAGAGATTCCTGGACTTCAGCCCGGGCCGGGTCAATGGCGCGGAAATGGTCAATAACTATGATTGGTTCAAGAAAATCTCATTCATTGAATTCCTGAGAGATACGGGTAAATATATCACCGTCAACTATATGATGGCGAAGGACAGCGTGAGGAAGCGGATCGAAGGTGATGCCGGGATCAGCTATACTGAATTCGCTTACCAACTGATGCAGGGATATGATTTTTACTGGCTTTATGCCAATAAGAATTGCAAGCTCCAGATGGGCGGCAGCGACCAGTGGGGCAATATCACTACGGGCACCGAACTCGTGAGGAGGAAGGCAGGCGGCGAGGCCTTTGCCTTTACCTGTCCGCTGATCACGAAGGCGGATGGCGGTAAGTTTGGCAAAACGGAGACCGGCAATATCTGGCTGGATCCATTGCGCACATCGCCATACCAGTTTTATCAATTCTGGTTGAATGCAAGCGATGCGGATGCGGAGAAATGGCTTCGCATCTTCACCTTCTTGTCCAGGGACGAGACCGATAAAATTTTCACTGAACATAGCATTGATGCGAGTCTGCGAGTACTGCAACGGAGGCTGGCGGAGGAAGTAACCTCGTTCGTGCATGGAAAGGATGAACTCTCTAAGGCGATCGAGACCACGCAGAAATTATTTTCGAATCAGACTGCTCCTGCGGAAAGTCTGAGTGTGGCAGATTTGGAAGGAATGGAAGGCGTGGTAAAATCCGGTTTTCCGAAAGATGAGATCGTGAAGGGTGTTGATGTGATAAGTTTCTTAACCGAATCTAAAATATTCCCGAGCAAAGGAGAAGCAAGGAAGACCGTGCAGGGCGGAGGCGTAAGTATCAACCGGAAAAAGGTAGAGAATATTCAATTGACGATTGGCACGGATTCATTACTTCATAATGAATATATATTGGTGCAAAAGGGAAAGAAGAATTATTATTTGGTGAAGGCTTATTAGGTTTGGGGTAAGGGATATGGGATAAGGAATTCGGAATTCGGCTGACGACAGAATATTTCCTTTGTACCTATCATTCCTTGCGTTAGTGGTCTTGAATAAAGCGACCACAACCCTGGCACCCTGATTCCTAATCCCCTTATTCCATACCTCCGGCTACTCAACACTCACCTGCTTCTGAATCACTGCGCCCTTTCTTGCCTCAGGAAGAAAACGGCGCTCGTTCACCAGATATCCATTTCCCTTCTCACAGAAATGCACCTTGAGATTTTCGATACTGATCGGGTTGCCTTCGGGAATATCGGCAATATTGGAGTGGAGGATATCATGACCATCGATGATGATGACGAGACCGCTGCCGATGGCCTCCATCTTATTTCCATCGGTGACGAGCATGCCGGTGTCTTCACCAAGACCGATGCCGATGGCGCTGGGATTGGTGGCGATGGCCTGCGACAGCCTGCCGAAGCGGCCCCTCTTCTCAAAGTGGGAATCGATGATCACGGTGCCGATGAAGCCGAGTCCCGTGGTCATCTTCACTTCGCCTTTAAGATGGGCACGCGTGGCGTTGCCCTCATAGATCATCGTCTGGCCCATGGCCATAGCGCCCGCGGATGTGCCGGCCACAACGAAACTTTCCTCCTCGTATCTTTTTTTAAGAATGGATAGGAATTCCGTGCCGCCGTCGGTGACGCTCAACCGGAGCTGGTTTCCGCCGGAGAACATGACAGCGTTGCACTTCCGTATCCTCTCGAGGTACGCCGGGTTGAGCGTGTCCTGCCGGTTACGGATATGCATGACGCCGATATTGGTGCATCCTACTTTTCCAAATGCATTGAGATAGGCCTCCCCCACTTCATAGGGGATCATGGATGCCGTAGTGATGACTTCTATACGCGATGAAGAACCGCCTGCTTCCTCCACAACGCGCCGGAGGATGCCGAGTTCGAAAAAATTGAGATTGTTCCTATGTACCTGGCCGCTTTCAAGATCCGTTCCTTTGTCTTCTGCTCCACCTATAGCGATCAATTTTCCCTTGGGAATACTCATTCAATGGGGTTTGATTAACAACAAATGTAAAAGAAAATGAATTAACGGTTTTGCGAGGCGGTTGAGTATGTGGATGGAAAAAGGAATTGGGCCTTAATAGCAGAATCTTCTCATCAAGCCTAATTCCTTATTCCTAATCCCCAATTCCCCCTAACAGCAGAATCTTCTCATTAGGCCCAAACCCTTATTCCAAATTACCAATTCCTTTCTCAACCCGCAACCTTCGAAACCCATAATACCCAAACACCCCTGCCACAGCGATCAGCGAACCCCAGAGTGCAAACCAACCCGTGGAGATGAAGAGGAATATCCAGATCACGACCGAGATGAGAATGGGAAGCGGGTACAGCCACATCTTGAAGGGAAGATCCTTTCCCTTGTATTTATTTCTCAATAGTATCACACCGATAGCCTGTGCAATGAACTGCACCGGTATGCGCATGGCCAGAATGGCATTGATGACCTGTTTCAATGAAGAGCTAAACGAGAAAATGATGGCCAGTCCCGAGATGAACAACAGGGAAATATGGGGAAATTCTTTTGTCGGGTGCAGACGGCCAAAAATGGAAAAGAAATTCCCATCCTTTGCCGCGGCATACGGAACTCTCGAATAGCCCAGCAACAAGGCAAAGAGAGAAGAGAATGCGGCAACCAGGATAAGCGCCGTGATCACCTTGGCGGCGGGTGTGCCATATATCTTTTCGATGAACCTGCTTACGATGAAATCATAGTGCTGCGCCTCCTGCCAGGGTATCACGCCTGTGATGCTGAGATTCATGGCAAGATAGAGGATGGCGATGCCGGTGATCGAGATGAATATGCTCCGTGGAATATTCTTTTCCGGCCTGATGATATCGCTACCGAGATGACAGACATTATAATACCCGAGATAACTATAGACGGTCTTGCCACTCGCCTGCCCAAGCGCCACCCAGAAGACTCCCTTGAAGAATGAAGAAGTATCCTCCGGCCAGAAAGAATAGTTGACAGTTTTGTGTGTAAAACCAGCGATGATCACCCAAAGCAGCGTGACCAATACGCCTGCCCAGAGGAAGACGGAGATGCGGCCAACCTTTTCGATCTTCCGGTAAAGAAGGATGGTAACGAGAATGATCAAGGAAACGGAGACCGCCTTCTGTCCATAATAATTCAACGGCACCAGGTATTGAAGGTATTGGGCAAAGCCGATGGAGCCGGAAGCAAGGACCAATGGCGCCTGGATGCAGGTCTGCCACACGAAAAGGAAACTCATCATCTTTCCTCCCTTTTCTCCGAATGCCACCCGGTGAAAGTTATAGGTGCCGCCGGCCAATGGGTATTTCGCACCGAGTTCACTCCATACCATCCCATCGGCAAAGGCGGTAAAGGCGCCGAGTATCCAGGCCCAGAAGAAAAGTGACGTGTTGAAATAACCGATGACGAGAGGAATGACGACGAAGGGGCCGATGCCTACCATATCAATCATATTGATGGCAGTCGCCTGTAGTAGCGTGATCTTGCGATTGGTTGGTGTGGACAAATGAATACTTGAGTTTGAAATATATCCTAGCCTTTGGCAAATGCCTTTATGCCCTCTACTAACACATCCAGGTTCTCAATTGTTGTATAAACGTTGGGGGTTATCCTGACACCATGAATGTTTTCCCAATCGATACCCACCGCATGGATCTTATAGTTCGTAAACAGGAAGCTATCCAGTTCACCGGGCTTCTTCCCCTCGATGGCCACGCTTCCGATAGCGCAGCCCCAGGCCGGATCCATTGAAGTGTTGAGCCTGACCCTGGGAACGGATTTTACTTTCTCCATCCAGTAATTCTTGAGATAGTGCAGGCGCTGCTGTTTGCGTTGTATGCCGATCATGTCGTGGAATTCGATCGCCTTACCGATCGCCTGTTCGATGAAGAAGGGACGGGTGCCTAAATTTTCGAATTTCCTGATATCGTCCTTCAGGGGATCGTCTGAAGTAGCGAACAGCGGGAAGATCTTCTTTATCTTCTCCTTTCTCACATACAACATGCCGCTTCCTATTGGCGCATACAACCATTTATGCAGGCTCGAAGCAAAGTAGTCTGCATCGAGGTCGGGAATAGTGAATTCGAAATGCGCGAAACTATGCGCGCCGTCTACTATCACTTCTATGCCGCGTTTGTGCGCCTCCTTCGCGATCTTTTTGACGGGCATGATCTGCCCGTTCCAGTTGATGATATGCGTGATATGCACCAATTTGGTCTTTGACGTGAAGGCCTTCACGTATTGCGATACAAGATAGTCCTCGTCCTCGCTCGGCAGCTCGAGATTGATCCAGTTCACCTTGATCCCGTCGCGGAGTTCGCGTTGCTTATAGGCATTCACCATGTTGGGATAGTCTTGTCGCGCCGCTACCACTTCATCGCCTGTCTTCAGGGGAAGTCCGAAGATGATGGTCTCGAGACCCTCGGAGGAATTACGGTTGATCGCTATTTCTTCCGCAGTGCACCCGGCGATGCGGGCCAGGTTCCTACGCAATGGTTCACGGCCCTGGTCGAGGATCCGCCACATGTAATAGCTCGGCGCCTCATTGCAGAGATCGTAGTATCGCTTCATGGCATCCTGTACCGTCTTTGGAGCGGGGGATACGCCACCGTTGTTGAGATTGATCAATCCCGGCGATACGGTGAAGGCCTGCTGGATATAATACCAGAAGTCTTCCTGCGGCGCCAGCGCCGAAGGGGCTATATCCTTTGCTTTGGCTAAGGCCCTTTCGAGATCCTTTGCCCAGATGGGGGACGAAAGGGAAGAGAAGAGCGAGGTGGCGGTAAGTGCGCCGGCCTTCTGCAGAAAATTCCTTCGGTTGTGATTCATCGTTTTATTGTGCTAAGGTGTTATCGACAAATGTTGAGTAGTCCTTTTTCAATTGAAGCATGGATGGCTTGTGGATGTACATCATGTGGCCCGCCTGGTAATACGTGAAGCTGACATTCTTGCGCAGGTTGGCGGGAAGACCCATGTGATGGATCACATAATACGTAGCATAATACGGCGTCGCCATATCGAAATAGCCGTTGCAGATCCAGACCTTGAGGAACGGATTCTTGACCATGGCGCTGCGGAGTGTCTCGGCAACATTCAGGTAGCGGTTCTGGCTATTGACCCAGCGACCGACACGGCCGGTAAGGATCTCATAGGGAAGATCGTTCTCGTACTTGAGATCGCGGCGGATATAATCGTTGATCGCCGCTGTGTATGGGCCATAGATGGCGATATCGTAACTGGGATCGTAATCGAACTCCTCTCCCGCCCCGTCGTAGTCCTGACCAATGATGCGTGCATCGAGGCGGCCGACCGTCTTTCCATCCTTGCGAAGCAATTCCTTATTGAACCTTCCTACCGATAGTCGAAGATTGTTCTGCTCGAGATAGTCGCGCGACAACCCGGTATAGTCCTGCAGTTTCTTCACGATGGCTTCCCTTTCTGCGCCAGCGAGATTATCGCCTTTGAGAAGCGCGAGGCTATATTCATTCAGCGAAAAATGCTGTACCTCCTGCAAGAGCGCCGTAAGATCGTTGTACTTCGGATCGAGTTTTTTGTGATACCAGGCAGTAGCGGCGAAGGTGGGCAACTGCAGCGCGAAGGGAAGATCGTTGCCGCGATCCGTTTCAACAGTACCGAAATCGAGGATGGCGGATATGAGGATGATGCCATTGATATAAAGGCCATGTCTTTCTTGCAAATAACCCGAAAGGCCCGCCGCCCGCGTGGTACCATAGCTCTCGCCGGAAATGAACTTCGGGGAGGACCATCGTTTATAGCGCGTCGTGTAGAGGCGGATGAAGTCGCCCACGAAATGAATATCATTATCGAAGCCGGTAAAATCAGATGAGGGATTCTTTCCCGCCGGCCTCGTGTAGCCCGTCATCATCGGATCGATGAAGACTATATCGGCCTTATCGAGCCAGGTGTTCGGATTGTCGCCATACTTGTACGGAGGAGCGAGTGGCATTCCCTCATCGGTGCTTTGTATGGTCTTCGGTCCCAGCAGACCCATATGCAACCACACGGAAGATGAACCGGGTCCGCCATTGAAGGAAAAGAGGATGGGCCTTTTGGATGGATCGGCTTCTCCATCCTTTGTGTAGGCGATGAAGAACAGGCTGGCCTTGGCGCTATCCTTTTCGTCGCGGATATCCATATAACCCGTGGTGGCGGTGTAGTTGAGCGTTTCGGCACCGATCTTCAGCTGGTGTCTGGTAATGGTGAGATTACCATCACGCCATTCTTTCGGCGATTTGTCCTGGGCGGAAACCTGGTTGAATAAGAGTAACAGGAAAACGGGAATAAGCAGTCTCATAATGATTGGTTGAAAAGATCAGGCGATTAAGGTAAGAAAACAATTTGTCAATTGGATGACTGGCCTTTGAACCGTACCTGGCTGAACTTCTTCTATGCGGAGGTAATCCCCGCGCGTTGAAAAGTTGTTAAAAAAATGCGCGGCACCGGTATTAACTTTTTCACCTCTGAAAAACGGGATAACTATACATCATCATCTATTAAAACCTCGTTATGAAAAAACATTTACTCCCGTTATTCCTGCTGGTAATGATACTTACAGCCGCCGGCTGTAGGAAGTGGTTCACTCCTGCCGATGAGAAGATAGTCGGCGATTGGCTATTGAAGGACGTCTCCCGGTCACGGTTCCTGGGATGGGATGAAATATCGTCTCCCTATACCGGCGGCAATTTTCATTTCTTTGAGAACGGGCAGGCGGAATTCACCAACGCGTCGGATACGCTAAAAGGAAACTGGACCATGCGAAGAGTGAGAGACGGTTACTACGATGAAGACGGCGACTGGAACGATCAGAGCCACCTGGTGATGGATCTTTTCCTGGCCGATTTCTCGACCAATAATATTCTGAACGTTTACTTCGATGATTTTAATTTCCGCAGTTATAACCGCGTTGTGGCGATATCACAGGGTGTGGGACATAGGACGAGGTATAGGTTTGAGAGACGATAGAATAATGTGCCAATTGGCGTGCTACGATGAGCAATGTCCGTTGGCTATAGTCATCAGGTTCTGATCAAATGGAATTTTCCCGGCCGCTGCGCTGCGAAAAGTGTATGAAAATTATCTGGAAAAATGAGGTGAAATTCTGCGGAGCCATTGTCTTAATATCCCATCTTTGCGTCATCAATATAATTTTGTCATGGAGAATCCTGAAAATACAGATGCGTTATTTCTCGAGGCGGTAGCGGCCATCGATAACGGGAATTTAAATGCGTTGAAAGAACTCCTAAGTAAGCATCCGCACCTGGCGACCACACGCCTCAGCTATCCAACGGATGGATATTTCAAAACTCCCTACCTGCTATGGCATGTGGCCGATAATCCGATTCGCATTGACAGGTTACCTGCCAATATTGTGGAAGTGACCCGCTTCCTGGTTCAGGTAATTAAACAGCAGGCAGCGGCAAATACCCAGGAACAACTCGACTATACACTGGGCCTGGTGGCAACCGGAAGAATTCCGAAGGAATGTGGTGTACAGATAGAGATGATCGACCTGCTGATAGATGCCGGCGCGAAACCCGGCGATGGGCTGGGCGCATTTGCACACGGAAATATAGAGGCCGCGAAACACCTTATTGAGGTGAATTGACATTAGCAGCTGCGGTTTGCCTCGAAAGGACAGACGATGTAAAGAAATTGGCATCCGGCGCAAGCGAGAACGAATTATTGACCGCTCTTACGGCTGCCGCATTTTATGGAAAGTCCGGAATGATCTCTTTGTTGTTGGGAATGGGAATAAATCCAAATGGCTACCCGAAGGACGGGACCGGCTTCCACTCGCATGCCACTCCTCTTCACCAGGCAATCTGTTCCGGTTCACTGGATGCGGTGAAATTGCTCGTCGATGCAGGGGCGGGACTCGACCTTAAAGACAGGATATATGATGGCACGCCCTTGGGATGGGCGGAACATATGCAAACCGAAGAGGGAGTCGATGATGAAAAGAAGAAGAATTTCATTGCGATCACCAAGTACCTTAAAGAGAAACTCAGCAAGAAATAATTCAAAATTCAAAAAAAGAGTCTGCAGTTTTGAATTTTTACTTTTGAATTTTGAATTACTTCTTCCAGAGTTTCCCAATGAAAAGTGGCAGGACGGACGCTGCTATCGTTTTCTTCGAACCCTCCGCCGCCTCGTTCTTGGCTTCTTCGAGCAACAGTTTGACAATACCGCCACCGGTGGCGAGCGTGGAGAATATTATGACAAGACCGCCCACGACGGCCAGTAATATTTTCATAAGGACATAAAGCGCCAGGGCAAAGAATCCCAGGCCTAATAAAAAGACCATTGTCCGGAAGAGGGCGTTGATGGGAAAGACGATCTTTTCAATGAAGCCGTCTTTGTCACTGTATTTTTCCACGGCGATGCCTATTCCAACTATCAGCGCAATGATCATGATGAGCCGCCCCACCCAGAATGCCTTGCCCGATTCGGTATACCAATAATATCCAAGCCAGGTAAGTATTTTATCCTTCAGACTTACTGTGCCGGTCTCGCGATACGTTCCTATGTAGCGTGATTCCGAGTTATCGAGCACGTATGTTTTCTGATCCGATTTGATGCTGTTCCAGAGATTCAGCGGACTCAGGCGCAGTGCACCATCCATCATGCTTCCCGAAAAACTGTCGGCCTTTTTGGAAAAGGTTTCCCAGCTGTCCCAACCTGTCTTCAATAAAAGAAAATTAACAACCCAGGTGATTAGTGCTCCGATCAGGATCTTACGTCCCAGACGCAGCCATTTGTTGGGAGGTTTGGGAGTAGGAGGCGTTGGGGTTGGAGGAAGGGCTTGTGTTGGTGGTGGTTGATCGTTTGCCATACCGGTGGTGGTTTAAGTATGAAACACGCCATACTAATATACATCAATAAACGTGAATCGTGAAACGTCAATCGTGAATAGCCTCCGAAACTTGGTTTCTCCTAAATGCCTCGCCGACACCTGAAGACTCTTCAAAAGGCTATTCACGATTACCGATTAGTCCCTTAATGTTTTGTCGTCGAAACCTTTAAAGAGAATTCCAAGTTTCGGAGGCTATTCACGATTGACGTTTCACGATTCACGTCGATGATTGACGTTTCACGATTCACGTCGATGATTGACGTCTCACGATTCACGTCGATGATTGACGATTCACGATTCACGATTCACGTTCCGCCAGCTCCTTCACCTTCTCCAGCGCGAGTGGCCAGGTCTTCAAAAAATATTCTTTGAATTCATCCGTCATGTCCATATCGATGGTGAGTTCCGTCTTATCCTTCATGGTCTTTAGCGTATAGTTTTCATGGGCACCGGCCCAGCCTTTTACCTCGTCACTGGTGGTGTCTTCTACGCCATTTTTTACGACTCCGAGATGTTCGATGGACATGTATTCGTTGGGAATCACATTCTCTACACGGGAAACCATGCCTGAGCCTGTGCCATCCACGAAAAGGATCTTGCTTACATTCTTCCAGTCGGTCTCCGCCTTTGATCCCTCGGCGAAGACTGCAGTCCATTTGGGGTAAGTGTCTTTGTTCCAGAGTATGTTCCAGATCTTTTCGCGCGGGGCGGCGATGGTCGCCTTGAATTGTTGCTTTTCCATACGAATTTAGTTTAGATGTGATGGATGCATTTACGCAACAAAGATGATACCTTTTTTAACATTGGCAAGGCCGGGTTTGCCACAAACGAAGGCCGACCGTTCAATATCAGGGAATGTGGTATCGGAAGGGAATATTGTGACTGACAGGGCAAGGCTGCACCAGGAAATGGAGAACAGCTTGGCTCAGGCGCGGTGTACTCTTACTTCTGCGAGTGCAGTGCTACCGCGTTGCCTTCGGTATCCACGAAGAAGGCCATGTAGCCGATCTCGGAGGAGATCATCGTTTTGGCCATGGTGATCTTACCGCCACTGGCTTCTATTTTTTCCAGGACCGGGTCCATCGCAGGATTGGCATTCAGATAGACAATTGCTCCTTCCAGGGAAGGCTTGTGCCACATGCTTTGCACGACAGCGCCGGATGCTTTGCCGCTGCCCATCTGCTGCGGGAACAACGCCATCTGCATATTGGGAGGATTCTGTTCTTCCATGTGTATGCCGAAGATGGTCTGATAAAAATGCCTGGCCCTGGCCAGGTCCAGTGCTGGTATTTCAAACCAGTTTAGGCTATTGGTTGTGTTGTCCATATTTCAAATATACTGTAAACCTTATGCGGCCATTGCGCAAGCAGGTTATCATTGCGTTAAGGCGGCTGTCCCGAAATCAACGTCGGACCGGGGGATTCCCCTTATCGGTACGGAACATTTTGGCCTACCTTCATCGGTTGACACCTGGTTGACACCTGGTTGACACCTGGTTGACACCTGGTTGACATCTGGTTGACACCTGGTTGACTACATTCACTCATCATTCAGCTTATTCTCTAATTTTGTTTACTTTTATTGCAAATGTTACCAGATGATACCCGACGCAAAATTAAAAATATCACTTCAGGAACTCTCATTGAGGGGAAGTCGGATCATTGCACAGCAATCAGAAATTTATTATGCCGAAGCTTTGCAACAAGTACTACGGTTAAAACAGATTTCGAAGGTAACGCAGTCATCAAAGAAGAGCAGGCCCGATTCCTAGAGACCTATTGCATCGAACATCAGCTATGGCTGACCAACCTTCCGCCCGAAGACCGGTATTTAACCAGGGGCGGCGAGTCCGAAGTATATTTACATTACGACAACCGCCACGTCATCAAACTTAATGATGGAGTGTACTATGCTACCTGGCTGGAATTTCTAAACAGCATTCTTTTACACAACCTGATATTCAACAGTACCGAATATACCCTGATGGGCTTCGCCAAAGAGGAAGAAACCTTAATGGCTATCCTCAAGCAATCGTTTGTCGTCTCCGATGCGCAGGTAGATCTGGGTGATGTAAAGAAATTACTGGACTTTAACGGCTTTGAAAATACCAGAAGAAATGATTATGTAAATAAGGAGATGGGCCTGATCCTCGAGGATATGCATGATGAAAACGTAGTCGTTAATTCCGAGACATTGTTTTTCATCGTCACGGTATTTTACACCATTACTCCGGCGCAGAATTAAGCCATATCGCCATACTAGCGGATATTTTTGGCCGTGAAGGAATATAACTATCCTCCAACTGCGGGAACAGGAACGAGGGATCTCCCAAGACGGATAAAATGGCGCCGAAGCGCCACTGTTAAATTGCCTGAAGTATCTGTTCTGCGTTTATATGCAATTTGTCATGAATGGCCTTGATAAAATAGATATCGGGTTTCTGTTTGCCATTCATAATCATCGAAAACTTGGCGTCACTGACTCCAAGAAGCTTCGCCGCAAATCCTTGATTCAACTGCAAAGCGTGCATCCGCATCCTGATCATTTCCGGGAGGGTAGACGGAAGAGGCAATGGATCATGAGTATCTTCATAGACTTCTGCCGCTTCAGCCAGGCTGCGAAGGCGGTGAAGCTGCGCAGGGCTAAGATTATTTTCACCCTTTTTCATCAGCGCATCTATCTCCGCCATTGTTACATCGTATGCCTCCTTCGATTGTAATTGTTTTTTTCCTTTTACTTTGTTACGATAATTGTTCCCTTGTTTTTTTACGCCAGTTATTTTCCCTTTGGATACTTTCACAGGAGTTCGCCGGCGCGTTGCGTTAGACATAATTTTTCCGTCTTCGTTCTTGTCAACCCTGACGTTTTGAGCGCAGGGGTCTTTTCTCCACTTTGGAACTAAAGGTCGGAGAGGTTAACCTTATCATACTGGGCGTGTGTTCCGATGAAGCGGATAAACACAGTTCTTGCCCCAAAAATAATGCGCGCAATAATTCTCCATTTATTGCCGCCAATGTTGAAAACCACAAGTCCATTGCCGACATAGTCAGCGGTCGGAAAGGTTCTCTTGAGTTCAGGAAAACTCGACCAATCCTGATCCTTTACCCGGAGATACCAATTCTGCAAGGGCTTCGTGGAGCTCGCCTCTTTTTCAATGAACTCATTGATCTTTCTTTTTGAGATGATCACCATTTCCCTGTAGTTAAATGTGACACCCCAAGCAATTCCCAACAAAGATAAATTGCATTTAAGAAATCTTAAAATTTATTTTAGAATATCTAAAAACAATATTCTATCATTTTTTGCGCCGATTGCAAAAAAGAAAGAGGTAGGCCATTTTTTTTCTAAAATTGCCACAGGGCATGGCCTTCGAATCGATCCATCATTTTCCCGTACTATCGCACGCGATGGATGATCGTATACCATCCATTTTATTAGTCAAAATTTCAATATGTTTTATCTGCTATGATGACCGCATAAAATCATTCAATCATTGTAAAAAAAATTTAACTAATAATCTACTAAATTAATGGACTAAATGAATTTCCTCTTATCTTTGCGTCAGTTCTTACAGAATACTTATCAAGAAAGGCGGAGGGAATGGCCCTACGATGCCTTAGCAACCCGTCCGGTAAACGGAAAGGGTGCTAAATCCATCCCGGATCAACGGGGTAGTTAAGTCAGATGAAATGCGAAATACTTATGGCAACATAAAAAGCACTCCTGATTTACGGGAGTGCTTTTTATTTGGGCCCCTCCCAACCGTTCACGGTAAGTGATTGTTAAAAGTAAAATGATAAAGATGAAAACTCGAGACCAATTCAGTTCAACCCCTCTTACAACTGTGTACACGGCATGCCATCACCGCTCATCCATCATGGGTTGTTGTCGAATGTGCAACGCCTGACGCTAACAGGCATCCCTAATTAATTATCAAATATTGCAGGGTTCAAGAACGTTGCCCCGGTAGCGGATGCCATACCTATGCGCATACGGTAACACCCTCATGTCACAATTAAAACAACAGGTTTAAATTATGTTCAAGAAAATGAAGTTGCCGGCATTACTCTTTCTCCTCTTGCTGGCGCAATCAATACAAGCACAAAAGGTTTCTGTGTCGGGTACCGTACAATCGACAAAAGGAGAGACACTGGCCGGCGTAACCGTGACCGTCAAGAATGGAGATCTTGCAACGGTCACCAATGAAAAAGGAAGTTTTTCCATCAGCGTACCGGTGAAGAGCATTCTTGTTTTCTCATATACCGGTTTTCAAACAAAGGAGATTCCCGTGGACGAAGGCTCCGGCGTTTTGAGCGTCTCGCTGACACAGGGCGAGAATGTCCTCGACGAAGTAGTCGTAACCGCACTGGGCATTTCCCGGCAGAAGAAATCGCTCGGTTACGCCGTACAGGA
>Ga0193753_10000415_pt1 | contig 42383 bp, 39 predicted proteins | sample H1c2metaG_FD_144925 | JGI IMG/M metagenome (GOLD analysis project Ga0193753, IMG submission 144925) | Soil microbial communities from a riparian zone of the East river system, Colorado, United States - H1c2 | ecosystem: Environmental > Terrestrial > Soil > Riparian zone | place: USA: East...
GTGGATTTCGGATTTCCACGGGTATACCGCCGTATTCGTGGGCTCTGCGACGCCGCATTGCAGCTGCTGAACAACTGCTAGCGACTACAAACACGCCACTCTCGGAGATCGCGGTCCAGATCGGGTTTGCAGATCAGAGCCATCTGACCAAAGCATTCCGAAGAGCATTGGGAACGACTCCGGCGGCGTGGCGAAGAGACCAAAAGAAGATAAGCTGATCGCTAGAGACCGAGCTTCGAAAGTCCTGGATGGTCGTCGGGGCGTCGACCGAGAGGCCAATGGTATAGACGATCGTCTTCCTCGATCTGTAGATCATTGATGGAGGCGTGACGGTGACGCATGATGCCTTGCTTGTTGTACTCCCAGTTTTCATTTCCATAAGAGCGATACCACCGGCCCATGTTGTCATGCCATTCGTACGCGAAACGTACGGCAATTCGGTTCTCCCCGAAGGCCCAAAGCTCTTTGATTAATCGATAGTCGAGCTCGTGACTCCATTTCCTTTCGAGAAAAGCGACGATTGCTTCTCTCCCATTCACGAACTCAGCTCGATTGCGCCAGAGGCTGTCGACTGTATATGCGAGTGCAACCTGCTCTGGATTGCGCGAATTCCAGCCGTCTTCCGCTTTGCGCACCTTGGCGAGTGCAGTCTCCAAAGTAAATGGTGGGACTAGTGCCATATCCATGGGAATCTCCTTCACTTCCTTTTTGAGGTCGATTGTTGTTCTGTTGTTTTTTCCGACTTCAGCGGCTTCTCCGTTGCTTTCAACTTTGCGAATTCATCCAGTGGGAGGAATTGCAGGATTTCGTCGACGGTGAAGCGCTGCGTGATATGTTGAGGCAATTCCAATCGAAGGCATCGATCTGGATCGTAATCACTCTCTCCGGCACAGCGGAACGCTCATCCTTCTTTAAGGTACGAATCAATTCATCTGCTTCCGAGGTATTCTCAACAATCCGCGCATGACCGAGTATCTTCAACCGTTGTTGGCGAACGTAGTCCATGAGGAACAACGCTACCCGACTATCGGTCTGGAGATTCCCGACGCTGATGTATTGTTTATTGCTCCTCAGATCGACAAATCCAATAGTGTTATCGCTGAGGATGCGCAGAAAGCCCTTGGGACCCCCTCGATGCTGAATGTAAGGCCATCCGGACTCGATGACGGATGCCATGTAAAATCCGTCACGCTCCATGATGAATTCCTTTTCATAGGAACTCAGGATGTTCCCGTCCTCTGCGAAGTCCGCGACGCGTTGGTATTGTCGCCGGCTCCCATGCATCTCTTGGTTGCGCTTCACTTGAGGAGTGAAAGCAATGTGCGAAGCGCCGTCCCATACATTTCTCGGTCCACAATAGAACGTCAAGCCCGTGGTGTCCTGGACGTAACTCGCATGCCGCCACAATATGGTTCGACAAAACGAGACTCAGCAAAGGCTTATTACTAAAAGGTATGCTCCATGGGGAAGAGCGGTTTTGTCGTATTCGCCGTTTTGGAACGATCGTGCGGCCTCAACCTAGCCAGTGCCTGCACACGGATCGAGAACAGAAGCGGCCTCGTCTGGAAAATGAAGAAGTTGCCGCGTGATCCTTCACTGGGTGGAAGGGGATAGTAACCGAGCTTGATTCTCGCAACTGAGCGCATCTGTTGCTCCTTGAAGAGCCAAATAAAAAGTTTGTGGTTTAGGGCATAACTTTGCCGTTTGGCAAGGTTATGGTTTAGATGACGTCTATTTGTGTGACTGCGATCAGAGGAACCTCGTCATGCGCATCGCTGCCATCTACGATATTCACGGCAACCTTTCCGCGCTTGAGGCGGTACTCGAGGAGATCCGTCAAGCCGAAGTAGACTCTATCGTCGTTGGTGGTGATGTTCTTCCCGGTCCGTTGCCGCGCGAAACCATCCAATGTCTGCTCGACCTCGACATTCCGGCGCAGTTCATCCACGGGAATGGCGACCGCGAGGTGCTGGCGCAAATGTCAGACATCGAGAGCGACTGGTACCGCGCCGCGCCGGAACAGTGGCGCGAGCCGGTCCGCTGGACCGCGCAGCAACTAGACTCCCAGCATCAGCTACTGTTAGAAGGCTGGCCACCGACGTGCCGTGTCGCGATTCCCAGCCTCGGAGATGTGTTGTTCTGCCACGCCACACCGCGCAACGACACCGAGATATTCACCCGTCTCACGCCCGACGACCGGCTCCTGCCGATCTTCGAGGGGCTCGGCGTCTCCGTAGTCGTCTGTGGTCATACCCATATGCAGTTTGATCGGATGATCGGCACGACTCGAGTTGTGAACGCAGGCAGCGTCGGCATGCCATTCGGAGAACCCGGTGCCTATTGGTTGCTTCTCGAGCCCGACGTTCAACTCCGGCGTGCTCGCTACGATCTTGACCGAGCCGCCGACCGCATTCGCGGCACCACATACCCACAGGCCGAAGACTTTGCTTCGAGCAATATCCTGCATCCCCCATCCGAGAAAGAAACTCTTGCAGCGTTTACTCGAGCTGAGTTGAAGTAGGACCTCACGACGGCTGCCTGGCAGGGATCTTCCGCGCTTCCGGCAACATTATGCTTTAAGCCTCAAGAGCAATGGGTATGCCCTTTGACGTGGAATGAGTCGTTTGCGGAGTGATGGAGCGGCAACATTATGCTTTAAACGTGGCGAAGCATATCTTTGCCGGAAATAAACCATATCCTTGCCGGGCAAGCTACGAGAATTCCACGTAGACAGAGGCGGGACGAGGCTCGCTGAGTGTTTCGCCCTGTTCTCGTCATTCCACATTGCTGCGTTCACACCGGCATCTTGAATAAACCTGCTTGCACTCTTATAGATTTTCGCTAGGCTACCCTTAGGCAGATAGCGTCCTCTACTCGAGGCTCCACTTATGCGGAAGCAACTGACGCGTGCGTTTCTTTGGTGTTCGGTAACGTTCTGGGGCGTCGCGCTGGGCGCGAAGATCTTCGATTTGCTTGTCCTGGCGCGAGCCTGGGGAGAGGATGTGCCGGCGTCGCTGATCTTTTATCCATACGGGAAAAATTGGCCAATTGATCCCGGAAATTTCTTCCAGCCGCTTAGCGCATTCCTTTTGCTGGCTATTGTCGGTGCCCTTTGGAGCGGATGGAAAACTAAGCGCGGTTATCGCTTGTGGTTAGAACTGTCTGTCGGCGCATTTGCGCTCATCTGGCTTGCGACACCGACGCTCTTCTGGCCACTGATAAATGCGATCTATCAGGTGGCGCATCACAGAGTGGCGATTGCGGACGCCGAGGCGCTTGCCCTGGTGAGGCGATGGTTCCTCTACGATTCGATTCGAATTATTGTGATTGCTGTAGGCTTCTTCTCCGCAGTGCGTGCCATCAGCATTCCTTATGCCGAATCGACAGAAGTTAATGGCTGACAATCGATTCTCTGCTTCGTACAAGTCGAGATACGCGCATGTCGCCAGGATGCTTCTGAACTGACGCAAGATCGCCGAGTCACGCAATATAAAAGGCGCCCACTTTGCGGTAGGTTGTGGTTAGCTGCTCGGCATCAGCAAGCGCGGCAACGTCTATCTGCGCAGGGTTCTGATCCACGGTGCGAGAGCCGTGTTGCGCATCAAGCGTGATCGAGCGCCCATCGGAGCTTGGCTGGATCGACTAGACGCCAGAGCTCCCAAAAACGTCGTCGTGGTTGCTATGGCGAACAAGCTGGCGCGGATCGCTTGGGCTGTCCTCTCCAGAGGCAACGACTACCATCCCAGCGTGAACCTGATCGCGGCAACGTAGATTCAGGCTGAGCTAATCTTGAAAAGCAGCGAAGGGGAAGGACCGCATCCGCAAGGATGCCAGAGGGTAATGCTGACCGCGCCCAGGGACGTGGGCACCGTCTGCGAGAAACGGTCGAGCGCAGACCACGCCTTCGCTGCGCTAAAGCTTCCACCGAAGTCCACACAGGAACAGCAAGGACGAAAGAACAGTCACAACGGCGTGCCTGAAACCTGATCCCGATAATGGTCCTTAACGACCGACCGACTTGTAAGGACAGGCACGCAGCGGAACTCATCATGGCCAGGAGATCAAATTTCCACCAAAGACCGAATACATTGCCGCAGACTTGTCTTCCCGCCCAACCTACCCCTTGCAGTCCTGCGGCGGACCATCCATATCAGGACCGGGCATTAAGCCTCGCCGGCTGGAGGAACCGCTTCTCCTCCAACGAAGCTACGGAACAGGGCCACAACACGCTCGCAGGCATCCGGCGCATAGAACATCTCGGTGTTCACCATTGTGTCCGCCGTCATGGATCGCATGCGGGAGAACATCTCCGTCTCGTACGTGGCGATTGCATCACCAGGCGTGTCTTCGCTGAGGAGAAACTTTGACAGGACCAGAGCATCGAGCATCGCCATGTTCACGCCTTCGCCTGCGTAGGGCGGCATTACGTGCGCCGCATCCCCAATCAGCGTAACGTTTGGCTTCGGCTTCCAATACTGATCCGTGGGGCAAACAAGTAGCGGACGCCAGACCATCGAGACGGCCTCCCTGAAGAGCGGTTCCCATAGGTCACTCCACCCTTTGAAGTTGGCGTGGAACCATCTCACTCGCTGGTCCGGACCGATTGCCTCTTCAAGGCTCTGCCTGGCCGCGGGATCATCGGTCTTCAATCCCGCGTACAGCAGCACACTCCCGTCTGGCTTCGTTCCCATGCCGATCGTCCGTTCGCCTCCCAAAGCGATCAACGCCGAGCCTCCGAGAAGGTCCCACAACTCAGGTATTGCGTGCTTTGCCGCGGGAACGAGGCCCTCTACAAGCGAAACTCCGACATACTGCGGCCGAATAGGAGTGACCAGCTCACGCATGCGAGAGTTTGCGCCCTCGCTGCCAATGGCGATATCAGTCACTGAAGTCTGTCCGTTCGCAAAATGTAATAAGACCTGCTCGCCCTGAAACTCTGAATACTCCAGCTTGCAGTCCCACTGCACGGTGCCGGGCTGAAGCGAGTCAAGCAGAAGGTCACGCAACGGACCACGTTCGATCTCAGGACGTTTCCCCGGACCGGACATCCGGCGGACATGATCGTGAAGAATCGTTCCATTGGCATCGGTAAGGCGAAGGCTATCGAGATCCGGTCGATGGTTGGCCCAAAATGCTTCCATCAGCCCCGCGGCTTTCAGCGCCGCCAGTCCAGAGTTTTCGTGGAGGTCCAATGCGCTGCCCTGGACTCGCGCACTGCGGCTCTGGTCGCGCTCGTAAACTGACACCTGCGCACCGCTTTGCTGTAGCAGTCGTGCCAGCGTGAGCCCGCTTGGTCCTCCGCCGACGATGGCGATCTTCTTTCCGTCAATGGCCTTCATACTTAACTTCCGGATCATCCTTAACCTGAATTCACGACCGCAGCAGTCGATACGATTCTCTTAAATCGTACATTCTGCTTATCCGATCTGATGAACTGCGTCACGCACGACGATCCGTAAAAATCAATATTCCTAACCTGCATCTGCTGGGTAGTTGATAAGGAGACCGGGCTTCATCGCCCACGACTGGCACTTGTTCAAGGTCCCTACAAACGCGCTTGGACGAAGTTGGTTGCGCTCGGTCTCAGACCGTTAGCGCATGTTTTTTGACCTTCTATGTATTGGGCCGTACAGATCGAGAAGCGAAGCGCGAGCTACCAGGGGTAGGTGCCGTCTTTGTGGAAGAAGCCACCTGTGGGGCTGTCGTCGGGTTGTTGCGCGAAGCGGACGATGGCGACTGCTCCCTCTTCGATGGTCTGGGTGCCGGTGTTGTTGTTGAGGTCAGTTGCGGTGAAGCCCGGGCAGATGGAATTGACTTTGATCTTCGTGTCGCGCAACTCCCAGGCGAGGTTCACGGTGAACATGTTCAGCGCAGCTTTGGAAGCGTTATAACCGAGGGGTTTGACGGCGTAGAAGGGCGAGGTGGAATCGTTGTTGAGCCCGACGGAGCCGAGGCCGCTGGAGACATTAATGATACGAGCGCTTTCGGCGGCGCGAAGCAGCGGCAGAAAGGGCTGCGTGAACTCGACGGTGCCGAAGTAGTTGATGGCGAATGTACGCTTCATCGCGTCTATGGAGATGGTGCTCGCCGGGCTATCGCCTCCAGTAAGATCGAAGGTGCCCGCGTTGTTGATGAGAACGTCGAGGTGACCGAAGTCCTTCTGTACCTGCTCGGCTAGTGCCGTGGCTGTCTCGTGAGCACGATCAAGGTCTGCGATGACAGGGCGGACGTCAAATCCCTCAGCGCTAAGCTTTGCTGCGGCCGCTTCGCCACGCGAGGCGTCGCGTGCGCCGAGAAGGACGGTAAATCCGGAGCGTCCGAGTTGACGGGCTACTTCGAAACCGATGCCCTTGTTGGCGCCTGTGATCAGAACAACCTTTGCCATGCATGTCTCCTTATGTTGATTCGCAGAAGTTAGAGGCGGCCTGGAAGAGAAGGGATTCAAAAAGCGTGGTGAGGAACCACAGGAAAACCGGATCTACCGGCCGCCACGATAGCTTCCGCTAAGCCACTTGTCGGTACTGATCGGATCTCGATGAGTGCCTTGGCGATCATGCACTCACCGAGATCCGCTGATTTCAGATGGCCGAGAAGCCGCCGTCGACAGCCAACTCCACCCCATTCACGAAGCTCGAATCGTCTGAAGCAAGAAACAGCGCGACCGTCGCGATTTCCTCAGGTTGCCCCATCGTTCCCCGCGGGATCAGGGATTCGAACATCTCCTTCGCCTCCTTGGTGAGAACTTCTTCCTGCATCGGTGTGGCGATCGGCCCCGGGCTCAGCACGTTCACCCTGATCTTCCTGCCCTTAAGCTCGTTGAGCCACGTGCGTGCGAAGGAGCGCAATGCCACCTTGCTCGCCGCATACACGCCGAAACCGGGAAAACCCTTCACCGAAGCAACTGATCCGGTCATGATGATCGATCCACCATCGTTGAACAGCGGCAACGCCTTCTGAACCGTAAACAGCGTTCCGCGAGCATTCAGGCCGAAGGCCGCATCGAAGTGCTGCTCGGTGATCTCGCCCAGTGGTAGGGCCTCGCCTTTGCCGGCGCTCGCGAACAGGACGTCGATCTTGCCCTTTTCTCGCTCGACCGTATCGAACAGGCGGTCGAGGTCGTCGAGATTTGCCGCGTCACCGCGCACGCCGGTCACGTTCCGGCCAATCAACTTGACGGCCTCATCGAGCTGCTCCTGCCTCCTACCCGTGATGAAAACGTAGGCACCCTCTTCAACGAACCGCTTGGCGCTGGCCAGTGCCAGGCCGCTCGATCCACCCGTGATGACTGCAACCTTACCCTCAAGCTTTCCCATAATTACTTCCTTTCGGTAGATGTGTAGCATTCCGTACAGGAGAGTAGAGTTCTTTGGCGGTGGACGAGAACTGCTCGTAAGTCCTAATCTTTTGTCCATTCGTCCACAATTGGGAGGCTAAGTTGGATCCGATAACCGACATCTTCAGAACGATGCACGTAACCGCTTTCGGTCTGCACAGGCTCGAAGCCACAGCCCCGTGGGGCGTGAAACAGGAAAATCAAGCCGAAGAAAAAGTCACGCCTTCCGGCAAAAAGACTTCCCCAACAGATTTGGCGCACTTCGCCATGCTTTCGCGCGGCAACTGCTGGCTGAGTGTGGAAGGGATTGCAGAGCCGATTCCCCTCACCGGTGGTGATTGCTTTTTGTTGGCTAAGGGGACTTCGATTGTTTTGCGCGACAGCCCGCGGACACGTCCGAAGTTGAGTTTCAGCGAGATCGGGGCCAGGGCCAACGGCAATGTCGCTCTTTATGGAGGTGGTGGCGCACCGACGACAATCGTCTGTGGTTCCTTGAGTTTTGATCACGCCAGCCTGAAGCCGATCACTCAGTTATTGCCGAGCTTCATTTTGATGAAGGCCGATGAGGCACGCACGCTTGCTCTTCACAACACAGTGCAGGCGCTTGCTTCGGAAATGGCAGAACAGGCGCCGGGATCTGAAGTCGTCGCGACTCGACTGGCCGAGGTTCTGTTTATCCAAGTGCCCGGGCGCATATCGCGTCGGGACCAGATCGTAACAAAGGATGGCTTCGTGCGGTTTTTGATCCTCAGATCGGCACTGCCCTGAGTGCCATTCACGACAGTGTGAAGACACCCTGGACGGTCGAATCCCTGGCCGAAGCGGCGGGCATGTCTCGCTCCGCATTCGCAGCACGTTTCAAAGACCTGCTCGGACAAACGCCACTGGAGTATGTAACCGAGTGGCGGATGCAAAAGGCGATGCAGTTACTACAACAGCGTGACAAAAAGCTCATGGACGTCGCTCGGTTGGTCGGTTACGAGTCCGACGCTGACGCAAACGCCGACAGTGAGCTTCAAGGTTGCTGATTTCATCTCCACCTCCGAGATACCGCACAGCATGAGATGGATCAGAAACTCGGTCAACTTTCTCAATCTTGCTTTGCGCGATAGGCCGATTTAGTTCCCACTGGACGCGCTGAGACGATAGAAGAAGGCTCGATGTCAGGAGCGCTAGAGCGAGTCCTCACCCGCTCATCGAATGCCAGCTAAAATCATGCGCGGCCTGCAATCCGTTATCGTTCGGATAAACTGGAAGCATTCATGCCCCCACGGATTTTGTTCGCCGCTATCCTCTGCCTCGTTCCGGCTTGTGCCGTCGCGCAGACTGAGACCGGTCCGGCGTCCGACGTCGCGGCTATCCACAAGCTTATCAACCAGTACACCAAAGCCGTCGATACGGTTGATCTGAAACTACTTTCGGAAATCTGGTCGCACTCGTCCGAGGTTTCGTTTATCTATCCGCTTGGCGAGGAGCACGGCTTCGAGTCCATCGAGCAGCATGTTTTTCAAAACGCAATGGGCGGCATGTTCTCGTCCCGCGATCTTAAGACCCATGGGGCGACGATCCACGTGAACGGCGAAGCAGCGTGGTCCGAATTCCACTGGATTTTTCACGCGAGGATGCGCAAAGACGGATCGTCCGTAACCACGCACGGCCTCGAGACCCAGGTCTACCGCAAGGAATCTGGGAACTGGCACCTGGTTCACGTTCACTACTCCGAAGATCGCCAAGCCGTCTCCTGACCGGCTTCGAGACAAAACACCTGCACCGCCAGCGATCAACTTGTCATGTTCTGGCCGCAGCGATCTGAAGCGGAGCCAGCATCATTGTGACTAGCGGGCGAAACGTGGTTCAAGCGAGAGAACTGATTCGGATTGAGGGCAGAGAGATTTTGGCGGGTTGTTTACGGGTTGTTTAAAAGACAAACGGCAACCTCGTTTCTGTTCGAGGTTGCCGTCCGTAGTGCTGGCTTTTAAAGAATCTTGGTGCGGGAGAAGGGACTCGAACCCCCACGGATTGCTCCGCTTGGACCTAAACCAAGTGCGTCTGCCATTTCGCCACTCCCGCTTATGCTGACTTTAGAAGGACATCGAGCGAAGCGTCCTTCCGATCAAGGCGATTTACTGCATCGTGCTTATGATCTGCTGCCAGGTGAGCGTAACGCATCGTCATCTGGAAGGTCCGGTGCCCCAAGAGTTCACCTACCGTTCGAAGATCGACGCCTTTCATTACTAGCCTACTGGCAAACGTGTGTCGATTGCAATGCCAGGTATAGTCAGGCAATGCTGTACCCTCAAGGACCGGATCGAACCAATCTCTATGGTTCCGTTGCTTCTCTCCCCGATTATTCAGGAAAACCCAAGCGCACGTGGAACCATTCTTCCGAAGGGATTGCAAAGCGGCCAAGGCGGTGTCGTTGAGCGGGACGTACCGGATATCGCCATTCTTTGTCTTGGGAATGGTTAGAATCCGCGTGGAAAAGTCGATATCCTGCCATTGCATGCGGAATTGCTCCCCAGCGCGCATTCCAGTATGAACACTTACCAGGAAGGTGGGTAGTTGCTCAGGATAATGTTTCTGTAGATACGAAACGAGCGTTTTCTCTTCCTCGTCAGAAAGAAAACGAATTCGCCCATTATCTTCCGTCCTTTTCTTGATCTTCGAAGCAGGGTTGACCGGAATTTTTTCGTTTTCGACACCGACTCGGAAGACAAAAGAAAGGGCAGACTGCCATCGGTTGTAGGTCGCCGGCGCAAACTCCCTTTCGTCGGACAGGTCCAGCAGGAAGCGCACAAGCTCCTGCTTGTTGATACTGTCGCCGGGGCGGTGGCCGAACTCCTCACGAAACAGTGTGAAACGGAGGCCATGGTTGTAGGTCGTCAGCTCATCATTCTCTGCCCGGCTGATTTCAAGAGCATCGTCGAGCAGCTCCCCGAACGTGACAATGCTGCGCCTTAGGTTTTCCGGAAGCTTCTTGCGCTGCAACTTTTCCGTCTTCCGTTTTGCAAGCAGGGTGATTGCATCCGATCTGCGACCGACCTTCTCTCGGCGGCGTCTTCCCGTGACGTCGAAGTACTGGATGTAGTAGATCTCTGATCCCGGGGGATTCTCGTAAACGCCTCGGAGCTTCTTACGATCCCGTGCCATAGTGTCTCTCCTCTTCCTTGGTTTTTCCGTTGAAGCGAATAGGCTCGGGATGATCCGAGCGGGCAAACCGCCTGAGATCGCCAACGGGAATGAGTTGTTTGCGGCCGATTCTCCGGGTGTGGAGTTTTCCCTCCGAGATCAGGTAGTCAAGGGACCGAACACTGATGCCGAGAGCCGTCGCGGCGTCTTTGCGTGAGTACAGGAGGATTTCGATCGGTTCTGCCATGAATCGCCTCGCAGGCGTCCGGTGACACCGGAGCGTGGAGCAGATATATGGCGAGTCTGAAACTCGGTCAATTTTGCGATTGGGGCCCCAATCGAGACCGGGCGGCGAAGATCCTATTCCTGGTGATGAGGCAAGGGAGGGGAAGTGGCGCGCAAATTACTCCGGTGCGAGCTGCCTCTTGCACTCGCGTGGCGTTTGTCTTTTCTCCAGGTGAGCCGTCTGCACTCTCGGCAACGGACGAGCAGATTATCACCGCGTACCTCAATCACAGCGTTTTCGGCTTCGATCAGGTGTCCCTTCGGGCAGATGCGTCGCGCGAATCGAATGCTCGCAAAGCTCTGCGCGACTTCAAGGTGCGCTGGATTGCAGCACGCGGCTCCGATGCAATCTTTCCGGGAGAGTGCGTGGATGAGCCGTGCCTTCCTGGGCACGGGCCCAACGAAGACCTCGTAGTAAACCTTGGGGGCTTTGCGTTCCTTGCCAGCAAGAAAGACGCGCCCATAGCCGAAGCGATCGACGGCGCCCTTGTAGAGCCAGCATCCGGTCTCTGGATGGACGGTGATGCGAGAGCGAAGGATGTCTTTGGTCAGGGTTGTGGGATTTGCCGGCTCGTCCGTACCATCACGTACCATCCACCACCCATGATTTTCAGAGTGGCAGTTTTGGTGGCAGTTTGGTTTGGATTGGGGTGCTTGGCGGTGCGGCGTGGTGCGACTCATTATTTTCTCCTAAACAGCTCATTTTGTGTGGTTTAGGAGGGTTGGTGCGCCCTGGTGCGAGGTCGTGCAAATGGCCTCATCAGACGTCCTAAGTCTGGTGCGTCTGCCAATTTCGCCACTTTCGCAATTTGAATCCAGACGGCTGCGGTTTACGTTTGCCGGTGACGATTTGGTGTCCAAACGGGCATACCAAATCTACATCTGAATTGTATCGTGTCCCGCGGGTTAGACAATGGTTCTGATGTTTGCTCCGGTTATCGCGAGCCGTGATGCAACCGTAGAGCGGGTTCTGGGCGAACGTTCTTGCCATACAGCCAGACCAATCGCCGCTATTTACAGCGGCTAATGAAACGGAGCTTACACGCTATATGGAAGCTTCGTTGTTCCTGCTTTATGAGAGCTGCTATGCGGACAGGCCGTGCTGTTGAATTTTGTAAAGAAGGCTACGGTAACTAATGTTAAGGTTCGATGCGGCCCTTCTGCGATTCCAGCTTGAGCCTGGAGAGCATCCTGAAGCATGCGAATCTCGGTTTGATTCTTGACTTCGATGGCGGCTTGGTTGAATTTTTCGAATCAGAAGACGTCAAAGACCTGGCTGCCAAGATCCTGACGATGATGAATGAACCGGATAGAACCGACGCGTTGCGGGTGCGTGGTATGAATTTTGTCGAGCAGAATAATTGGGATAATAAGAAGCACGAATTATCTGGACTTAGCGGATGGCCTGGTGCATTTGCAGCCACACCATGCTTAGTGATGACTCTCTGCCGTCTGCACTAGATGTTCTTTCGATAGATGACGAAAGATGCTGGAACTGGAAGCTACGATACCGATACATCGTTGAACGGGTCGCTCTGTAAAACTGTTCGGATTTCATTCCGTTATATCCTCCAGTCTGGCTGTGGATTCGACTACCTCGTATGGCCGCATCATCTCGTTATCTTCGTGCTCAAGGAGATGACAGTGCCAGACGTAACGGCCGGTGTACCCTTCGAAAGGAATAATGATCCGGGTTACCTGACCAGTCTCGCAACGAATGGTGTCCTTCCAGCCAGCCTCTTCCGGGCTCGCAGGTATTGCGGGTGCGGTATAACGCAGTTCTCCTTTGTCCTGAAACTGGAAGACGTCAAAGTTTCTGCGATCGAGTAGTTGGAACTTCACTAGATGCAGATGGATGGGATGGGTATCCTCCGTCAAATTTACCAATTCCCAGATTTCAGTTGTGTTGATCACGGGCTTTTCCGTTATGGGCATGTGCCATGGTGTGTTGTTCAACAACATCCCCATCGACTGCTGAACCTTGTCCATCGTTTCATCGAGAGTAAGTCGCCGCGTTTTAATTGCTTGGCTTTCCGGAATGCGGGTTATTGTCTTCAAGGCAGATGGGAGTGAACTGTTGTCTGTTGCTCTGGAGGATGCAACGCGAAATTGCATGATGTCGAAGCTGTCGCTTTTGAGGATGATCTTCTCGCCTGCGTGCTGGCTGAAGTCGAAGATGATGTCGGCGCGCTCTGCTGGAGCGAGCAGAAGACGCTTCATCTTTATGGGTGCTGATAAAAGGCCCTGGTCGCTGCTGATTTGATGCATCGGCAAGAGGTTGCCGAAGGAGAGGCGGAAGAAACGGGCGTTCGATCCGTTCATGATGCGCAGACGGTATTTGCGGGGCTCCACGTCAAGATAAGGAGAGAGCCTGCCGTTTGCGAGCATTACGTTGCTGTAGACCTCGGGGACCCAGGGCGATTTTGGGTCTCCTGAGACGGGGTATTCCAATTGGCCGTCGGAGCGGAGGAAGCGGTCGAAGAGCAGAAGGGGAATTTCGTATTTTCCTTTTGGGAGATTCAGCGTTTCTTCGGCTTCGTCGCGAATGATGAAGAGCCCCTGCAGGCCCGCGTAGATGTTGAGCCGATTAATGCCCATCGTGTGATCGTGGTAGAAAAGCAGCGAAGCAGGCTGATTATTTGGATAGTGATAGAGCAGCGATTTGCCGGGGACAACCCAGTCTTCGGGATACCCGTCACTGGCTGCGGGTGTTTTTCCGCCGTGGAGATGAATGACACAGCGCACTTCGGGCTGGCCGGCTTCGGCTCCGTGAAGGTTGTGATCGATGGGGAGGAAGTGTTTAAGCGGGAGCTTGTTTTGCCACTCCACTATGAGCCCTTGGTCGCTGCGTGTCTCGAAGAGGGGACCGGGCGATGTGCCGTTGAACCCCCACATGCGGGTAGGGGGAAGATCGCGATGAACTTTCTGGTGAATTTCTTCCATGGCTATGCGATAGAACGGTAGAGGTCTGGCTGAATCGTTGGGGTCAGGTTTAAATCCGATATTTTTTACGACTTCAGGAAGCGGCAGCGGATCGACATATGGCTTCAAGGCATTGGGCGCGAGTGCGGAGGATGGAGGCGCCATTCCAGTTGCAACTGCTGTTTTCTCTATCGATAATCCGGTTGCGAGAACTCCCGCACGGCGCAGAAACTTTCTTCGTGAGATCAATGCCAATCGCCTCGTCTTGAGTGTATGCAGGTAAAGGAACCAGGGTGCCGGAGTAAATCGCTCCGACACCCTGGTTCCAGCAAACATGCATGTTTAATAACTATTGGTTTTGGTTTGAATTTGTAGGACGGCCCGTGTTTTCGTTTAGCAGGAGGGGCACGTTCGGTGGGTTCTTGAAGTCGAACATGTTCGTGAGAACGCCTGCACGGCTGTCAAAGGAGCCATCGATTCGCTGCCCGCCAACCCAGTTGTCTTCGATGAAGCGAAGGATGGAGGACTGGTCGGTGATGGTGTGATCGACGAAGTTCTGCTTCGCGAAGGGGGAGATGACCAGCAGCGGCAGACGAGGACCGTAGCCGCAGCGGCCTTGTGCGTGCAGGGCAGTTGTGGACGAGAGAGCGGTCGAGCCGTCGCCGCAGGAGCCGGTTGCAATCAGAGCATCGGCCGAGGTCGATGACTGGTTCACAATCGGGCTCATCTGGTGATCGTACCAACCGTCGGAGTCGTCATAGGCGATGACTACGGCGGTGTGCTCCCAGTCCTTCTGCTGCTGGAGGAAGTTGATGACGCCAGTCACGAATGTCTGCTCGTCGAGGGGATCGGAGTAACCGGCGTGGCCATCCTGGTAGCCAGGAGCCTTGAGGAAGCTGACCGATGGGAAGTTGCCGGCTTTTACCGCAGCGTAGAAGTCGTTGATGTCGTACTGGTGGTTGGCCGCATCGCCTTCAAAGCCGATGGACTTCGCCGAGGACGGACGCGTGTGCTTGGGGTTGGCTGTGGAGGTGTAGTACTGGAAGGGTTGGTGGTGAGGGATGTAGTCGGCCTTCTTGGTGAGGGTTACGGCCGAGGTCGTGCTGCGGTTGCAGCCCGACGTTCCATTGGCATTAACCTTTGTCAGATCGAAGCCGCCTGAAAAGAAGCCCCAGGTTACGCCCTTGCTGTTCAAGAGGTCGCCGATGTTCTGGCCGCTGAAGTGAACCGCTCCTGAGCCGGAGCAGACATCGCCGATTGGATCGGCATCGTTGATCAGAGTCGTGCCGCCGCTGCCATCGGGGATTACCGAGTCTCCGGCGCTGATGGAGTCATCCACGCCGCCGGTCTGCCCTGAGATGAGATTGATTGCACCGGGGGTTGAAGGCCCGAAGGTGGTGTTGTAGGAGTTGTCGCTCATTGCGTAGTTCTGGGCATAGTTCCAGAGGGCGGTTACGGTGTTGCCGTCGTAGTAGCCCATGACGAGTGCGTTCGTGGTCTGTCCGTTCGGCGGAGGGCCGGGGGTTCCGGTGTACTTGGGGAAGCCGTCCATGAGGCCACCGTGGAACGCCTGCTGCTCGGGGGTGTAGTCGTGGTCCTGGTCGGCTGTCGCTGCTTCAGAACGATCGAGACGGAATGGGTTCGATGCGCTGGGTCCATTCAAAGCTTTATTCAGAAAGTTTGGGTTGTTGAATAATAATGCATCCGTATAACCGTTGATGGCTGGGGTGGCGGCGGCCGCCTTGAATTTTGGTTCACCCGGCGGGTTGAGCGCGACGGGGTAGGTGCCGAAGTAATGATCGAACGAGACATTTTCCTGAAAGATCACGACCAGATGCTTGATAGGCGTGGCGGTCTCTCTGGAGTTGGCTTGCGCATTGGCAAGGGCTGGCCCCGCAACTTGTCCAGCCACCAGCAGGGTGGCTAGAGAACTCGCAATTAATCTTTGCATTGATTTCTCCTTATTGAGGCCTCGACCGGGCCACTACTTCAAAGGTTTAGTCAATGTTTGTGAATAAATTGTGACGAAGCTATGTAATGCCGAATAAATACGGCACTCCAGTTGCTAGGTGTTCGGTCGTTAAATTGGTTTCGGCAATTCACTTGTTTGAAGACGGTCATTTTTTGTAGGAAACAATTAGTAGAGGACGAGGATTTTGTGAACGAGCTACCGGATTTTGCGATAAAGTAGTCTCACCATTGTTAACAATCTGTGACTTTTGTCCGTAGCTTCCCCGACACCTGGTTCCCCAAGTGTCTCTGCGGGTGAACCTCCATCCTTTCAACGTAGTAAATATCTCCATTCTTTTCAGTCGTAAGAACCGAACGTTGCTCCCAAAATTTTTGATTTAGGACGAGGTATTTCATGGGGATTTCGAGGCGCGATTTTCTGATGCGTGTTGGGCAAGCTGGCGGCTACAGTGCTGCGTTTGCAACCATGCAGTCGCTAGGGCTGATGCAGATGAAGGGCGAGATGGTGAAGCCGATTGAAGCGGCACCAGGAAGCGGCAAAGGCATGCATGTCGCAGTGTTGGGCGGCGGCATTGGTGGGTTAGTTACGGCTTATGAATTGAAAAAACTGGGCTATGATGTGACGCTGCTGGAGGCCAGGGAGCGTCCTGGTGGACGTAACTGGACTGGCCGCAACGGAACGAAGGTGGAATTCGTCGATGGCACGACGCAGTCAATTAACTGGGAAGAAGGCAACTACCAAAATCTGGGACCCGCACGACTGCCGAGTACACATTGGACCATGCTGGGATATTGCCGCGAGTTGGGTGTGCCGTTAGAGGTCGAAATTAACACCTCGCGCTCAACACTATTGCAGAACGACAAGGCAAATGGCGGAGCGGCTGTTCCACAACGGAAGGCCATTAACGATACAAGGGGCCATGTGTCGGAATTGTTGTCGAAGTGTATTTCGCAAGGCGCGCTCGATCAGGATATTTCCAAAGAAGATCGCGATCGGATGACGGCATTCCTGAAAACCTACGGTCCTCTGGACAAGACCGGAACGTATATAGGATCGGATCGGGCAGGGTATAAGACGCCCCCGGGGGCCGGAACACAAATTCCTGAAGTCGAAGTCCCAATGGATATGCATATGCTACTGGACGAAGGCTTCTGGGGCGGCATGTTGTATGAAGAGACGTGGGACTGGCAAGCCACGATGATGCAGCCGGTGGGTGGCATGGACCGGATTCCGTTTGCGTTTGCTAAGGCCCTTGGGCCTGTGGTGCAGTTTGGCTCGCCCGTGACTGCGATCAAGAAAACTGCCAACGGCGTCAGAGTGAGTTACAAGCAGAAGGGTATCGAAAAACAGCTTGATGCCAATTACTGCGTAATTGCGATGCCGTTCGAGATGCTGAAAAAGATTCCGCATGATCTGTCGCCCGAATTTGCAAAGGTGGTAGATCAGAGTACGGCGGCGGGAAGCTACAAGGTGGCTTGGGAAAGCAGACGTTTCTGGGAACAGGATTACAACATCTATGGGGGACTCTCGTTTGTCGCACAAGGCCCCAGCCCGGTATGGTATCCATCGAGTCGGCTGATGCATCCGACGGGCATAGTAGTGGCGGGCTATACGGAAGAACAGGGGACGCCGTTCTGGACGATGTCTCTGGATGAGAAATTTGCGGCGTCGCGAGGGACGATTGAGAAGTTACATCCTGGGCATGGGAAGGAACTGAAGAACCCTGTGTACTGTGGCTGGCGGCACGTAAAGTGGAATGAAGGCTCGTGGATTCGCGGTTATGGCGGGGGCCCGGGTGGATATAACGTCATCATTGAGGCAGATGGCCCTATTTATTTTGCTGGCGATACTGCAAGCCATGTTGTGGGCTGGCAGGAAGGTGCCGCACTGAGTGCACGGCGGGCTGTGGGAATGATCAGCGACAAGGTAAAGGCGGCGCGCTTGACTGGAGCGGTCCATGGGGCTGTGCAGGGATAGTTCTTAGATTCGCAACTACCAGACTGGAGAGTGTGATGAAGCTTAAGAATGTTGTGATTGCGGGAGTAATCTTGACTTCCGCGTGTGCGATCGAAGCCCAGGTCGCGGTGAAGCATTTGCAGCCAAATGAAAAGTCTCCCATTGCGAATGGTGTATGGGCCGGAGACACGCTGTATTTGAGTGGCCAGCTAGCCGATCCTGTAACTCCGGCCGATCCAGCGAAAGGAACGGCAGCTGTCTATGGGGACACTAAGGCGCAGGCGTTCAGTGCGCTAACGAAGATCCAGGGTCTACTGAAAGCTCAAGGTTTGGATATGAAGGACGTCGTGAAGATGACGGTATTTCTGGCTGGCGATCCGGAAAAGGGTGGCAAACTGGATTTCCCAGGACTCCAGGCGAGTTACACGCAGTTCTTCGGCACTACGGATCAGCCCAATAAGCCGGCTCGCAGCGCAATGCAGGTTGCGGCATTGGCGGCTCCTTGGGCACTGGTGGAGATTGAAGTGATTGCAGTAAAAAGTAAGTAGGGAATCGGATTGATTGAAAGAGGGGACCTAAAGGATCCCCTCTTTTTTGTCTAGATGCTACTTCGTTATTTCAGCCCGTAAAGCCGGGGTAGATTTTAGTTCGCGGGCACGTTGTTCCACAGCTCGCATGACGCGCAGCAGATTTCCGCCATAGATCTTCTTAATATCATCGGCACTGTAACCTTTTTCTAGCAAAGCGCGGGTGAGGACAGGGAACTTGTTGTAGGAGTCGAGTTCGGGAGGTACGCAGCCTACACCGTCGAAGTCGGTACCGATGCCAACGTGATCAATGCCGCCGACTTGTACGGCGTGATCGATCTGTGTGACGACGTCCGCGAGTGTGGCGGGTGGAAGCTTGGCGGTGAATTCAGCTTTCAACTTCTCAATGGCCTCGGCCTTTGCCGCAGGATCTTCGATCTTCAACGCGGTCATGTATTGCTCGCGCATGGAGGCCTGGAGCGGCTTGGACTCGTTGAAGTAACGCTGCGAAAGAAAATCGCAGCCGAAGTTGATCTGTAAGACCCCACCTTTCGCTGCGAGTGCCTTGATCATGTCGTCAGTCATGTTGCGGGTATAGCTGGAGACAGTGCGGCATCCAGAATGCGAGGCGATGATGGGAGCGGTGCTGGTCTCGAGCGCAGCGTAGAACGTTGCGTCGGCAGTATGGGAGATGTCGACCATCATGCCAAGGCGGTTCATCTCGCGGACGACATCTTTGCCAAAAGGAGTGAGACCACTGTGATGTTTGATCTTCGGATCGTCTGCATCACCTTGTGAATCGGCCCAGTTGTTGGTGTTGAAGTGGGTAAGAGTCATATAGCGGACGCCGAGGGTGTAGTAATCGCGGAGGAGGCGGAGGGAATCCTCGATTGCATGACCGCCTTCAATACCCATAAGTGCGGCGATCTTGTGGTCGTTGTGGGCACGGACAATGTCGTCTGCGGTGGTGGCGAAGACGAAGTCGTTGGGATGTGCGGCGATAATGTCAGTGCGTACGGTGTCGATCATCTGCAGAGCGCGGTTGGCGGAGTTGTTGTCTTTGACGTATTCGGCTCCAACGTAGACTGCGAAGAACTCGGCTCCGAGGAAGCCCTTCATGCGCGGGAGGTCAGTTTCGCCACTCTTGTTTGGAGTGGCGATATCGTAGCCAGAGACAGTTCGAGAAGTAACGTCATTGTGAGTATCGATGAGAATAGCTTCGCGGGTGATGCGATCAACCTCCTCCTGCGAGACTTTTTTGTGAGGTTGCTGAGCGACGAGGGGAAGCGTGAAAGCTCCGATAGCTACTAAAACATGGATTCGTTGCGTAATGAGCAAGCGTAGAACCTTTCTATAGATGGTGCGAGAGTTTATCGCAGGCACCTGTGCCGAGCTTCTTTAGTTAGAGAGTGTCACTGTGAAGCTAGGAATTCTTAGCTATGTGGTGCATAAAATTTTGCGGGAACGTTGAAATACTGTAACTCAAATTGAATCGTGGACCACCATAAATCCATTTATTGTTCAATGCATCATGGAGAGAAGGTGAAAAATCCACCAAAATTCCTATTGACATGACGTTCATACTTCGCTAGGCTCGGTTCCATCACCAAAAAGGCTACTTCTCACGTCAGTGAGACCGAAGAAGATCCACGGTCTCTCAGCCAGAAGTGTATTTAGCTCCCACCGTGTCGCGGTTTTTAGCAGCATAGGTCATAAAAGGGCACTCGCCTGATCTGATCTACCGTATCTCGTAAGTTCAATTTGCTTGTCGTTATGACCCTCGCCCCGGGTACTTCTTCCGGAGAGCAGATCGCAGAGATTCAGCAGCTTTAAAAGTAGCGTTAGACTAACTGCATTTGTAAGTCATTGAAAGACCGACGATGGATATTTCTATCTGTCGGAAAGGATGCTAGATATAGCGACCTAGGCAAGACTCTATCTCGACTTAGTCGTATTGTTAGCTAAATTTATTTCCTCTTGAGGTCTGACAGCAGACCGCCACGCATTTGTGTCTTTCAAGCACGAAGGTAGTTATTCCGTTGGAGGTCTTTTGATGATTTGTTCGAATTTTGAAAAGAATTGCAGGCTATTTGTTCTGTCTGTTGTGATGACGACAGTAGCAACAATCGCGAATGCGCAGTCGAATTATGGAGCAGTGCGCGGTATGGTCACCGATGTGCAGGGTGCGAGCGTTACCAGCGCGGCGGTTGCTCTAACAGCAGAAGATACAAAGATTGTTCGTACTACAACGACAAATGGCGCGGGAGAGTATGTTTTCAGTGCGGTTGCGCCTGGTGTCTACACAATTGTAGTGACGACAGAAGGATTCAAAAAGTCAGAGACTAAAGGAATCAGAGTTGACGCTGGTAACACGATTCCATTCGATGTGAGGCTGGAACTCGGCTCGACGAGCCAGAGCGTAGAAGTGACGGCATCCGATCCTATTGTGAATAGTGGCACGTCATTTAACGGGCAGTTGATCGACTCGCAGAAATTACAGAATTTGCCGAATCCTGGACGTAATCCGTTTCTGTTTTCGAAACTGGATAACAATGTGACAGCGGTGGGTGACCCGCGTTTCGTGCGTTTCCAGGACCAGAGTGGATCGTCAACGATCTCGATTGCTGGTGCACCTTTAAGTTCTAATAACTACGCCGTGGATGGCATCCCGATTACGGCCTTCAGCAATCGAGCGGTGATTATTCCATCGATCGAAGCGGTTCAGGAGGTCAAGGTACAGGCAAATACCTATGACTCTGAGATTGGAAGGACAAGCGGCGGTATGTTCAACACGACGTTGCGTTCGGGATCCAGCTCATTGCATGGGGTCTTACAGGGCGAAACGCGGCAGACAAATTGGGGCGCCAATCTGTTCTTTAATAATCAAACACCGTATACAGTCAACGGAGTTACACAGCCAACAACACCTCGCGGAGCAGCAGAATTCTACAGCTATGTTGGATCGATCGGCGGCCCTATCCCGTTGCCGAAGATTCTAGGTGGCAGAGACAAAACTTTTTTCTGGCTAACAGAAGAAGGATACCGTCAGCGCTCGCCTTTGACTGCAGCCAATTCGTTTCCTGTACCGACATTGTTACAACGTGGAACTTCGATCGCGAATGCCGGTGATTTCTCCGAAATAGGAACAGTGGACGCTAACGGAAACTGCATCAGCGGACGGTGCATTTACGATCCACTTAGTTCGGCGCGCAAGGCATTCCCATTCAACAAAATTCCTTCAGACAGAATCAACCCAACAGGATATGCGATTCTCACGGTATATCCGCAGCCAAACACCAATGTCACTTCTTATGGTGGTTTCAACTTCAACGGTGGCGATACCCTGGGTGACCGCGCAGACGAATTCGTCGGGAAATTGACTCATTCCTTTGGCGAGCGCTGGTTGGCAGATTTTTACTATATGCATTATGGCTCGAAGGAACCCGGCGGAAACGCTTTGCAGAATTTCGCTGGTAGTTCATCGTCTTATTTGCTCTATAGGAAGGTGGATGCTTTCGGCATTCAAAATACGATTACGTTGAATCCGACGACCATATTGACCGCAGGGTTCGGTTTCAACCGCTTTCCGAACGACACCCAGGATATCAGTAAAGGTTTCGACCAATCGAAACTTGGCTTCCCCTCTACCTATCTCGCAGCTCTTTCGAAGACGGGCTTCCCGGCAATTACGGGTGATGCAGGTTTGGCGAGTCAAGGAACATCAAACTCCGGGCCCGCAGTTTATTTTTCGAGGAATTTTGTTGCTGGAGTGGCAAAGAGCCTTGGTACACACAGCCTGAAGGCAGGATATGTATTTCGCGCAATCAGTCTGACATACACGAGTTTGAGCAATGCCAGTGGTGCCTTTACCTTTGACAGCACGCTCACTAATTCAGGGCTTGGGAGTTCGGATGCTCATCCGTCAAGTGGAACGGGGGCTACCGCGGCGGATATGCTGCTCGGCTATCCGACGACTGGATCATTGGTTGTGCCCACACAATTGGCAATCACATCACAATACAACGCGTTTTATGCTCAAGACGATTATCGTGTGACGCCGAAGCTTACATTGAACCTAGGCCTTCGGTATGAGCATGAGCCCGGCGTGAGTGAACGCCACAATCGCTACTCTGTCGGCTTTGATCGCACAGCTGCTTACACGGTGGCCGGATCATCTGTTCCAGCTGTAGGTGGCATTGAATTTGCTGGACAGGGTCACTACGGTACATCAACCGGGCAAACGGTAAACAAGATTTCACCACGCGCCGGATTTGCGTATGGCATAACACCGCAGACTGTAGTTCGAGGGGGTTATGGTCTCTTCTATCAGCCGCTTGTATACAGTGGATCGGCTTCACTCGCTCCTGGTTTTGTGTTGACCAACGGTATTCCATCGCAGAGCGGTGTGCCAGCCATTAGTCTCTCGAATCCTTTTCCGACCCTGAGTACGACGCCTACTGGCAATACATTGGGTTATAGCACCAGCGTTGGAAGTTCTCTATCGCTGATCGATCAGGCCCGTAAGGCGCCTTTCTTTCAATCTTATTCCGCCGATATTCAGCAAGAGTTACCCCATGGCTTCGCTTTGAAGATTGGTTATGTAGGCGGTCATGGAAGAAACCAGCCGAATAGTGTGAACATCAATCAGCTGCCGGATAATTATTACGCATTGGGTAACGCCGCTCTCACGAACAAAGTACCGTTTACGTTTGCTGGCACTGGCGCATGGAGCAAAGGGGCTCAAGCTTTCAATCAAACACTGCGTCCTTTTCCTCAATTCACTACCATCACCGATTCCATCAGCGATGGTGTGACTGACTACAACGCGTTGAATGTTAAAGTTCAGAAGCTGTTCTCTAATGGTCTTACTGTCCTCGGAGCCTTCACCTGGTCGTCGAATTGGGACAATCTGTGGGGCGCAAGCAGTACTTTGAATCCACTGAACGGAAGCAGCAACCCAGGCAGCAGTGGAGGGGCGCAGGATTTTTACAACTTGCCAGCGGAGTACGCGCGCGCGATCAACAATATTCCCAAACGGACAACGTTGGCGGCCACATATGAACTACCTTTCGGCCGTGGCAAGCAATTCTTGGGAGGAGCAAATCATTGGTTGGATCTTGCTGTTGGAGGATGGAGGTTCAACAACGTCATGATTATTCAGGATGGCGCTCCACTGCCGATCTCGCAGAGCACGAACAGCAACTCTGCCTTTGGCAATTCGATGACACGTCCGACGCTGGTGCCCGGAGTCAATCCTTGTTATACGGGAAGCCCGCAGGGTCGTCTGAACAAGTACTACAATCCAGCTGCGTTCACCGCGACAACAGCGGGTGGTTATGGTAATTCGCCCCGTACTTTGAATTGCTATGGCCCTGGCTATACGAACTTCGACCTATCGCTCAACAAGAACTTCCACCTCACCGAGCGGTTCAATGCTGAGTTTCGTGCGGAGGCACTCAATGCTTTCAACACACCGCAGTTCAATGGTCCAAATCTAGCTTCAGATAGTTCAACCGCCGGAAAGATCACCGGTACGCTGGGCTTTCCTCGGTTGATTCAGTTAGGCGGACGACTAACTTTCTAACGAACAAGACTTCATTAAAGAAGGGGTGCAGAAATCTCTGCACCCCTTCTTTGCTGTTTACTTGGGTTGACAGCGGGCGAGCGGCCCGGCTAGAGTCGCATTTCGTGGATTCACGTGGTCAGATAAAGTATTTTCGACGCACAAAGCTCTTCTTTATCGAAAGAATCTGCGTTTGTGATTTTTCACAATCGGTAGATAGCTTTGAACTAGATCTGTCATAGGGAGAAGTGTGATGGCTGAGGCGACTTGCGATGTTGGATTGATTGGACTGGCGGTGATGGGCCAGAACCTGGTTTTGAATATGAACGACCATGGATATCAGGTGGCGGTTTTCAACCGGACGGTGTCGAAAGTCGATGACTTTATCCACAATGAAGCGAAGGGAACGCAGGTTGTCGGCGCTCATTCGGCTGAGGAGCTTTGCAGTCTGCTGAAGTCGCCGCGACGAGTGATGTTAATGGTGAAAGCCGGCGATGTGGTCGATCAGACGATTGAGCATGTTTTACCGTATCTCGAGAAGGGCGACATTCTTATCGACGGTGGGAACTCACTGTTTACGGATACAAATCGCCGTACCAAGGAATTGGCCGATAAAGGGATTCTGTTTATTGGCACGGGTGTTTCTGGTGGTGAAGAGGGCGCACGGTTCGGTCCTTCGATCATGCCGGGGGGGAATCCTGCAGCGTGGCCTCATGTGAAACCGATCTTTCAGGCAATTGCGGCGAAGGTTGAAGACGGAACTCCGTGCTGCGATTGGGTGGGGCAAGATGGTGCTGGGCACTACGTGAAGATGGTGCACAACGGGATTGAGTACGGCGATATCCAGTTGATCTGCGAGGCTTATCAGTTATTGAAGGACGGCCTGGGACTGACCGGGGATGAGTTTCATGACGTATTCACAGAATGGAACAAGGGCGAACTCGATAGCTATTTGATCGAGATCTCGGCTACGATTTTTGCCAAGAAGGATGATGATGGGCAGCCGCTGCTTGACAAGATTTTGGATACGGCAGGGCAAAAGGGAACGGGCAAGTGGACGGCGATCTCGGCCCTTGACCTAGGCCAACCGGTCACTCTTATTGGGGAGAGTGTGTTTGCGCGATGTCTTTCGGCATTGAAAGAGGAAAGAGTCGCTGCCTCAAAGGTGTTGCAAGGGCCGAAAAAAGTCCTGACTGTTTCGGAGAGGAAAGAGTTTATCGAAGACGTTCGGCGCGCTTTGTATTGTTCGAAGATGATTAGTTATGCGCAGGGCTACATGCTGTTGCGCGCTGTGGAAAAAGAGCAGAAATGGGAACTGAATATGGGTGGAATAGCACTCATGTGGCGTGGCGGCTGCATCATTCGCAGCGTGTTCCTGGGAGATATCAAGGCGGCTTTCGACAAGAATCCGAAACTACAAAATCTTTTGTTGGATGATTTCTTCTCGAGTGCGTTGAATAAGTATGGCTGGTCGTGGCGTAAAGCTGTAATCCATGCGATCGAAATTGGTGTTCCGATGCCGGCATTTTCTACGGCACTTGCTTTTTACGATGGCTATAGGACTGAGCGACTACCGGCAAATCTGCTACAGGCGCAACGAGACTTTTTTGGGGCGCATACATATGAACGAATCGATAAACCTCGGGGTGAGTTCTTCCATACCAATTGGACCGGACACGGTGGGCGGGTCTCGTCGTCAACTTATAACGCTTGAGGGTTCAATATGGCTTGAAGTCAGAATAACTTAGCTTTTTGAGGTCAATTATTAGCAGGAATGTAAGGATGGCAGACAACCGGCTACGCTAAAAGCGCAGCCGGTCACTCTTAATTGAGTCTGGTTTTATTTAAGGTGTTGCCAGGCGTCGTAGGTGAAGACGCCGACGATGCCAGCGGTCATGGCGGCGGCGGCAACACCTAGTATGCGCACAAATGGCTGTATTCTGTTGACTTTGCGAACGATCTCGGACTGTTCGCGTTGTTCATTGGATTCGGTTTCGCTGAGGAAGAGCTGATCCTCTTCATAACGGGTCAGTTGTCCGCGATAGGCAAGCAGCGCGAGAAAGCATGCTGCAATTACCGCCCAGACAATGAGCATGACGGGTATTACGCTCATAGCAGGTTCCTCCGCCCTGTAGCAGGGTCTTCCGTTGTAAGGGCGGTTTGCGATACCTCGCGGATCCGGCTACGGGCCCGAGATATCGTGCCGTCCGATGGCATCATACGCCTGTGCGAGAGTTGTGAACCAGCCTTTTTCCAGGGGTGAGGGGTTAGTGACGAGTGACCCAGTGAAGGGTAAAGATGGCGACAGAAGCGACGGTGGCGATCACGGCAAGAAGCATGATGGCGATGAACCAGGCGGCTCTATTGGCTGTCTTTGGTGTGGGTTGAGTGATTCCGAAGGTATTAATGAAGACATTCGCGAGATAGAGAAGGAGTTTCATGGCTTTTGATAAAGCTGCAACTTCGGTGCCGGGGGTGCATCTATTGCTAAAGTACGTTCTGTGCGTGAATGGTATGCTTGCCGCCGTGGTGGCAGGAGACTACACTAAATAGGTAGATATACAAGGAGATTTGCCCGATGGCTACTGCAACCGTGACCCCTACCGCTGAAGTCGTAACTGGAACCCCTGCTTCGACTCAGCCGGTAACTCTGACTCCTGCGGCTATTGTTAAGGTTAAGGAGATTATGGCTACGCAGGATCCGGTTCCTGCCGGTCTGCGGATTGGTGTGGTTGGTGGCGGATGTTCTGGTTTCCAGTATTCGATGTCGTTCGAGAATCAGAGCGGCATGATGGACAAGGTTTATAAATTCGAGGATCTAAAGGTGTTTGTGGACGCGACCTCGGCGATGTACCTGAGCAACTGCACGGTGGATTATGTGGAGACGCTTGAGGCTGCGGGCTTCAAGTTTGAAAATGCCGCCGTGAAGAGCACCTGCGGTTGCGGATCTTCTTTCAGTGTTTAGTTAGAGAAATCAGTGTTTAGTTAGAGAAATTTTCTTGTTGGTGAGCCCCGGCTTCGGCTGGGGCTTCTTGCGTTTTATGGGCGTTTTTCATAGGGGTTGCGAAAAACCGGGTGCAGGGGAGCGGTTTTTTGTGTGCAGTGTGTGGTGAAATGTCTGGCAAAGGTGGATGCCGAATTGTCGTTTATCGTGGATCGAAAATTATGCAGAGATTTCAGATTTATTTTCGGTCGGGAATTTGAGGCGGAATTAATTGCTGCGATGCATACTCGTTGATCTTCGGGTGGCTGACCGATTGGTTGACCAGCGATTAGGTTGTAGAGTGATTGGTAACTGATGATATCTGGCGCGACGAAATCGTTAGCTTTAGTAAATCCATTGCCTTATGAAGGCTTGAACGCCTCGCCTGATGGAAGTGGCGAGATTCAGAAAGCATCCCAGGTGATTCCGGGGTTTTCAAGGAGTGATCTATGAGTGACGAGACGAAGAAGCCGGATGAAAAGCGCCAGGAGCCGTTTCTGGGCATGGTCAGCCGAAGGTCTTTCCTGTCGCAGCTTGGGGCTGCCGGGGTTGCGGCAACGGCGCGTCCGTTTGCAGCTTCGGCCCAGACGGAGCCAGCGATGGTGGCGAACGATATTGGCACGGAGAAGATTGAGGGTGCGATTGGCGTAAAGCTACGAGTGAACGGGAAGGATGTAAGTCTCGAGATTGATCCGCGGACGTCACTGCTGGACTGCCTGCGGGAGCACGCTGCCCTTACGGGTACGAAGAAGGGTTGCGACCATGGGCAGTGCGGGGCTTGCACGGTGCATGTGAATGGGCGGCGCATCAATTCTTGCCTGACGCTGGCGGCGATGCATGAGGGCGATGAGATCACGACGATTGAAGGGCTCGGGGAGCCTGGAAATCTACATCCGATGCAGGCTGCGTTTGTTGAGCACGATGGGTATCAGTGCGGGTACTGCACATCGGGTCAGATTATGTCGGCGGTTGCGTTGTTGAAGGAGCCTTGCGGGCCTAAGGATGCGGATGTGAAGGAGTTGATGAGCGGGAATATTTGTCGGTGTGGGGCCTATCCAAATATTGTGGCGGCGGTTCAGGCGGTTAGGCAGAGGGCTTAGTGGAGATGGATTGGGGTGAGGGGACTCGGGTCGCTTCGCTCCCCTCGGAAATGCGGGGGTTCTTCGCTTCGCTCGGAATGACAGACAAAAGCAAGGGCAAAGGCAAGAGCTGGCCAGGAAGAGGGTTACATTCCCACCCATCGCGATACGACTGCGATGGATGGGGCACCCGGGGTGTATTGGTTGGGTAGAGAGAACAGGCAACAGCAACGGCAAGAGCAACGGCGAGAGCAACGGCGACGGCGACGGCAGAGTTTAATCGGAATGGCGGGTCTGGCAGCTTAGTTCAGGAGTTTGTTATGGAGATGTTTCGGTTTACGAAGGTTGCTGATGTGCCACAGGCGGTGCAGGCGGGCGCGCAAGCGAAGACGGCGCAGCAGGGGGCGCAGGTTCGGTTTATTGCGGGTGGGACTACGCTGCTGGACCTGATGAAGCTGAATGTGGAGCGGCCTACCTTGGTGGTCGATATCAACCGGCTGCCGCTGGATAAGGTGGAGAGGCTGCCGAATGGCGGGTTGAAGATTGGTGCGCTGGTGCGGAATTCCGATCTGGCGCACGACCCGATTGTGCAGAAAGATTATGCCGTGCTCTCTCAGGCGTTGTTGTCGGGGGCTTCGGCGCAGTTGCGGAATATGGCGACTACGGGCGGCAATCTCCTGCAGCGTACGCGGTGCGTTTATTTTCGCAATGATGCGATGGCTTGCAATAAGCGTGAGCCTGGGTCGGGCTGCTCGGCGATTGAAGGAGATAACCGAACGCTGGCGATTCTTGGGACGAGTAAAGACTGTATTGCTACGAATCCTTCGGACATGAATGTGGCGCTTACGGCGTTGGAGGCTGTGGTTCATATTCAAGGGGCGAAGGGTGAGCGCGATGTTCCGATTGGCGAGTTCTTTGTGGTTCCGGGGAGTACGCCGCAGCGGGAGAATGTGCTGGAGCCGGGGGATCTGATTACGTATGTCACGCTGCCTGCGCCTAAGGCGAATTCGAAGCAGGTTTATTTGAAGCTGCGGGATCGGGCTTCTTATGAGTTTGCGCTTGCTTCTGCGGCAGTTGTGACGGAGGTGACGGATGGGAAGATTTCGTATGTTCGCGTGGCGATGGGCGGTGTGGCGACGAAGCCGTGGCGGTCGGTTGAGGCGGAGAAGGTTTTGTTGAATAAGGCTGTGGATGCGAAGGTGTTTCGGCAGGCGGCTGAGGCAGCGCTGCATGGGGCGGTTCCGCAGAGTGAGAATGGTTTTAAGGTGGAGTTGGCGAAGAGGTGTGTTGTGCATGCGCTTGGTTTGGCTACGGTTTGAGTCGCTTCGCCTTCGCTCCTGCCTTTGGCCGAGCAGAGGCCGCTTCGCGGCGCGTTTTAGACGCGGGGCTGAAGCCCCGCTTTACCTGGAGGCAACAGCAAGAGCAGGTCAGAAGCAATGACAAGAGCAACGACAACGACAAAAGAGGGGAGAGGTATACATTCCCACTCATCGCGATGGGACCGCGATGAATGGGGCACCCGATCTTTTGTGGCTGGTTTAGGAAGACAAGAGCAAAGCAAAGGCAAAAGCAGATCCCTATGGGATGACAAACAAGAAAAACAACTGCAACTGCAAATACAGGGATTCTTCGCTTCGCTCAGAATGACGACAGTTTGTTGTTTGGTGCTTTTGTATGGCGGCCGTTTTTTGGTTCGTTGAAGGTTTATCGAATGGCTTGACGGAGTAGGGATTTTCAGGGAGTGGTTATGACGACGATGATGGATAGGACGACGACGGTTCCGCCACGGACGAATGGTTCTTTGCCGCGTGTGGATGGTGCACTGAAGGTAAGCGGGACGGCGATTTATACCTCTGACCATGTGTTTCCGGGGATGCTTTATGCGGTGCCGGTTTGCGCGACGATTGCCAGTGGGACTGTGACCTTGATTGATACTTCTCGGGCGGAGGCTATGCCTGGGGTGAAGGCTGTTTATCATCGCGCGAATATTGGGAAGATTTATCGCACGGCTCCGGCGAGTGGATTTTCAGGCATTGTTGATGAACGTCGTCCGCCGTTTGAAGACGATACGGTTCGGTATTACGGTCAGTATGTCGCTGCGGTGGTGGCGTTGACGTTTGAGCAGGCTGTGGCGGCGGCGAATGCGGTGAAGGTGACGTACAAGGCTGATAAGCATAATGTCAGCGATCACCTTGAGAGCGATGAGAAATCTAAGGTGGATAGTCAGCGAGGCGATCCTGACGCGGCGTTCAAGACGGCAGCTGTGACGGTGGATGAGACGTATGGGACGCCGACGGAGACGCATAATCCGATAGAACTGCATGCGAGCGTGGCGATTTGGGATGGGCAGAGCTTTACGTTGTATGAGACGTCGCAGGCGGTGGTGAATCATCGCGAGGTGATGGCGCAGATGCTGGGTGTGCCGACGGAGAATGTTCGGGTGATCTCGCGGTTTTTGGGGTCGGGGTTTGGGGGAAAGCTGTGGCCGTGGACGCATTGTGCGATTGCGGCTTGTGCGGCGCGTGATTTGAAACGACCGGTGAAGTTGGTGGTGACGCGGGACATGATGTTTCAGAGTGTGGGGCATCGTCCGCGAACGCAGCAGCGGGTGAGGCTGGGTGCGGGTGCTGACGGCAAGCTGGTTGCGGTGATGCATGACTCGCTGAACCATACGTCGATACTTGACGACTATGAGGAGGGTTGCAGCGAGGCGACGGCTTATAGCTACAGCACGCCGAATCTGCGAGCGACGTCGGGGTTGGTGCGAAGGAATGTGGGGACGCCGACTTCGATGCGTGGGCCGGGCGCGGTACCGGGGCTGTTTGCGCTGGAGTCTGCGATGGATGAGTTGGCGGTGAAGCTGAAGATCGACCCGGTGAAGTTGCGGTTGGTTAATGAGCCGGCGATCGATGAGGGATTGAAGCTGCCGTTTTCTTCACGGCATTTTGTGGAGTGCTTGAATACAGGTGCGGAGAAGTTTGGATGGGCGAAGCGGACGCCCGAAGTGGGTTCGATGAAGCGGGATGGGCTGACGCTGGGGTGGGGCGTGGCGGGCTGCTCGTGGATTGCGGAGCGGATGGAGGCGGAGGTTGCGGTTGAGCTGAGAGGCGATGGGACGGCGCGGGTGTCGTCGGCGACGCAGGATATAGGGACGGGGACGTATACGGTGATGTCGCAGATTGTGTCGGAGAAGACGGGAATTCCGCATGACAGGATCGAGGTGGTGCTGGGGGATACGGCGCTGCCGCCGGGGCCGATCTCGGGTGGGTCGTGGGCGAGTGCGTCGCTGGTGCCTGCGGTTTCGCAGGCGATTGAGAAGGCACACCAGACGGTGATTATGGCCGCGACGAAGAGTAAAGACACGCCGTTTGTGGATCAGAAGCCAGAAGCGCTTGCGGTGACGAATGGGCGGGTGCATTTGAAGGAGAAGGCTCCGGAGACGGGGATGGCGTTTGAGGAGATTTTGACGAGGAACAATATTCGCGCGGTGAGCGGGCAGGGGAAGTCGGAGGGTACGTTCGGCGAGGCGAACCGCAAACTTTCGAAGCACTCGTTCGGCGCGCAGTTTGCCGAGGTGACGTGGCAGCCGGAGATTGCACGGCTGCGGGTTTCGCGGGTGGTGACGGTGATCGATGCGGGGCGGATATTGAATCCGAAGCCGGCACGGAATCAGATTGAAGGCGCGGTAGTGATGGGTGTGGGGATGGCGATCTTTGAGAAGACGAAGTATGACAGTCGCTATGGTGCACCGATCAATAACAATCTGGCGGACTATATGGTGACGACGAATGCGGATTCGCCGGAGATCGATGTGACGTTTCTGGACTATCCGGATAAGGTGATCAACGAGATGGGAGCACGGGGGGTGGGCGAGATTGGGCTGGCGGGGATTGCGGCGGCGATTACGTCGGCGGTGTATCACGCGACGGGGGTGAGAGTGCGGGATTTGCCAGTGAAGCTGGAGGACTTGATGGGGGCGCCGCAGCATCTTGTTTCGTAAATTGGGCTGAATTGGCTGTGGGTACGTCTAAGATGGACGGAGTGGCTGTGGCTGCGCCGCTCGATATTTATCTATGAATGAATTTGTAGTGAAGCTGGCGGATGAGCGGGGTCGGGTGCAGGAGCAGACTCATGCTGCGGCTACGGCTGAGGAGCTGCGGGCACGGTTTACGCAGGCGGGGTATTACGTCTACTCGGTGAAGCCCAGCAGTGTGCTGGGGGGCGGGGCCAAGAAGAAGGTCAAGCTGGAGACGTTTCTGGTGTTCAACCAGCAGTTTTTGACGTTGATTAAGGCTGGTTTGCCGATATTGGGGTCGCTGGAACTATTGGCAAAGCGGCAGAAGGTAGCGCACTTTCGGGCGCAGCTGGAGGATGTGGCGGCGCGGGTGAAGACGGGGGAGTCGATCTCGCAGGCGTTTGAGGCGCAGGGCGGGTTTCCGCTGGTTTATACGACGACGCTGCTGGCGGGAGAGCGATCGGGAAATCTGGAAGAGGTTTTGCAGCGGTATCTGGACTTCCAGAGGGTGTCGCTGACGTTTCGCAAGAAGCTGAAGGCAAGCTTGATCTATCCGGCGCTGTTGGTGGTGATGGTGATTGCGCTGTTCATTTTTCTGATTACGTTTGTGGTGCCGCGGTTTGCTCAGTTGTATGAGCAGTTGGGGACGCATCTGCCTGCGTTGACTACATTTCTGCTGGACCTTGGGCATAACGCTCAGCATTATGGGATTTATGTGGCTTTGGTGGTGGCAGGGCTTGGTTTTCTGTTTTATCGGTGGGTGAAGACCGACGCCGGAGCTACGGTTGTGGACAAGGTGAGGATTGGGCTGCCGGTGTTCGGGACTGTGTGGCTGAAGTACCAGGTGGGATTGTTTTCGCGAACGCTTTCTACGCTGCTGACGGGTGGTTTGCCGTTGGTGCCTTCGCTCGAGACGGCGGCGCGGTCGATTGATTCGCGGCAGATTGGGAATGCGGTGTATCGGTCGGTGGAGACGGTTCGGGAGGGGAAGGGACTTTCGGCGAGTCTGCAGCAGACGAAGGTTTTTCCGGAGCTGGCGATCGAGATGATCGAGGTGGGAGAGAGTACGGGAGCGCTGCCGCAGATGCTGAACTCGGTGGCGGAGTTTTTTGAAGAGGATGTGCAGACGAATCTTACGGCGGCTATGAGTTTGATTGAGCCGCTGATTTTGATCTTTATGGGTGTGGTGGTGGTGACGATTTTGATTGCGCTTTATTTGCCGATCTTCAGTTTGAGTGCGGGTGGAGTGAGCCAGTAGAGTGTGGGCTAAAGTTTCGCGGGCGCCTCGTAGGTGACGGATAACTCGAACGATTGAGGGGCCGATGCTTTGGTCGTAACGGCTATGGTGTGCCAGCCGGTTTGCTTCACCTGGTTTTGTGGGACGACCTGGGTGCCATCGAGAAGCAGTGGCTGTACGCTGCCGGTGGCAGCGAAGTGAACCTGGCTGTTCTGCGCCGCATAGATGCGACCTACGAGCGTTTGCTGATTGGGCGCTGCTGCGGGGATGTCGAGATCGGGCGCACCGAAGAAGACCTGGGTGGTGTGGCGCGGATGGATGATGACTGGCTTATCTGCGCCTGCACGGGAAAAACATAGATAGCTTTGACCAGAGGCGTATGCGTTGGCCGGGATGGTGAAGCTGGCGTTGCCGTTGCCGTCGGTCCAGATGTCGGGATGGTGGCCGGTGTAGTCGTGGAGGTGTGCGTTGGGGCCGAAAGAAGTGGCGCAGGTGATGGGCCGCCTGTTCCAGGTGTCGAAGTTGAGACAGGTCAATAGACCGGGGCTCGATCCGGTCGAGCCCCCGTCGCCGTTTCGCTCCAATACGATGACGTGATCATCGAGCCAGCGTGTTGTTGTGGAGCCGAAGGCGAAGGTGCGGTTGATGTAGACGAGGTTGTCGATCCAGGGCTTGAGGCCATACGCTCCGGGCCAGACGTCTGAGCCAAAGTAGTCTTTGCCGTAGACGAGGACCTGGCGGCAGGGAATGGAGAGTTGGAAGGCGTAACCGAGGAGTTTGCTGTTGACGACCTGCTGCCCGGGACTGGTGTCGGTGTCGGGATTGTCGACGAATCCGTAGGCCAGGTCGGGACGCCATGAAGAGTAGCCTGCTCCATTGAGCGGCCGGGCGTTGAGGTTATTGCAGGCAGCCTGAATTGCGAAGTGAATGTTGAAGTCTTCGACGCCGGAGCGACCGTTCATGGGCTCGCTGGTGGCCCACCAGTTCAGATTTGCAGGATTGCCATCGAAGTACTCCGAGTAGAAGGACTTGTTGGCCATTGCGCCGTGGTTCATAAACCGACTTACGAATTGCGGCCACATCCCCTTGGTGTCATCGAAGCGTGCGCCATCGGCACCGGTGGTACGGAAGACCCAGTCGCCGTAGTCGAGCGCGTCGCTGATGGTGTAACCGGACGGACTGCAGCGTTGATAGAGCTTCTCATCGCCGAATGCGACGTCGTCGGAGGGGACGGGGACTTCGTCGCGCACTTTGTTGGAGCGGAAGCAGCCGGGGTGCATGGGGCCGCGACCGTTCATGGAGCCATCGGCGGCTTTGTAGCGATAGGCGCCGGCGTTGCCGCCGATGAGCTGATGCAGGACGAGATCGAGATCGACGGCGAGACCGTTACGATGGGCGACGGCGACAAGACGGCGGAGGGACTCGGCTGTACCGTAACGAGTGGGGATGCTGCCCTGTTGATCGAGGGAGCCGAGATCGCGGGAGCAGAAGATGCCGTAGCCATCGCAACCTGATCCTGCGCCACCTTGAGCTTTGGAGGCTGGGGGGAGCTGGATTCGGTCGAAGCCGACGTTCGCCAGAGTGTGGGCCTCGCCGGCGAGAAAATCCCAGAGCCATGGTTTGCCGTGATCTGTGCTGGGCGCGGGAACTGTAATGCGTTCGCCGGCGGGGCCAAAGAACCGGCCCCATCCGATAAGGCTGATGCTCATCCGTTGTCTCCCGATGTGGATGTTATGACGCGATCAGTTGGGCCCGGGGAGATGAGGCACGAGGGCCACACTCCACAGGGTCATCGTAGCGCACGAACAAACGATAACGATGAAGAAACAGGCGACAGACGTGTGATTGAGGCGGGAGAGGTTCACGTTACAATTCGTCATGCTTGGTGGGGAGTGTGTATGAGCCTGGGTCGATCTCGTCGTTGGGTTCTGTGGGGGATGGTGATGATTGCACCGCTGGTGGTGCTGGCTGGCTGTAAGAGCTCGTACTACAAGGCGATGAAGACGTTTGGCAAGGAGAAGCGGGACATTCTGGTGTCGCGGGTGAAGGATTCGAAGAAAGACCAGCAGGAGGCCAAGGAGCAGATCAAGACGACGATGGAGTCGTTTCAGGAGCTGACGGGGTTTCAGGGTGGGTCGCTCGAGAAGAATTACAAGAAGCTGAATGGAGAGTATGAGAAGGCTGCGGATAGTGCGCAGAAGCTGCATAACCGGATCGACTCGATCGATCAGGTGTCATCGGACTTGTTCAAGGAGTGGCAGAAAGAGATTGATGGGATGGAGAACAAGAAGCTGAAGGTGCAGTCGGCGGGGATGTTGCGGCAGTCGCGATTGAATGAGGCGGCGTATATCAAGTCGATGCGCCAGACGGAGGCGCGGATGATGCCTGTGATTACGGCGTTTCATGATCAGGTGACGTTTTTGAAGCACAATTTGAATGCTCGGGCGATTGGATCGTTGAAGGGAACTTCGGCGAAGATGTCGACGGATGTGGATGTGCTGATGGTGAGCCTGGATGGGTCGATGGCGCAGGCGGATGCGCTGATTGCATCGTTGAATGCTGAGCAGTGATACGAGTGTAACTCGCAAAATCCGCGAGTTACTTGGCTCAGGATGACACTTCTTGATTTGGTGGCGAAAAACAAAGAGAGCAACGGCAAAGCAAGAGCGACTCAAAATCAGATCCCTGCGGGATGACAAACAAAAAGACAACAGCAGTGGATCTGCTAAAGGCTGTATTTGAGAGCGCGTTTGGCGGCTAACGAGGCCATGAGGCGGGAGAAGCCGCTGAAGATCATGCTAATACCTACGAGAGTTCCGATGGCCCAGGTGGAGCTGACGGGCCAGGTACGCCAGATCATGACGGCCAGGATGAGGGTGATTGCGGCGTTGATCCAGAGCCAGGCGGTACCGTGACGGGGGCGGACCTGGAAGGCGTGGACAACCTCGATGATGCCCTCGATAAAGAGGTAGACGGCCAGCAGGAGGGTGAGGGAAGCCAATCCGGAGAGTGGGTGAAAGACGAGGTAGCCGCCGGCGAAGAGATAGAGTGCGCCGAGAAGAAGCTCCCAGAGAATGGACCCGGTGGTGTGGGTCTTAAAGGCCATGACGAAGTGGGTGATTCCAGTGATGATGATGGTCCAGCCGATAAAGAGCGTGATGGCGATTCCCGAGACGGAGGGGATGAGGATGGCGAAGAAGCCGGCCAGAAGAAGAAGAACGCTAAGGGCGATGGACCAGTTGACGGCAGTTCGGGCGACGGTGCCGAGGGGAGTGGGGCTGATCATGTTCATGAGGGTCAGTCCTCCGAAAGATGTAGATATAAGAGGTTGTGAATGCTAGAGAATGGCGGGAGAGCCGGTGATCCTGAATAATAGGAAGATCCTGAGTTCTCGGCTAGCGTTTCGGGCGTAGATATTCTTAAGTGCTTGTGGTGATTTGACTAGTTGGTTGCATAGGCGGAGATTTGGGTTGCCTGTGCGGCGGTAACGGATGGGTGAGATAGGAGTCTTACGGGTATGGGAAATGTTCCGCTGGCTATACCAATCAACGAGTTGGGGATGGACGAAATTGAGCGGGCGCAGATGTTGGCTCGGCGGTATCACGCCGATTTCGTCGACTTGAAGAACTTCAAGATCCAGCACGAGCTGTTCAAGAGCGTGCCGGTGGACATGATGTTCCGGTACAACTTCGTTCCGCTGGAGCAGATGGCTGGGCGGCTGGCGATTGCGGTAAGCGACCCGTCGAAGTTGATGGTGCTGGATGAGATATCGGGCCTGCTGGGGCAGCGGCTGGTGACCCGGGTTGCTACGCTGAGCCAGATTACGGAGCTGCTGAAGAAGACGGAGCAGAGCCAGCGGGTGCTCGATGAAGCGAGCGAGGGGCTGGCGTTCGATGTGCTGTCGAACGAAGATAACGCCGATGAGAATATCTCGATTGAACGGCTGACGAGCGAGGATGATATCTCGCCGATTATCCGGCTTGTGGATACGACGATCTTCACGGCGCTGGAGCGGAGGGCGAGCGATATTCATCTGGAGACGTTCGATGATTCGCTGCTGGTGAAGTATCGCATCGATGGTGTGCTGCAGCAGGCGATGGCTCCGATTGCGCGGGAACACCATCAGACGATTCTTTCGCGTATCAAGGTGATGAGCGAGCTTGATATTGCGGAGCGGCGCGTGCCTCAGGATGGACGTTTCCGGGTTCGGTACAAGGGAAGGCTGATCGACTTTCGCGTGTCGATTATGCCGACGGTGCATGGCGAGAATGCTGTGCTTCGTGTGCTGGATAAAGAATCGATGAGTGAGAAATTCACAAAACTTTCACTGGACGTGGTGGGGTTTGCGCCTAAGGACCTGGAACGGTTTCGGCGGTATATCAAAGAACCGTACGGGATGGTGCTGGTGACTGGGCCTACGGGTTCGGGTAAGACGACGACACTGTATGCGGCGCTCAATGAGATCAAGTCTGAAGAAGACAAGATCATCACGATTGAGGACCCCGTTGAGTATCAGATCCGCGGGATTACGCAGATTCCGGTGAATGAGAAGAAGGGGCTTACGTTTGCCCGTGGATTGCGTTCGATTTTGCGGCATGACCCGGACAAGATTCTGGTGGGAGAGATTCGCGATGCGGAGACGGCGCAGATTGCGATCAACTCGGCGCTGACGGGACACCTTGTGTTTACAACGGTTCACGCGAATAACGTTGTGGATGTGCTGGGACGTTTTTTGAATATGGGCGTGGAGCCTTACAACTTTGTTTCGGCGCTTAACTGCATTCTGGCGCAACGATTGGTGCGGCAGGTGTGTGAGTTTTGTGCGCAGGAGAAGACCTACTCCGAGAGAGAACTGCTGGAGAGTGGATTGGATCCGGCGGAGTGGCTTGGTTTCAAATTCCGCGAGGGAACCGGATGCATGGAGTGCGGAGGGACGGGGTATCGCGGGCGGTCGGCTATCCATGAGCTACTGGAGCTGGACGATGAGATTCGCGAGATGCTGCTGGCGAAGAAGCCGGGAAGCGAGATCAGAAAGAAAGCCAGGGATAAGGGAATGGCGTTTTTGCGAGACTCTGCGCTGGACCGTGTTCGAGCTGGAATTACCACATTGAAAGAGATCAATAAGGTTACGTTTATTGAGGCGGGACGTTAGGACCACGCAATAAGCAACAGGAATAGGTAGTAGAGGAATAGGAACAAGGTAGTCTAGGACGGAATGGAAATTTTACCGACAAGTTTGGGGACACGGCCACGTCTGGCTGTTGAAGTCAGGTCTGAGGGCGTAGTTGCGGCTCGAGCTGAGGACGCGGCTGCTCTGTTGGCGGCTGTGGCGAAAGGGGACCTGCCTGAAGGTGCGTTAGCGCCGGGGTTGAAGGCCGGTAATGTAGTGGATCGGGCCGCGGTAGTGGCTGCGGTGCGCAAGGCTCTGGATGGTGTGACTGGCCCGGGACGTGGGCGGGATGTGACTGTGGTTGTTCCTGACGCGGCAGTACGCGTGTTGCTACTGGAGTTTGATGAGTTGCCCTCGAAGGCTGTGGAGGCGCTGCCGGTGGTGCGGTTTCGGCTGAAGAAGCTGCTGCCGTTCGACGTGGATGAGGCAGTGGTGAGTTACCAGGTGATGGCAAGCTCGAAGGGGTCGGTACAGGTGGTAGCAGTGGCTGTGCCGAAGAGCGTGCTGGATGAGTATGAGGGCGTAGTGACCGCTGCAGGGTATCTGCCGGGAGCGGTGTTGCCGAGTACGCTGGCCGCTTTGGCCGGGCTGGACGAGACTGAAGCTGCGGCGTTGGTGGTGAACGCGGGGCGGGGCGGTGTGACGACGGCGATTGTGAAGGGCGGAATTTTGCTGCTGCACCGGTCGGTTGATCTGGCTGGTGAGGCCGCAGTCGAGACAGCGGGAGTTTCGCTTGTCGATCGAGAGAGCTCGGCGCAGGAGTGGGCGCGGCAGGAGGCACTGGGTCCGGGTGGGTACGACCGGTTTGAGGCTGAAGCTGCGATGCAGACGCAAGTGCTGGAGAAGGCGGAGATGCGTGAGATGGCGGCTACGGCAGCGGTGCGCGAAGTGACGCAGGCAGTGAGCGTGGCAGCGGCTTATTTTGAGGACACGCTGCAGGTTTCGCCGGAGGTTGCGCTGGCGGCAGGAACGACAGGTGCGGAGACGCTGGCGACGATGTTGCAGGAGAGTGGGCTTGAGGGTCTGCGGGTGCGCGAGATGGTGGACGCAGGGATGTTGGAGGCAGGAGCTGTAACGGCGAGTGTGGCGCGAGGCTGGCTGGCCGGTGTCCGGGGAGCTCTGAAGAACTGATGCGGATCTCGGTCAATCTGGCGACACGTCCTTTTATTGAGTTGCGACCGTTGTTTGCGCGACTACGGCTGGCTGCGGTGGCGTTGGTTTTATTGGCGGTGGGGCTGGGGTTCGGACTGCACTCGCTGAACGCGAAGGCCGCGAAGGCACAGGCGCAGATGGATGCGCTGAAAGTGAAGACGGTGCGGTTTCAGGATGAGCGCCAAAAGAACGAGGCGAGGATGCGGCAGCCGCAGAATATGGCTGTGCTGGAGCGGAGCCAGTTTTTGAATGAGGTGTTCGCGCGGAAGAGTTTCAGCTGGACTGCGGTGATGATGGATCTGGAGAAGGTGTTGCCATCGGGTGTGCAGGTGACGAGCATCGAACCGGTGATTTCGAAGGAAGGCGACGTGAATATTCGGCTGCGCGTGGCCGGGGATCGCGACAAGGGCGTGCTGCTGTTGAGGAATCTGGAGACGTCGCAGCGGTTTGTTTCTCCAAGGCTAGCGAGCGAGGCAGCGCAGACGCAGGAAGGAAATCGTGGTGGTCCGGTTGGACCGCAGATGGGTCCGGCGGGAGTGGAGTTTGAGATCTTTAGTGGGTATAACCCGCTGCCTGTGACTGCGGTGAAGAAGGTGAAAGATTCCGATGATGCGCATGATGAGAAGGAAGCTCCGCCGAGCGTCAATCGCAGGGGACGAATTAAGGCTATCCGACCGGGTAAGCGAGCGTTGATGGGCGGTGCGCGATGACGGTGATGACGCGCGGTGTGGTAACGCAGAATGTGACGGAGAGGACGCGGGCTTTGTTGACGCGGCTGAATCTGTACTACGCCAGTGTGGGGGTGCTGGCGTTGGTGAATCTTTATCTGTTGGTGCATATGGCGTTTGCATGGCGTGCGGCGAGCGGGCAGGATGCGAATGCGATCGCTCAGCAGATAGTGGCGATGAAGACGGCGGAGATTGCGAAGAAACCGCTGGAAGGATTGGACGCGAAGCTGGCGCAGGCTACGGCCGATGCGGACAAGTTTTCGGAACGGCGGTTGCCGTTTGCCTACTCGCAGGTGCTGGCTGAACTGGGCAGACTGCAGAAGAAGGAAGGCGTGAAGCTGACGCGGGTGCAGTATGCGGAACCTGTGACGGTGTTGGAGGGTGGAGCGGGGGCGCTGACTGAGGTTCGGATGGATGCGAGCTTGAGCGGAGATTATCGCCCTCTGGTGGAGTTCATCAATGGACTGGAGCGTAACAAAACGTTCTTCCTGATTACCGGTGTGACGCTGACGGGGCAGCAGAGTGGGACGGTGAGCCTGCGGTTGCGGCTGACGACATATCTGCGGGCTCCGATTGGGGACGAGAAGACGCAGAAGATTGCCGAAGATGCGGCGGGCTCGGGTGCTGCGGGCCAGGGGGCGTCGCGATGAGGATTGGAACGGAAGATAAGAAGAAGCTGGGTGTGCTGGGCGTAGTGGGCGTGCTGGGAGTTGTGGCGGCGGTGTACATCTACTCGCAACTGTCGACACCGGATGCTTCGCCGCCGGCTGCTCCCGTGGTGGTGACGGGGCCGAAGGCGCCTGCTGCGAAGCCTGCGGTGAGGAGTGTGCCTGCGGGGAATGTTGTGGGTGGAGCGGCCAAGAACGTGGGGACGACTTCGGCGCAGCTTGATCCGACTTTGAGGATGGGGCCGATGCTGGTGACGGAGTCGCTGGTGTACTCGGGTAGCGGGAGAAATATATTCTCGATGACGTCGGCCCCGATTGCTATACCTAAGCCGATTGCACCTGCGAGGCCGAAGGGGCCTGTGGTGCCGGTGTATACGGCTCCGTTGGGGCCGCCTCCGCCTCCACCGATTGATCTGAAGTTCTTCGGAACGGAGACGTTGGCGGATGGGAAGCGGCGGGCATTTCTGCTGAAGGGCGAGGATGTATTCCTGGCTTCGGATGGGGATATTGTTCAGCGGCGGTACAGGATTGTGACGATTTCGGCTAACTCGGTTTTGGTGGAGGATATGGCGAATAATAATCGGCAGACTCTGCCGCTGATTGGGCATTGATGGTGAGTGCTATGCGAGATCCGGAGCGCGAGAACGAGCAGGGCTTCATGCTTGTGGGGTTGATTGTGGCGATCTTCATCATCCTGCTGCTGCTGGGGGTGGCGGCTCCGAAGGTTGCGCGGGATCTGCGGCGGGAGCGCGAGGTTGAGGCGATCCACAGGGGAAACCAGTATGTGCGGGCGGTCCAGCTTTATTACAGGAAGTTTCAGCATTATCCGGGATCGATAGAGCAGTTGGAGAAGACGAATAATGTCCGGTTTCTGCGGCAGCGGTATGCGGACCCGATGACAGGGAAGGCGGATTGGCGGCTGATCAAGGTGGGTGAAGCGAAGACGACGGTGAAAGGATTTTTTGGACAGCCGTTGGCGGGAATAGCTCCCGGGCTGGGTACGGCGGCGGGGATGGCGTCGCCGGGAATTGGGGGTACGCCTGGGTCGACAGGGACCTCGAACCCCACGTTTGGAGGGCCTTCTACTGGTGGGCCTGGGTCAGGGTCTTCTCCGATTGGCGGGGCGAGTGGGTCTTCAACTCCGGGTGCGGCGGTTGGGACGGATGCTTCTGGGGCGGGTGGTGCTACAGGGTCAACAGGTGGGATTGCGAGTCAGTCGGCTACGAGTTTTTCGGGGGGCGGGGCTCCTTTTGTGGGGGTTGGGAGTTCGAAGTCAGGAGAGTCGATTACGGTCTTGAATGAGCAGCCGAGTTACCAGACGTGGGAATTTATCTACGATCCTCGGATTGAACAGTTGAAGGCTAAAGCCAGCTTGTTTGGCGGCGGGCCGGCTACTTCGAGTGGTTCGACTTTGGGATCAGCGGCGGGGAGTGCAAGTCCGGGGCAAGGTGGGGCTCCGACTACTGCTCCTGGTTCGACTACTTTTCCTGGTTCTTCCACGACTCCGACTAGTCCTTCTTATCCCTCTCCTCCTTCGACGACGCCGCAGTAGGGATGGCGTTGCCGCGGAGTTTGCCGATGCGGCCGTGCGGGCCGACTACGAAGGGAAGTGAGAGGGCGTTCCAGTTTTTGTCGGCGTCTTGTGGTTCGGTGGGGGTGGGTTT